>JGI12316J15310_10001773_pt3 | contig 10576 bp, 10 predicted proteins | sample MarCyaLeptolynsp_FD_15310 | JGI IMG/M metagenome (IMG submission 15310)
CGGGATGTGGGGCACGGGGGCACCAGCCCCGACCGCGACTACCACATCCACCTGCTCGTCCACCCCGACCCCAGTCACCCGGTCACCGGTTTCAGCCCATAGCAGCAGGGCCGTCAGAGCCAGCATCAGCAGCCCGATCACGTCCCGGACCCTGCTAGGCTTCGCGTACCGTATCATCGTCCTCTTCCTCACATTCTGGCCGGACCTCCCGGCCTTCACACCGCACTACGGAAGAGACGTCGTGAAGATTCATTCAGTTGCCCGAGGTCGAGAAACGAGGAGGTAACGGCGCACGCAGCGGGCGGGCCGGCGCACGATCGCGCCGCGCGTTCAGCCCGAGGCCTGGAGTCGTCCGCGAAGCTCCCGGGCGATCGCTTCGATCGAGGCCGGTGCGCTTCCCTCCGCCTTGTTCCCCACGACGACCAGAGGGTGCGCGCCGATCTCGAGGATGCGCGCGATCGTGTCGACGATCTCGGCCCGTCGCGTCGCGTCGGGTGCTCGAACTCGGTCGAAGGGGGCCCACGCATCCCTCGCGTCGCCGTACCGGTAGCCCGGCTGAAGCATCCATCGCACCACGCAGGTGCGTCCGCGCACCGGCGGATTCCGGTCGAGCTGCTCGCGCACGGACGGCATCGTCGGATGCACGATGCAGCCGTGCCCGGCGCCGGCGTGGTGCAGGGCGGCCATCCAGTCCCGGGTAAGGAACTCCGGAGTGCGCACCTCGACGGAGTAGTGAGGCCCGGACGGGAGCGCCGCCAAGAATCGATAGACCGACTCCGCGAAGGATCGCGGCCCACCCAACGAGTCTGGAGAAATCGGCGAGAACTGGAAGAGGATCGATCCGAGAGCGTTGCCGAGTCCTTCGACCGCAGGACCCACGACCCGTTCCGTCGCCCACGAGGGGTTCAGGTAGAGGTCGGGTTCCGCGTGGGGGCCGTGGGGGAGGAGGAGTCGGCGGTCGGCTTTCACCAGAAATCGGAAGTCGTCGGGCACCTGCTCTCCGTACCGCCGAAACGTGGCGGCGTCGAGCGGTTCGTAGTACGTGCGACTGACGCCAGCGGCGCGGAGCAGCGGGTGGCGCGCGTACGCCGCGAGCCCGTGGGCGCCGAGGGTGCGGGGCGTCGGGGTCCGGTCCCAGACCAGGTCCTTCCAGCCGGGGTACGTCCAGGACGACGTGCCCATACGGAGTTCGGCAGGGAGAGACGCTGCGAGCGGCTCCAGCGCCACCGCAGCGGGCGCGACATCGATCGGAGCGGCCGGCCCTCGGGCGAAGAGGTCGGGTTGGCTAGGCGACATCCGGATACCCTGTCGTCGACGGCGGTGGAGCGAAAGCCCTCGCGCCTTGGCCGCAGGGCGAGCAGAAGGGAAATGGTCACTACCGACGTAGGGGTGGTAGTGTGTATCGCGGACGGCGCCGATGGACCGTCCCTCACCAACCGCCAGGAGGTGGTGTCGTGGCCGGCTCGTTCTCCAATTCGTGGAGTCTCGTGAAGGAGAGCGCTCGCGTGCTCTCGCTCGATCGCGAACTCCTCGTCTTTCCGCTCCTCTCCGGCGTGGCGTCGATCCTGGTGATCGTCAGCTACTTCGGGCCGATCGGACTTCTCGGCGGGTGGGAACTCCTCGACAGCGAGTCGAGCGGATACCTGGGCACGGTCATCATGTTCGGGTTCTACCTCATTCAGTACTTCGTCATCTTCTTCTTCAACACCGCTCTCGTGGGTGCCGCGCTGATCCGCATGGAGGGTGGTGATCCGACGGTCTCCGACGGTATGCGGATCGCGTGGGACAAGCTGCCGACCATCCTCGGATACGCCGTCATCTCCGCCACGGTAGGCATGGTACTCCGCACGCTCGCCGAGCGCCTCGGGTTCATCGGCCGGATGGTCGTCTCGGCGCTGGGGATCGGCTGGAGCCTCGCAACGTTCTTGGCGGTGCCCGTGCTCGTCACGAAGGAGATCGGTCCGATCGATGTGGTGAAGGAGAGCGCTTCCCTCTTCAGGAAGACGTGGGGAGAGCAGGTCGTCGGCAACTTCGGCATGGGCTGGGCCGGATTCCTGATGGCGATCTCGTGGACCGCGACGATCTTCGTCGCGCTCTTCGTTGCGTCGACCCTCGAACTCGGCTTCCTGGTGCTCCCGCTCTTCGTCGTCGCGGCTCTCGGCTACGTCGCGCTCGGGCTCTTCCTCTCAGCGCTCAAGGGGATCTACACCGCGGCGCTCTACCGCTACGCCTCCACGGGGGAAGCCGGTATGATGGATGCCCGAATCGTGGAGCAAGCGTTCCGGCAGAAGTGATCGCTCGAGCCGCGACGGACCCCGGAAGCCAGGAATACACGCAGATACGAGGACGGCCATGGCCAAGACCAATTCCTTCGACATCTCCACGAAGATCGACCTTCAGGAGGTCGACAACGCGGTGAACCAGGTGAAGAAGGAGGTCGCCACCCGGTATGATTTCCGGGGCACCGAGAACACCGTCGAGTTCGATCGGGCGACCGGGTCGATCCTCCTCGAAGCGGATGACGACTACAAGATCGGCGCGCTACTTCAGATGCTCCGGGAGAAGTTCGTCCGGCGCGGTGTGCCGGTGAAGAACATCGACGAGGGGGAACCGGAGGAGGCGTCACTCGGCCGCAAGCGACAGCGGGTCGGGCTCAAGCAGAGCATCGACACCGACACGGCGAAGAAGATCGTCAAGGCGATCAAGGACCAGAAACTCAAGAAGGTCCAGGCTTCGATCCAGGGTGACGAGGTGCGGGTGTCCGCGCCCAAGCTGGACGACCTCCAGGCCGTGATCGCCTTCCTCAAGACCCAGGACTTCGGTCTCGAGCTGAACTTCGGCAACTACCGCTGACGCGTGACCGGGGACCCGACCGGAGGGGCGCGGGAGTGAACGTCCAGATCTTCGGCACCAAGTCGTGCCAGGACTCCCGCAAGGCGGAACGCTTCTTCAAGGAGCGACGCGTATCGATCCACTTCGTCGACCTCAAACGGAAGGCCGCGTCGAAGGGCGAGCTCCGACGGTTCGTGCAGAGGTTCGGTGTCGAGGCGCTCATCGATCGCGACTCGCGTCGTTTCCTTGGCCTCGGCCTCCACGCCGCACACTACGGAGAGGACCGATGGCTCGAGATCCTCACCGAGGAGCCGGGAATCCTCGTCACCCCACTGGTCCGCAACGGCAATCGACTCACGATCGGAGCCGACGAAGCGGAGTGGCGGAGCTGGCTCGACAGCTGAGTTCTGGACGGGTACCGGCGCCGAGGCCGATCTGAGAGGTTAGAACGCTTCTTCGCGCTCCACGCCAACACCCATGCTCATGAACCGCGAACAGATCTTCGCTGAACTCGGACTCGACGACTCCAACCTGGGCGGCTTCGACGGGGAGTGGCTCGCTTCCGGCGGCGAGCTGGAGATCGACACCCCGGTGGACGGCACTCGCCTCGGCTCCGTCCGGCAGGTCACGCGGGAAGAGTACGACCGAATCGTCGACCGGGCCCACGCCGCGTTCCTCGAGTGGCGTACCGTTCCGGCGCCCAAGCGAGGGGAGTTGGTGCGTCAGCTCGGGAACCGACTTCGTGAGAAGAAAGAAGCCCTCGGAGCGCTCGTGACGCTCGAGATGGGAAAGATCCTCGCCGAGGGGAAGGGCGAGGTTCAGGAGATGATCGACATCTGCGACTTCGCGGTCGGTCTCTCACGTCAGCTCTACGGGCTCACCCTCGCCTCCGAGCGGGCCGACCATCACATGCGCGAGCAGTGGCATCCGCTCGGTGTGGTAGGGATCATTTCCGCCTTCAACTTCCCGGTGGCGGTCTGGAGTTGGAACGCGGCTCTCGCCGCCGTCTGCGGAGACGCTTGCGTCTGGAAGCCTTCCGAGCGAACGCCTCTTACCGCTGTGGCCGTCACGAAGATCGCGGAAGCGGTGTGCCGGGAGCACGACGTCGACCCGGCGATCTTCTCGCTCGTCGTGGGAGACGGGCCGACGATCGGAGAGGCGCTCGCGAGCGATGTGCGCATCCCGCTCGTGTCCGCGACCGGTTCGACGCGCATGGGCAAGCGAGTCGGCGAGGTGGTCGGCTCTCGGCTCGGACGGACGATCCTGGAGCTCGGCGGCAACAACGCGATCATCGTGACGCCGAGTGCCAACCTCGATCTGGCGCTTCCGGCCATCCTCTTCGGGTCCTGTGGAACCGCGGGCCAGCGGTGCACGAGCACGCGCCGGATCATCGTGCACGCCTCGCAGCGTGACGAACTGGTGCAGAGGCTGGTGCGGGCGTACGGGGACGTGAAGATCGGCAACCCGCTCGACGACGCGACGCTCATGGGGCCCGTCTTGAACGAGGACGCGGTGGACGCGCTGATGGCCGCCAAGGCCAGGGTCCTCGAGGAGGGGGGAGAGATCCTCTACGGGGGAGAGCGCTTGGACGGCGACGCCTACCCGGGCGGTCGCTACGTGACTCCGGCGATCGCGCTGGCCGAGAACGAGTTCGAGATCGTCCAGCACGAGACCTTCGCGCCGATCCTCTACATCCTCGAGTATGGCTCGGCGGACGCTACGGGCGAGGCTGCAATCTCCGAGATGGAGGAGGCGATGCGGATCCACAACGACGTCCCCCAGGGATTGTCCTCGGCCATCTTTTCGGATCACGTCCGTGAGATCGAATACTTCCTCTCCCACCGGGGCTCGGACTGCGGCATCGCCAACGTCAACATCGGAACCTCGGGGGCGGAGATCGGCGGAGCGTTCGGAGGCGAGAAGGACACCGGCGGAGGTCGAGAGTCGGGCTCCGACGCCTGGAAGGCGTACATGCGGCGTCAAACGAACACCGTGAACTGGTCCACCGACCTCCCGCTCGCGCAGGGGATCGAGTTCGGCTAACCGAGGTCGGCCGGCCGGTTCTCAGCGGCTGCCCGTCCTCCCCATCCCCGGAATCACGGACGTGGCACCGCGCTGCATGTGCGCACCGTGACCGTTCACATTCCTCTCGTTCTCGGTCATCAAGGCGAGTGGATAGCCGCCTTGGAAGAAGATCCCGTGGCGGAGCGCCATCGTCTCCCACGTCAGCTGCGGGGTGAGCGCCAACTCGGGGTCGGTGAAGAAGTCGGCGGCCGCGGCGAGTCCGGTGGCGCGATCCTCGATTCCGGGCGCGGCGAGGATGTCCGCGACCACCTCGACGAAGAGGGAGTGGTTGTCCCAGATCATGGCGGCTTCCGGGGACACCCAGACCAGGCCCGGAGCGATCGCGGGAGCGAGGGGGAGCTCCGAGGGGTGACCGTGCGGCGGCGTGTCGGCGTCGAGCTTGGCGCGATAGCGGGCCGTGACCGTATCGAGTCCGACGTCACGCTCGAGCCCCGCGGCCAGGTCGGTGAATGGCTCGGTGAAGGCGAGTGAGACCCAACGGCCCGCCCAGAGGACCCCTTTCAATTCGGGATAGCGACTCCGAAACGACAGCGCCGCATCGTGATCGTACAAGACGTCCATCGTCTTGGGCGCGGCCGGGAATGCGAGTCCTTCGTGAGCGAGGTACGCGTCGACGACGGCATCGACGGCGACGCGAGGGTCTGGGAAGTCCAGCGCGGCGACGACGTCGCGGCGGAACCGCTGACCTAGTCCGATGATCTCGGCGACCCTGGGTCCGAGTTCGTCGAGACCGGGTCCCGGGGAGTCGCCGCGGACGCGCCTGAGTTGAGCTGCGAGGTTGACTTCCCACGCGCTCGAGCCGTGACCGTCGGCTCGGGCGAGCTGGCCCAGTAGGAGCGACTCGACACGGTCGACGTGCTCGAGGGTCCACTCCCGAGCGGTCAGAGGGACCGTACCCGTCGAGGCGAGCACGAGACCTCCGAGGAGCGCGAGAGCCGAAGCGCTACACCGCCCGCCCGTTCCGGTCACCGCCCGCCCGACTCACCGGATCCGGCGTCGGTCGCGGCCTCTCGCTCACGCACGAGCCGCTCGTACTGCTCCTGCGTGAGATCGGTCACGCCGATCCAGAAGTGACCCATCTCGTCGGCGGCGCGGTCTCCCCAGGTGACGAAGTCGCCGGGGTGCGGATTGTTCGGGTTGTCCTCGGTGTTGTCGTACCACATCGAGAACTTGAGCACCGTGCCCGCGGGCAGCAGCGGGGCCGCGTCGTCCGCGTAGATGTAGTTGTTGTGCCAGTTGAACTGGAAGTCGTCGATCTGGCTCAACACCTCGGTCCGACCGTTCGGGTAGATCGCCTCCATCGAGGCACCCTTCCCCCGCAGGTGGAAGTGCGCCTGGAAGCTCTGAATCCGCACCGGCGTCCGCATGACGAACTGTCGCTGGTAGATCGGCTTGGAGTGGGGCGGGATCCCGAGCACGCCCTCGGGAGCGATGTTGAAGAAGCGAAGGCGAGTCGGGAACTCGGGGACGTAGTCCTCGGGGTAGAGCCAGATTCCGAGGGCGACCCGATCCTGCGGCACCGGCGTGCCGTTCGGGTAGTAGTGCACCTCGAAGGCGATCTCGGAGCCGGCCTCGAGGAGTTTCCCTGTCCCCTCCTGGTAGATCTCGCCCGTCTTCCCGAGCGCCCACTCGGTGAGGAGTCCGCCGACACTCGCGTCCTGCACCGCCGTCACGAGCATGTGGTGCGTCACACCCCGACCTTCCGGGAAGGAGGGGAGCACCTCGGTGGCGCGCACGTACCGATCCTGCGTGAGGCCCGTCGGGACCCGGGGCCGCCACCAGAGGTCGTTCCCGTGCGTCGGGACGTCGAACGGTTTCGTGTAGATGATCAGATCCGGTTCGCCGAGCACCGGAGTGGATTGGAAGTCTTCGCCTGTGGGCCACTCGACGGGCGGAGGGGCATCGGCCGGGTCCCCCTCGGGCATCCCCAGATCGACCCACGAGACGATCGTGGCGATCTCCTCCTCGTCGAGGGACCGGTCGTTCTTGAAGTCCTGGACGCCGAGGTGCGGGTTCAGGTGCCACGGCGGCATGAGCCGCTCGCTCACACGGTTTCGGATTACGCGTCCGTAGCGCCGCACCTGCTCGTAGGTCATCAACTCCATCGGAGCGATGGCTCCAGCTTGGTGGCACGCCTGGCAGTTCTGCTGGAAGATCGGGAGGATGTCGCGCGTGAAGGTGAACTCTTCGCCCCCTTCCTGCGCCGACACGCCTGGCGTCGCGAGCATCATCGCCGCGCCGACCAGCACCGTGGGAAGGTACCTCTTCATCTGAGTCTCCCGCCGCGTCCGCGGCTATTGCTGCGTGACCGTCACGGTCACGAATCCGTTCGTCCAGCAGCACTGCTCGAGGCCCGCCTCGCGTACGCCACGCTCCGTCTGTCCGGAGCGGACGTAGATCACGTACTCGCCCGGCGAGTCGAAGGTGGCCGTGGTGCTCGCCGTGCGTTCTCCGAGCGCGAGATCGACCTCGGACGACCCGAAGGCGACCGTACCCGGACCGCGGTACTTGTAGAACCAGACCGAGACCTCGTGTCCATGCTCGTCCCACGCGTCGACGCTCAGTTCGAGTGGCTGCCCCACCCGCGCAGTCGCGGTGGTCCGGTCTCCGTTGGGGCCGCGCGTCTCCCGCCCGCCGCCGCGCATGACCATCACCGGCGGGAACATGTCGATCGCCGGAGCGTGCAGGTTGGCGGTTTCGTAGGAATCGAGGAGACCGCCCGGGATGGAGTACCGCTCGCCGTTCCGCTCGAGCGTCCACGTCACCCGGTCTTCGGGCCCGAAGTCCGCGGGTACGGTCACCGTGAAGATTCCGTAGCCTCTCCGTGACTCGAAGAAGGTGGGCTGGCCCTGATCCACTACGCCCGGCGAGACACTGTTGCTCGCTCCGACCGGAATCGTCACGACCTCGTCGGTATTTCGATTGAAGTAGCCGAAGGAGAGCGTGTACGTCCCGTCCGGGTTCCGGTACCACCCCTCGAAGGTCGGACTCACGCCGAGACCGCGGGCCTGCAGCCGGGATCTCGGATCGTACTGTCCGTCCGCCGCCGATGGGAAGCCGAGGAGGAGTGCCGCCGCGAGGACGACCAGGAGCGTCCGGTCCTTCACCTACCTGCCTCCCGTGTCAGAATACTTCGCACTTCAAGCGACTATGCGGGGAGAGGTCGTCCTTTCGCCAGAGTTTCGAGGTCGCCGCTTCGGTCTCAGTTCCGTCGAGGGAGCGCGAAGGCGACGAGTCGAGCCGGCTGCCCGCTCCCTCCCACCGAGAGGACGACGAACTGTCGCCCGTCGTGCTCGTACGTCATCGGAAGCCCGGTCTGGGCGGCCGGGAGCTCGAACTCGGCGAGCGTCGCGCCGGTGGCCTTGTCGAGCGCACGCAGGATCGGCGCGCCGGACGCGCCCTCCCCGGCGAAGAGGAGCGTTCGAGTGACGAGGATCCCCGCCCGCGAGACCTTCCCGGTCCTCGGCACGAGCTCCGGATCGATCTCCAGTCGCTCGGCCACGTACCCCGGCGTGTCTCCGTTGGGGACCATCCACGCGTGACTGCCGTCCTCGAGGTCGATCGCGGTGATCCGACCCCACGGCGGCTTCACGATCGGGATGCCGGGAGCGAGGTTCGCCCGCGCGAAGCCGAAGATGTAGTTCATGTCGGAGCGGTCGCCGCCGGGGATCATCTGGAGAACCGAGGGCGTCGTCTGAGAACCGACGTAGAGCAGACCCGTCTCGGGGTCGAGAGCGCCGCCCTCCCAGTTCGCCCCGCCCAGCGTGCTCGGAAGCGCCAGGGTGCCCTGGGTGCCGTCCGCCGCATCGCGCAGCGAGGGCGGAGTGAAGAGGGGGCCCATCCGGTACTGCGCCGCGACTTCACGCGCGCGGGCGAGGATCTCGGGTGTGATGTCGATGAGGTCGTCGTCCGAGAAGCCCTGGCGCTCGAAGGGGAGAGGGAGCGTCGGAAAGGGCTGCGTCGGCGACGTCCACTCGCCCGGAACGTCGGACTGCGGGACGGCGCGTTCTTCGATCGGCCAGATCGGTTCGCCAGTGATGCGGTCGAAGACGTATGTGAAGCCCTGCTTGGTCAGTTGGGCGACGATCTTCCGCGGCTCGCCGTCCACCTCGATGTCCGCGAGGATCGGTACCGTCGGGTTGTCCCAGTCCCAGATGTCGTGGTGGATGATCTGGAAGTGCCACACCCGCTCCCCGGTGCGGGAGTCGAGCGCGACGAGGCTCGTCGAGAAGAGGTTCTCGCCGGGGCGGTGTCCGCCGTAGTAGTCGCCGGTGGCGGCCTCGGTCGGGAGGTAGACGTACCCGGTCTCGGGGTCGAAGGAGATCGGCGCCCAGACTCCGGCGTTCCCGGTGTACTCGGCCGAGCCGTCCTCCCACGTCTCGTACCCGTGGTCGCCAGCCTCGGGAATGGTCCGGAAGGTCCAGAGCAGTTCGCCGGTCCGAACGTCGTACCCACGTACATCGCCAGGCGTGTTGACCATCGAGGGTGGGCGAAGACCGACGTGGTGCGCGGACCCGATCACCACCACATCTCCGACCACCGTCGGCGGCGAGCTGGCGCCGATCGAGCCCTCGATCGGGATGCCTTCGCGGACGCGATGCTGCTCGTGGAGGTCGAGCGTGCCCCGGTCGCCGAACGACTCTACCGGGCGCCCCGTATGAGCGTCGAGGGCCACCAGGTGGTAGCCGGGGGTCACGGCGAGGACGCGGTCGTCGCCTGCGCCGTCCGACCACCACGCCACTCCGCGGCCCGGGTTCGCACGCGGGGCGCCCGTGAGCCGCTCGCCTTCGTCCATCTGCCACATCCAGAGCGTCTCGCCGGTTCCGGCGTCGATCGCCACGACGGAGCGTCGCTGCCCCGCGGTCGCGTAGAGCACGCCACCGACCATCAGCGGAGTCGTCTGTGAACGGATCAGCGGGTTCGGGCCGAAGTTTCGCGCCGACCACGTCCACACCACCTCGAGCTCGTCGACGTTCGTCGCATCGATCTGATCGAGCGCCGAGTACCGTGTGTGCCCGGCGTCCCCTCCGTAGACACGCCACTCACCGTCGGACACGCCCTGCTGGGCGTGCACCCCGGCTCCTCCGAGCGCCGCGATCCAGAGCGGAGCGAGGAGGAGGGAGCGGATGGGACGGCTGCCGGCGGTGAGACAGCTGGGTCGGATCACATCACCGGCCGCGTGCGGGGGATCAACCGGATGCTCCAGAGCCCCGAGTTGGTGTCGCTGAAGAAGACGTGCCCCTTATGCGGCTGCGCCCCCCAGACCATCGTGGCGTTCGGCGTGTACCCGGCAGGGTGCGCCGATTTGAAGACGGCGATCTCGCGGCCCTGGTCGTAGAGGTTGCCCATGAGCTCGCCGCTCACGTCCACCACGCGCACGCCACCCTCGTAGTAGGCCTGATAGAGGCGGTCGTCTTCGATCCACATGTTGTGCGTGCCGAACTCGGGTACTTCGTACCGGGCGACCATCTCCGGATTCTCCGGATCGGTGAAGTCGATGATCTGGATATAGCCGCGCGTGGTGAGCGGGATGCCTCCGGTGCCGGTCGCGGGGTCGTACTGTGCGGAGTACGAGCCCATGGAGCGGGGATAGCCGCTCCACGCGAGGCCTCGCCGGTTCATGATCTCGTCGCCGGTGAAGAGGTACATCTTCTGCGCC
>JGI12316J15310_10001492_pt1 | contig 10575 bp, 3 predicted proteins | sample MarCyaLeptolynsp_FD_15310 | JGI IMG/M metagenome (IMG submission 15310)
TTGGGATGAGGATTGCGCAGAACTTTAATAATGACAGACTGCTCAGTCGCAGTTTGGATAGCCCGATAGACGAGGGTACGGTTTCCAATATAGATTTGTTTAGCTTCTTGATAACCAGCTAAGTTGAGCATCCTCATCACCAGGGGTAAAGTCAAATAGCGCACAGAGTTGATTTATCCCTCAATTATCGGGATATATTTCTAGTGCGTCGATTGATTAATCATTAGTTATCGGGGAGCAAGGGAGCACGATGGTGAAGGTTGTACCTTGTCCAATTGTGGAATCACAGGTAATTGTACCACCGTGTTTGTCTGTAATAATCTGATATGCGATCGCCATTCCTAAACCTGTTCCCTTACCGACTTTTTTGGTCGTGAACCCTTGCTCAAAAATGCGGGTTTTCATTTCCTGCTTGATACCACAACCATTATCTTTAATTTCAATTTTTACGCGAGTATCGTTAAGTATACGAGTGCGAATTATAATTCTATTCGGTTTGGTTTCAATCTCCCGATAGATTGGCCCTTGATTTGTTTCATCAAACGACTCAATAGCATTAGCTATAATGTTCATAAACACCTGATTGAGTTGGCTGGGAAAGCATCGCACTTCTGGAATTTCTTGATAATCCTTAATCACTTCAATTTTGGGGCGTTGGTTATTAGCTTTCAGGCGATGCTTGAGAATTACTAAAGTGCTATCAATCCCTTGGTGGATATTGAAGCTCACTTTTTGGTCTTGCTCCTGCCGCGAAAAGATACGCAGACTATGACTGAGATTGCGTATCTGCTTAACTCCTAGATACATTGAGGCCAGTAATTTGGGGAAATCTTCACGGATAAATTCTAGGTCAATCTCTTCGATTTCCTCTGTAATTTGTGGATCATTACTGGGACATTTAGCCAGTAACAGTTCAATTAAACCCAGTAAGTCTTGCACATAGTCTTGAGCGGGTTGAATATTGCCCTGCAAAAAGCCAGTTGGGTTATTAATTTCATGAGCAACCCCTGCCACTAAGTTTCCCAAGGTTGACATTTTTTCACTTTGAACCAATTGCAGTTGTGCCTGTTGTAAATCTTTGAGAGCTTGTTGTAAATCTTTTAGGGCTTGCTGGGATTGGTGATAGAGTTGGGCATTTTGCAGGGAAACCGCTGCTTGGGCACAGAGGAATTGAATAATGGTGAGACGATTAAGGGTAAACACCTTTTTGGTTGTTGGATGTTCCAGGTAGACAATAGCAACTAATTGCCCTTGGTTGAGCAGTGGTACACACAGTACACTTTGGGGTTGATATTTAAGTAAATAGCCTTCGATAATACCAGAAATCTCAGTTTTTCCTTCATCGATTAGTACAGATTTTTGGGTATTTTTGACATACTGAATGACGCGAATAGGAACAGAGCTTTCTGCAGTTAGTAGTTGGGAGTGCTGACTAGTCTCAACAGTACCATCCTCTAACAGTTGTGCTAGTGATAGCAGTTGCCATTGCTGGGCTTGGGGCATCAGTAAAACTGCCTTTTGTGCGCCAGCATTGGTGAGAACTATCCGTACAATATCGTCTAATAGTTGCTCAAGTTCAATGGTGCTAGAAAGGGTTTGGGCAGCTTGCAAAATAGAGGTAAAATCTAGTAATTCAGAAATAGTACTACTACTATTTTTGCTTGGTTTTTGTCTGGAAATAGTCAGTTTTTTGGTAAGGCTATCTAAACTTTTGAAAGGACTAAATTCAACCCGCTGCTGTTGCAAAATAGAGGAGAGGAGTTGGGGATATTTTTCTTCGAGTTGCTCAGTCTTGGCCTTCGCTCCCCAACAAGCATAGCAATAATAAGCTTCTTGCATATAAGTGCTTGCAATTTTCTCCTTACCCCAGTTGAGATAGAATTTAGCAGCGAGTTCGTTGGCTAATGCTTCTTCTTGAATATATTCATTTTCTTTTGCTCCAGCAATAGCGCGATCATATAGCTCTATTGCTTCTAACTTTTGTCCTAAAACCCGATGCTGTTCTGCTTCGACCAAATAATACTTATGCCAATAATTTGTTGGTGCATAGTTGCTCCATTTCTGCATTTGGCACTGATTTTTGTGGACTGCATCAAGCCAAGATGTTCGCTCCAATTCTGAAACTCGGGAGCAAAAGGCTAATTTGCATAAAGAACCGTAAAAGTTGGCAATGGGAATCAACAAAGTTGCTGGAACCATTTGGGCATACTCATCGGCTAGGGGTGAAATGTCTACGGCTTGAGCATAATCCTCAAAGAGATAGTTGAGCATGAGGCGATTGATATAGATATACGCCATTGGTGTGGTTGCATTGTTTTGTTTGCACTGCACAAGTAATTCTTTACTATTGCAGATTTCTCCAACTAAATACTGAGAATTTTTTGCTCCCTTCAATAAGGTGGTAACAGCTTGATGCCAGATGTAGACAAAGTTCAAATAGTATGTTTGCTTGAGGGTAGCAATAGCTTGGGTATAAGCAACAAAGTTTTGTTTAACGTCTAATAAGTATTTGCCAGAAAGATAAGAGTAGTAAGAATAGATGGCGGCAGACAGAGCAGCAAATTCTAGATCTCCGGTTTCTAATCCTGCTTGGTAGGCTTCCTGCAAGGTAGGCAGAGCAGCCTGCACGGACTCGTGCCAAATGGTAATATGAGTTCCGATCAAGAAGAGGATTTTAGCTTTGAATGCTTGCGTGTTAAAGTGAGTTAAGAGTTTTAAGGAGAGCTTGCCAAATTCATATCCTCCTTGAAAATTTTCTCCACCGCAGAGTAAAACACCGTACAGAACGTAAGCAAAGGCAGAAATGGGTGCGTTGCCGTATTCAAGGGAAAGATTGACCATTTCCAACACAATCAGTGGCATTAACGGCGGCGTAACGGCGAATGCTGGCCCCCAAATTCCTGCCAGCATTTTGAGGGCTGCAAGCTTTTCAGGAGCAGTCATTTCTACAAGAGTTATTAAATCTTTTGGGGATCTCCCCTCCATCTGAGCAGCGGTAGCGGCGAATCTTTGCTGCATATCATCGGAACTAGGAGTTAGGGGTAGTTGTATACCCAAACGCTCGAGTACTTGGAGTCCAGTTTTAACAGCATCTTGGAGATGGTTTTGGGCAATCTCAGCTTGAATTTTGACTTCATAGGCAGGAATTCGAGCTAGCAGGTTGGGAACGTAAGTAAATATCTCGTTGATCCATTGCTCCATTAGGAAATAATTGCTGTTGAGATAAGCAGCTTCTGCTCCAGCATTGTAGAGCTCTAAGGTCAAAACCGACTCATCCTGCCAACAATCATAACTAAGCAACTCAATCCCAGCTTGGAAATACTCCAAGGCAGCACTATAGGCAACAGCTGCTTTAGCTTTGCGCCCTGCCTTTAAGTTCAACTGTGCAAGTTTTAGCTTCTGCAGTGGAGCGTCAATTTGCTTTACTCCCAAATTAAGCTGGTTGACAATCGCAAAAATCTTCTCTTCTTGTTGATTTGTCGGAATCTTTGCTAATAGCAGTTGCCCAATGCTCAAGTGAGTGGCAGTTTTTCGGTTTTCAGGAATTAAAGAGTAGGCAGCTTGCTGAACTCTATCGTGGAGAAACTTGTAGCTTACCAAAATATCTGATAGTGATTCTGGTGTATTCTCATTATTCCCCTGGAAAAACTTATAGGTTTCACTGAGCGGTAAAATTAATCCTTCTTGTAAAGCTCGCCACAGAGCTACTGCAATGTGTTCCTGAGACTGTTCGTTAACTAGGGCTAAAGTTGCTAAATCAAATTGGTTGCCGATACAAGCAGCTAACTTTAAAACCTCTTGGGTTGCTTCGGGTAACTTATGCAGGCGAGAAGCCATAAACTCAACGACATCATCAGTAAGAGCTGCATTATGTACTTGTACCAAGTCGCATTCCCAATAGCCCAAGCCTAGATTAAAGGTAATTAGCTTATCTTGATGTAACCCTTGCAAGAATTGAGTGGTAAAAAACGGGTTGCCTTGGGTTTTTTGGTAGACTAGTTCAGTTAGAGGTTGAGCAAGTTCTTCGTTACAACTCAGGGTCTCGGCAACTAATTGATTGATGTGATTAAAGGCTAATGGCTGCAAGGTAATTGTCGCAAGAGCAGCTTGCTCTTGCTCCACTTCAGCTAAGCTCAACATTAAAGGATGGGCAGGAAATACTTCATTATCTCGATAAGCTCCCAACAATAATAAATAACCTCTCTCACGATCACCCATCAAAACTTTCATCAAGTTGAGTGATGCTGAATCTGCCCACTGCAAATCATCCAAAAATATCACCAGGGGATTTTCTTTGGTGGTGAATACGGCAATAAATTTTTGAAAGAGCAAGTTAAAGCGATTTTGGGCAGCAGAGCCAGAGAGTGCCGGAGTAGGGGATTGTTTGCCAACAATTGTTTCGAGTTCAGGAACTACATCAATGATGACTTGGGCATTGTCTCTCAAAGCCTTGAGGATTTTGCCTTTCCATTTAGCTAACTCAGCATCGGATTCACTGAGCAATTGCCCCATCAAGTCACGGAAAGCTTGCACAAAGGCAGAAAAAGGAATGTTGCGATTGAATTGGTCAAATTTGCCTTTAATGAAATATCCCCTCTGTCGCACGATGGGTTTGTGAACTTCATTGATTACGGCAGTTTTGCCAATACCAGAGAATCCAGCAACTAGCATCATTTCACTGTTTCTAGCTGCTACTCGCTCAAAGGCATTGAGCAGAGCTTGTACTTCTTTTTCTCGTCCATAGAGTTTTTCGGGGATGAGGAAGCGATCGCAAATATCGTGCTCCCCAAGTTCAAATGGGGTAATTTCTCCTCTAGCTTGCCATTGTTGCCAACATTGCTCTAAATCATGCTTCAAACCCAAGGCACTTTGATACCGTTCCTCAGCATTCTTTGCCATTAACTTGAGAATAATGTCCGAGATGGCTTGTGGATAGGGATTACCCTGAGTATCCAGGAATTTACTTGGTGCTAAGGGAGCTTTGGCAATATGGTAGTGCAGTAACTCCACCGGGTCATTGCTCTGGAATGGTAGGACTCCTGTGAGCAGTTTGTAGAGGGTGACACCCAAAGAGTAGAAATCCGTGCGATAGTCTATTCCCCGGTTCATGCGTCCTGTTTGCTCTGGGGAGATGTAGGCTAGGGTTCCTTCTAAAACGTTGGGGTTGATCAGTTGTTGCTGTTCTTTGGGCAATAAACTCGAGATGCTGAAGTCAATGAGCTTAACTTGGCAGGTTTCCGGGTGAATGAGGATGTTGGATGGTTTGATGTCTTTGTGAATAATGCGCTGTTGACTCAGATAATGCAGAGCAGAAGCTAGTTGAAGGGCAATTGTGAGCAATTGAGTTATATTACCAGGGGACTTGTGCCAATACTCCAGCAGGGAGAGCGCTCCTTCATCCGGCATCACTAGTGCATAGCCATTTTGGTAACGCTCTAGAGTCAGCGGCTCAACAATAGTAGAATGTTCTAGATTACGGGTGATGATGTATTGGTTACGGAAGCGGACTAAATCATGGAAGCTTGGATAAGGATTGCGCAAGACTTTGATAATGACAGACTGCTCAGTGGTGCTTTGGATAGCCCGATAAACGAGGGTACGGCTTCCGGCATAGATTTGGTCAATTTCTTGATAACCAGCTAAGTTGAGCATCATCACCACGGATAGAGTCGAGCAGCACAGACAGTTGATTCCTCCCTCAATTATCGCGATATATTTCTAGTGCGTCGATTCATTAATCATCAATTATCGAGGAGCAAGGGAGGACGATGGTGAAGGTTGTACCTTGCCCGACTGTGGAATCGCAAGTAATATCATGTCCGGTGTGCCTGTTGTAAATCTTTTAGACTTGTTGTAAAGCTCTGAGAGCTTTCTGGGCTTGTTCATAGAGTTGGGCATTTTGCAGGGAAACAGCTGCTTGAGCACACAAGAATTGAATAATAGTGAGACGATCAGGGGTAAACACCCTTTTAGTTGTTGCATGTTCCAGGTAGACAATAGCAACTAATTGCCCTTGGTTGAGCAGTGGTACACAGAGTACACTTTGGGGTTGATATGTGAGTAAATAGCCTTCGATAATACCAGAAATCTGAGTTGTACATTCGTCGATGAGTACAGGTTCTCTGGTATTTTTGACATATTGAATGACGCGAATCGGAACAGAGCTTTCTGCGGTTAGGAGTTGCGATCGCCTACTAGTCTCAACAATACCATCCTCTGTCAGTTGTGCCATCGCCTCCAGTTGCCATTGCTCAGCTTGGGGAATAAGTAAAACTGCCTTTTGTGCGCCAGCATTGGTGAGAACTATCTTTACAATGCTGTCTAGTAGTTGGTCTAATTCAATGGTGCTAGATAGAGTTTGGGCAGCTTGTAAGATAGAAGCCAAATCTAAGGTATCAGAGACTTCTGTGCTGCTAGTTTTGGTATGTGTTTGAGTCAGACTCTCTAGAGTATCTAGGGGATTAAATTCAATCTTTTGTTTTTGTATAATAGGGGCAAGCAGTTGAGGATATTTTGCTTCTAGTTGGTCAGTTTTAGCCTTGGCTCCCCAGTGAGCATAGCAGTAATAAGCTTTTTGCATATAGGCCTCGGCAATAGTGTTTTTGCCCCAGTCGAGGTAGAATTTGGCAGCGAGTTCGTTAGCCAAGGCTTCTTCTTGGATATATTCGTTTTCTTTAGCTCCGGCTATAGCAAGATCATACAATTCTATTGCTTCTAATTTTTGTCCCAATATTCGACATTTTTCTGCTTCTACTAAATCCACTTTATGTTGATGATTCATCGGAGCATGGTTAGCCCACTTCAGTTGTAATTGTGTTTGGTTTTGTTCCACCTGTTGAAGTAGCTCCGATGTCTGCTGTGAGGATAAGCTGAACGTAGCTAAAAGACTCAAGGAATCATAAAAATAAAATGCAGGTTCGCTGGCTAGTCCTGGTGTTGCTGCTAAATATTTTTTGCCTTCTAGAGCATGATTTCGAGCCGATTCTACTTCCCAAAACCAATAAGATAGCATTAATTTGTGCAGACAGAAAAAATACAAAGCCCACAAATCATTCGCAGCCTTGAGAGATGGGATTAACTCCTGCTCTTGGAAGGCTTCCCCAGATAAAATAGTAGGGGATTCTGGATTTTCTAGTAAATTTAAGATAGATTGCCAATAGATTCGACACCAATTGGCTGGAGTTAATTGATTAAATTGCACCAAAGAATGGCAATAAGCACGAACTTTTGGCTCTAAATCTGCTAAAATTTGACCGCTCAAAAAGGAATAGAGACAAAATCCTTGAGCTGTATAACCAACAAATTCTAATTTACCAACTTCTAGAGCAGTTGCGTATGCCTCTTGCATCAGAGGCAGCATTTTCTGGATCGGAGATTGGCGATGTAATAGATAAAGGGCAACTACAAATAACACCTGTGCCTTAAAAGTTTTTGCCTCTAGTTTAGAAACAACTTGGAGTGCTAAATTACCGAATTTTACCCCTTTTTCTATCTCTTGCAAGCGACTGAGAACGATCCCATAACAAACATAGCCAAAACTCGCATCAGGGGTATTGCCAAATTGCAAACATAATTTAACTGATAAAGCAACGACCAATGGAAATAATAGAGGAGCTGCAATATCCGTTACTGGCATGATGCTAACTGCAATCTCAACAATAACGATTTGTTCGCACTCCGTCATTATCGGTAATTCAATCAAGTCTTCAATTTCGCGATCGCCAATCAATTCTTCGATCTCGATAATTGCATTTTGAGTATCTTCCTGGGTGGGAGATTCGGGAAATTTAACTCCCATCTGTTGCAAAAATTGTTGAGCGATACTAATAGCTTCAATGAGTTTATTTTGGGCTACATATGCTTGGATTTTAATCCGATAAACCGTCGCCTGCTCCATTAAAGAATTGGCACAATCAATGACAGTCTCAATAAACTGCTCCATTCCTGCAAAATCCCCACACAGAGAAGCTAATTCTGCTGCCAAATTATGAAAATCTAAACTAATTTTATATTGAGATTGCCAAGAATTTTCTGCCAGTAAAGACAGTCCGATTTTGATATATTCTTGAGCTGCTTGATAGGCAGTAGCAGCTCTTGCTTTACGACTGGCAATGAGATTGAGTAGAGCTAATTCTTCTCTTTTTTTGCGATCAGTAATTAAATCCGTTCCATAATTTAATTGACTGACTAGCTCAAAAATACGTTCTTCTCGATCTTCTAGAGGAATCTGTTGAAGTAGCAGTTGCCCGATATGGTAATGGGTTGTTTGTTTTTGTCCTTCGGGAATTAGAAAATAAGCGGCTTGTTGAACGCGATCGTGCAAGAATTTATAATTAGGTAATCCATCTTTCAAATTGGATAAGCCTTCTGAATTTTCCTCAGATTGATAGAACTTATAGACTTCATTAGTGGGTAATACCAAACCCTCTTGTAATGCCTTCCACAATGCTGTTGCCGTTTCTGTCTCAGAATGCTCACTAACAATGGCTAAGGTTGCCAAATCGAACTGATTGCCAATACAAGCCGCTAACTTCAACACCTCCTGCGTTGCTGTAGACAACTTCTGCAACCGTCCTGCCATAAACTCCACCACATCCTCTGTCAGTGCGAGTTGTCGAACTGGTACCAGATCGCACTGCCAATATCCCAACTCTGAGTTAAAGCTAATCCATCTGTCTTCATGCAATCCTTTGAGAAACTGGGTAGCAAAAAATGGGTTTCCCTTGGTTTTTTGATAGACTAACTCTGTTAACGGAAGGGCGAGTTCGAGACTGCAACTGAGGGTATCGGCAATGAGATAATTTAATGCGGATTGACTTAAAGCGTCTAAGGTAATTGTATTGACAATTGCCTCATTCTTAGAAATTTCATCCAAGGTCAACATCAAAGGATGAGCAGGATATACTTCGTTGTCTCGATAAGCTCCCAACACTAATAGGTAGCCTGTTTCCGTTTCTTCCATGAGTAATTTCAACAGGTTCAACGAAGCAGAATCTGCCCATTGCAAGTCGTCGAGGAATATAACGAGGGGATGGTTTTTAGTTGTAAAAACTTGAATAAATTTGCTAAAGAGTAAATTAAAACGATTCTGTGCTGCACTCCCAGAGAGTTCAGGAACAGGAGGCTGTTTACCAACAATCCCTTCGAGTTCGGGAATGACTTCAATGATGACTTGCCCATTGTCACCCACCACATTCAAAATTTTGGACTTCCACTGTTGCAATTGAACGTCGCTTTCTGAGAGTAATTGCCCCATTAAATCCCGGAAGGCTTGCACAAAAGCACTGAAGGGAATGTTGCGATTAAATTGGTCAAATTTCCCTTTGATAAAGTAGCCTCGTTTTTCCACAATCGGTTTGTGAACTTCATTGACTACAGCCGTTTTACCAATACCTGAAAAGCCAGTAACAAGCATCATTTCTGTTTCACCCGCCGCTATGCGCTCAAAGGCATCCAAGAGGATTTGCACTTCTTTTTCTCTTCCATAAAGTTTTTCAGGGATGAGAAAGCGATCGCAAATATCCCGCTCTCCAAGTTCAAATGGGGTAATTTTTCCTGTGGTTTGCCATTGTTGCCAACATTGCTCTAAATCATGCTTCAAACCCAAAGCACTCTGATAGCGCTCCTCAGCATTCTTCGCCATCAACTTGAGAATAATTTGTGAGATTGCTTCTGGATAAGGGTTGCCTTGAGTATCCAGGAGTTCATTGGGTGCTAGGGGAGCTTTGGCAATATGGCAGTGGAGTAAATCCACCGGATCATTGCTCTGAAATGGTAGGATTCCCGTGAGCAGTTCGTAGAGGGTGACACCCAACGAGTAGAAATCCGTGCGATAGTCTATGCCCCGGTTCATGCGCCCGGTTTGCTCTGGGGAGATGTAGGCTAGGGTTCCTTCTAAAATATTAGGATTGACTAGTTGTTGCTCTTCTTTGGGCAGTAAACTGGAGATACTAAAGTCGATAAGCTGGATTTTGTGGTTTTCTGGGTGAATGAGGATGTTGGATGGTTTGATGTCTTTGTGGATGATACGGTTTTGACCCAGATAATGCAGAGCAGAAGCTAGTTGAAGGGCAATGCTGAGCAATTGAGTTATATTACCAGGGGACTTTTGCCAATACTCCAGCAGGGAGAGTGCTCCTTCATCCGGCATCACTAGTGCATAGCCATTGTGGTAACGCTCTAGGGTTAACGGCTGAACAATAGTAGGATGTTCCAGATTACGGGTGATGATGTATTGGTTGCGGAAGCGGACTAAATCATTGAAGCTTGGATAAGGATTGCGCAAGACTTTGATGATGACAGGCTGCTCGGTGGTGGTTTTGATAGCCCGATAAGTACCTAGACAAAATTAATTGTATATTCTGTACCAAAGTTTACGAGAATTTCTTCCACTGCTTCTACGAGAGTAGAATAATTCTCATAAGCATCACTTTCTAACCATTTATATTTGATAAAACGCCACAAAATTTCGATAATATTCAAATGAGGAGAATAGGTTGGCAAAAAGAATATTTCTACACCTTTTTCTCTCCATTCATTTTCTTTATTCCAGAAACTATTATTTTGATGTATTGA
>JGI12316J15310_10000050_pt17 | contig 10572 bp, 8 predicted proteins | sample MarCyaLeptolynsp_FD_15310 | JGI IMG/M metagenome (IMG submission 15310)
GGGCACCGTTGGCCCCGAGGCGATGATCGAGGCATCGTCGCCTGGCACATCGGAGATCATCAGCGCCACCACCTTGGCCGGATAGGCGGCGCGCGCAAGCCGTCCACCCTTGATGGCCGAGAGGTGCTTGCGCACCGTGTTCATCTCCGAAATCGTGGCGCCGCTTGCCAGAAGCCCCTTGTTCATCGCCTGCTTGTCTTCCAGCGAAATGCCCTCCGCCGGCATGGTCAGCAGCGAGGAGCCACCGCCGGAGATCAGGCAGAGCACGAGATCGTCTTCGGTCAGCCCCTGCACCAGGCCGAAGATGCGCTTGGCCGCCTCCAGTCCTTCCGCGTCGGGCACGGGGTGGGCGGCCTCAACGACCTCCAGCCGCTCGGTCGGCAGCCGATAGCCGTACCGGGTCACGACAAGCCCATCGAGCGGGCCGTCCCAGGCGTCCTCCAGGGCTTTGGCCATTGCGCCTGAGGCTTTGCCCGCGCCGATGATGACGGTGCGGCCCTTGGGCCGGGACGGTAGGTGGGCCGGAACGCAGAGCTGGGGCAGCGCAGCGTCGACGCCCGCCTTGAACATGGCTTTGAGAAGCTCTTCGGGCGTCATGTTGTTCAGAAACCTCCCCCGGACCGACTTAAGACTGACTTGGCTCAAACTTAGCGCTTGAGGCCCTTGCGGCGAAACTGCACAGACGATTGCCACAAGGCAAGCGAATGAATACGGTGGCCGCTCATTTCGCCAGATCGCGTGTGACAAGAGAAGCTGGGGGCAACGAACATGCCAGAGGGCTCGAACGAACAACACAAGAAACCGAAATCCGACATCGAGATCAGCCAGGAAGCGGTCATGCGGCCCATCCTGGAGGTGGCCGACGAGAAACTCGGCATCGATGCCGCGGACCTCATCCCTTACGGCCACTACAAGGCGAAGGTGTCGCTCGACTACATCGACAGCCTTAAGAACAAGCCCGACGGCAAGCTGATCCTGGTCACGGCGATCACGCCGACGCCCGCAGGCGAAGGCAAGACCACGACCACGGTGGGTCTTGGCGATGCACTCAACATCATCGGCAAGAAAGCGATGATCTGTGTGCGCGAGCCGAGCCTCGGCCCCTGCTTCGGCATGAAGGGCGGCGCGGCCGGTGGCGGCTATGCGCAAGTCGTACCGATGGAGGACATCAACCTCCACTTCACTGGCGATTTCCATGCCATCGGTGCGGCGAACAATTTGCTCGCGGCGATGATCGACAACCACATCTACTGGGGCAACAAGCTCGATATCGATTCACGCCGGGTGACTTGGCGCCGTGCGGTCGACATGAACGACCGGGCGCTACGCTCCATCGTCACGTCGCTTGGTGGCGTGTCCAACGGCTTCCCCAGGGAAGCGGGCTTCGACATCACGGTGGCCTCCGAGATCATGGCGATCTTCTGTCTCGCCAAGGACCTGGCTGATCTGCAGCGGCGTCTCGGTCAGATTCAGATTGGCCAGACGCGCGATAAAGAGGCCGTGGTCGCCAAGGAGATCTCGGCGGCGGGTGCCATGGCGGCGCTGCTGAAAGACGCGCTTGCTCCGAACCTCGTGCAGACCCTGGAGAACAACCCCGCCTTCATCCACGGCGGACCGTTCGCCAACATCGCCCATGGCTGCAACTCGGTGATCGCCACCAAGGCCGCCCTCAAGCTGGCGGACTATGTGGTGACCGAGGCGGGCTTTGGCGCCGATCTCGGCGCGGAGAAGTTCTTCGACATCAAGTGCCGCAAGGCCGGGCTCAAGCCGGACTGCGTGGTGATCGTGGCCACCATCCGCGCGCTGAAGATGCATGGCGGTGTGGCAAAGGACGATCTCAAGAAGGAGAACCTCGAGGCTCTCGAGAAGGGTTTCGCCAATTTGGAGAAGCACATCGAGAATGTGCGCAAGTTCCACGTCCCGGTCGTCGTCGCGGTCAATCGCTTCTCGTCCGACACGGACGACGAGATCGCGCTTCTGAAGCGGCTGTGTTCAACGGCAAGCGCGGAGTGCGTCATGGCGGACCACTGGGCGCTGGGCGGTAAAGGTGCCGAAGAGCTCGCGGAGACGGTGGTCAAGACCATCGACACCAAGCCAGCCGACTTCCAGCCGCTCTATCCCGACGACATGTCGTTGTGGGACAAGACGCGGACGATCGCGCAGGAAATCTACGGTGCGGAGGACATCACGGCGCCGAAAGCCGTTCGGGACAAGTTCGCCGAGTTGGAGAAACAGGGCTTCGGCAAATTCCCGATCTGCGTTGCCAAGACACAGTACAGCTTCACCACGAACCCGGACGCCAAAGGCGTGCCGCTCGGCCATACGATCCCTGTCCGGGAAGTCCGGCTGTCCGCGGGAGCTGAGTTTGTCGTGGTGATCTGCGGAGACATCATGACGATGCCGGGGCTGCCGCGGGTACCGGCCGCCAACAACATCGAGCTTGCGGCGGATGGCCGCATAAGTGGGCTGTTCTAGGCGAGCAGGCTCGGCCCTTGCACGCAAAAGGGTTGCCAGGCGGCCCACCTGACGTTACCACCTTGCCCACGCGCGAGGCATAGGTCTTTAGTCGGACCCAATAGCCCAGAAATTAGGAGAGGAATCCATGGCTGGAGCCAGACGGCCGGGCCGTAACTTTCTATTTGTGCCGGGACCGACCAATGTTCCCGACCGGATCCTCCGGGCCATGCACGCGCCGATGGTGGATCACCGGTCCTCCGACTTCCCAAAGCTGACGCTGCCGCTCTACGACGACCTGAAGAAGGTACTCCAGACGAAGGACGGGCGGGTGGTGATCTTCCCCTCCAGCGGCACCGGCGCCTGGGAAGCCGCGCTGACCAATACCCGCTCGCCCGGCGACAAGGTGCTGGCGCCGCGCTTCGGCCAATTCAGTCATTTGTGGATCGATCTGGCTCGCCGTCATGGGCTTGAGGTGATCGTCCAAGAGGAAGCCTGGGGAACGGGCGCGGATCCCGACCGCATCGAGGAGGCGCTACGCGCCGACACTGCCCACGAGATCAAGGGCGTCATGGTGGTGCACAACGAGACCGCCACGGGCGTGACCTCCGACATCGCCGCCGTCCGGCGCGCGATCGACGCGGCGAACCACCCGGCGCTGCTCTATGTGGACGGCGTGAGCTCGATCGGCAGCATCGACTTCCGCTTCGATGAGTGGGGTGTCGACCTTGCCATCACCGGATCCCAAAAAGGACTGATGTTGCCGGCTGGCCTCGGCATCGTTTGCGCGAGCCCGAAGGCGCTGGCGCAAATGGACGGCGCGGCATGCACCAAGGCGTATTTCGACTTCGCCGACCATTTCCGCACCAATTCAGACGGTTATTTCCCCTATACGCCGGCCTTGCCGCTTCTCTACGGCCTGCGTGAGGCGCTCGACATCCTGTTCGAGGAGGGGCTTGAGAACGTGTTCGCCAGGCACAGCTATCTGGCCAGCGGAACGCGCGCGGCCGTGGACGCGTGGGGCCTGTCGCTTTGCGCCAAGGAGCCGAAATGGCATTCCGACACGGTGACCGCGATCATGGTGCCGGAGGGTTTCGACGGCGCGAAGGTCATCGACTTGGCCTATCGCCGCTACAATCTCGCGCTTGGCGCAGGGTTGACGGAGGTGGCGGGCAAGCTGTTCCGCATTGGTCATCTCGGCGATCTCAATGAACTCATGCTGCTCGGCGCGATTTCCGGCGCGGAGATGGCCATGTGCGATGCGGGAATCGACATCGTGCCGGGCTCCGGCGTCGGCGCGGCCCAAGACTATTTCCGGCGCGCGCAAGGCATGGGCGAAACCCGCCTGGCGGCCGAGTAGGCTTTCAGCGACGAGGGCGCCCCGGCGCCCTCGATGGACGTGGTTCGATGGCGGCTGTTGGCGCGCATCGGACGTTCACCGGATGGTTTTCTTTAGCAAGTGGGGCGTGCCCCCGCAGTCTGTTGAGTAATAGGGGGGAGTTCAGTGGAACACGCGATTGTCTTCCTCGATCGGGAGTCGGTTGGCGCCGATGTGCGCAAGGCCAGCTTCCCGCATGTCTACACCGAGCATCAGTCCACCTGGACGCCGGAGGACATCGTCGAGCGCCTCAAGGACGCGACCATCGCCATCATCAATAAGGTGCCGATGCGCGAGGACGTGCTGAAGCAGCTTCCGAAGTTGAAGCTGATCGCCGTCGCCGCGACTGGAACCGATGTTGTCGACAAGGCGTACTGCAAAGAGCACGGCATCACCGTGGTCAACATCCGCAACTATGCGTTCAACACGGTGCCGGAGCACGTCATCGCGCTGATGTTCGCCCTGCGGCGCAATCTTCTCGCCTATATCGAGGACACGCGGAACGGCCGCTGGGCGGAGGTCGATCAGTTCTGCTTCTTCGACCATCCGATCCGCGACATCGCCGGCTCAACCATGGGCGTCATCGGCTACGGGGCCATCGGTAAGGCCGTTGCCAAGCGCGCGGAATGCCTCGGCATGACGATCCTGCCTTACGACGTGTTCCCGCAGGACGGACTCGTCGATCTCGACACGGTGCTGAAACAAAGCGACGTCATCACGCTGCATTGCCCGCTGACGCCCGAGACCAAGAACATGATCGGCGAAAAAGAACTGAAGATGATGAAGCCGACGTCGATCCTCATCAACACGGCGCGCGGCGGCCTCGTGGACGAGGCGGCGCTTGCCGAAGCGCTCCAGAACGGCACCATCGCCGGTGCCGGGTTTGACGTGCTCACCAAGGAGCCGCCGAAGGAAGGCAACATTCTTCTGGATCTGAACCTGCCCAACTTCATCGTCACGCCGCACGTGGCGTGGGCAAGCCGGGAGGCCATGCAGATCCTGGCCGATCAACTCATCGACAACATCGAGGCGTTCGTGGGCGGCAAGCCGCAGAACGTCGTCGAGTAGATTCTGAGGGCAACATCGCATGAAAAAACTGCTGTTCCTGTTTGACACCGATCCCATGCCGAGCGTGTTCGACACGGTCGTTGGCTATGACGGCGGCGCCGATCACGTCACGGGGTACGCGGGCGTGACGCCGGACAATGTCGGGGCGCTGACCGACGGGTGCATCTACACGAGAGGCGGCAAGGACAAGCAGTCGACCGCCATCTTCGTCGGCGGCGGCAATATGGCCAAGGGCGAGGAACTCTTCGAGACGATCAAGAAGCACTTCTTCGGGCCGTTCCGCGTGTCGGTGATGCTGGACTCCAACGGCTCCAACACCACGGCCGCGGCCGGTGTGGCCCTGCTGGCGAAGGGCCGGGACTTGAAGGGCAAGAAGGCCCTGGTTCTCGGCGGCACCGGCCCGGTCGGCATGCGCGCCGCGGGCTTCCTCGGCGCGGAAGGTTGTGATGTCACCATCACCTCCCGCACCAAGGACCGCGCGGACGCCGCCGCCAAGGTGATCGAGAAGCGCTTCGGGATCACCGTCACGGGTGCGGCGGGCGCCAACGATGAGGAGCGGTCCGAGGCCGCCAAGGACGCCAACATCGTCTATGCCGCGGGCGCGATCGGGGTCCAGCTTCTGCCCAAGTCTGCCTGGGAGAACAATCCCAATATCGAGCTTCTGGCCGATGTGAACGCGCAGCCGCCCCTCGGCATCGAGGGGATCGAGGCCACGGACAAGGGCAAGGAGTACGGCGACAAGATCGCCTACGGCGCGCTTGGCATTGGCGGGCTGAAGCTGAGACTGCACCGCGCGTGCGTGGGCAAGCTCTTCGAGAGCTCCGACGGTGTGTTCGATGCCGAAGAGATTTACGCGCTGGCAAAAGAGATGGCTTGAGGCATGACCGAGATCAAAGACACTGCGATCGAACCCTTTCTTGATGCACTCGCCTCGAGTGCCGCGACGCCCGGCGGTGGCAGTGCCGCCGCAATCCTCGGCGGCATGGGGGCGGCCCTCGTCAGCATGGTGTGCAATCTGACCATCGGTAAGAAGAAATACGCCGATGTGGAAGGTGACATGAAAGACGTGCTGGCCAAGGCGGAGGACCTGCGTCACCGCCTGACCGGCATGATCCAAGAGGACGTCAAGGCGTTCGACACGGTGATGGGTGCCTATGGGATGCCGAAGGAAACCGACGCGGCCAAAGCCGCGCGCGCCGCGGCGATCCAAGATGCACTCAAGCTGGCGACGGAGGTTCCGATCCGCTGCTGCCGCCTGGCGCGGGAGGTCATCGACCTCGCTTTGACGGCGTCCGAGAAGGGCAATCTCAACGTGATCTCGGACGCGGGCGTTGCGGTCCTGTCGGCCTATGCTGCGCTGCGAAGTGCGGCGCTTAATGTCTACATCAATGCAAAAATGATCTCGGACAAGAGCTTTGTGGACGATAAGCTGGGTGAGCTGGAGGGCCTTCTCGCGGGGGCCGAGGCCACGACCGAGAAGGCGTACGACATCGTCAAGGGTAAGGTGAGCTGACGCTTTTCGGCGCGGCTCTCGAACAAAAAGCCCGCCGAAGAGTATGAAGGGAGAAACGACGTGAACGTTCACGAGTACCAAGCGAAAGAGCTTCTGGGCAGCTTCGGCGTGCCGGTGCCGAAGGGCGCCGTCGCCTTTAGCCCCGATCAGGCAGTCTATGCGGCGACGGAGCTCGGCGGCTGGAGCTGGGCGGTCAAGGCGCAGGTGCATGCGGGTGCACGCGGCAAGGCCGGCGGCATCAAGATCTGCAAGACCTACAACGAAGTGCGCGAGGCAGCCCAAGACCTGCTCGGCAAGCGTTTGGTGACGCTGCAGACCGGGCCCGAAGGAAAGCCCGTGCAGCGCGTCTACATCGAGGTGGCCGAGCCCTTCGAGCGGGAGCTGTACCTCGGATTCGTGCTCGACCGTAAGGCGGAGCGCATCCGTGTGATCGCCTCGCAGCAGGGCGGCATGGAGATCGAGGAGATCGCCAAGAGCGATCCGGACGCCATTCTTCAGGTCATCGTCGAGCCGGCCGTGGGGCTTCAGTCCTTCCAGGCGCGGGAGCTCGCCTTCCAGCTCGGCTTGAGCATCAAGCAAGCGCAAAGCTGCGTGTCGACGATCATGAACGCCTATCGCGCCTTCCGCGACTGCGACGCTCAGATGCTTGAGATCAACCCGCTGGTCGTGGCCAAGGACGATCGCGTGCTGGCGCTGGACGCCAAGATGTCGTTCGACGACAACGCGCTGTTCCGCCGCCACAACGTCGCCGACATGTACGATCCCGCGCAGCAGGATCCGCGCGAGGCGCAAGCGGCAGAGCACAACCTCAACTATATCGGTCTGGATGGCGACATCGGCTGCATCGTGAACGGCGCAGGTCTCGCCATGGCGACGATGGACATGATCAAGCACGCGGGCGGCGAGCCGGCGAACTTCCTCGACGTGGGCGGCGGTGCGTCGCCGGACCGTATTGAGACGGCGATGAAGCTCGTCCTGTCCGACGAGAACGTCAAAGCCGTGCTGGTCAACATCTTCGCCGGCATCAATCGCTGCGATTGGGTGGCAAAGGGCGTGGTCCAGGCTTGCGAAAATCTGGAAGTCAAGGTTCCGCTGGTCGTCCGGCTCGCCGGTACCAATGTGGAAGAGGGCCGCAAGATCCTCGCCGACAGCGGCTTGAAGCTGATCACCGCCGAAACCTTGGCCGAGGCTGCCGACAAGGCTGTGGCGGCGTGCCAGGGCAAGCTGCAAGCGGCATAGGTCAAGGTCATCGGAGAGAACGAATGAGTATTCTTATCGACGAAAAAACGCCGGTGATCATCCAAGGCATGACCGGCGACAAGGGAACCTTCCATGCGAAGGAGATGATCGAATACGGCACCAATGTCGTCGGCGGCGTGACGCCGGGCAAAGGTGGCGGACGTCATCTGGACCGCCCGCTGTTCAACACCGTCAAGGAGGCGGTGCGCGAAACGGGCGCGGAAGCTTCCATTACGTTCGTCGCGCCGGCCTTCTGCGCCGATGCGATCATGGAGTGCGCGGACGCCGGTATCCGGCTGGTGTGCTCCATCACGGACGGCATTCCGGCTCAGGACATGATGCGCGTGAAGCGCTATATGCGGCGCTATCCCAAGGACCGCAGGACGACCATGGTCGGCCCGAACTGTGCTGGGATCATCAGCCCCGGCAAGTCCATGCTCGGCATTATGCCCGGCCACATCTACTTGCAAGGCAATGTCGGCATCATCTCCCGGTCGGGAACGCTCGGCTACGAGGCGGCCGCGCAAATGAAGCAACATGGCATCGGCATCTCGACGTCTGTCGGGATCGGTGGCGATCCGATCAATGGCTCCTCGTTTCTGGATCACCTCGCACTGTTCGAGGAGGACCCGGAGACGAACGCGGTGCTGATGATCGGCGAGATCGGTGGTCCGCAGGAAGCGGAAGCCTCGGCGTGGATCAAAGACAACATGTCGAAGCCGGTGGTCGGGTTCGTCGCGGGTCTGACCGCGCCGAAGGGACGCCGCATGGGCCATGCGGGCGCCATCATCTCGGCGGCCGGCGATAGCGCCGCAGAGAAAGCCGAGATCATGCGCTCTTGCGGGCTAACCGTCGCGCCCAATCCGAGTGAGTTCGGTTCGACGGTGGCTGGTGTCATCAGGGCTTAAGAGAGAGGCCGGATCTTGATCGCCGATCGATAACCTCGATCGCAAGACCGGACCTTTCCCAAGGTCCACGGGTTAGGCGGTGGCGCCGGGAGGCGTCACCTCAGCCTTGCTGCGGCGCGGTGCGATGGAGCCGGTGGCCGCCGCGGCGCTGGCCCAGACGGACCCTATCGAGACGGATCGCGATGTGACCGGAGTGCTGCGTTGCCGATGAACGAGGACCCTTCACCCGCCAATCTTGAATCCGACGCCAGCGGTGCGGCGCTCATTCGCGGTACCTCGGTCCGGGACGCCGCGGACATTCTCTTCGATCTTCTGATGCAAGTGATCCGCCGGCACCAGCCGGAAATCACGGGCGTCTTCGACGGCGGCGCCAATATCTCCGACTTCTCGCCGGAACTGATGGCCCGGGCGCTGCAAGCGCAAGGCATCTGGTTCCAGCTTCTCTCCATCGCCGAGCAGAACGCCGCGATGCGCCGCCGCCGTTACATCGAACGGACGCGCGGGCGCGACAAGTTGCGCGGCACCTTCGATCACGTGTTGGCCGAGGCGGTAGAGAACAACGTCAAGCCGAAGGAGATCGAGAATCTGCTTGGGTCGTTGCGTATCCGTCCGGTCATTACGGCGCATCCAACAGAGTCCAAGCGTGTCACGGTGCTGGAGAAGTACCGCAGGGTCTATCTGAAACTCTTGGAGCTCGAGAACGCGCGTTGGACGGACCGGGAGCGCGAGACGATCCTGTCCGACATCCGCGATCAGATCGAACTGGTGTGGATGACGGGCGAGCTGCATCTGCAAAAGCCCACTGTCGAGCACGAGGTGCTGCGCGGGCTCTACTTCTTCGACGAGACGCTGTTTGAGAGGGCGCCTGAGATGCTGGCGCTGCTGGACGGCGCGCTCCGCCGATACTATCCGGATGAGCAGTTCGATTTTCCGCCGTTCTTCCAGTTCGGCTCGTGGATCGGCGGCGACCGCGACGGCAACCCCCATGTGACGACCGCGGTGACGGGGTGGGCCTTGCGTCAGAACTCGATGGCGGCTCTGCGCTACTACCGCGAGCGTCTCGTCGCTCTGGCGCGCCTGCTCTCCATCACGGAGCGCGCCCTTCCGGTGCCGGAGAGATTCAGGGGCGAGCTCGACCACGTGCTGGAGCTGAGTGGCGAGCCGGAGGCCATCTCCGAGCGCAATCCGGGCGAACCCTACCGCCAGTTTCTCACCTGCGTTCTGCGCAAGCTCGACGCAACGATCAGGCGGGCTGAGGGCGGCGAGTTAGAACTCGGTACGCCGCACTACGCCAATGCCGATGAGCTCATCCATGAGCTGTTGCAAATGGAGAGGGCGCTCACGGACGCCAACAGCCCCTCGCTCGCCGCGGATATGATCCGGCCGGTGCGGCGGGCCGTCGAGCTGTTCCGCTTCTCGACGGTTCGGCTCGATCTGCGGGAGAACACCACACGCACGACGCAGGCCCTGCAGGCCTTGTGGTGGGCAAGTGCCGGCCACGCCGATGGCGAGCCACCGGAACTTGGCAGCCGCGAGTGGCGCGGCTGGCTGTTGCGCGAGCTGGCGCGACCGCTCCCGAATGAGCAGATTCCTACGGAGCTGCCGAGAGAGGCCGCAGACCTCGTCGAGATGTTCGCGCAGGCCGCCGAGGTCAGGCGTGGGCTCGACCGCGATGCCTTCGGCTCCGTCATCCTCTCGATGACCCGCTCCGTCGACGACATTCTCGGCGTCTATCTCCTGGCCAAGGAGGGCGGCCTGTTCCTCGACGCGGCGGGCACCGAAATCTGCGCCATGCCGATCGTGCCGCTGTTTGAGACCATCGACGATTTGCGCGCCGCGCCGGCAATCATGCGCGAGGCACTCGCCATTCCGCTCATCCGACGCTCGACCCATTGGCAGGGTGGATTGCAGGAAGTGATGATCGGCTATTCCGACTCCAACAAGGATGGCGGTTTTGTCGCCTCCAACTGGGAGCTGGCCAAAGCGCAAGCCAACCTCACACGGGTCGGCCA
>JGI12316J15310_10000066_pt22 | contig 10570 bp, 8 predicted proteins | sample MarCyaLeptolynsp_FD_15310 | JGI IMG/M metagenome (IMG submission 15310)
CGCTTGCCGCCCACCGCGCGACGATCGACGGGTGCTTCAAGGCGAATACCGTCGAGGAGATCGTCGACGCGCTGGCGGCCGACGGCTCCGACTTCGCCACCGAGACCCGCGACACGCTGCTGACCAAGTCGCCGACCAGCCTCAAGATCAGCCTGGAGCTGATGCGGCGCGGACGCGGCGCGTCCAACCTCGCGGACGTGCTGATGCTGGAATACCGGCTGTCGCAGGCCTGCATGGCCGGCCACGACTACTACGAGGGCATCCGCGCGGTGCTGATTGACAAGGATCACGCGCCGTCCTGGCGGCCGGCGACGCTCGGCGACGTCGGCTCCGACATCGTCGAGGCGCATTTCATCGCCCCGGCACACGGCGACTGGACGGTGGCGTAGGTCACGGACGATGCATGGGGCGGCCGCTTGACCGCTCAGCGGTCGCGGCGGAGCATGGCGGCAGGCATCCAACGAGACGAAAGAACGGGTCCACGGGAGGGACGGCAATGGCGAAGATCGGGTTCATCGGCCTCGGCAACATGGGGCTGCCCATGGCGCGCAACCTGCGGAAGGCGGGCCATTCGGTGCGCGGCTTCGATCTCTCCGCCGATCAGGTGAAGGGCCTCGAATCGGCCGGCGGATCGGCCGCCAAGTCTGCCGCAGACTGCGTCGACGGGGTCGATGTGGTGGTGACCATGCTGCCGGCCGGCCCGCATGTGCGCTCGGTCTACGGCGAGTCGATCCTGCCGAACGTGGCGGCGGGCACGCTGCTAATCGATTGCTCGACCATCGACGTCGCGACCGCGCGGGACGTGGCGGCGGATGCCGAGAAGGCCGGCCTCGATATGGTCGATGCCCCGGTTTCCGGCGGCACCACCGGGGCCGAGGCCGCGACCCTCACCTTCATGGTGGGCGGCAGCGATTCGGCCTTCGGGCGCGCCACGCCGTTCCTCGAAGCGATGGGCAAGACCATCGTGCTGGCCGGCGGCAGCGGCAACGGGCAGGCCGCCAAGATCTGCAACAACATGATGCTGGCCATCAACATGCTCGGCCAATGCGAGGCCTTCGCCATGGCCGAGAAGCTGGGGCTCGACACCGCCAAGCTGTTCGCCATCAGCTCCAAGTCCTCGGGTCAGAGCTGGGCGATGACCACCTACTGCCCGGTGCCGGGCCTGACCGAGACGGCGGCCTCGAATCGCGATTTCAAGCCGGGATTCACCGCCGCGATGATGCTCAAGGACCTGGGTCTCTCTCAGGACGCCGCCGAGCAGGTCCACGCTCAGACCCCGCTCGGGGCGGAGGCGATGCAGCTGTTCCGCGAGTTCGTCGATCGGGGCAATGGCGAGATCGATTTCTCCGGTATCATCAACATGATCCGGGGCGAGGGCTGATTTGGAGGCTGTCGAAACGAGTTGCGTGTGTAAACGGGTTGGTCTAGACCCGTTGAATGGTGCGAGCGCCCAATGGTATCGGTAATAGGGGCCAGAACCGGCGGCGGGAAATGCAATGACAATGACGGATGATGTGACGGACCTCCGCCGAGAGTATCTGGATGCGATCAAGCTGATCGAGCGGCTTCACCGCCAGTTCCTTGAAGTGGTGAAGACGGAACTCGACCGTATCGGCGTCGAGGATATCAACAACATCCAGGCGCTGATCCTGTTCAACATCAGCGACGAGGAGTTGACGGTCGGTGAATTGACCAACCGCGGCTACTACCTGGGCTCGAACGTCTCGTACAATGTGCGCAAGATGGTCGAGAACGGTTATCTGGTGCAGGAACGGTCGACCCACGACCGTCGGTCGATCCGCGTGCGGCTGTCCGACAAGGGTCTGGCGCTCTGCAAGGAGATCGACGCGATGTTCGAGCGCCATGCCAAGTCGCTGCCGGACGTTCCCGTCGAAGCGGGCAATCTGAAGCAGGCGAGCACCGCGTACCGCGATCTCGAGCGGTTCTGGATCTCGCTGCTCAACTTCGGCCTGCGCGGCGTCTGATTGACCGCCGGCCGCGCGGCCGGTTTCCCCTGAACAGCTCCGCTGTGGACAGCTCTCGGGCGCTTTTCTAGAGCATGATCGTTTAACACGGAATCGCTTCGCGATGCCGGCTTGGACGTGAACCATGCTCTTATTTGATAGGACAGAGCAAATTCACATGCTTCGTCGCGATCGCTGGCGATCGCGTCAAAACATGATTTGCTCTAGAGTGCGCCGGCCGCGCCGCGTGGCGCGCCGTTCGACCGCGCCGATCGGCGCGGACCGCCCCTGTTGCCGAGGATTCCGATGCGCCTGTCCCGCTACTTCCTGCCGACCATGAAGGACACGCCCCGCGAGGCGGAGATCGTGTCCCATCGCCTGATGTTGCGGGCGGGGATGATGCAGCAGTCGAGCGCGGGCATCTATTCCTGGCTGCCGCTCGGCTTCAACGTCCTCAAGAAGATCGAGCAGATCGTGCGCGAGGAGCAGAACGCGGCCGGCTGGAACGAAGTGCTGATGCCGACCATTCAGCCGGCGGACCTGTGGCGCGAGAGCGGGCGCTACGACGACTACGGCAAGGAGATGCTGCGCATCGTCGACCGGCACGAGCGCGACATGCTCTACGGCCCGACCAACGAGGAGCAGATCACCGATATCGTCCGTACCCACGTGCGCAGCTATCGTGAGCTGCCCCAGCGCCTGTATCACATCCAGTGGAAGTTCCGCGACGAGGTCCGGCCCCGATTCGGGATCATGCGCGGGCGTGAGTTCCTGATGAAGGACGCCTACAGCTTCGACCTCGATTTCGAGGGTGCCAAGCGCGCCTATAACCGGCAGTTCGTCGCCTATCTGCGGACCTTCGACCGGCTCGGCCTGAAGGCGATCCCGATGGCCGCCGACAGCGGGCCGATCGGCGGCGACCTGAGCCACGAGTTCATCATCCTGGCGCAGACCGGCGAGAGCGAGGTGTTCTGCCACAAGGATTGGCTGACGACCGACCCGGTGCCGTCGACCGTCGACTATGAGGATGACCTGCAGCCGATCGTCGACGCCTGCCTGGCGCGCTATGCCGCCACCGACGAGAAGCACGATCCCGCCTCCTGTCCGGTGCCGGAGGCCGACCTGGTCAACACCCGCGGCATCGAGGTCGGTCACATCTTCTATTTCGGCACCAAGTACTCCGATCCGCTGAACACGAAAGTGGCCGGACCCGACGGCAAGGACACGATCGTTCACAGCGGCTCCTACGGCATCGGCGTCTCGCGCCTGGTCGGTGGCATCATCGAGGCGAGCCACGACGAGAACGGCATCATCTGGCCGGAGCCCGTGGCCCCGTTCAAGATCGCGCTGGTCAACCTGAAGGTCGGCGACGCCGCCTGCGACGCGGCGTGCGAGGACCTCTACGCCAAGCTCGGCAACGCCGGTGTCGAGGTGCTGATGGACGACACCGCCGACCGGCCGGGCGCCAAGCTCGCGACCATGGACCTGATCGGCCTGCCCTGGCAGATCATCGTCGGGCCGCGCGGCCTCGCCGGTGGCGTCGTCGAGGTCAAGAACCGCAAGTCCGGCGAGCGCGAGGAGATGACGCCGGAGGCGGCGCTGAACCGCTTCGCCGGCTGAGTCCAGGGAACGCGATGCCTGGCGCCACGATGTCGCCGCAGATCGGCCCGACACTGCGGGCGCCAGGGAAAGGGCGGACATGATCTTCGGTGCATTCGAGAGAATGGTGGCGATGCGCTACCTGCGCGCCCGGCGCCAGGAGGGGTTCATTTCGGTGATCGCCGGGTTCTCGCTGCTCGGCATCGGGCTTGGCGTGGCGACGCTGATCATCGTCATGAGCGTGATGAACGGGTTCCGCGCCGAGCTGATCGGCCGGATCCTCGGGCTCAACGGCCATGCGGCGATCTACGCCTTCGACGGCTCGATCGAGAACTACGACCAGCTCGTGGTCGAGGCCGCGTCGGTGCCGAGTGTGTTCAGCGTGACGCCACAGGTCGAGGGGCAGGCGATGCTGACCGCCAACAGCGTGGCGTCCGGCGGTGTCGTGCGCGGCATGCGGCCGAGCGACCTGAAGGCCAAGGCCCTGATCGCCGACAACCTGGCGGCGGGCTCGCTCGACCGTTTCGCGGGCAAGGACGCCGTCGTGCTCGGCAAGCGGCTGGCCAACCGTCTCGGGCTCAATGTCGGCGACCGGGTGACGCTGATCGCGCCGAACGCCTCGGTCACGGTGATCGGCAGCCTGCCGCGCATGAAGGCCTATGAGGTCGTCGCGCTGTTCGATGTGGGGATGTTCGAATACGACAACAGCTTCGTCTACATGCCGCTGGACGCGGCCCAGGTGTTCTTCAAGCAGGGCGATTCCGTCAACGCGCTTGAGATCTTCACGACGGACCCGGACGCCTTGAACTCGGTGCGCAGCAACATGCTCAGGGCGCTGCCGGCGGATGTGTACTTCCGTGACTGGCAGCAGCAGAACTCCAGCTTCTTCAACGCGTTGCAGGTTGAGCGCAATGTGATGTTCCTGATCCTGACCCTGATCATCCTGGTCGCCGCCTTCAACATCATCAGCTCGCTGATCATGCTGGTGAAGGACAAGGGCCGGGACATCGCCGTGCTGCGGACCATGGGCGCGTCGCGGGGCATGATCACCCGGATCTTCTTCATGACCGGCGCCAGCGTCGGTGTGCTCGGGACCGTGGTCGGGGCGGTGCTCGGCCTGCTGTTCGTCACCAATATCGAGGCGATTCAGACCTGGGTCGAGGCGGCGTTCGGCACCTCGGTGTTCCCGCCGGAGGTCTATTTCCTCACCAACGTGCCGGCCAAGATGGATCCGACCGAGGTTGTGGTGGTCATCGCCATGGCCCTGACGTTGAGCTTCGCGGCGACGATCTATCCGGCCTGGCGGGCCGCGCGCGTCGATCCGGTGGAGGCGCTGCGCTATGAGTGAGGCGGCGCGACCGGAGACGGACGGCAAGGCGCTCGAACTCGATGGCGTCACCCGGGTTTTCGGGATGGGCGAGCAGTCGCTGCGGGTCCTGCGCGGCATCGACCTGACCCTGCACGAGGGCCAGATCGTCGCTCTGGTCGGTCCCTCGGGCGCCGGCAAGTCGACCCTGCTGCACATCGCCGGCCTGCTGGAACAGCCGACCAGCGGCAAGGTGATCGTCGGCGGACGGAACTGCGCCGACCTCGGCGACGGTGAGCGCACACGCTTCCGTCAAACCACCATCGGATTCGTCTATCAGTTCCACCACCTGCTGCCGGAGTTCTCGGCGCGGGAGAACGTGATGATCCCGCAGATGATCGCCGGCCTGTCGCGGCGCGAGGCGCGGGAGCGCGCCGATCAGCTGCTTCAGATGGTCGGGTTGAGCGAGCGCGCGACCCATCGGCCGGCGCGCCTGTCCGGTGGCGAGCAACAGCGCGTCGCCATCGTGCGCGGCATCGCCAACGTGCCGCGTGTGCTTCTGGCCGACGAGCCGACCGGCAACCTCGATCCGCAGACCGCCGCCGACGTGTTCGCGCAACTCACGCAGATCGTGCGCGGCACGGGCCTGTCGGCGCTGATCGCGACGCACAATCTCGATCTCGCGGCCGAGATGGATCGGGTGGTGGAACTGCGCGACGGCGTACTGGTGGAGCGGGCGCTGTAAAGCAAATCATGTTTTGACGCGATCGCCAGCGATCGCGACGATGCATGTGAATTTGCTCTATCTAATTGAATATGAGCATGAGTCACGTCCAAGCCGGCATCGCGAAGCGATTCCGTCTTAAACGATCATGCTCTAGCTGCGGTCCTGGGGCCGCTCAGGCCGCGGAATCGAAGCCGGTGACACGGCGGATCTTGGCGAACTCGAAGTTGATCCCCGACAGGTCGGTATCGCTCATGTCGACGCCGTCGAACAGGGTTCCGGTGAAATTGATCCCGTCGAGTTCGGCGCCACGGAAGCGGGCCTGAAGGCTGCGGCCGGACTTCTTGCCGTCGGGACCGATGATCTCGGCATCCTCGATCATGGTGCTGATGAAGACCGCCTTGGTCAGCATCGCGCCGGCGAAATTGGTCCCGGACGCCCGAGCGAAGGAGAAATCCGCCTCCTCCAGGTTGGCTCCCTGGAACGAGGTCAGGAACAGCTCGGCCTTCACGAAGGCGGCGCCCTTCAGGTTGGCGCCGTCGAACGAGACTCCGCGCACGTCGCAGCTGGAGAAGTCGAGCTGGTTGAGATCGGCGTCCTTGAAACTGGCCCGCGCGCCGATGGCGCCGTTGCTGGCGATCCACTTGCTGTGCTCGCGGAGCATTTCCTCGATCTCGGGCGGCAGCGGCTTCTGGCTGTCGCGGTGGATCGCGCCCATCAGGTTGGCGGTGTCGATCTTCGCCTTCGAGAGGTCGACATTGCGCAGGTTGGCATCCTGCAGATTGGCCATGGAGAGATCGGCGCCGTCGAGATTGGTGCCGGTCAGGTTGGCGTTCTTCAAGTTGCAGCCCGACAGGTCGGCGCCGGTCAGGTCGGCGCCCGCCAGGTTGACCGCGTGCAGCTCCACATCTCGGAAGATCGCGCCGCGGGCGCTGGAGACCGCCATGTTGGCTTCCGACATGTTCGCTTCCGAGAAGTCGGCGCCGTCCAGGTTGGCGTCGGAGAGGTCGGCGGAGCGCTTGGTTTCCTCGCCCCACTGCATGATGTGGCCGGGCCGCAGGTCGGCGCCCTTGAGCTTGGCGCCGGCCAGGTTCGCCAGCGTGAAGTTGGCGCCGCGCAGGTCGGCCTTCTCCATCCGCGCATTCTTCAGGTTGGCGGCGGAAAAGTCGCAGCCGAACAGGTCGGCCTGCGACAGGTCGGCCTTGATCAGCGACGCGCGCGTCAGGGTCGAGCCCGACAGGGTCGCCTGATGCAGGTTGACGCCGTTCAGGGCGAGATTGTCGAGCTTGGCGCTCTTCAACATGCAGCGCCGTCCGCCGACACCGCCCCGCAGGAACGCGTCATGCGCCTTGAACGACGCCGCGATATCGCTTGGTGCTTCCGAAAGCTTTTCTGCGTCCGATGTGCCCATCGCCTTGAGTACCTCTGTACCTCCCAGGTCGAGAACATCGCGCACTCGGCTTAACAGACCCTTAATGGCGATTGAAAAATCGGTTGGTTAATGCGTTGTTTATCAATGTGTTTCCGCGGAGCCGCCGGGTTGCGGCCGGGTCGCGGCGGCGTTGCCAATCCGCGATCCGCGGCGCCTGTGCGCTGGTCGAGTCGGCGCGACTCCAGGCGAATCCTGGGCGTTTCGAACCGTCGAAGGCCGGAGGATCGCGCGGCGACACGCAGGCCCGATGACCGGTCCGATCGCCTGTGTGACTATGGCGCCTCGACCCTTGGAGAATCCCGATGCCCCACGCTGACTTCGTCCACCTCCGCGTTCACTCCGCCTATTCGCTGGCGGAAGGGGCGATTCACGCCAAGCAGCTGGTGAAGCTCGCCAAGGAGCAGGGCATGCCGGCGGTCGCCATGACCGACAGCGGCAACATGTTCGGCGCGCTGGAATTCGCGGTGACCGCGTCGGGCGAGGGGGTGCAGCCGATCGTCGGCGTGCAGCTCAACATCCGCCGCCCCGTGGACGGGGATCGCCGGGGCCTCCGCGTGGTCGGCGGGCGCGACGTGGCGCCGGACCAGCTGCCGCTCCTGGCCCAGAATGAGACCGGATACCGCAACCTGATGAGCCTGGTGAGCCAGGCCTTCCTTGACGGCACCGGCGAGGAGGCGCCGCAGCTGTCCCTCGACCAGCTGGAAGGCCGCACGGACGGGCTGATCGCGCTCACCGGCGGCATCAAGGGCGGTGTCGGCCGGCTGCTGCTCGAGGGCCGCCGCGACGATGCCGAGGTGATGCTGGACCGGCTGCAGGCCCTGTTCCCCGATCGTCTCTATGTCGAGCTGCAGCGCCACTTCCTCGACGAGGAGAACCGGGTCGAGGGCGCGCTGCTCGATCTCGCCTATGGCCGCGACCTGCCCCTGGTCGCCACCAACGACGTGTTTTTCGCCGATCCCAGCATGCACGAGCCACACGACGTCCTGCTGTGCATCGCCCAGAGCACGACGATCGGCAATCCCAAGCGCTGGCGGGTGACACCGCACCACCGCTTCAAGACCGCCGAGGAGATGCGGGAACTGTTCTCCGACATTCCCGAGGCGATCGACAACACCCTCGTCATCGCCCGGCGCTGCGCGGTGATGCCGGAGAAGCTGGCGCCGATTCTGCCGCGGTTCGACACCGAGGGCGGGCGCAGCGAGGCGGAGGAACTGCGCGCCCAGGCGGAGGCGGGGCTGAACGATCGGCTCGCCGCCCATGTCTTCACCGACGGGATGGACGCGGCGGCGCGCGAGGACGCCGCCAAGCCGTATTGCGAGCGTCTGGCCATGGAGCTCGGGATCATCGAACAGATGGGCTTTCCCGGCTATTTCCTCATCGTGTCGGACTTCATCAAATGGGCGAAGGCGCGGGAGATCCCGGTCGGGCCGGGCCGCGGCTCCGGCGCCGGCTCGCTGGTCGCCTATTCCCTGCTCATCACCGATTTGGACCCGCTGCGCTGGGGCCTGCTGTTCGAGCGCTTCCTCAATCCCGAGCGCGTGTCGATGCCGGATTTCGACATCGACTTCTGCCAGGACCGCCGCGACGAGGTGATCCGCTACGTTCAGGAGAAGTACGGTCGCGACCGGGTCGCCCAGATCATCACCTTCGGCAAGCTGCAGGCCCGCGCGGCGCTGCGCGATGTCGGCCGCGTGCTGGAGATGCCCTACGGCCAGGTCGACCGGATCTGCAAGCTGGTACCGAACAACCCGGCCAATCCGGTGACCCTGGAGCAGGCGCTGCAGACCGAGGAGGACCTGCGGGCCCAGCGCGATGCCGATGAGAACGTCGCCAACCTGATCCAGGTCGCCCTCAAGCTCGAGGGGATGTACCGCAACTCGTCGACCCACGCCGCGGGTGTGGTGATTGGCGACCGGCCGCTGGACCATCTGGTGCCGCTGTACCGTGATCCGCGCTCCGACATGCCAGTCACCCAGTTCAATATGAAATGGGTCGAGCAGGCGGGGTTGGTGAAGTTCGACTTCCTCGGCCTGAAGACGCTCACCGTCCTGCAACGCGCCGTCGATCACCTGAAGGAACGCGGCATCGAGGTCGACCTGTCCCAGGTGCCGCTCGATGACGGTCCGACCTTCGCCATGCTGGCCAAGGGCGACAGCACCGGGGTGTTCCAGCTTGAAAGCTCGGGCATGCGCGACGTCCTGCGCCGCCTGCGCCCCGACCGGTTCGAGGACATCATCGCCCTGGTCGCCCTGTACCGGCCCGGCCCGATGGCGAACATCCCGAAATACATCGCCTGCAAGCACGGCGAGGAGCAGCCGGACTACATGCATCCGGTCCTCGAACCGGTGCTGAAGGAGACCTTCGGCATCATGATCTACCAGGAGCAGGTGCAGCAGGCGGCCCAGCGGCTGTCCGGCTACACGCTCGGCGGCGCCGACCTGCTGCGCCGCGCCATGGGCAAGAAGATCAAGGCTGAGATGGACGCCCAGCGCGAGAAGTTCGTCTCCGGCGCGGTCGAGAACGGGGTCGATGAGGCCCAGGCCAGCGGCATCTTCGACCAGATCGCCGCCTTCGCCGGCTACGGCTTCAACAAGTCGCATGCCGCTGCCTACGCGCTGGTCAGCTATCACACCGCCTATCTCAAGGCGAACTACCCGGTCGAGTTCCTGGCCGCGTCGATGACCTATGACATGGGCAACACCGACAAGCTGAACGTGTTCCGCCAGGAGCTTCAGAAGCTGAAGATCGAGCTGCTGCCGCCCGACATCAACCGGTCGCGCCGCGACTTCGGCGTCGAGCGCCAGGAAGACGGGAGCTACGCCATCCGCTACGCCCTGGCGGCGGTGAAGAATGTCGGCGGCTCGGCCATGGACGCGCTGGTCGCGGCCCGCGAACAGGACGGACCGTTCAAGAGCCTGTCCGAGTTCGCCGACCGGGCCGACCCGACCCAGGTCAACAAGCGGCTGCTGGAGAACCTGGTGCGCGCCGGTGCCTTCGACGCGCTGCACCGCAACCGGGCCGAGCTGTTCGAGAACCTGGAGACCGTGATGCGCCACGCCAGCGCGGCGGCGAACGAGCGGGCGTCCGACCAGGTCAACCTCTTCGCCATCGATGGCGGCGCCAGCCAGGAACCGGATATCCGCCTCAAGCATCGTCCGGAATGGCCGCAGATGGAGCGGCTGAAGGAAGAGTTCGACGCCCTCGGCTTCTATCTCTCGGCGCATCCGTTGGACGCCTATGCCGAGAGCCTGCGCCGCCTGGAGGTGGTGTCCTCCACAGAGGCCCTGGCGGCGGCCCAGCGCAAGGGCGGCCAGACCCGCCTGGTGCTGGCCGGCATCGTCGTCGGCCGCCAGATCCGCACGTCCAAGTCTGGCAACCGTTTCGCCTTCGTCCAGCTCACCGACCGGACCGGCGTCTTCGAGGTCACGCTGTTCTCCGAGGTGCTGGCGGGCGCGCGCGATCTACTGGACTCCGGCGAGCCGCTGCTGGTGCGGGCTGACGCGCGGATCGAGGACGACAACCTGCGCCTGCTCGCCAGCGCTCTC
>JGI12316J15310_10000328_pt32 | contig 10565 bp, 8 predicted proteins | sample MarCyaLeptolynsp_FD_15310 | JGI IMG/M metagenome (IMG submission 15310)
CCCGCCGTTTCGTACACCACGTCGCGCTCGACGAAGAGCTGGATCTGGCGACGCTACTCAGTGCCGACTTCACCTTCGTCGACGACGCTCTCGCCGATCACTACGACGTACCCGCGCCGAGCGAGCCCTGGGGCCGCGTGGACCTCGATCCAGATCAGCGCGCGGGGGTACTCAGTCAAGCGGCGCTGATGACCGAGCTGGGACACGAAAACCAGACGTCACCGATCCACCGGGGTCTGTTCGTACGGGAGCGGGTGCTTTGTCAGACGTTGCCCCCGCCGCCGCCCGATCTGGTGATCAGCCTGCCGGAGGTGGATCCCACGATGTCGACCCGCGAACGGTTTGCCCGCCACGCCAACCAGGAGGGCTGCGCCGAGTGCCACACGCTCATCGATCCGGTTGGTCTGGCGTTCGAACACTACGACGCGACCGGAGCGTGGCGCGACTTCGAGGGTGACCAAGTGCCCGTCAGCGGGGCGGGTCGTCTCGACGGCGTCGGGGGCGTCTCGCCGCTGTTCTACGGCGCGCGCGGCCTTGCCGAGCAGCTTGCCGACCACGAGGCGTTTCACAAGTGCATGGCGCGCCAGATGTTCCGCTTCGTCCAGGGTCGCGAAGAGCGTCCCGACGATGCGTGCGCGATCGAGGCCGCGAGCGCGGCGTACCAAAACAGCGGACGGACCTACCGGGCGCTGGTAGAGGCGCAGATCGAATCGGCGATGTTCCTCAACCGCGAGCCGGAGGCGGGACAGTGAATCGTCTGCCGTCGTGTTGTGCGCTGGTGCTGCTCGTCGGATGTCAGGAGCCCGCAGGCGGCAGCGACATGGAGGCCGGCTCCGAAGATGCCGGCACTGACGCGGACGACGACGACGACGACACCGGCAACGGCAACGACGACAGCGACGACGACGACGACGACGACGATGACGACGGTCCGCCGACGCTGTGCCCGCCAGAGCCCGACGTCTGCGACGATGACTGCCCGAGTGCTCCTTCCGTCTCCGACCTTCCGGCGTGGTTTCCTCGACTGACCGAGAGCCCTCCCGTCTCGTGGACCTCGGACCTCCCGGTCGAGATCGCGGTTGGCACCGAGCCCGGCCTGCACGACGTCGCGTGCTGGACCGAAGCCGACACCGACGGCTTCGCGTTCATCGATCTCTTCCTCGACCACGGCGAGACCTACTTCCTCAACGTGCGGGCCGTCGATGGCGAGGGACGTCGCAGCCCCGCCACCTCCGTTTCGTGGCAGGTCGACGCGGTTGCCCCCACGGGCCTTGCCACCGTTGACGACACCGCCGTCTCCGTGGACGGCTCGCTGACGTGGAATGACGCCAGCGACGCGGAGAGTGGACTGGCGGGGTATCGAGTGGCGATTGGCACCGAACCGCTGGGTACCGACGTAGTCGATTGGACCGACGTCGACGACGCCTTCGCCTCGGTGGACCTCGGTGCCCCCGCGGTGGGCCGCTACTACGCCAGCGTGCGGTCGGTCGACGTCGCGGGCAACCAATCCAACCCCGTCGCCAGCGGCGGCTTCTTGGTGTGCCCCGATCACTTCGCGTTCGTGCCGGCCAACGAAGACGAGGGCATCGCGACACCGCCGTTCTGCGTGATGCGCTTCGAAGCGGGTGCCGTAGGCCAGACCGACGGAACCGACCTCGGCGACGACGTATCGCTGCAAGTGGAGCCAGCCCCAGGTCGCACCCCCTGGACGGGCCTGACACGCACCCGCGCCGGTGCGGCCTGCATGCAGATGGGCGACGGCTACCGGGCGCTGTCCAACGCGCAGTGGCAGGCAGTTGCCCGGAGCGCGGAATCCGTCGACGACAACTGGAGCGGCGGCAGCGTCGGCCTGGGGGTCATGCCGCGGGGGCACGCCGACGGTGCACCCGGCGGGACGCTTGCCAATGACGCAGCGGACCCTTGCGCCGGGACGGGCCAAGGAGCGTGCGAAGACGGCAGCTCGTCCGACTTTCTGCAGCGCCGCGTGCTGTACCTGAGCAACGGCGACACCGTGTTCGACCTGGCGGGCAACGCCGACGAGTTCGTCGAGTCATCGACGCCTCCCGACGTGTTGTGGACCGAGTACAGCGCCGCCGTGTTCAACGACGGCGACGACGCGGACGCGTACCGCTCACGCTTTGCCCCGGCAGGCGCGTTCGACTCGGGCCACGGCGTCGGCATGTTCTACGGAGGCGGCTCGATCCTCGCCCGTGGCGGCAACGCGGGAGACGGCAACCGCTCGGGGGCGTTCACTGCAATGCACAACGCCTGGAGCACCGGTGGCAATCGGGGCTTTCGCTGCGCCTTTTCGCCGTGAGTGCACGAGGCTCCCCACGGCGACCGGGGTACTCTCCACCCATGGGCAAGAAGTCCCGGATCGACACGGACGCCTCCACCCCGTTGGAGAACAACGCTCTCGCGGGACTCGGCGCGTTGATGGCCGACGTGCCGGAGGGAGCTGCGAAACCGTCCGAGCCGGAGCACACGCCCGAGCCCGCGCAAGAGCACCGGCTCGGCCGCAAGCTGGTCGTCCGCCGGGAGAAGAAGGGCCGCGGAGGCAAGGCCGCCACGATCATCGAGGGGCTGACACTCGACCCCGACGGCTTGTCCACGCTCGCTCGTCAGCTCCGCAAGGACCTGGGATGCGGCGCCCACGTCGAAGGAAACAGCGTCGTCTTACAAGGTGCGCAAACCGACCGCGCACGCGCCTGGCTGCTCGAGCACGGGGCAAAGAAGGTCGTGGTCGGCAACTGACGGCCGACGTTCACCAGCGAATCGGCGGCTGCAGCATGTTGGCCAGGCGATCCGGGGCGGCGATGCCGAGATCCTCGAGAGCCTGGCGTCCCTCCGCGATCAGCTGCTCGCCCTCGTCGCCCCCGACACACTCCCCGCGACGGATCCGCATCGTCCCGGCGTACAGTGGCATTGCGGACTCGACGAATGCTCGCTCAGCGGCAAGCGCATCGGCGAGCGCTGCTTCCCGATCGCCGCGCTGCGCGGCCAGGCTCGCCGTCAGCGGAAGTGCCATCGCTCGACTCCACCGCGTGCCCTGACGACGTAGCGTCCCGGCATCGGAGCGCGCGCGCGCGAGAAGCCGGCGACGCAGCCGCCCCTCCTCGGTCGTCGCGAGCGCGAGCGCGGACAGTCCTCGCTCGTGCTGGCTGAAGATCTTGAACGGCTGCTTGGTGAGCATCAGCGAGCTGCGGACCGAAGCCCAGTGCTCCTTGAACGCGGCCCACGACTCGCGCGGGCGCCCGTCGTAGCGCTCGATCCGGCTGATCGTCAGCATCACCACGTAGCGATACGTCGCCGTCCGCAGTGGCGCAGCGTGACGCGAGCAAAGGTCGGCGAATACCCGCCGCGCGGTCGGCACGTCATCGTCGAACAGGTGCAAGATCGGCTCGAACGAGCCGCGCAACATCAGCTGCGTGTAGAGGTCGTCGCGATCGGCAGCATCGTGCAGCGCTTCGTCCATCACACGCCGCATGACGGGAAGATCGCCCAAGTAGTACAGCGAAAGCGCCGAGAACAGGCGCACCATCGCCATCTCCCAGTGCACGTTGGTGCATCGCCGGAAAATCTCGCCGGCCTGCTCCAGCCGGGGGAACGCAGTCGCGAACCGACCGCGGTAGAGGTCGGCAACGCCCGCGGCGAGCTGGGCTCCGCCATGGCTGAGCGGATCGTCGAGGCGGCGTGACAGCCCGCTGATCTGCTCGTTGAGCAAGTCGGTTTGCAGGGTGGCCCGAGTGCCGCTGGTCGCGGTGTACAGCGCCTCCATCGCCAGGGCCCGCGCGAGGCGTCGGGGCTCGCCGCCGTCGAGCGCCAGCAGCAGGTGGCGCGACTGGAAGTACTGCCCGAGCATCACGTTGGACTGCAGCAAGCCCGTGGCCGCCGCGTGTGTGGTGTCGATCGCCAGCAGCAGCGCCGGATCGATTTCGTCTTCGTCTCGCTCGACGAACTGCGTGCCGCGGAACCGGATCCGCGCGCGCAGCCCCAGCAGACGGATCAACGCGGCGCGTGGGGTGTGCGGCGTATAGAGGTTGGCATCGGCGAGCACGCGCTCGAGCTCGGCCTGCCCTTGCTCGAGCCGTCCGCATCGCAACAGCTGCTCGGCCGCCGAGCGTCTCAGATCGAGCACTTCTTGCTCGGGCGCCAGCTCGGCCGCCGCAAGGTACGCCTCCGCCGAGCTGACTCCCCGTCCGTCGTAGGCCAGGGCATCGGCGAGTCGACGCTGAAGCGGAAGGCGACGCTCGTCGTCTGCATCGACGAGCTCGAGTGCGGAGCGTGACAGCCGGGCGGCGCGCCCAAACGCGAGGGCTGCCATCGCGCGAACCGAGCCTGCATCGAGATAACGAACCGCCCGCGTCGGGAGCTCCGCGGCGACGAGGTGCACTGCGATGACCTCGGCGTCGGCATCGGCACGCTCGAGCTCGTCGGCGAGCCGCTCGTGATGTCCGCGCCGCACCTCGGGCGACAGGCTGCCCGCCAACGCGGCGCCGATCCGACCGTGCAACGGCTCGATCGGATCGTCGGGGGCCGGACCGTGGGTGAGCACGAACGACTGCGACCGCAGCAGGGCCACCGCCTCCCGTCCTCCGCTCTGTCCGGCCGCCGAGAGCACCACCCCCTGCGGAGTGGGACGTGCAGCCGTCGCCACGATCTCGAGAATTGCGCGGGCGGCCGGGGGCAGATGCGACGCGCGCTCGACCACGACCGCCTCCAGAGAGCTCGCAGTCCGTCCCTCTCCCCCAATGCGCGCGTGCCGGACGAGCTCGGCAACGAACAGCGGGTTGCCTTCTGCCTCGGTCGCGATCGTCTCGGCCGTCTGCTGTGGCGTGTCGCCAGGCAGCAGCTTGCGGGCGAGCTCGGTGGCACGTTCGGTGTCCAGCGGTTCGAGCTCGAGGGTCTCGACCGACAGCGCATCGGTGGACGGCAGGTCCTCGGCCAGTGCGCGCAGGATCGGTCGCTGCGCATCCTCGGCGCGATACAGCCCAACGAAGAGCAACGGGGGCCGCCCTGGGCCACGCAGCAGCTCGGTGAGCACGGTCGCGGTGTCGTGGTCGCACCACTGCAGATCGTCGAGCAACAGCAAGACGGGCCGTGCCCGAGTCAGCCGGCGCAGCAGCTCCCGCAGCGCCGCAACCGCCTGACGACGCTGCTCCAGAGGATCTTCGATCGGAACCGCCGGCTGGTCCCCGATCCCGGACACGTCGGCGAGGACCGGGAACACGCGGGCCAGCGCAGCGCCACCGCTCAGGGGCGCGAGCGGGAATGCGTCCGGGGACAGCAGGTGCTCGCGGAGGGAATCGACGAGCACGTCCAGGCCCTTGTAGGGCACCGACTCACGCTCGTAGCAGCGCCCCCGCAGCACGACGGTCCCGGGCTCGATCTGCGTGGAGACGAAACGTCTGACCAAGGTGGACTTGCCGGTACCGGACGGGCCGACGATGAACAGCACCGCCGCCCGCTGCTCGTCGACCGACCGCCAGGCGTTGCCGAGGCGCTGCAGCTCATCGAGTCGGCCGACGAAGACCTCCTCGTCGGCTACCCGAGAGCGCGGCTCGATCGGTGCCACCGCTCCGAGCACCATCAGCAAGTCGCGGGCACCCGGGCGCTGCTTCGGCTCACGCTCGAGCAGTCGTTCGCACAATGCGTCCAGGTCGTCGGCGATGCCGGGGAACACCTTGCTCGGCCTTCCCGGACTCCGCGTCTGCTTGGCCATCATCAGGCCCATGCCCGACAGACCCCCGTAGGGGTACTCACCGGTCAGGGCCTCGAAGAGCATGACGCCGACGCTGTACCAGTCGCTCGCCGCCGAAAGCTCCATGTCGGCCGCCTGTTCCGGAGACATGTACGCCGGCGTTCCGTACAGACCACCGGCACTGCCGCCATGCAGCGGCTGCGCGAGACCGAAGTCGGCAAGCAAGACCTGGCCATCGCTTCGGACCAAAACGTTCGAGGGCTTGAGGTCTCGATGCAGCAAACCGAAGGCGTGCAGCGACGCGAGCCCCGATGCGAGCTGTACGAGCGCGTCCCGAAGGCGGTCCTCGTGCAGCGTGTCGAGGTCCTCGCCCCGTACCCAGGTGAGGAAGTCCGTGCCGTCGACGAGCTCCATCGTGAGGTACGCGGCGTCGCGCCCGACAAAGAGCTCGTGCGGCGTGACCAGATTGGGGTGACTGAGATCGGTGAGCACCCGGAACTCGCCCTTGAAGCGGACGAGCTCCTCGGGCGCCAAGTGCAGCAGGGTCTTGAGCGCCACTGCCGCGTCGTGGCGGCGATCCCACGCTTCGTACACGGCACCGTGCGAGCCGGTCCCGATGAGCTCGCGAATCTCGAACCGGTCATCGAGGACTCGCCCGACCAGGCTCTCGTCGTCCTCCGGGGGCCCGAAGAGCGACATGGACGCTCCCGAGCCGTGGTCGAATCGAATGGACACGAGCTGAGATCAGTGTAGCTAAGGATAAAAAAGGGGCGCAGCCTTCCCGGCTACGCCCCTCGGTTGACGTGAATTCGTCGGGCTACAACGGGTCGGATCGCTCAACCGTTGGGAAGCAGCTCGGCCACCGACCACGGGGACGCCGTCGAGTCGACGACGAGCAGCCGGAATGGCTCCTCTGTGGTCTCGGGCGCCAGGTCACCCGCGGCGACCACCCAGCCGCGGAAACCGGCTTGGGCCGGGAGGTGAAAATCGGCCAGCGGGTGAATGGGCATCGCCCCCCCGGCTCCGGCAACCCCGACCTGGTAGGTCAGCGGCTGGATGAACAGCTCGTCGGTGATGTTCGGCCACTTGAGGCCAGTCGCGAGCAGATTCCCGTCCTCGATGACCCCGCCGGTGACGACGCCGACGTCGACGTCCGGGGCCGAAGCGCCGTGGATCAGTCGCAGCGCGGCGTCGTCCTCCGCGTCGAGGCTGAAGTGCTCCTGGTACGCGACGATCTGCGCGGGCGGCTCACCGGCGACCGGAGCCAACTCGCCCGTCGCCAACATGAGGTAGCGCTGGCCCGCCTCGAGCTCACCCGTCGAATCCTCGACGGCTGCCGTACCACCGCAGTTGCTCGGCGATGGGTAAAGCGCCACGTCGTACGAGCCCGGCGAGACTCTGGCGTGCTGCACGTCGCCGAAGACGAGGTGCGACGCAAGCAGCGTATCGCCGGCGCACAGATCCACCTCGGGCGCGTCGGGGCTGGCGTGCAGGGCGAAGATTTCTGGATCTTGGCGAATGAACCCGATGGTCCCGTTGGGCCCGACAGCGAGCAGCGAAAAGCCATCGTCTTCGCGGGCGAGCTTGCCGAGCAAACCGGTCGCGATGACGAAGATCTCACCGCCTTCGGGCAGCTCGGGCGTGGTGAAGCTGGTGACGATGTCCCCATCGACGGAGATGCCCACGCGCAGGGACTCGTCGGCGGGTAGGCCCACGCCGGCCGCTCCGGTCTCCGAAAATCGGGTCAACCCCTCGATCTCGACCTCTCCGTCCGCACCGACGTCGATGTCCACTCCGGGGGCGTCAGAGCCGGCATGAACGATGCGGACCTGCGTCTGACCGGCGGGCGCACCGTCCCAGCCCTCGACGAGCGGAATGACGCGAAACGCGTTGTTGCCCATGGTGTCGATCAGACCCGCGGCGAGCGTCGAGACGACCGCGCCGTCCTCGAGGGTGAGATCGCCGGTCTCGTAGACCGGGACGTCGAGCGCCGATCCACCGGCCGCACGAACGACGAAGTTGTAGTCGCCGGCCTCCACCTCGAGCCACTCCGAGGTTTCGCCGTAGGCGAGGTTCGCGATCACGGGCTCGTCCAACCCCTCGACGTAGATGTCGACCGCCGGGGCATCCGGCGACCCGTGAATCACTCGAACGAGCGCGCTGCCGTCCGACGGTGCGGGACCATCGTCGTCATCGTCGTCATCGTCGTCATCGTCGTCGCCATCCGCCCCATCGTCAGCGTCATCGTCATCGTCATCGTCGCCGTCGCCTTCGTCACCGTCGTCGTCGTCGTCCCCATCCATCCCGTCGTCCATGCCGTCGGTGTCTTCCGCTCGCGGAGCGTCGTCGGCGTTGAAGCAACCAGCAGCGGTCAGCGAAAGAGCAGTCAGCAACCCAAGAAATGCGCGATCCATCATCTTCGTCGTCATGGCTTTGTTTCCCTGTGGCCCCGTCCCGGGGGATGAAAAGCAGCCTACGGCCTTTGCGGAAGGTTGCACGCAAAACCTTACGCAAAAGTTGCAAGATTATGAAATCGTAATATTAATCGCTGCAGACTCTTGCGTAGACTCCGCGGGTCGGTTCGAGGCATAGTTGCAGAGTCCGTCGAAGGTTCCATGAAGGGTCGATTCCGCATCCAATCCGTCGCCGAGATGACCGGCGTTCCCGCTTCCACGCTGCGCGCCTGGGAGCAGCGCTACGGATTCCCGGCCCCCGAGCGCACCGCGTCGGCGTACCGGGTTTACAGCCAGGACGACATCGATCTGATCGCCGCTGTGCGAGCTCGTTGCGATGCCGGCATGGCGCCCGCCGAGGCGGTGGCCGAAGTGCTCGAGTCGGCAAGCCAACCGAGTGAACCACCGCCGGCCGCGAGACGCGTCGCGCCACCGAAGCGTCCGAAGGCTCGAGCAGCCGCGAACGCATCACTCGTCGATCGGATCGTGGCCGCGGCCCATGCCGCAGATCCGGTACAGCTCGACGAGGCCGTCCGTTCCTGCCTCATGCTCGGATCGGGGGCAATTGCCCACGAATCTGCATTGGCGCCGGCCTGGGCGCGTCTTCGCAGCGACTGGAACGAAGGACGACTCGACTCCGCAGTCGCAAGGATCGCGATGGAGATCATGGGCCACGCCGCTCGCGACCTCATTCGGCTCCGCCAGCCATCAACCGATCGCGTCGCGTTGATCGCCACCATGCCGGACGAAGACGACGTCGTGGGTCTCGTGCCCGCAGCACTCGACGCTCAGAGTGAGGGCCTTCGTGCCGTGTTGATTGCCCCGCGGACGTCCACTCGGGTGCTCGGCCAAGCGGCGGAAACCCTCGACGCGGTGTGGGTCGCGGTTGCGTTCGCCGAAGCCCCGACGCTCCGGGCCGCGCGGGAATGGATCGAGGACTTCGCGCCCCGCGTCGCCCCCCGGCGCTGGCGAATTTACGGCCCAGGATCTTCGGCTCTCGGCGAGCTGGTCGCGGCGCACGGCGGGGACGTTTTCGACCTCGCCGACCGAGCGTAAATGCGCATTTGGCCGAACTCACCGACGTAATTTACGTCGCGTGTTCTAGGGCGATTTCAATGACTTCGCCTGTTCGGAAGGCCAGGATTTCAAAAAAATCGAGTCGATAGCGCAAGAACGCTAGACGAGCCGTGTCGGGGCGAATTCGACAGTCGGTGTCGCTCCGGGCGCACCATGTGGGCTTGATCGCCATTCGATCAAGCTGTGACCATCAATACGCCTGTTCGGCCTCCCAAGTTTCCGTGACCTTCTCCGCCCGAATCCTCAGTCCCCTGCTCGCCCTCGCGATTTCCTCTGTCCCGGTCCGGGCCATGGCGGCCCCGTCCGGAGACGCTGCCGCGGCGGCGAACGCGTATGAGCAGGGCCAACGTGCCGAGCTCGCGCGTGACCACCGTCGTGCCGCCGAGATGTTCGAGCTCGCCGACTCGATGGTTCCGTCCGCCGAAGCATTGCGTGCCGCGTTGAGAAACTACGAGATGGCCGGAGCCACCGAGCGCGCCGCGACGCTCGCATGGAACCTCCGCCAGCGCTACGACGATGCCGAATCGCAGGAGCTTTCGGCGAGCGTCCTCGACGGTGCCATCCCGAAGCTCTTGAGCGTTCGAGTGGCGTGCAGCACCCCGTGCACCGTCTCCGATCAGGGGCGGGCGCTGGCTCATGTGCCTGCGACCACGCATCGAATCTTCCTCGAGCCCGGCGAGCACGACCTCGAGTTCGTGTTCGGCAAAGACCTTTCGGTGCTCGAGCATGTCGAGGGTGAAGCCGGCGACGATGAGCGCCTCGAGATTGAGCGTCCGCCGGATCCCGAACCGGTCGGACCGACCGAGGGCGACACCTCTCCCACGGAGGAGCCCGGCAGCAAGCGTGCTCGACTCTCTCCGGCATGGTTTGTGATCGGAGCTGCGGCGACCGTTGGTCTCGGAGCGACCCTCGCCTGGAGCGGCACCGACGTGCTCTCGATCAATCGCCGCTACGTCGCCGACCCGACGCAGGATTCGCTCGACGAGGGGCAAGATGCCGAGCTCCGCACCAACGTGCTGATTGGCGTCACCAGTGCGGTCGCAGCCGGCACGATCGTGCTCGCCGTGTTCACGGACTGGAAGCGCTGGAAGAAGAACGACGGCCGCAACGCTCGCCGCTCTCGGGTCTCCCCGTGGGTCAACCTCAACGTCGACGGTAGTGCCGTGGGCGTCGGAGGACGATTCTGATGGCCGACACCGACGTCGCAGCGCTTCCCCAAGTCCTGCACTTCGACCCCGACGCCACCACGCGCAGGGTCACGTCGACCGGTCTGCGCCTCGAGGGCTTCGGCGTCACCGACGTCGAGTCGCTCGAGGCTGCGCTCACCTCCTTCG
>JGI12316J15310_10001016_pt5 | contig 10557 bp, 10 predicted proteins | sample MarCyaLeptolynsp_FD_15310 | JGI IMG/M metagenome (IMG submission 15310)
TGTTGCAACATGGTCTAGCGACAAAACCCGGCAAACCTACTATTCTCGCTGTTTGTGATGGAAACCCTGTGATCGGCTTACCCGGAAACCCCGTATCGGCGTTATTGGTCGCCCGACAGATTTTACCCGCTTTAATCCGCCGCTATTTGCAGCAGAAAAGCACACCGCCTCAAATAATCCAAGCCACTTTAGCGACGAATGTTGCATCAGTGACAGGGCGTGAAGATTGGCTACCTGTGCGCCTCAGTCATGACGAACATGGAAATACAATCGCCACACCAATTTTCGGCAAATCTAATTTAATTTTCACGCTGATTCAAGCGGATGGGTTGATGCGCATACCGATAAATTCGGGGGGAGTGCGTGCAGGCACAGAGATAGATGTCCTATTGTTCTGATTGTGTTATTTATGCAAAAAATTCCGATATATTCTACATATTGTGAGCTTATGATGGTATTAAAACTGAAAAAGGTGAGCCTGAATGGTTGAAGTAAAGCTGAAACGCAAAACTAAGGATATGCCCCCTCGTATCTGGACATGGACACGTATTTGGGGCACGATTACTGTTGCAACAATCTACGGTATGGCTGTTTTGCTGCTGTTTGCTAATGTTTATCCATCTGAAGAAGAACCGATGCCTACCGTGTTTATATCGTTCCTATGGCTTGTGCCTGTCGCCATCGGTATGATGAGTGTCTATACGATTCCGGCGGCTTTGCGGACAAACAAGCGTTCCCTCATGATGGGCATCATTACAGCATTCATCTTCTTGATTGCAACTGTCCTTGCGAATACTGGTTTGATCTTGTGCGTTTGTATGGCTTTGCCTTTTGTCCTCGGTTTTGCCGGGCTTGCAGCGATGATTAGTTCATGGTTGAGCCGTCGCGCTGAGAATGAGTCACTTGAAAAGAGCAAACGACAACTCGCTTTTACAGGGATGTTCATGTTGCTGCCACTGTTGACATATCCCATCGAAGCGCAAATTGATTCCCCTGTTTGGGAACGTACCGTTGAAGATAGCATCGTCATTGAAGCTCGCCCGGAAGTTGTGTGGGCGAATATCATCCGCATGGAGCGTATTTCACCCGAAGATCAACGTCCGTCTTTTTATCACACGATGGGTATTCCGCGTCCGATTCGTGCCACATTGGATTATGAAGGGCTTGGTGGCGTTCGTATCGGTGAGTTTGAATATGGGCTGACCTTCAGCGAAGAAATTACACAATGGGAACTTTATGAATCTGTCCGATTTACGATTGATGTGCTGCATAATGACCAATCGACACCTGTATTGCAACAAATCGGTGGTGCTTATATTGATTTAACGGCAGCAGATTATCGCATTGAAGTCCTTGACGAAAACTTAGTACGGTTACATCTACATAGCGACTACACATTATCAACCAATTTCAATGCGTATGCAGCATTCTGGGCAGATTGGATCATGCACGATTTTCAGGTGTATGTTTTGAATACTGTCAAAACGCGGGTGGAGGCGTATTAACTTGGGAATGTATCTCACAAAAACCTATTGCATCTATGATAAACTAATGTGACTTATAGATGAGCAGGATTTTACATATGACTTATCAATCTGATATTGCAATATATGACAAAATAGGCGAACTAGTTCTGGTTGCTGAGGTGAGGGGCAAGATAGGTACAGATCGAGCTTGGGCAGCAAAGATGCGTCGTAATATGCTGGCTCATGGAAGATTGCCAAACGCACCATTCTTTCTGCTAGCTCTACCTGACCGCTTTTATCTTTGGGTGATATCTCAACATACGGTTGATGCGGATAATTTTGAAGATGAACCGGATTATGATGTTGCCCCAATTGCATTCAAAGAATATGCTCAGAAAATGGGTACAGATATAGAAGAACTCAGCGAGAGTGGTTTTGAATTTTTACTTACTGCGTGGTTACGAGAATTAGCACGTGGCACGGAAGCTATCAACGGATTGGTTGAATGGTTAGTCGATTCAGGATTATTGAACGCTGTCCAGAATGGGAATGTCGTTACAGAAGTCGTTTTATGAATATTTATGTCGAGACTAACTTTGTTCTTGAACTTGCGCTGCTTTAGGAAGAAAGCTCACATTGTGAACAAATTTTACAGATCGCTGAACGAGGTGCCGTACAACTTGTTTTACCAGCTTACTCTTTAGTTGAACCCTACGAAACACTCATTCGTCATGAAAGAAATCGCAAAAAATTAGCAACTGATCTCGAAAATGAACTCAATCAACTCGATAGAATACGACCGATTAAGCCCAAAATAGACCCACACCGTGCTTTAATACAACTGCTTGTACAAAGTGGTGAAGAAGAGCAGAAAAGCCTAAGGAGCGTAAGAAACAGACTTTTAGCTATTGCTGATATTATTCCTCTAAATTTAGAAATCATTAAGTCGGCACAAGCTCACAGCTTATCACCACAAGATGGGATTGTTTATGCTTCTATACTTTGGCATTTAGATCAGACACAACCATCAATTAGTTGCTTTGTTAACCGAAATTCAAAGGACTTTGATGATCCTGATATTGAGGCGACATTAGCAAACTATAACTGTAAAGCACTATACAACTTTGCTAATGGTGCAGGGTATGTGCTCAGTCAAATTTCATGAATTGCTTTAGCATTACTGATTCGCTGCCATCTGCGGCATAAGAAATGCGACGAGATCATTCATTGCCTGTCGGTATTCAACACTGTGAAAGTCGATATATTGTAATTTGTGGAGTCGATAGGGTAAATCACATGGTTCGATGAGAATTGGAATCACGGGCTTTTTGACATCCAAAAAATAGTTCCACTCATCATCAACATTTTCCGATGCAAGTGCATTTGGCGACCACACCAGCAGCATTCTTTCGCATGAATCGAGTGCGTTCCCAATTTGCCGTGACCAGCTATGACCAGGATCGATATCGAATTCATCTAACCAAACACGAATACCACGCCGCCTCAAATCGCCCGCAAGGTTGAGGACAAATTCCTTATCTTTGTGCGAATAACTGATGAAAAACGCTGGACGTTCGCTTATCGGTTTGCGATAACGGGATAATTCCCGCAGCAGATTATCGATTTGCTCTAACATTCGTTGAACCAATAGTGCTGATAATTCAATAGCAAGGTCAGGATTGGTTTGTGAATAAGAGAGGAATTCTTCGCGTGATATTTCGATAACTTTTACATCACTGATTGTGACCACATCGGCAGAACGCGGTGTATCGAACAGCAAAGCTAGTTCCCCAAAAATACCACTGGTCATGCTATCCAGATGATATATTTCACCGCTTTCATATTTATAGATGTCGACTTTGCCCTCTAGCAAAATGTAGGCAGTTTTTTCAAGATTACCCTGTTTGCAAAGAGTTGTATCAGCAGGGAATTCCAACACACTTTCAAAATCAGCGAGCGTTTCAATCACAGATTCGCCCAAGGAAGGCATTGCACGAGCAAGGAGTTTGACTTTTGACGCATGGTCATCTGATTTCATATAAATCACCTGATGCTACGAGTAGCTTTCTGTATCATTATACTAATATGTGCTGGGTATGCACGATTGTCATAGAGGAAATAAAAAATCGTGTACCGATTGGCGCACGATTTTTTATCAGTTTTGTAGAAGCTGTTGTCTATTCATCATCAACTTCTATCACTTGCTCGCCGCGATAGGTACCGCACTTAGTGCAGACGCGATGGGCAACGTGATATTCGCCACAGCTTTCACAAACAACCAGATGGTTCAGTTTCAGGGCATCATGAGCGCGACGACGATTACGACGACTCTTTGATACCTTACGCTTTGGCAAGGGTCCCATTGGAATTCTCCTACTTGATTTCGTTTGGTATGAAACCAGAGCATTATAGTGGTCTGCGCGTCACTGTGTCAAGATTAGGTGTAGGCGGTATAATGGCTCGATGAAAATTGGCGACGACAGGATTGGTCATGAATGCAAATTATGTTGAGCAGCTCATCGGACAGCGTATCCTCAAATCGCAGGCGTTGAATGGGGGGTGTATTGGTGAAGTGTATCGCTTACACCTTGAAGATGGACGCAGCATTGTCGCAAAAATCGCTAGTGGAAATGGTGCCACTCTCGATATTGAGGGTTACATGCTACGTTATTTAGCGGAGCATAGTGAACTCCCTGTCCCAGAAGTCCTGCATAGTAGCGAATCGCTTCTGCTCATGGCACATATTGAAGGGAATAGTCGTCTAGGGGCAGGTGAACAGCGTCATGCCGCAGAGCTACTAGCTGCTCTGCATAGTATTTCAGCACCACAATTTGGTCTGGAAAACGACACACTCATCGGATCATTACATCAACCCAATCCACAATCAGATAAATGGTTACCGTTTTTCGCCGAGCAGCGATTGCTCTATATGGGTCGTGTTGCGTTGGATGCTGGACGTTTGCCCCGACAGATCATGATCCGGTTGGAAGCATTTTGCAGCAAGTTAGACCAATTCTTGCAAGAACCCGAACATCCATCATTAATTCATGGTGATATGTGGACGACCAATATTCTGGCTCGTCGGGGTGAAATCACTGGTTTTGTTGATCCAGCGATTTATTATGCTCACCCAGAAATTGAACTAGCATTTTCTACATTGTTCAATACACTTGGCACTGCTTTTTTTGAACGCTACGAGGAATTACGCCCTATCCCGGAAGGTTTCTTCGAGGAACGCCGTGATATTTATAACTTGTATCCATTGCTGGTTCATGTGCGGTTATTTGGTAGCGGATATGTCGGATCGGTTGAACATATTCTACGTCAGTTTGGTTTTTAGGGTTATCGGCAGGCTAAGAAAACCAACCAATCAACATTTGTGTTGTTAGCTATGATGAGGTGTATGGGGTGTTGTCAAAAGATGTGTCAAGCTAATCGCCAGCCAGCTTATATTCAAATTCAGGTCGGGCAAATGGTGCCATCTGCTTGCCCATGCGTCGTTCAATCTCAATTGATGCTTCGATCTGGTCGAGATTGTCGTAGGCAAAGGTAAGTGCAGCATAGACCTGTGCCATAGTCAAACGATGTTGGGATGCAATTTCATCCGCAGGTACACCAACGAGTTCATGCCAGATATAGATATCCTGCACTCGTGTCTTGCTCCCTACAATGAATGGTTTACCACCCAAATAACCCGGTGCCTGAACAATATGTGCGGCGGTTACATCATACTCAATCATTTCTTCAGACATGCTCAATCTGACCTTAATGAAATTCTTATATTTTTTATATTCTACTGGATTGTGGGGAACTTGCTAATCACAATAATGCAACAACTACCTACTAACTGCCTTACTTTGGTACTATTATATTAAATTAATATATAAGAAATAGCTTAACAAAGAGCACAGTTTGTGCCGCGCTCTTAGAAATGCAAATCTTAGAGTTGTACGTAGCTATTTTCTGCGAGTACAAAACGATGGGTTGCAGGGGTTCGTGCTGCTGCAGATGTGACTTGAGCATTGTCTGCAAGGAGGCTGCGGTCGACACGCCCTGTGACATCTTTAAGAATGCAGTTTTTCATGATGATGCTGGCTTCTACTTCACTGCCTTCAACCACCACATCATCTCCAATAGAAGTATACGGACCAACATAACTATTTTTGATGATGGTATTGTTACCAATGATGACAGGACCGCGCACAACGCTATCGATGATTTTGCTACCTTCACCGATCACAACACGATGTGAAACTTCGCAATTTCCTTCAATTTGGTCGCTGTTCTCGGGTGCAGGAGTATAGGGTAGGTCTTCTAACACCAACTGATTCGCTAGAACAATCGCATTGGGTTTTCCGGCATCGATCCACCAACCTTTTAAGGTGTAGGGGGACATCTTCTTACCATCTTCCAGCAGTAATGCCATTGCATCGGTAATTTCGTATTCATTGCGCCATGAGGGTTTAATACGACTAATCGCGTCAAAGATGGAATTACGGAACAAGTAAACCCCTGCGACAGCAAGATTTGACGGTGGATTTGGCGGTTTTTCCATCAGCTCGGTGATTTTGTCCCCTTCTACAACTGCAACACCAAAGCGTTCAGGATCAGGGACTTCTACAAGTACAATAGATGCTTCTGCATCGGAGCTTTCAAAAGTTGTCAATAAATCTTTGAGTTTATCTTGGAAGATATTATCGCCCAAGAAAACGGCAAACGGATCATCTCCCACGAAGTCTTTACAGAGTTTAATGGCATGTGCCAAACCGAGTTGTTCTGTCTGAACAATATAATCGATGTTGACCCCAAGCCCTTTACCATCACCGATTACTTTACATATTGGCGATTCAAGGCTGTTGACGACAATCCCAATATCACTGAAATTAGCTTCTTTAAGTATATCAATGGCATAGGCAATCAGCCATTTATTAGCAACCGGAACAAGTGGTTTAGGCATTGTGAGGGTTACAGGACGTAAACGAGTTCCTTGCCCCGCAGCAAGAATAACAGCTTTCATAGATGATTCCTCTCCATACGGTTTATGATGGAATACTAGGTAATGCTACCCGCATACTACCAGAATCAACCTCTTGCAGACAAGCACTATAGTCCAAAATTTATAGTTTTTAGTAGTTAATGCTATGTTATGTCGAAACAAACTGACGGGTCACATCTGCTATGTCCTCTAGTAGCGTTTTATGCCCCTTCCCTTGAATTTTGGGCTGATGCGCCCAGTGCCAGACTTGGTCTGCGATTTGCCAGACTGCATCGGGGTAGGCAATATGCTTGATATTTTGGGCACGATTTTGTAGCGATTCGCCGTCATTCGCCAACCATTCTTGCAGAGTATCCGCAACAGCTTTGGGTTTGGGGGCATAAACACCCGCGTTGTTCTGGATAACATAATCAACATTGCCGATTTCTTGCCCCGGGATGGCATCATTGAGGATCATCGGTAATCCAGCGATAGCCGCTTCTGTGATAGTTGCAGGTCCGGCTTTGGTAATCAGAACATCGGCACCTGCCATGAAGTGCGGCATATTACTAACAAATCCATAGATGTGCGTCGGCTGGTTCCAGAGTGTCCCATCCAACTTTTCTTTGAGCGTCTTATTTTTGCCAGCAATAATTACCAATTGACAGTTTAAGCGCAAACGGTCAATTTCACGGGCAGTTTCGTACAGGGGTCCCATACCCTCACCACCAGCAACCATAACAACTGTTGGCAAATGAGCATCCCATCCCAACTTGTGCCGCGCTTCTGCCTTATCAATCAAGCGTTCCATAAAATTGGGGTGAACGGGTAAGCCTGTCAGTGTCAGTTGATCCTCGCGCAGCCCATATGCCCGTCCACGATCATATGCAGCTTGGGTGGGTACCATACAGTGTTCTACACGGCGATCATACCAGAAGAGATGGGTGGTCACTAAATCCGTCACAACGGTGACAAACGGCGGGCGTTGGGGCAAGGCTTGGAAAGCACGCATCGATGGGCGCGAAATCACAGAATGTACACTAACGACTACATCTGCTGGATTTTCTTGTGCCATGCGTTTGAGCCTTCGCCCATGTTGAATATACATCCCACGCGAGATCATCGCGGCGCGATGGCGTTTATTGGTGAAGTTAAAGGTCATGCCATAAGATACTTTGCCGTATTTAACGTGCAATGGGTAGAATTCTGGCATGTAATTCATGGGGAAGTAAAAATAATCTTTGAAGACATCAACGAGTTTTGCATCAATATTTTCTGCGCCATAACGACGATACATAGCATCACGAATGGCTTCTGCAGCAGCACGATGACCACCGCCTGTATCCGACATCAGGAACAATACACGTTTTTTCATAGCTTATTCCCTCTCTCCCAATAAATCCATACTTATATTAGCACAGCTTTATGCTACTTCTAACACGGACTTTCATGGTGTGTTACGAAACTTGTACTTGTTTCACTATTGTAGAAACGTGTTGTTTACTAGATGACTATTGTTCAGCATGTGAGTGTATACAAAATCTTCGTGCAATGAAGCAGGCTAAGATGAGAATTTGCCTATATCCATAAAGATTAATTGAATAATTAATTCAATTTCAATATACTGTAAATAATGCCATATATAAACTTCAACTAGAGGGGCAATGCCTACTATCAACTACAACTATCTCATCGAAGAATCTCTGAATGAAGTATATGTATTTGATGCAGAAACATTGAAGTTCTACAATGTTAATCGACGTGGGCGCGAGCAGTTAGGTTATTCATTGGAAGAACTGCAACAGATGACACCGCTTGACATCAAACCTGAATTTACCAGCCTCTCATTTGCAAAACTGATCGAACCACTACAAACAGGGCAAACGCGAAAAATCCGATTTGAGACGGTTCATCGCCGTAAAAACGGCACAACTTACCCTGTTGAGGTGCATTTACAACTGGAGAAGTTTTCTGATGAAGCTCTGTTTGTCGCATTGATTCTCGATATAACAGAGCGACGACGGATTGAAAGTTATAATCTGGGTCTGAACCGTATCTTCAATGACTCGCTCAATGAAATCTATATTTTTGATGCCGTTACACTCAAATTCGTTGAGGTGAATCAGGGTGCCTGCGAAAATATCGGTTATACATTGGACGAGATGCGCCACCTAACGCCACTGGATATTAAACCAGAGATGACCCCGGAGTCATTTTCTTCACTCATTATGCCTCTGCGACTTGGTCATGAGAAGAAGATAGAATTTACAACAGTCCATCTACGAAAAGATGGCACTGTTTATCCAGTAGAAGTGCATCTGCAACTTTCCGATCTTGATGAAAAGCCCGTATTTGTGGCTATTATTCTGGATATCACCGAGCGAAGGGTCAAACAAGCAGCTGAGGTGCAACTCGCAATGAAGTCAGAACGGATGCGAATCTTGAAGGATTTCATTGATGATACATCCCATGAATTTCGCACGCCGATGTCAATCCTAAATACCAAAATTTATCTGTTGCAAAAACAGTTGCAGAATGAACAACAAAAACAACACCTGACTGTAATGCAAGACCAAATTCTACGATTAAAACACCTCATTGATGGTTTGCATGAACTCACCCGTCTTGATGCAACCGATACAATTGAGACACTCCCGACCGATATGCCAAAGCTAGTCGAAGAGGTCCGCGAAACATTGCAAGAGAAATATGGTGAAAAGCGGTTCAAAGTTGATGTTAGACAGCCGTTATTGCATTTGAAGGTGAACCCACCCAAAGCAAAGCTGGCGTTACATCACATCATCAAAAATGCTTGCCAATATTCTGATGCGGAGAGTGAAGTTCTCATCACACTTGATATCTTGGATAATCAATTTCGTATTCAAGTTCATGACGATGGTATCGGTATTGCCGAAAGGGAGCATGAGCGTGTCTTTGAGCGGTTGTATCGAGTGGATTCATCGCGCAATATGGATACTGGCGGTGCAGGCTTAGGCTTGGCAATTGTTCAACGTATTATCGAATTGCATAATGGTGCGATTTCTGTCCAGAGTGAGCTAGGTGTTGGGACGTGTTTTTGCTTATCATTTCCACTTGAAAGCGATCAAGCAACCAACAACGTATTTGCGGTAGTACCACAATAAGACAATCAGCGAAACGCTCGGTTAATCACACGATATGATGTAAAACCTTCGTTTAAATTTTGGTCGCCAACCCATCAATTCTTCTGCTACCTATGCTATACTGCCTGTAATCTGTGATGATGTAGCTATATGGAGATCATCTGTGCTCTTCTTCAACGACCCTCTCATAATCGTGGTGAATCTGATCGTGCTGGGAATTGGGATGACCATACACGAATTTGCCCATAATTACGTTGGCGATATGATGGGCGATCCTGTCCCGCGTCAACAAGGTCGCCTCACACTTAATCCTATGGTACATATTCATCCTATCGGTTGGTTGATGTTTGCAATCATTGGATTCGGTATTTTGGGTAGCGCACCCATTTCTGCTCGCCGAATGCGCGATCCACGTTGGGGATTTATGTATGCGGTTGCCGCAGGTCCATTATCTAATCTTGGTATTGCAGTCGTTTTCGGAATCATCATACGTATCATGGGTGTCGAAACATTAGCAACTATGCCTGATTTTATCCGTTTGCTGCTTATTCAGATGGTGTTCCTAAATGTTTTGTTGTTTGTATTCAATCTGCTACCGCTATTCCCGCTTGATGGTTGGCATATTGTGCTTTCTCTGTTGCCCGGCTACTGGCTATCGCGTTCCCAAGTTCCCGTGTTTGTGCAACAAAATGCACGTCCGCTTTCTGCATTCTTACAACAGCCTGCTTATAAGTGGGCAAATTGGAGCCAAGTAACTTACTATATTTTCATTGGCTTGATTTTCCTTTCTATCGCACAAAGCATGCTGGGCATAGGCTTTATCCCAAACATTCTGGCGATATTGATATCGGAACCAACCCGTGTAATCAGCTTTTTCTTGATGGGTCTTGGCTAATTCATGGCAGCAGCAAATCGCATCCAGCAGGGCATTCGTGCGTTGCTGGCTTTTTCCCAACCGATTGATTATGAGCTTGCGGCACAATATTTGTCTGAT
>JGI12316J15310_10000015_pt34 | contig 10555 bp, 10 predicted proteins | sample MarCyaLeptolynsp_FD_15310 | JGI IMG/M metagenome (IMG submission 15310)
GGCGGAGGGTTTTCAACAAGTCCGGTTTAACCCAACCGGTAGGGAGTTCGTCTACAACACCTTACCACGAGCGGCTTCCAGCTTGCAAATCGACGCATCTCAATTTTACTGTCAATAAAGTGGGGGTCTTTCTCAATAAGGGGTTGGGAATAACGTCTGAAACCCTTGTCTGGCAAGGAATCGACGCATCCCAACGAGAGAATGAGGCTTTCAGCGTTTTGTCGGATTGCGTCGATAGATCGGGTGGATAGAGTCTGCAAGCTTGGCCAGGTCAGGGTTTGGTGCTTTAGTGCTATGGCAAACATCCCTCTTTAGCGAGCAGACAACAGTATTTATGGGATAGGGGTGGAGTGTTGGCAGAATAGCAGCACCGAGTTAAAGAACTTGGGTAGCACTGAAGTGCCGACTACACACTTTGCCTCACTTTGCGATCGTCCTTCATCTTGCATTCTTGCTTGATTCCTCGTTCCTCCGTCCTCCGTCCTCCGTCCTCCATCCTCCATCCTCCGCCCTCCGCCCTCCGCCCTCCGCCCTCCGTCCTCCATTCTCCGTCCTCCATTCTCCGTCCTCCATCCTCCGTTCTCGTTCCCTGATAGGCTAGAGGAGCATCAATTTTTGCAGTGTCTATCATTTCTGCTAACTGAGAGCCTGTGTTTATCAGCATTATTATTCCGACTTATAATCGCAAGAAAATTCTGGGCAAGTGCCTGCCGATGCTGGAGCGACAGCAGTTGTCGGCTCATGCCAGTCTGGACGGCTATGAAGTCGTACTGGTCGATGATGGCTCTACGGATGGTACCGTGGAGTGGATCGGACAAAATCGAGCCGAGTTTCTCCATTTGCGGCTGTTGCGTCAAGACCATCAGGGCCCGGCAGCGGCGCGCAATCTGGGGGTAGAACAAGCCCGGGGCGATACGATTATCTTCATTGATAGCGACCTGGTGGTGACGACGGGGTTTCTGCAAGCCCATCTGGATGGATTGGCGCGAGGTCGGTCGCAGCTGGGACACGAGCGGCTGTTTACCTATGGACGGGTGGTCAATACCTGCAATTTTGAGGATCCCTGGTCTGAACCCTATAAGGTGACTGATTTTTCGGCGGCGTACTTTGCCACGGGGAATGTTGCGATCGCGCGCATCTGGCTAGAGAAAGCAGGACTCTTCGATACCCGCTTTCAACTCTACGGCTGGGAAGATCTGGAACTGGGCGTGCGCTTGAAGCAATTAGGTCTCAAACTGATCAAATGCCCAGAAGCCATCGGCTACCACTGGCACCCCCCCTTCACCCTCGACCAGATGCCCCGTACCATCGATCGGGAAATTCAACGCGGTCGGATGGGCGTCCTCTTTTACCAGAAACATCCCACCTGGGAAGTGCGACTGATGATCCAGATGACCTGGCTGCACCGCCTCCTTTGGGGACTGCTCTCCCTGGGCGGGCGGCTCAACGAACGTACCATGGCCCCTCTACTGCAATGGCTAATCGATCGCGGCCAATCCCAGCTAGCCCTGGAACTTTCTCGCATTTTCCTCAACTGGTACAATGTCCGGGCCGTGTATTCTGCCTATGCTGAATTGAAACACCAAAATTGAATTTTGCAATCTGACGCAAATCTCTAATACACTAGTATTGGACTTTTTCAATACCTCAGTCGTGAAAACTGATAGTCTTTTCTACGAAATCTTTCAAACCTATCCAACCCTATTTTTTGAGCTGATCGGTTCCTCTCCTCCCAGTGTTGGGTCATATCAGTTCCTCTCTCAAGAAGTCAAACAAACCAGCTTCCGCATTGACGGTGTTCTCGTACCACCTGACGCTGACCCCGATTTACTCCTCTATTTTGTTGAATTTCAGGGATACCGAGACCAGGACGGCGACCTCTATCCCAGCTTCTTCAGCGAGATTTTAATGTATCTGAATGACTACCGTCCGATTCATGATTGGTGCGGGGTGTTGATTTTCACCCAACGTTGCTTCGACCCCGGCCTCCCAATCCAGTATCACGACTATGCCAACAGCCCGCACTTTCAACGGTTTTACCTGGATGAAATGGTCGATATCATGGCCAGCGGTTCCCTAGAACTCGGCATTGTGCGACTGCTCGGCCTCGCTGAAGCAGCCGCTCCGGCTGAAGCGCGAAAATTACTTGCCCGTTCAAGCACCGAATCGATCGACGCCAGTGCCCAGCAAAAAATCATAGAATTAGTAGAGACAATCCTGGTCTACAAATTTCCCACCCTGAGCAGCAAGGAGATCTCAGACATGCTACAGCTAAGCGATTTAAAGCACACCCGCGTTTACCAAGAAGGCAGAGAAGAAGGCAAAGAAGAAGGCAAAGAAGAAGGCAGAGAAGAAGGCAGAGAAGAAGGCAGGCAAGAAATGATCTTGTTCCTGCTGCGGCATCGATTGGGGCAGCTCGATCCGGAGCTGCAGGCTCGGGTGGAGCAGCTCTCGTTAAGACAGTTGGAAGCCTTGGGAAAAGCCCTGTTGGACTTCTCGAAGCCGCAGGATCTGGTAGCCTGGTTGCAAGCAAATCCTACCGATCGCGATCGATAGCTGCTGTTTTAGCTGAGAATCCTACAGTTCTATTCCATCTATGTTGTCCTCTAGATGCGGGTTCAAGCCGTTGGGAGGTTTATTCATCCAGATCGAGAGTAAAATTTCTGGGATGCTGCAATTCCCAACCTTCAAGTGTTTTGGTTAAGTCACCATAGCAAGTGACTGGACAACGATCTTGAAAAGCCTTGAGCGCTAGGTCGAGCGCAGGCGGTGCGAATTGAAGCTTTATTTTCTGGGGTATGCCAATTGCAAAGCCAAGCAATGTTGTCTGGTGGGTTTCCACAACTGAACGTATTTTCGATACCCAGATGCGAGTGGTAAGCTAAACGTCAATATTCTAGTCCAAAGGGGATTTTTCCGATGCTTGCCAATCCAACCCTGCTCCATTACCAGAAATCGCTGAGAGTTCAGACAATGGGTAAGTCCCTGTCCCGGATTACGCCGCAAGTCCGGGACGCAGTTACAGAGTCGGGCATCACGATTGGTCTCTGCAACCTCTTCCTTCGTCATACGTCGGCAAGTTTGCTGATCCAGGAAAACGCCGATCCGGATGTGCTGGTAGATCTGGAGAATTTCTTTGCCAAATTGGTTCCCGAAGACAATCGCTATATCCACAGTGCCGAAGGGCCAGACGATATGCCGGCTCACATTCGCAGTGCTCTGACCCACACATCAGAGCAAATCCCAGTCGCACAAGGTCGTTTGCTGCTAGGGACATGGCAAGGAATCTACATTTGGGAGCATCGTCAGCGTCGCCATAATCGGGAAGTTGTTATCCATATTTCAGGTAGCTGACAGACGGTGCCGCTGGTTAAAACGGAATGGAGAAGCCAACGCCTACCGCCAGATCGTTGTCTGCTCGTACGCGTAAATCGTGAAATGGCGATGCACCAACCCGATTGGTGAGATAGAGCTGCAGGTAGGGAGCAGACTGCACATCCTGCGGGTCGATTCCCAGCAAAATCGTTGGATCCCAGCGCAAGCCAACGCTCCAGGGGATGGCGTTGGCTCGAGTATCGCCAAAGAACGCATTGCCCTCTGACGCAAAATTGGCCCCAATCTCGCCCAATATACTTACATCGCGCGCTACGGGGACTGACCCACCCAGATTAAAGCCAGCAATTTCTGTCCCGTTGCGCTGCACGAAGCCCCAGGTCGGCGTAAACCAGACAGCAGCGCCGCTATCAAACTGGTATTGCAGCGGCAGCGAAACCGTGGCCACAAACAATTGTCCCCTGGTGCCGTCGTCTCCCTGGAGTATGAAGGGAACCCTCTTATCCAGATCCAGCCGCTTAAATTCATCTCGCTTATTGCTGACAAAGTTGACAAAGTTTTCGTTAGTCAGGCCCAGGGTAGTGGCAAGGCTCAGGGTCAGCGGATCGCCTGCAGCTTGATTGAGCAAACGCACCTTGCCGCTGAAGCCCTGTTCGGATTCATCAACCTGACCAGAGACATAATCCAGGTAAACGCCAACTTCCAGATCTTCAACCAGGCCATAACGCAAAGCCGCGAGTACCCCCTGGCTGCCCCCCTGGACATCCAGATGAGCGCGTCCACCTGGAATGGTACCGCCATCAAAAAAGGCCAGACCATCCACTGTTTTTGGCGTTGGTGTTTGGTTAGACTGAGCGCCAAACTGGTTGGGATAACGACGATTGCCAGGGATAAAGTCTGGCATAAAGGACACTCCCACTCCCAGTGCTGTCCTGCCTCGATCGGCAGTGAGTGCCAGCGGGCCGGTGCTTCCCAGGGTATTAGAGGCAAAGAGATCTAAGGCCACCCGGGGATTCACCAGATAGCGCAGACCAGCATTATACGCAATGGTCTTGGCTGTTTTACCGGAACTACGGCTGACGCTGTTATTGCCTGTTATCGGGAAAAAGGCATCTCCCCATAGGATTAGATCGGGAGTAATGTTGTAAGACAAGGCACCTCCCAGACCAAAGGTCGTGCCAAAAGAGCCAGGATCGTCAATTGGGGACTGGTGCAAATGGAGGGCGTTTCGCTGGTTAAAGAAGGCGACAGTGGGAGAAATGGTAAAGCGAAATTTATCGTTCACTGTGGTGGTGAAGGGGAATTGTAAGGCTGGAGTGATGCCTTGCTGTTCTCCATCTTCAACTAATCTGCCATCCTCTTGCCTGAAAGAGAAAGGACGACTGCCCCAAGCCAGGGATAGGACACCGCTCAACGCTTGGGTCTGGGAATCGTTTTGCCAGATCTGCTGCTTGATATCTAAGGCAAGTTCCTGGAATTCGAAGAATAGTTTGTTCTCGAAGTCGTCTCTGTCTGGGTTGCGATTTGCCAGGAAGCTACCTTGTCGCTGGGGAGAACCTGGATCGACTCGCTGGGCCTCAAGGGTTAATTCCAGAGTATCAGTGACGCCCCAGGTAAAGCCAATATTGGGGTTAGCACCAGTGCCGCTTTCCTCTACGGAGCCGGGAAGGAAGAAGAGCCGATTGCGGACATTAAAGGTGACTTCGCCACCGCGCAGGTGCTGTGCGGTGGGCATCATGGGGTGACGGGAGATGAGGGGGCTATCGCTGGCAGCGAACTCTGTCATGGCTGGAGCTGGAACGATCTCCATTGCTGGAGCAGCGGGGGAACTGTCGGGTTCGACTGGGTCAGAGGCAGTTGGTGACTGGAGTTCTGTGAGGTCTTTGTCAGCTCGCAAGCTTTCAGTTGGCTGGGCGTGAGGTGTGACAGGGGTTGGTGGTTGAGCATTACGATCCCGATCTGAACCATACTTGTTGCTGACGACAGGCTGAGAGTTGGAGGGTGCGATTTCAGCAGGGAGTTGGGGTTGTGTAGAGAAGGGTATGTTCGCGATTGGCGGGTCATTATTAGTTGAAGGAGGTCTGTAGGCTTTGGAGCGTTGGGCAGTGGGAGCAGGATGAGCTGGAATGGGGAAGGGATCTGCTGGGAATAACGAGGAACGAGGAGCGGTTATCGATCGAGTGAGTTCGTCGGATTGAACAGCAGAGCGGGAGGGCTGTAAGGATTGGGTTAGCCCGTCTCTGCTGGCAGGAGGAAACTTTTTTTCGATGTCGGCAAGGGACAAACTCGATCGTTTGGGCGTCACGGGACGGGAGGAGGCTGAACCTGCAGGGGAAGGTTGAGGGTCATGAGGGGTAGCATCAACGCTCGCAAATAATTGCCTGGTTTCTGCAGTGGCTTGATTTAAGGCAAGCGCTTTCTTCCTGACTGATGTCGTTTTCTGGGGAACAGGGGTGGATGTTGTTGCGTGATGTTTTATTCTGCTGCCAAATACATGCCACAATCCGATTGCGATCGCGATCGCAATAAAACCCCATAATTTTGGAGATGTCAGCCATGCTTTCCAGAAAGGGAACTGTTTAGCCATTTATTGTTGCCTCATCCTCACACCATCAGACATCAGTTAGTAGAGGGATAAATTGAAACCTGGCACCGAAAGCTCTAGATTCCAATTCATTCTTAAACTTACCAATACCTACCATCATGCGTCCATTTCCCTGGGAAAAATTATCATCCCAATAATGATATTTTAACTATCTATTACCCGTTTGAAACTCATAGTGGAGTTAGACTATCACTCAATCTGGAGCATCCCTAAAAACCTTGATGATTTTACTTTCCCTATTGCCTCTAGATATAGTGCAACATTCCCAAAAATGCACTACAGCTAGCGGTAAAACCCTAAATATCTGACCGACCTGTGAATCCAGTCCATGGTTAATATTTAATATTAAACAAATTCAAGCTATACCCTTTAATCAGCGTTATATCTGGAATTATAAACATCCCAGCAGATATGTAAAAATAATTAGATAGTTCTGCTCAGGGAAATGATTTAACTGTTTCTGCCTGGTGACTTAAACCCTATTCATTTTGAAAATCGCAATTTTTCCCTGTTGATTTTTATCTGAACTCGTCCTGGTCATCATCAGGGTTGCATCCGCAACTTCAAACGATGAGGAAAGATGATGCATTCTAAACTGTGGCTTCCTATTTTATGTTCAGCTTCGATTGTTCATCTCTGCTTGGCTGGCCCGACAGTCGCTACTGAAACTGGTGCAAAGCAAGAATCTATAACAATTTCCCAGGTTCAGGTGATTACGGATAGCGCTATCCGACAGACAATAGACTCTATCCTTGATGCAGCTAATCATCGAGATGCCGAGGGTGTAGCTGGCTTTCTGGCCTCTAACGCTACTATTGAAATGATAGTGGATGTGCCGGGTAAGCCCCAGAATTTTCGCTTTAATCGCGACCAGTATCGTGCTTATATTCAGCAGGGCTTCGGTCAGGTGAAAACCTATCGTACCAGCTATTCGGACTTTGAGACGCAGATTGCTGCTGATGGTAAGCGTGCGATCGCAACCTTCAAGATGACTGAAGAGGCAACCATCCAGGATCGCACTCTTCGCAGCACCTCTTCCCAAACTGTCGAATTTGAGTTAATCGATGGCCAGATTCTAGTCACCACCATCAAAGTTGTCGTACAATTTGTATCAGCGCAGCCCTAGAAACCTGACAGCAAGCACCGAGCTATGTTCAAGCTTTTTCTCAAAAGGAAAAGATGGGTGTTCCTTCTGTTGATTGGTCTACCATTAATATCTGGATGTCGTACTCCAGACACCAACGAATCGAGCCAACCTGTCTCACCACCCCCAACTCGTTTATCCCCAGAAGCCGCTGATAGCGACCCGAATTCTATCCTCTACGGCAAGTGGAAACGTATTGCTTTTATTACTCCTAATGGGGAAGAGATCGAAGTCGCTGGAACAGGGCCAGACGAATCATTGATTTGGGAATTTACGAACGATGGCAAACTCATGACCTCTGATATCTACGAATATCAGGTGGCAGGTAATAAAGTGATGACAAAAACGCGAGAATCAAACTCCACGAAAAAGTCTGAGTTTGAGTTTACAGTGTCAGACACAGAATTGGTTATCGTAACCGCCGAATTCGGCATCAAATTCGCCAGAATTGAATAATCTTTGGACTTGGGACAAAATTTGAGTTTTGAGTGTTGTGCGATTCAGACCAGTAGGTCGGTTCCCAATACTGTTCGGTTTAGCAACGAGAATTAATTTCTCGCGTAGGGACACGGCATTGCCGTGTCCCTACAGATCTATTTTTCGTCAAGTGATTGAATCCGCGATCCTTAACCGAACAGTATTGGGTCGGTTCCCATTTTGTGCCAGGTGTTTTTGTATTGCACCCATAGCACTAGATCGTTAGGATTGAGAATGGTGTTTTGATGCAATTCTATAGCGGTACGGTATGGCAGCACGGTCTCACGCAAAAAATGGTTCAGGGGAGTGGCGATTTCTGCACGACCACCTGAAAACTGTTGCGGCAGCAGCGGCGGAGCGGCTCCCCAATATCCAACCCCTGGCCTATTACACGGGTCTCTGGCACGATCTGGGAAAGTATCATCAGGACTGGCAGCAACGTCTGGAGGCAGTGGCAGACAACCGTGCTGATCGGATTGCGATTCCGCATTCGCGACCGGGGGCAGTGTGGGCGCTGCGGCATTGTTGGCCGCTCGCGTTTCCAATTCTGGGGCATCATGGTGAAATTCCCAATAAGACGGAATTGCTCAAGCTCAAAGGCCCTGAGCAGCAATTGACCTGCGATGTGGCTGTTTTTCAAGCCAGGGCGGACTTTCATCAGGGGCTGTTGCCAACGGAGGCGTTGCTTGAGGGTTGCCCGCGATCGCAATTGGCGATCGACTTAACCATCCGAATGTTGTTCTCAGCCCTCGTCGATGCTGATTGCATTGATGCTGCAAAACACTTCGGTCATTGGCAAGCAGCAAACATTCCCTCGCTTGAGGAACTCGATCGACGGTTGCAGGACAGCGAACCACCCTTGTCACAGGGAGTTCCCCCCGCTGCGATCGCTGAGATGAGCACCGAAATTTATCGCTTCTGCAAACAAAAGGGTGCGATCGCAGCAGGATTCTTTTGCCTGAACGCACCTGCAGGGCTAGGAAAGTGGCGCAATGAGATTGCGTTTGGGCTAAACCATTGTCTGACCCATGGCAAACAGCGCGTTATCTACACCGCTCCCTTCATGGCAAGTCTAGAATCTGCAGCGCAAGTCTATCGCAACCTGTTGGGCGAAGATGCAGTTCTGGAACATCACAGCAGCTTTGATTTCGATCCTCTAGAAGACGATCGATCTCTGGATCGCTACGGTTTAGACGGTTTGCAATGGCAGCACCCAATGGTCGTCACTTCACCCAGACAATTGTTTGAAAGTCTGCTCTCAAATAAAGCCTACAAGTGTCGCAAGCTTCACCAGATCGCCAACAACGTCATCATCATTGATGAAGTTCATAGCTTGCCGATATCGTACTTAAATCCAATCGCGGACATCCTCAAAGCACTAGTCAGAGACTGGGATTGCACAGTGCTTTTTGGCTCGTCTAGCCTCAATCCTGTGGGTTGGTTGAGGCGCTTATTTGATATTGATTGTCAGGAGATTGTGCCAGGGGAAACGCGATCGCGTTACTTTACCCAAATGAAACAAAGCGTCACCTATCGCTATCAAGGCGAACGGCTCTGGCAATGGGCAGATATTGCCAACGATATCCAGGAACAAGCCGTTCGTTTCGTCTTAATTACAGTCAACTCCTCCGTCGATGCCCAAATTGGATTCGACGTATTGCAACAACGCTTCGACCCCAACCATTGCTTTCACCTCTCCACCCACATGTATCCGCACCATCGCAAACAAACCCTGACGCTCGTTCGCCAGCGTTTGGAGAACCAGCAACCGACTTACCTGGTTGCCACCCATTTGATTGAGGCCGGGTTGGATCTGGAATTTGCCGCTCACTATCGAGCGCTTGCCCCGCTCGATCGCCACATTCAGGCAACGGGTCGCATGAATTGCAGTCGCAACCCTCCAGCCGTGCAAACCATTTTCCGGTTGCGACGCGGAAAATCTCCCGCCGGCGACTACCGCGAGCGGGTGAATCTGGCGCAACAGGAGTTGGAACAAGGGTTAGATCTGACCCGGATTGAGGACTGCGATCGCTACTTCGACCAACTACTGGAGAAGATAGAACGGGACAGCCAGCACATCCAGAGAAAGCGCCAAAGACTGCAGTTTCGCGCCGTCGCGGAAGCGATTGAATTTATTGAAGAAGACGGCAGGTTGACGGTGGTCGTCGGCACGCCTGAGGCCCTCGCCCTGCTAGACAAACCCTATTTAACTCAAAGCGATTACCAGCAATTACAAGACTACACCGTCCATCTGCCCAGACGTCTGGCCCGTCAGTCCGAGCTGCGCAAGGGGATTTTTGTTTGGAGTATGGAAAACTATAGCGAGGTGTTTGGTATAGTCGGCTAAAGCAACAGAGACACTCTGGGTTCAGTTTCTGTTTTGGAATCGGGTTGAAGAACCCGCATCTTTCGACAAAAACTGTTGTCTGGTTCTGGAATATCAGAGGTAATGATTAAACCATGGTTATCGTCTCTGCTTTCAATAGACCTTATTGGAAATAGTGTATAAGACTTCAGAAGAGTAAACTCCTTCCCTGAACTTTTCAGATTAGGCAGCTGCTAGTTCAACTCCCTTTTTTGAACGGTGGCTTAAGCGAAAATTGTGTAATCCACAGGCCGTCTCCATGACATCATCAACGTAATAATCGGCCCAATTGCGGAATTTCTGCACCACAATCTGACACCGCTTGATCCCACCAATTTGATGTTCCACTTCCACTCGCACCTTTGAAATCTCTCGATTCTTCTCTTTGTCTGCCTCACTCACTTCCCTCCCCTTCGGTTTCTTCTTCGGTTGCTTAATCGTCACCCCAGGTGGGGCAAATCCCTGGAATCCGGTATCTTGCCAAATGGTGCTCCCTTCTGGAAACTCTGACATCTCTTCATCGGCAATCTTTTTGTCGTGCTTTTTGCCCTCGTAGGTGTCGCTCAAATACACCACCTTGCCTTCACGTTCGCTGACGATGTTGTTCTTCACCGTGTGGGCTTTCTGCTTG
>JGI12316J15310_10000050_pt3 | contig 10551 bp, 9 predicted proteins | sample MarCyaLeptolynsp_FD_15310 | JGI IMG/M metagenome (IMG submission 15310)
CCAAGAGCAGTTCCCGACGATCGAGGTTTTCACCACCCGCCCCGACACCTTGTTCGGCGCGGCGTTTATCGCGCTCGCTCCGGACCATCCGCTGTCGGACGCGATCGCGCAAACGAATGCGGACGCCAAGGCCTTCATCGATGAGTGCCACCATCACGGCACCAGCGCGGCGGAACTGGAGACGCTTGAGAAGAAGGGTCTCGATACGGGTATGCGCGTCGCTCATCCCGTGATCGACGGGCAGACGCTTCCCGTCTACATCGCCAATTTCATTCTCATGGACTATGGGACAGGCGCGGTTTTCGGGTGTCCCGCCCATGACCAGCGCGATCTAGAGTTCGCGCGCGCGTATGGCCGACCCGTTCGGCCTGTGGTGCTACCGCCTGGGGCGGATCCGAGCACCTTCACAATCGGCGAGGAGGCCTACACAGGCGACGGCGTCCTGTTCAACTCTAGCTTTCTCGACGGGCTTGCTGTCGCCGATGCCAAGACGGCCATGGCCGGCCGGCTTGCCGCCCGTAGCGTAGCCAACGCACCGCAAGGGGTGCGGAAGACGGAGTTTCGTTTGCGAGATTGGGGCATTTCGCGCCAGCGCTACTGGGGATGTCCGATCCCGATGATTCACTGCGAGCGCTGCGGGATCGTCCCGGTGCCGGTGGAGCACTTGCCGGTGAAGCTCCCCGACGATGTCAGCTTCGACGTGCCCGGCAATCCGCTTGACCGGCATCCGACGTGGAAGTACGTCGCGTGTCCGGTTTGCGGCGGCGATGCGCAGCGCGAAACCGATACGATGGATACGTTCGTCGACTCGTCTTGGTACTTCGCGCGCTTCTGCTCGCCGCAGGCGAACGTTCCGATCGACACGAAGGCTGCCGGCGACTGGTTGCCGGTCGATCAGTATATCGGTGGCGTCGAGCACGCGATCCTGCATCTTCTCTATTCGCGCTTCTTCACGCGGGCCATGCATAAGACCGGCCATGTAAAGGTCGACGAGCCCTTCCGTGGCCTGTTCACGCAAGGAATGGTCACGCACGAGACCTACAAGGACGCGGACGGTAAGTGGGTGTTTCCGGACGAGGTCACGGTCCGCGACGGTCAGGCGCAACACGTGGAGACCGGCGCGCCGATTACTGTCGGGTCCGTGGAGTCCATGTCGAAGTCGAAGAAGAACGTGGTCGATCCGGACAGCATCATCGGCAGGTACGGAGCGGACACGGCCCGGTGGTTCATGTTGTCGGACACGCCGCCGGAGCGGGACATTGAATGGACGTCGGGCGGCGTGGACGGCGCGCACCGGTTCTTGCAGCGCGTTTGGCGCTTGGTCGGGCAAGCCGCTGCCAAGGGCGCCCCGGCCGGGAGCAAGGCCCCAGGCGACTTCGGACCGGACGCGGACGCATTGCGGCGGTCGACCCACAAGGCCATCGCGGCAATCACCGCAGCCATCGAGAAGCTCCGTTTCAATACGGCGGTGGCCCAGATCTACGAACTTGCCAACGCCTTGTCGTCTGCCTTGCAGGCGCTCGAGAAGCACTCAAAGGACGATCTCAAATTTGCGGTCCGCGAGGCGGCGGAGGTCTTGGTGCGGACCTCAGCACCCATGGTGCCGCACTTGGCGGAGGAGTGCTGGTCGGTCCTGGGGAATGACGGCTTGGTGGCCGAGCAGCCTTGGCCGGAGCCTGATGCTGCTCTGTTGACGGAGGATACTGTGACCATCGCCGTCCAGGTCAACGGCAAGCGGCGGGACGAATTGACGATTGCGCGAGACGCCTCGAAAGAAGAGGTCGAAGCGGCGGCGCTGGGTCTGGAGACTGTGGCCCGCGCCATCGGAGAGCGTAAGATCAAAAAGGTGGTGGTTGTGCCACAGAGGATCGTCAATGTCGTGGCGTAGGCTTTCGCGCCACGATGAGACCGCTGGACGCACCCGAGTCTGAGCACCATGGTTGCCTACAAAGCTTCAAACGTTGCGCGCTTTCTCAAGTCGCCTGATCCGAAGTGCCGCGCCGTGCTGGTCTATGGGCCGGACGCCGGGCTCGTGTCGGAGCGCGCCGCGGCGCTTACCGAGACCTTTGCACGCCTGCAGGGCGCGGACGGCGAAGTCGTCCGGCTCGATGACCGCGACTTCGCCGAGGAGCCGGGTCGGCTCGCCATCGAACTGCGCACCCAGTCCATGTTCGCAAGCACAAAGGTGGTCCGCGTTACCGCGGGGAACCGCCTTGACGTGCCCTCGCTCAAGGCATTGCTGGGAGAGCCTTCCGACCATGCGTTGATCGTCGAGGCGGGCAATCTTCGTCCCGACTCCGGTTTGCGCAAGCTCTTCGAGAAACTTCCCGAGTGCGCCGCGCTTCCCTGCTACGCCGATGAGCGCGATCTGGCGGGGCTCATTGACGGCGAACTCGCCGAGGCCGGTTTGCGCATCGACCGGGACACCAAGGCCTATTTGATGAACCGGCTCGGGGCCGACCAAGCGATGTCGCGCACGGAGGTGGTCAAGCTCGCGCTCTATGCGCGCGGACGCGATAGTGTGACGTCGGAGGACGTCGCCGCGATCGTGGGCGATGCGGCGGAGATTGCGCTTGAGGACTTCGTCTATGCGGCGAGCGCCGGCGAGCCGAAGTCTGCGCTGCGCGAATTGCAGCGCCTTGCTGCGGCGGGCACCGATCGCTCCGTGGCGCTGTCGGCGCTCGCTCGTCACTTCACCCGGCTGCACCGCGCCGCCACGGGTCAAGCGAGCGGCGGCAATCTGGAGGACGCGGTCCGCTCACTCCGGCCCCGGCCGCACTTCAAGCGCGAGCCGATGTTCCTGGCCCACTGCCGCCGCTGGGGCGCGCACCGGCTCGGCCAAGCTCTGCCGCTCATCCAGGAGGCGATCCGGCGTACGCGCCGCTCTCCAGACCTGGAAACCGCCTTCGCCGAACGCCTGCTGTTGACGCTCGCGTCGAAGATTTGACGCGGCGTCCGGGGCTTCCTATGCAAGTGCGGCTCCGACCCTAGAGGACTTCGCATGGACCAGGACGCCGCGACCTTCCAGCGCCGCAACACGCTCTTCATGTTGCTTCGGGAACGGGCGTTCCGGCGGGGCCGGGTGGTGCTCGCCTCGGGGAAGGAGAGCGACTACTACTTCGACATGAAGCCGGCGATGCTCGATCCCGATGGTGCCGAGCTCATGGCGGACCTAATTCTTCAAGAAATTCAAGATGTTAGCGTAGAGGCCGTGGGTGGCCTGGAGATGGGGGCGGTTCCCCTGATCGCCCCGGTGGCCATGAGGAGCCCCGCGCACGGCCGGTACCTGCCAGGCTTTTTCGTGCGCAAGGCGGTCAAGGATCACGGAACCCAGAAGCGGGTCGATGGCAACGACATCACCGGCAAGTCGGTCGTCATCGTCGAAGACGTCACGACCACCGGTGGCTCGGCGATGGATGCCGTCAAGGCGGTGGAGGCCGCCGGCGCCAAAGTCGCGCTTGTGATCTCCATCCTCGACCGTGGCGAAGGCGCGGCTGAACTCTATGCGGCGGCGGGCATCCCCTTCCGCTCGCTGTTCAAGGCGGAGGAGTTTCTTCGCTAGCGTCCCGGCCGGCGCATGAGGCGTTTGCGGATATCCTCGAACTGATCGAAATTGGCGTAGCGAATACGCAGCTCGCCCCGTTCACCACGGCCGGGCTTGATCTCCACTTTCAGCCCCAACGCCTCGTGCAGCTCCGTCTCGGCGGCGCGCGTATTGGCGTCCTTGCCCGTGGCTTTCTTGCGCTTCGGTTTGGCGGTCTCTTCTTGCGCCAGCGCTTCGACCTGGCGCACCGTTAACCCTTCGTTCACGATACGGATCGCAAGCGACGCGGCATCCGGCCTGCCGATCAGCGCCCGAGCGTGACCGGCGCTCAAGTCCCCCTGGCGCACGAAATCCTGGACCGACTTCGGCAGCTTCAACAAGCGCAACGTGTTGGCGAGATGGCTGCGGCTCTTGCCGATGACCTTGGCCAAGTCCTCCTGGGTATAGTCGTGGCCCTTCATGAGAACCCGATAGCCCTCACCCTCTTCGATGGCATTGAGGTCCTCGCGCTGGACGTTCTCGATAATGGCGATCTCGATGGCCTGTTTGTCGGTCAGGGTGCGGACGACAACCGGCACCGCGTGCAGGTTCGCTCGCTGGGCCGCACGCCAGCGGCGTTCGCCCGCCACGATCTCGTACTGCTCTCCGCCCTTGAGCGGCCGCACCACGAGCGGCTGCACCAGCCCGCGCTCGCGGATCGAGGCGGCGAGTTCGTCCAATTGTTCCGGCGCAAAGTCCCGGCGCGGATTGAATCGGCTCGCTTTCAGGGACGACACCGGAACGGTGCGTTGGTCCTCGGAGCCAAGGTCCCCGAGCTCGCCGTCGTCGCCAATGAGCGACGCGAGGCTCCGTCCCAGGCGCTTCTTCTGTGCGCTGACCGCCATCTCGCTATCTCCAGCTTTGAGCCCGCGAAGGGGCGCCTAACCGCATCATGCCGCCCGTATCCGCCGCTCGCGCTCGATCACCTCGGAGGCGAGTTGGATATAGGCTTGGCTGCCGGTGCATTTGTAGTCGTACAAGAGCACAGGCTTCCCGTGAGACGGCGATTCCGCGACGCGCACATTGCGCGGAATGACCGTCGTGTAGACCTTGTCGCCCAGCACCGCGCGCACATCGTCCACGACTTGGTCGGACAGGCTGGTGCGCTGGTCGTACATAGTGAGAACCACCCCGTGTATTCGCAGCTTCGGGTTAAGGCGTACCCGGATCTCCTCCACGGTGCTGAGGAGCTGCGCCAACCCCTCCAGCGCGAAGAACTCGCATTGCAGCGGCACGAGGACCGCATCCGCCGCCGCGAGGGCATTTAGGGTCAGCAGGTTGAGGGACGGCGGACAGTCGATGAGAACATAAGTGGTCGCGTTCTCCCGATCCTCCGCCGCGCCAAGCGAGGTGAGGCAATCCCGCAGGCGGTAGTGCTTGCCGCTGGCGCTGCCCGCCTCTCGCTCGAAAGACATGAGATCGATGGTGGCCGGGACGATCGACAGACGCGGAACGTCTGTCGCGATCTTGGCCTCCAGGATCGTCGCATCGCCGGTCAGAACATCGAAGGTGGAGCGCTCACGGCCGTCGACACCAAGGCCCGTCGAAGCGTTGCCTTGCGGATCCAGGTCGATGATCAGCACCCGCTCGCCAACCGCCGCCAGGGCCGTGCCGAGATTGATGGCCGTCGTCGTCTTGCCGACGCCGCCCTTCTGGTTGGCCAGGGCGATAACGCGCATTTGGTCCCGGCTCATGATGCCCTCCGGCGCAAGTCGGTCACCTCGACGATGGCGGCGTCGCGCGCCGTAAGGCTCGGATGCAGGCGGGCGGCGAACGCCCACTTGGACCGTGCGGCATCGATCTCGGTCTCTGTCTCGCGACCTTTCAGGAACAGCCCCCTGGTTCCTTCCCCGACGAACGGCTCGGCGAGCTCCAACAGACGCGGCAGCGGCGCAAGCGCGCGGGCGCTGATGACATCCGGTCTAAGGCTTTGAGCTTTTTCGGCGAGCTGTTCAATACGCATAGCGCGGATGTCCACAGGGGCCTCGGTAGCGCGGGCGACTTCTGCCAGGAAGGCGCACTTCTTGCCGCTAGACTCAACCAGGGTCATGCGGAAATCCGGCACGTGCGCTTGCAAGACGGCAACGACCAATCCCGGAAATCCGGCGCCCGAACCAAGATCGAGCCAGAGTCGCGCGCCGGGCGCAAGCCCGCAGAGCTGCGCCGAGTCGGCGAAGTGGCGCGACCACAGGGCGGGCAGCGTCGAAGGCGCCACAAGATTGATCGACTTCTGCCAATGGACCAGCAGGTCGGCGTAGCGCTCCAGCTTCAGAATTGTTTCATGTGGAACATTAAAGGCTTCGGCGAACGATTCAGGACCGTCGATGAGGGCGGGCCGCTTATGCCGCTCCTTCATGCGCTTTTCGCCGACGCGCCCTTCTTGAGATGCGCCAAGAGCAGCATCAAGGCCGCGGGAGTCATACCGTCGAGGCGTGCGGCCTGGCCCAAGCTCGCAGGCCTGTGGCGTTCCAGCTTCTGGCGAAGCTCATTGGAGAGCCCGGGCAGACCCCGGTAAGAGAAGCTTGGCGGAATGCCAATGGCCTCGTCCTTGCGGAACGCGGCCACGTCCATCTTCTGGCGGGCGACATAGACCGCATAGCGCGCATCCACCGCGAGCTGGCCGGCGGTATCGGTGTCGAGCGTGCCGATCTCCGGCCAGATCTGGGCCAGGCGCTGGAGATCGACTTCGGGAAAGCTCAGGAGGTCGAAGGCACTGCGGCGGCGGCCGTCGCGGTTGATGGCAAGTCCCACCTTCGCCGCCTCGTTGGGCGTCAGTGTGAGGCCGTGCAGCAGCGCAGCGCCGGCATTGAGCTTCGCCGTTTTCGCCGTGAACGCCGCACGTCTAGCTTCGCTGACGCATCCCACCGCAAGTCCGAGCGGCGTGAGGCGCTGGTCCGCGTTGTCGGCGCGCAGCATCAAGCGATACTCCGCCCGGCTGGTGAACATGCGATAGGGCTCGGTCACCCCGCGCGTGACGAGGTCGTCGATCATGACCCCGAGATAGCCGTCCGCACGTGTCACCACGAACTGGTCGTGTGCGCCGGAGGCCACACAGGCGGCATTGACGCCCGCAACGAGCCCCTGCCCAGCCGCTTCCTCATAGCCCGTGGTGCCGTTGATCTGACCGGCCAGGAACAGCCGCGCTACCGCCTTCGTCTCAAGGCTCGGATGGAGTTCCCGCGGGTCGACATAGTCGTATTCGATGGCGTAGCCGGGCCGCTTCACCGTGGCCGCCTCGAGGCCTGGAATGGTCCTTAGGAACGCGTGCTGCACGTCCTCAGGGAGCGAGGTGGAGATGCCGTTGGGATAGACGGTATCGTCATCGAGGCCTTCCGGCTCCAAGAAGATCTGGTGGTTTCCGCGATCCTTGAAGCGGACGACCTTGTCCTCGATCGAGGGACAGTAGCGCGGTCCGGCGCTGTCGATTGCGCCTGAGTACATGGGCGCACGGTCGAGATTCGCCGTGATGATCCGATGGGTGTCTTGCGTGGTGTGGGTGATGTGACACGGCACCTGAGGGGTCTCGATCTCCGCCGTCAGGAAGGAGAACGGCACAGGGGGCGTGTCGCCGGGCTGCTCCTGGAGGCGGTCCCAATCGATGGTGCGGCCGTCAAGGCGCGGAGGCGTGCCCGTCTTGAGGCGGCCCATTTGGAGTCCCAAGCCATAGAGGCGCTCTGAGAGGCCGAGCGCGGGGGCCTCGCCCATGCGGCCGGCGGGGGTCTTCGTCTCGCCGATGTGGATCAGCCCGCGCAAGAAGGTGCCGGTGGTGAGGACCACGGCGCCTGCCCTGATGCGTCGGCCGTCCGCCGTCACCACGCCGGATACCCGGCCCCCCTCGATGATGACGTCCTCCACGGCCGCTTCGATGACCTCAAGGTTCGGCGTGGCGGCGATCGCCGCCTGCATCGCCTTGCGGTAGAGCTGGCGGTCGGCCTGGGCGCGGGGCCCTTGCACCGCCGGGCCCTTGCTCTTGTTCAGGACCCGGAACTGGATGCCGGCGGCGTCGGCCACCCGGCCCATGAGCCCATCGAGGGCATCGATCTCGCGGACAAGATGGCCCTTGCCCAGACCGCCAATCGCCGGGTTGCAGGACATCTCGCCAATCGTGTCGAAGCGATGGGTGAGGAGCGCCGTCGCTGCGCCCATACGGGCCGCCGCGGCCGCGGCCTCACAGCCCGCATGACCTCCACCGATGACGATCACATCGAATGTCTTGTTCATGATTGCCAAATAGCCGCTTCGCTCATGGCCGCTAAGTAGTCGCTTCGGCCTTTGAGGTCAAAGCACCGGCAAGTCCATGTTTCACGTGAATCAACCGGCGGGCCGGAGCGCTACTTGCCAATGCAGAACTCCGCGAAGATGGCGCCCAGGACCTCCTCGACGTCGATGGCGCCGGTGAGGCGCCCTAGATGGGCAGCGGCGATCCTTAGTTCCTCCGCTTTCAGCTCCGGATCGAGATCATGGTTAACAAAGCGTTGCAAAGCGTCCCGCGTTGAGACGAGCTCCGTGCGGTGGCGGGTCCGGGTCATCGGCGCCGGGCCGATGGGGCCGATCTGATCCCGCGCAGCCCGCTCCAGCCGCCCGATCAGCTCACCGAGGCCTTCTCCCGTCTTGGCAGAAATGGGCAGTGGCTCGCAATCGGCGGGCTTGCGGATCGATTGGGGCGCGATATCGGCTTTGTTCAGCGCGGCGAGCAAGGGCTTGGCGGCGAGCTCAGGGGGCGGATCGAAGACCGGGCCCATGCCGTCGATGACCCACAAGACGAGATCGGCATCCTCGGCACGGGCCAAGGCACGCGCGATGCCCTCCCGCTCCACGCCAGTTATCCCCGATCTTATCCCCGCAGTATCCGCAAGGACCACAGGGAGCCCGCCGAGATCCAGATGCACCTCGATCACGTCGCGGGTGGTGCCGGCTTCCTCCGAGACGATGGCGACCTCGCGCTTGGCGAGCGCGTTCATCAGCGACGACTTGCCCGCATTGGGCGGACCGGCGATGACCACACGCAAGCCCTCGCGCACGACCTCGCCGCTGCGGTCCGCCAGATGCGCCTCGATGGACTGGAGGAGCGGAACAATGATCGCCTGGGCCTTCCCGCTGACATCGGCGGCTACGTCCGCCTCATCGGCGAAATCGAGCCCCGCCTCCATCAGGCCCTGGGCGCGCAGGAGATCCCCACGCCAGCCCTCATAGAGCCGCCGCAGCGACCCCTCGCTCTGCGCCAGGGCCTGACGGCGCTGGGCTTCGGTCTCCGCGTTGACGAGATCGGCCAGGCCCTCCACCTCGGTGAGATCGAGCTTGCCGTTCTCGAAGGCGCGCCGGGCGAACTCGCCGGGTTCGGCGAGGCGCACGCCGCCCACCCCCAGCGCCGCCTCCACGAGCGCCTGCACCACGGCGCGGCTGCCATGGACCTGAAGCTCGGCCATGTCTTCACGGGTGAAGCTCTTCGGCGCCGGGAACCACAGCACGAGACCCCGATCAATGAGGGGCTCGCCGAGCTTGCGCAGCGAGGCCACCCGCGGGGGCGGGAGCACCCCGCACAACGCCTCCAGCACGGCGCGGGTCCGCGGGCCCGACAGGCGGACGACCGCGACCGCAGAGGGCCCGACGCCCGACGCAGGCGCGACGATCGTGGTGCCTTGAGGCGCCCCACGTGTCAGAGCGTCACCTTGGTCTGCGATTGTGCGGCTCATAGGGTATCCTAGCGACATGCAAGACAGACCCAGCAATCAACTCCGGGACGAGACGAGCCCCTACCTCCTGCAGCACAAGGACAACCCGGTCCATTGGCGGCCCTGGGGGCCGGAGGCCTTCGCGGAGGCCAAGGCGGCCAACAAGCCCGTCCTGCTGTCGATCGGCTACGCGGCCTGCCATTGGTGCCACGTCATGGCCCATGAGAGCTTCGAGGACGAGGCCACCGCGAAGGTCATGAACGACCTCTTCGTGAACATCAAGGTCGACCGGGAGGAGCGCCCGGACGTGGACGCGATCTACATGAACGCGCTGCATCAGATCGGCGAGCAGGGCGGTTGGCCGCTCACCATGTTCCTCACGCCGGACGCGGAACCCTTCTGGGGTGGCACCTACTTCCCGCCGACAGCGCGCTACGGCCGGCCAGACTTCGTCAGTGTACTGAATACCGTGGCCCATGTGTTCCACGAGCAGCCTGACAAGGTGCGGACCAATGCCGACGCGATCAAGGACGGCCTGACGCCGAAGCCGACCGCGGCCCCGCAGCAGCAAATGCGTTTTGCCGAGGCGGCACTTGCCGATGCGGCGAAGCGCTTCCTACAAGCTGTGGATCCGACTCACGGGGGCTTGCGCGGCGCGCCGAAATTTCCGCAAACGCAATTCTTCGCGTTTCTGTGGCGCGCAGCTTTGCGCTACGGGCTGCGACATCCGAAAGAGGGCGTAACCCTCACGCTTACCCATATCGCGCAAGGCGGCATCTACGATCACCTCGGTGGCGGTTTCGCGCGCTACAGCGTCGACGAAATTTGGTTGGTGCCGCACTTCGAGAAGATGCTCTACGACAACGCGCTTCTCGTCGAGTTACTCACCGAGGCTTGGCGGGAAGACAAGACGCCGCTCTACGCGCAACGCGTGGAAGAGACAGTCGGTTGGCTGTTGCGCGAGATGGTGACGGACGGTGGCGGATTCGCCGCCTCGCTCGATGCGGATTCAGAAGGCGAGGAAGGCAAGTTCTATGTGTGGTCGTTGGCCGAGATCGTGGACGTGCTCGGCGTGGACGACGCAAGATTGTTCGCGCAAGTTTACGACGTCACCGAGCACGGCAACTTCGAGGGTCACAACATTCCGAACCGGCTCAACTCCGTTGAGCTGCGGGACGCGGAGACGGAAGCGCGGCTTGCCGCCATGCGCGACAAACTCTTACAGCGCCGTTCGAGTCGCATCCGCCCCGGTTTCGACGACAAGGTGCTCGCCGATTGGAACGGGTTGATGATCGC
>JGI12316J15310_10000052_pt59 | contig 10545 bp, 7 predicted proteins | sample MarCyaLeptolynsp_FD_15310 | JGI IMG/M metagenome (IMG submission 15310)
CCCGACAATCGTACGCCAGCCAATCACGCCACGGCGGACCGACACGGTCCACGTCCCCCCCGATTTAAGGTCTGCGCGGCTCGTCACCCGTCGAGGACAGCCACACCGTCGCTCGGTCACCCTCGAACCGCGCCTCCAAGACGTTGCGCAGCCCGGGCGTGAGCTCGTGGTGCTCCTTCTGCGAGTACACGGGCGCCCAAGTCCCGGTGTTGACGTAGCTGACGTTCGGTCCCAGCGGCACCGACAGCGGCGTGTGACTGTGGCCGAAGGTCACGATCTGCGCCGGAACGATTTCGGCAATGGTCCGCGCGTACTTCTCCGCTTCTTCCTCGGCGCTGAAGATCGTCTCGCCATGCGCGAACCACTCGTAGATGTAAAACAGCAGTGGAAAGCCCATCAGAGGCACGACGAGCTTGATCCACAGCGCGATCGGAACCAGCGCGAGCGCGATCGTCCCGCCCGTCATGATCGCCGCCACGATCATGCGATCGATCCAAAACTCGCGAATGACTCGGTACCATCGACTCGTGATCGGAGCGCGCTTGAGCCGTTCGAGCGCCTGCACCTTGTCGAGCGGGAGGTCCTTGGCGCGAGCATACGCCTCGAGCCGCGCCTGGTAGTCCGGCGGGTTGCGCTGTACCGCACTCTTGGTGCGAATGAGCTCCTGCAGCACGATGACGCTGCCGATCAGAAACGGGATCGCGATGTTGCGACGCGAGAACGCGTAGTGCCGCAGCCAGTGCATCACGTAGCTGTACACGTTGAGGATGTAGTCCGAGGCGTGCGGGTTGAAGAAGCCCATCTCGCTCATCAGCTCGCGGTTGGACAGGTTGCCCATCGGAAGCACGATCTCGGCCGGCTCGCGCCCCGGCACCATCGGGTCCAGCACGTAGCGCCACGACGTGTAGTAGTCGTACTGCTGACCGTGCTCGACGTAGATCTCGCCGGGCACGTAGAAAAACCACGGCTCGAACTCGAGTCGATCGAGCTCGATCTCCACACCGTCCATGCGCGCTCGTGCTTCGATCGCGTCGCGAAGCGCCTGCTGCACGCCGGGAAAGTGGAACTCGCGGTCGTGGTTGCCCATCACGTAGACGAGACGATGACCGCCCGCGAGCACTCGAACGAGCATCGCGACAAACCCCGGGTGGTCGTCGAGCACGTGCTGGAGCTTCCACACCGATTTGCCCTCGGTCGCTCGCATGCCGCGACGCCGTTCGTGCCGCGTCACCGGCCACGGTGGGTCTTCGGGCGTCGCCGTGATCAGGTCGAAGTCGATCACGTCACCGTTGAGGACGACGACGCGCTCCACTTCCGGACCGCCCCGCTCGAGAAACTCGGCGACCGTAGCGTCGAGTGCGTCGTCGACGACAAAGCGTTTCGACTTGTACGCCTTCCATCCGTCGCTGTGTTCCTGGACGTCGCATAGATGCACGTCGGAGATGACGAAGTAGGCGCGAGCCATGCTCGGCGACGGAGTTTACTTCGGTTCGCGCAAACGTCGAACGCCCCGCGAGCTCACCCACGCCAGCAAGACCGCGGTCGCCACGAGGAAAAACGGCCAAGTATCGAACGACGGCGAAATACGGGTTCCGTCCGTCATCGGGACCGCAAGCGACAGGCGCGAAATGGTGGCGGTCGCGGTCGCCGCCAGCAGGCCGTAGTGGGCGACGAACGCGACCACCCCGGCAAAGAGCACGCCCGCCGCGACACTTCCGTAGAACTGCGAGTTGAGACCGACCCCCAGCACGACCAGGACTCCAGCCACCCAGCGGTTCTTCACCCGCCATTGGATGACCAAGAGCACCGCGAGGAGCAGCATCGCGGTGCTGGGCCCGAACAGCAACGACGACCAGAGAATCGAGCTCGCGCGCCGACCTCCCAAGAGCGTCTCCGGTTCGACCGCAATCGCGTGGTCGAAGGACGCGACGACCCCGATACCACCCGCGAGGGCGACGCCGAGCGCGAGACCCACCAGGAGCTCCCGGCCCACGAGGGGATCGGCGATCCGCCCGCGCAGCAACCGATTCCAGCCGACCAATGCGCGCGGCATTCGGCGCCGCACAAAGGGCTCGATCACGACGTAGCCAACGGCGGCCAGCGCGGCCCCGCCGATCGTCGACAAGATCATGTCATTGGTCGCATGGACCCCGCGAACCGGGCTCGCGGTGACGTGCGTGATGATGGTGAGCGCAAGGTATCCGTACGCGAGTCGGCGGGCACCGGTGAAATCGGACCCGCCGTCACGCAGCGTTCTGACGGCGGCCACCGGAAACGCGACCAGCACGATCACGACGAACACGACGCGAAATGCGATCACCACCACCTGCAGCGCCCAGTGGTACTCCTCCTCCGCGGTGTCCTGCGCGGCCCCGTCGCGTTTGACGACCAGCCACACGACGTCGCGACCACGCGCGCCGGCCTCGATCCGGCCTCCTCCATCGGCAGTCGTCCATGCGGCAACCGCGTCCACATTCGTTGGTGGAGCACGGCGAGGGGTCGCGGGGACCAGTGACGCGACTTCGAAGCCGGTGGCCTCCAAGGCTGGAGTCCAGTCGGGCGGTCCGCTCACTTCCGTCGCCAGCTCGTCTTCGGCAGCAATGACCATGAAGCCGCGCAGTGCTCCGGTTCCGTCGACCTTCAGCGTGGTCGTGCCGGGCATCAAGGCGGGAGGGTCATCGATCGTGATTTGGGTGCCCTGAGCCGCGATCCGCTTGCGACTGGCGCGAATGACCAGGCGAAACGGGTTGAAGAGTGGATCATCGCGCAACGATGCCTCGGCCACGATGCGCTCGCCGGCTTCCCTATCGTGCGCGGCGAATACCGTGCGCACGTTGGGTGCATCCTCGACGAGCGCCTCGAGCAGCTCCTGGGCGCGGTGTTCGAGGACCGCAGCATCGAGCGGAGGAACCAGCGCGGTCGGACTCGCTCGGCTTTGCAGCGCTGCGAGCCCTAGCACGAAGAACAACACGGCGGCGGCGATCCCCCAGGCGACCGAAGGACGCAGAGCACCGGCGGTCGGAGCATTGGCAACGGCGTCGGCGGAGAGCAGCTGTCCCTGGGCCAGCGCGCGCGCGAGCGGATCGCCACCCGGCAGCGCCAGGGCGGCTTCACGCACCGAGCCCGGGCGCTTCGCCGGGTCGTTTTCCAAGCACCGATCGATGAGCTCGGCGATCTCCGGATCGACCCGCGCACGCGAAGTGTCGCTGGACGGCTTGGACGAGGCTCGCCGTGACCGGGAGGATCCCGAGAACATCTCCTCGAGAATCAGTCCGAGCGCGTAGATGTCGCTCGCCTTGGTCACCGCATGACCGCGCGCCTGCTCCGGAGCCTGGTACGCCGGAGTGCCATCGCGAATCTCTTCCTTGCCGAACTCGTCGACCAGCGCCGCCAGCCCGAAGTCCGCGAGCTTGAGGTGCCCGCTGCCGTCGATCATCACGTTGGCGGGCTTGAGGTCGCGGTGAATGATTTCTCGATCGTGTAGTGCGGCCAAGCCTGCACACAGCTGGTGCGCAAGCTCGACCGCCTTGTCGTGGTCGAGCCGGCCGATCCGGCGGAGCAAAGACGCCAAGTCTTCACCGTCGACGTACTCCATCGACAGGAAGCGACGCCCCTCCACCTCGCCGATGTCGTGCACCCGACACACGTTGCCGTGGGTGACTTTGCGAGCGGTCCGGACCTCGCGGACAAAGCGTTCGACATAGTCGGTCCGCTCTGCCACCTCGGCGGGGAGAAACTTGATCGCGACCGACTCTCCGAGGACGAGATCGTCGGCGCGGTAGACGACCCCCATGCCTCCGCGCCCGAGTTGGCCGACGATCCGGTAGCGGCCACCGAGGACCTCGCCGGGCTCGTACTCGCGCGATGCGAGTCGCTTGCCCCCGAAGAGTGCACCCCGAACGTCGTCGTGCATCCGCTGCTGCGACGGACTGCGCGGCGCCTCCTCGGATGCGGGACTCTCGGCGAGGCCGGTCGGCCCGAGCGGGTCGTTGTCGTCGTCGGAGCTCACGCGCGGGGGCTCATGGTCCCCTTACTCTCCGGGCCAGGGCAACCATGTACGGCTCGGCGTTCCATCGCTGATTTGCGACCATCCGTCCGCCCAATCGATCCGCTCATTGTGCACATGACGCCCATCGCCCTCCTTTCGCGCAACAACGGCGCCCGCGCTTGTCCCGTTTGCGGGTATGGTGGTCGAGGGTCATGACTGGGTCGACGCGAGTCTTGGGTGTGGGCGTGCTGGTCATGATGGCCTCGCTGTTGGGCTGCCGGCACAGCTACCCCGAGGACGACGGTTGGGAGATGTCGGGGTGCATCCCCGACGATGACTTCGAGCGCGACGACGAGCCGGTCACGCGAACTCGACCCAGCGTAATCGGCTGGGACGCCGAGACCTCGCGCGCACTCTCCCGGCACATGGCCGACGCACCGGTGTTCGTCGTGGCCTACGGCGGCGGGCAGCTCCGCGTCCTCGAAGACTGCGAAGTGCTCTCGACGACGCGCTACCAGTACCGCACCCTCGGCGACAACGCGGTCGATGAAGCACGGCTCGTCAGCGCCGAGCAGCTGCGGGAACGAATGCCGCTGGCCCCCAAGCGCGAAGTCACTCCCGAGCAGGCTCACCGACTATCGCGCACCCACGTCGGCAGCTGGTTCGCGACGGGAGCCCCCGTGGGTCTCGATGCCCTCGAGGGCGACTGCGCCGACGCAACCCATCTCGTGACCTCGGCGGAGGTGGGAGCGTACGAGTTGTATCGATCCGAAGACCTCATCGACCGGCGAGGCGTGTTCCGGGCCTGCACGTCGGACCCGGTCGCTCGGACGCCGCCCGAAGGCTGCGACAACATCCTGCGACTCGAGCTGAGCACCCTGACACCCACGCGCAGGGTCGTGCTGGCCCCGCCCGAGACCACGCTCGAGCCCGGCCCGGATCCGGCCGCAATGAGTGATGACGAGCGGATGGAGTACGCCAAGCAGCTCTACATCGATGGGGATGCTGCCTTCAATATGGGCGACTACGCGCTTGCCCTCGTCAAGTTCGAGACCGCGTATCGGGTGTACGTCCCGAGCATTCATCTGTTCAACTTCAACATTGCACTGTCCGCCTGGGAGCTGGGGGACTGCGCCAAGGCCAAAGTCGCGTTTCAACGCTTCCTCGACCTGATTCCCGATCACCCTGGGCGCGGCGAAGCAACAGAGCGCCTCCTGGACATCGAGCGCAGCGGCTGTGCTCGAGGGCGCTAGCCCCAGGCAAACTTGGCGCGACGGATTGTTGGTCGGCCAGCCATAGTCTCAACGTGATGCGCCCCCTGTTGCCGTGGTTGGTCGTGCTCGCGGCGTGCACCGCCGATGACACTTCGTTGACCGCAGGCGCGCCCGAGACCGAGTCCGAGAGCGGGACAACCGGCATTGTCCCCGGGTCGACGGGCGTCGATGGACAAACCTCCACCGGCGACGAAGGGCGCGACACCGGCGTGGTCGACACGGGCACGACCACGGACGGCGGAAGCGCTTCGGAACCCGACTCCGGATCGACTGACTCGAGCTCCTCCGACTCGGGCTCTACCGGATCCTCGGATTCGGGATCGACCGACTCCGGTTCGACGAGCTCTGCATCGTCCGGTTCTTCCGACTCCGGCTCGTCCGACTCGAGCTCCACCGGCCCCGCGGAGACCGGCTCCAGCTCGTCCGACTCCGGCAGCTCGAGTTCGACCGACTCCGGCTCGACCGACTCCGGCTCCACCGACTCCGGCTCGACCGACTCCGGCTCCACCGATACGGGCGAAACCGGTGGCGAGTTCGGCACCTGCCTCGACGTCGTCGCCGGTACGTCCGCGGCCTGTGATGCGATCGTGACGCTCGGTCACACCGCAACCCCGAACATCGGGGTCGGCGACAGCCACAACTTCTCTCTGGGCCCCGAGGGCAACCTCGTCGTCTACGACGCTGCGACGCTCACCATCAGCTACGTGCTGTCCGACATCGAGGACGCAGACCTCGCCGCAGATCGGCTGCTCACGCGTGATGCTACCGGCCTGACCCTGCGCAACGCGACCGATGGCTCCGTCGTCACCACTTTTCCTGCCGGCCTGGATGCCGGTTTGTCCGATGACGGTTCCACCCTCTGGATCGCCTACGGCACGGGACTCGAGGTCTACGACTCGATGGGCACGTCGGTATGGAGCGACATCGGTGACTACACCGGGGCAAACATCGTCGCCCTGCCGGACGAGCTCGGAGTCTTCGCCCCGGCCCTCGATGTCGCCAGTGCGACCGTCGTCGACCTCGCGGGCGGCGGAACCCAGACCGTCGGTTTTACCGGCGACTTCGAGCGATGGTTCGCCGATCGCACGCGCTTCGTCACCGCCCAAGGCGCGGCCCATCGCATCTACGAAACCGACGGCACCGTCCTGTTCATCGACTTGGTCCCCGTCGACTACGGCTTCGGCGACTGGTACGTCAGCGGGAGCTCGCTGATTCATCTCGACATGCCCGGCGTCGCCGTAGAAACGCTGGGTTCGGGGTGGCAAGCAGCCGACGACATGATCGCGTTCCGGGACTGCCCCAGCGGAGCCATCATCACGCTCGGAGACATCACGGCCAGTGTTGCCGCGTTCGACGTCGGATCGTGCGACGGTACTTCGATGTCGTTCGACGCGGCCGACGGCGCGTGGATGTCCGCGATCGCCCCTGGGATCCTCGACGACGATCTCGGCAACCAGGCCTTCACCGTGGCTCCGATTGCCATCGCCGGATCCGGATCTGGACGATTCGCCGTGGAGACTCCGTTCGGCACGAACGTCTACGACCCCATCGACGGTTGCGACGTCGCGGTCACGGCATCCTTTCCCCAGACGTACGATGAGATGTCGCTCTCCCGCAACGGGAACGCGCTCGTCGGAGAAGTCACCGCTCAGAATATCGCCGTGGTCTCGATTCCCGACGGCACCGTGCAGAGCAATTTCTGCGTGACGTCACCGTGCGGAGGCCCGAGCACACAGCTTTGGGGCCGCGCGTGGCTCAACGACGACGCCTCGCTGATGGGACTGCACCACTGGTGGACCGGCGCGTTCACGGGCCGCATCTACACCGTTCCTGAGCAAGACGTCCTCGTCACGTCGTCGGGGTTCTACAACGGCGCGTGGGAGCTCCCCGACATGGTTCCGTTCGCCCCCTGCGGCGGCTACTCGATCGAAACCGACCTACCCGCCTTCATCGAAAACCCGATCCCCCATGAATCGGTGGCCTACGTTCGCCTCGACGGGGCGTTCACCGGCACGGTCCTCGACGGCGTGCCGTGGGGCTTCATCGACAACGACCTCGCCCTGGTCGGACGCTACGTCGACAACGACGGCTCCTGCGGACCGGCGTTTCAGTCGTGCTTTGACTACACCGAGGTCCGAGCCATGGACGGAACGCTCGTCGCGACGACCTCGCTGCCGGAGTTTCACCGGTTCACCGTCGTCACCCCCGACGAGATCTTCGTGGACAACCCGCCGCGGATCTACGACGTCTACTCGGGCGCACTCCTGTGGCAAGACGCCGAGGCTGACGTCGCCCAACCGGTCGGCACCGATCACGTGGTCACCCTCGACGACGGCGTCCTGTCGATCACCATGTGGCGCCCCTGAACGCAACGCCGCGTTGACTCTGCTCGTGGTGCGTATCGTCGTGCTACCGGCGTCGGAACCCACGTTGTATTGTCGCGCCGTGCTCAGGCGAGTCCTCTTCGCTGCGGTGTTGGGCTCGGCCTGCGGGTCACCCGAGCCCCCTCCTCCGCCGGCTGGTGCGAAGCCAAAGCCGGTCGACGCGGCCTCGAAGCCGGACAGCGACCGCTTGGTCGCAAGCTCGGTCAAGCCTGCACCGGCGCGCGCGAACACGGAGTCGCCCGGGGCAATCCCACGGGGCGGCGGGGCCGAGCCTCCGAGCGTCGTCGATGTCGCAGCGCCGCCGCCGGAAGAAGTCGAAAGCACTCGGACGCGAGGCCACACGAGGTCCAACTCCGCCGTGCGCAACGTCGACGACGACGACCGCAGCAAGGACCCTCCGTCGCACTCGGTCGTGAAGCTGACCAAAGCGGAGCGGGCAAGGCTCGCGGCGGCCGTCGTCGCAAACTGCCCGAGCGACGTCCCCAGAAAAGTGACCCTCAGTGGCGAAGTCGCCTCGGGTCGGGCGCGGCTGAGCAAGGTCACGAGTGCAACACCCGGAAGCACCTCTCCCGCACTCGAGGCCTGCATTCGCAAGGCGCTGCGAAGAGTCGTCCTGCCCCCGTTCAAGAAGGCGAAAATCGACGGGCTGGAGATCACGCTACGTCAGCCTGAGGCCGAGCCGGACGCCGGCGCGACACCGTAGCCATGCGCGTGCTGTAGGCTCACCCCTTGCGAAGGCGATGGATCGGCGCGGCGCTGCTGGTATGCGCTTGCGACTCTTCGGCCGCGGAAGCTCGGCCGGATGACGACAAGGTTGCCGTCGTCGACCGTGGCCCCGAACCCTCACAACAGCCGACTCCGTCACCTCCTGCTCCCACCCAAGCGCAGCCGCCTCCGCCTCCGCCGCCCGTCGACGTTCCCGAGCCCCAGCCGGAAGAGGTCGTCGCGACCAAACGAAAGCTCGCGCCGAATCGGGGATCAGCGATCGCCAAGATCGACAGCGACCGCGAAAAGAACACAAAGAAGGCGCACGGGGAGGGAGGCAAAATCACGAAGGCACATCGCGCCGCGCTCGCAAAGGCAGCCAGGGGATGCCCGTCGAACAAGGGGCAGGCGGGACGCCTCACCGGGCGTGTCGAGGATGGGCGGATCCAGCTCGAATCGATCAAGGTCGGGAAGGTCGACGTCGCGCTGACGAGCTCGCTGGGCGCGTGCATCGTGAAGCGACTCGCCAAGATCGAACTCGAGGGCCTCCGGAGCGTGGGCTTCGACAATCTTCCGGTCAAGCTCGAGCCCGCCGCGACCAACGCGGACGACGACCGCGGTCATTCGGCGACTACGGACCCGAGCACAGCCCGGCCCAGGTAGCCTCGTCCACGAGCCCGCGCAGGCGCTCACAGCCCTCGGCGAAGGCGAGACTCGGCGACACCGATTCGAGCACGCTCCCGTCGGTGTTCGCATACACGATCTTGTCCCCCAACGACACGAGCGCAGACCCGGTCTGAACATCCCAGACTCGCGCCGTCCCGGCTGTACTTGCGGTTGCGACCCGACGGCCATCGGACCGAAACGCCACCGACTTGATGATCCCACGCTGCCCGGTGAGCTCCGCGATCGGGTCGCAAGTCGCCGCGTCCCACAGCCGTGCGGTTCCGTCGTGGCTCCCGGTGACGATGAGACGCCCGTCCGGCGAGAACCGGAGCGCGGTCACCTCACCGGTGTGTCCCTGACAGGTCCCCACCGGGCTTCCGTCCGCGAGATTCCAAAGCCGCATGGTGTGGTCGAGACTGCCCGTCGCGACTCGCCGCCCATCCGGCGAAATCGCAAGCGTCTTGACGGACTCGTCGTGTCCCTCGAGCGTATGAACCATCCGACCGTCGCGGACATGCCAGATGCGAGCCGTCGCGTCCCGGCCTGCCGTGACGAGGACATCACCGTTCGTCGATAGCGCGACCCCTTCGATGTGGTCGCCGTGCCCCCGCATCGTTTGGATGGCGCGCCCTGACCCCGCGTCCCATACGACAGCGACGCCCGCCTCAGACCCTGCGGCCAAGAACGTGCCCGTCGGATCGAAGGCGAGGCTTCGGACGGGAGCGCCGAGCCCCTCGAGCTGGCTGAGCTGGCCCGACGCCGGATCGAAGATCGTGACCTCGTGGGTCGCGCCCGAGACCGCAACCAAGTGCTCGTGTGCCAAGAGATCGAGCGACGCGTCGCGGTCGAGCACCGTCCGTATCGCGTTGCCCGTCTGTGCGTCCCACAGCCGCGCCGAGCCGTCCGCGCTCACCGTGGCAATCCGCTGTCCGTCCGGCGAGTAGCTCGCCTTCATGACGTCGTCGCGGTGCTGGTCGATGACGAGGCGCTGCGCCCCGCTCGTCGCGTTCCAGACCCGCGCCGTCCCATCCTGGCCAGCGGTCAGGACTTCAGCGCCATCCGGCGAGAACGCGACCGAGTGAACGAATCCGTGGTGACCACTGACGCGGACCACTCCCTGCTCGGGTGGACGTGCGAACGCGTGCACCGAACCATCCCACCCTCCGACGTAGACCCGCTTGCCCTCGAGGTCGACCGCCATCGAAGAAACGCCCTGGCGGATCCCGGGGAACTTGACGTGCTGCATCGTCGAGTCGACATCCCAGACGACCGCGTTCCCGTCCCAGCTCCCCGACACGAGCGTACTCGCATCGTCCGAGAGCTCGACGAAGGCGACAGCACGCTCATGACCCGAAGCGGTCGCGAGCATCTCGCCCGTCTCGGCCAGCCAAACTCGAGCCGTGCGATCGCGCGACGCGGTCGCGACGTGTGAAGCGTCCGCATCGAAGTCGATGTCCGTCACCCGATCGTGGTGCCCCGCGAGCACGCGCAGCGTCTCACCGGTCGCGATGTCGTAGAGCCGCACGGT
>JGI12316J15310_10000023_pt24 | contig 10532 bp, 18 predicted proteins | sample MarCyaLeptolynsp_FD_15310 | JGI IMG/M metagenome (IMG submission 15310)
GTAGCCGAATTACCAGCCAAAGCGCCTTTAGAGAATGAATTCACCGGAATTCTTGAAGAATCCGACGATTCATTCCTAGCCACCTGTGATACCTGCGACTGGCACGGAACCTACGAAAGCGAATATCAAGCCAAACAAGCTCGCAACGCTCATATGCGTAGCCACAAATTAGAACCCGCATTCAGTCCGAATGGAAACGGACACCATCACTAATCAATGGGCAGCTTCTCATCTAGGAGCTGCTCTTAATTTTTAGGAGCAATATCTTGGCTTTACCCAAATATGACGCTTACGCCTTGCGATGTAAGCTATCAGGTTTAGACGTTCCAGAAGGCTTGCCACTATCCACATTTGTGCAAGCCATCGTGGACAATCCCAACTTCAACATGGAGATGGGGATGCAATTGATGTCTGTCTTAGGTGATGGCATCACCTCGCAAATCATGAAGATTGACCCCACCCAAAAGCCAGACGGTGACGGGATGCCTGTGCTGATTCATGCCAGCCAGTTAAAGAACCTACCGCCCATCGAATGGCTACAAAAGCCCATCTTGCCCAAACAGGGTTTAACCACGCTCTATGGTGGCTCCGGTGACGGTAAATCCTTCTATGCCATCCACACCGCCTTAACCATCGCTCAAAGCCATTCGGTGGTGTATATGGTGGGTGAAGGTCAACATGGTTATCCCTCGCGTGTGGGGGCATGGTGCAAACACCATCACAAAACAGAAGGCAAGCTATACATGCACATGGAAAGTGTCAGTTTGTCCGACCCCACCGCTTTAGAAATGTTCATTGAAACCATTACCCCCACCAATCCCGAATTGGTCATTGTGGACACCGTAGCGCGTGCTATGACGGGCTTTGATGAAAACTCAACACGGGATATGGGGGTATTCATTCAAGCCTGTAACAAACTGATGAAACGCTTAGATTGTGCGGTTCTGTTGGTACACCACACCAATAAGGGCGGCATTGTGGAACGTGGGAGCGGTGCGCTTCGTGGGGCATCTGACGCCATGATTCGCTTACACAAAGAAGATGACACCATCTTAGTTGAGTGTGCCAAAACCAAGGATGCTGAACCCTTTGAAACAGAAGCCTACAAGCTGGTATCCGTCAAATATGACACCGCTCAAGGTGAAATGGGTAGCGCGGTGTTGGTTCCGTCGGAACGGGTCGCCATTACCGACAGTACACCCTTAAGCCGTGACCAACGCAAGGTCTTAGATGTTTTGTGTATGACGGTGAATGATGGCGGCTTAGATCGTCCTGAAATCAAAGCTGAAACGAGCTTACCCAATGGCAGTCTTGGACGTGCCTTAAACACGCTGTTAGCGCGTGAATATGTTGAACAAGATGGTTGGGGTAAGCCTTACACCATCACCCCCAAGGGTTTAGCTAAAATCGGGAAATCCCCCGAAGAAAAACCCGTTAAACCGTAGGTCAAATTCCCAAATTCCCAGAATTCCCAAATTCCCACGCGGGTTTTTGGGCTGGGAATTTCAAATTCCCATGGGAATCTGGGAATTTAGAGAGGTTCAAATGGCAAAAAGAGACATTTATGACCCAAAACCCCTTAAAAACGGGGTCAAATTCCCAAATTCCCAAAATTCCCAAATTCCCAGACGGTTTTTGGGCGAGTTTTGTAAATTCCCGTGGGAATTTGGGAATTTAGAAAGGTAGAACATGGACATAACAGACATTAAGAGACTAGATTGCCGTGAAATCGTCGCCCGTGAGCTAGGCGCACCCATCAAACAACGTAGCAAAAATTGGGCGTGGGCATGTCCGTTTCATGGGGGTACAAAGCCCAACTTTACCGCCGATGCCACACGGTGGCGGTGCTGGTCAGATTGTGGCTCAGGTGGCGACGTGATCGCCTTCATTCAACAATATAAAGGCTTATCTTTTGTAGAAGCCTGCAAGTATTTAGGTGCAACCGATACAACCATCAAACCGCGTCCACAACGCCCACAGCAACGCTTTAGACGAGGCACACCACCCAAGCAGGATTGGCAAGCGATTGTTGAGGAACTGAACCAGCAAGCCATTGCTTGTTTGTGGAGTGACAAGGGCAAACTAGCCCGTGAATATCTCGCTGGACGCGGCTTAACCGATGACACCATCCAACACTTCAACCTTGGCTATATACCGGAAACACGCGCTTGGTATGAACGGCATGGAATCAAGGTTCCTAGCGGTGTCACCATCCCTAGCACGGTGAATGGGCAATTGTGGCAAGTTCGGGTTAGGCGCGTCGTAAATGCTAAACCTGATGACAAGTACCGTTCTATTGGTGATGGTCGTTTGGTGGGTTCCCTGTTTAATGGGGATGCCATCCAGCCGCATAAGCCCATTGTCATTGTTGAGTCAGAAATGGATTGTATGACCTTGCATCAGCTTACAGGGGACTTTTGTCCTGTGGCGTTGTCGAGTGCATCCAACACCCTCACCAAGCATTGGCTCCAAAAGATGGCATTTAGCCCCTATATCTTGATGCGCACTGACGCCGATCCAGCAGGTAAAGAGTGTCTTACCCGCCATCAGGACTTAGCTCACATCATCCCCATTCACACACCATCAGGTATCAAGGATGTAAACGAGTTCTTTTGTGGTGATGCGGTTCATTGTCAGCAGTGGCTAGCCCAAATCCTGAATCCACTAAAAGACAAGCTGCCAGTCCCCACCGCCAAACAAAACAGTTTATTGATGCCATTAAGCCTAGCTGAAATCGCACAGAAGGCAGGGCAAGCCCTAGATGATACATTCGTTTTTATCATCAGTGCCTTGGTGGAAAATGAGCAACCCTACATTCGGTATTACACCGATTCACCCGAACGGAATTTCAGCATTCCATTTGAACAAATCAAAACCGCTTATGAAGGCTATACACAATCACAGAAAGTTAGTGCTTAGATGGCAAAAGAACAACCTACACAAAAATTTACCGATCTACCATTCAGAGAACAGCTTGCCGTTGTAAATCTGTTCACTAAAACCTACGGCGTTAGTGCTGTAGACATGAAATGGTTCTGGGATGTGGATGCTACACAACCCGACAAATTAATTATCCTTGATGCCTTAAAAAATGCCTTGGATGAAGCGTTTGGGCAATGGTGCTTTTATTGTGGCTGTCGCAGTCTTGAATTTCATTCTCACCTCGATGGTGTCGAGGGTGAATTCTATGAATGCTCATATTGTGGGGATATGCAATCATGAATCTATCCCATGCAATAGACGAATTTCTGCTAGCCAAAAATGCGGATAATGTATCCGATTCAACCATGAAGTGGTACAAGTCAAATCTTGGTATCTTTCTAGCTTATGCACAGAATGCAATCGGCGATGCAGACGTGACCACCATCACCACACGGCAATTGAGAGGGTACATTGTCTACATGAAATCTCGCACCACCCGTTATGAACTAGGTGACCAAAAGCCCGTACAAGAGGGCGGCCTGAGCGATGACACCATCGAAACCAGAAAACGGATTCTACACACCTTTTTTAAGTGGTGTAGTGAAGAATTTCATTGTGAGAACCCGATGCGACGCATTGCCAGAAAACAACCCAAGCGCAAACCAAAGTCTATGAATCCCAAGGACTTTGTGAAGCTGTTCAATGCCACGCTAGACACTGAATCAGGCATCAGAGATAGAGCCTTGCTAGCATTCATTGCTGATACGGGTTGTAGGCGCGGTGGGGCTATCACCTTGACCTTGACTGACCTATCCATTGAAGAACGGCAAGCCTATGTCACAGAAAAAGGCGATCAACTGCGGACGGTTCACTTTACCGATGTTACCGCCGATTTTCTCACCACATGGTTAGATGTGAGAGAGTCCGCATATGACCATGTGTTTGTAAACATGAATACAGGGGAGCCGCTTAAGGAGAGTGGTGTCAATCAGATGTTGAAACGGCTTAAACAGCGTTCCGGTGTCACTGGACGGGTTAACCCGCATTCGATGCGGCATCAATTCGCTAGGGAGTACATCAAAAACGGTGGTGATATTGCCACCTTAGCCCAACTGCTAGGGCACAAGAATATTGATGTCACCGCCCAATACTACGCTGTTTTCACCGATGACGAGTTAGGCAGCATCCATAATCGAAACAGTCCGTTGAACGGCTTGAATCTAATCTGATAAGTTGTAAAAGCCACGAGTTAACTCGTGGCTTTATTATAGCTATACCCCTAAAAATCAGGGGTGACTACTCATGTATATTGAAATAAAATTTATAAAAATGCTTCTGTCAATTAACTGTAAATCGAGCTTAGCAAATGGAACTGATCATATCTATCATTAGTTTAGTCATTGCAATAGGTGCTTTTATTCATATCGAAATCCAAACAGAAAATTTTAAAGAGCAGACAAAAAATTTAAAAAATGATGTAAGGATTAATGCACTTAATCATGTAACAGATGGGAGAATTAGCGTAAATCTGGCTTTACTTCAAGATGAAGAAATGTGCAACGCACTCAATGTAACACGGCAAGAAATTCTGATGTTTATGGTCATGAATAATAAGGAGAGTTGGTATTTATTGATGAAAGACGAGATTATCAATAATAGTGATTTTGACCCTGCACGTTCAACAATTCAAAAGCATATGAGGAATCCTGTAATGCTCGAACTATGGGGAAGAAATAAGCATGAATTCCATCCAGAATATAGAGCATTTGTGGATGATGTTATTCAAAAAATGTAATGACTTTGACAAAGTCATATTCAAGCATTATTTGCCTCAGGAGTAGTGGTAGGAAGCAACAAAATACCTACCTAGTAGCAATATAGATTTTGATAGAAAATTGGAACCGTGCTACGCAGTTATTTCACGGATTTTCGGCGTTTTGAAGCGCTAATCTTTCCTTCAGTCTTATCGTCGCAAGAGTAAGCCCTCCAAATATAAATGTCATGGGCTCTGCACGACTCGCCTCGGGAAAAGTTAACCACAGTATGCCAGATACACCCATAATAATCCTGAATGCCAGCTCAGCAATGAGAGCGGTTTTTTCTGTACGTATCTGGTTATAATCATCCAAAAGCCCCAAAATAAAGTCTTCACAGAAGTCAGTCTGTACAGGGGCGGTTTTTCTCATGCTTCTAAAAAATCTAATTAGAGCCGATCTAATATATGTGCTAAACAACGGCATAAGAACAAAAAAGAACAAAATCAGTTGAGATATTATCAAGTTACTAGTTAGTGAGGACTCTGAAGTGATTAAACAGTTTTTTATCCATGTGGGAAACGTATCAGGGTATGACAATTCAATATCAGAGATTAGTACTCGCATAATGTAGTAAATCGCAAATGCCATAAAACCATATATGGCAAAACGAGTATATAATGTCCAAATTTTATCTATCACTTTTTCCATTTTACTCTCCGTTAACCCGTAATCACTATTCGTGGAGTAGGATACTACTTTATTGCAGAATTTACAGTATACCTTTACCTATTAGTGAAAATGCGCTTGCAAAATCTCCCTAAAAGCCTTATGCTGTTTTTACTGCTTGATGCACCTTGCAAACTGAATTAATAGGGCACGGGTTCCCGCGTGGCGAACAGCGACTAACCACATTTCTTTTAAGCACTTGGTTGGGGGTTCGAGTCCCTCCACGCTCATTAATATCCCTCCCTAATCCCTTAGAGAAAGCCCTCAAATCAAGCCCTATATCAGGGCTTTTTTTGACCCTAAAAACCCCCTGTATTAACGCACTAAACCCCACTAAATTTACGCAAATCATATAACCAAGTGTTACATCTCTAACCAACACCAAACCCTAAACACAGAACACCTGTACTATACTTATATGTATCAGTATTCATATGTATGGAGCGTCACATGTTTGAAAGTTTGTCGTTAGAAGTCTGGTTGTTGCTAGCCCTCGGCGTCGCCTACGTAGCAGCTAGCATCAAGTTTGATGTGAGTTTCGCTATCACGGTATCCAAAGCCGAGAATGGCGAACTCAAAAAGAAATTGTCTAATTTGCTGATGATGTTGGCACGTCGTCCAAGTGGTGCATCCAGTACCGAAAAGCCGCCCAAGCTAGACACCAGCAAACCCGCTACGGCTACCCCTACGCCAAAGGAGTAAGCCCCATGAACGCCTTAAACGCAGTTGTGACCGTCAAAGAGGCGGCACAACTGTTTAATGTTTCCAAGCGCACCATTTACTACCACATCAACAAAGGGAATCTTGCATGGCGCAAAGCAGATACCCTAATCCTTGTCGATCTCGCTTCTCTGAACCGACTGTACAAGAGAATCTATAACCTACCCCCAAAGACTATACGCTCATACGTACAAAATACCCTGCAAGCCTCTTAAGCTTAGGCTGTGCCGCGTCGTGTACACGCCAACGCACAGAACGACAATTTAGGAGGCTTTTTCTCTGATGTTTCAACAACGCTTGCGACGCGGTGAACGCATCGCCACCATTCTTGTAGCAGGGCAACAACCCCGCAAAATCAAGGTAGGACGTAAATTCACGACGTTTGCACAAGTGCAAAATAAAGCTGGGGCATGGGTGCGTGCAAACTATCCCGATGCCACCGATTTTACCGTGATGGTAGACCCACCATTCGCACCTGTTCAGGAGAGTGAATAATGCCCGGAATTGGCAACACTGTAGACCCTTACGATCTTCTGCCTGATGATCTGCTTTTGCAATTGGATAGTGGTTTTAAACCGCTATATCGCACCACGCGCTTATTTGTGACCTTGCTCGATGTGCAAGGTGATCAGCAAACCTTTGGCGCAACTATCGAAAACCTGATGGATAACAGCGACCCCGCCTTTGAAGGTGAATGGGACGCCCTCGCTGAAGTCATTGGGGAATTGTCCAATGCGTTCTTGCTTGGTTGGGGGTATACCCGTACTTTCTTTACCAACAAAGAACAAGCCTTTGTCTATGATGAAGCATTCAGCACCAACGCGGCGACTGCGAACTTCTTGTGGCAAAACAAAGGCAATGCTGATGATGTCATCCGCATTAAATTTGGTGCGCCTGACCAATCTTGGTTTAATGATGGTGTCATTGACCTCGAACACGCTAAAGTAGCCGAATTCCGCACCAAAGTAGAAGCCCTCATTGGCAATAGCTACGAATTCAAAAAAGCCTATATTTTGGATGGCGGTGGACGTGAACAACGTTATGCAACCGCAAATGCAAGTATCGACATTCAAGAGCCTGGTGAATTCGATAGCCCCGGTGAAGGCCCTGGTGATAATCCTGTGGTTTCTGCACCATAAGCTATGCCTCGCTTACCCTATGAGGAGTACCAAGGGCGTTGGGAATCTTATCAGATGTCCGACGCCCCAATGGTTCCTATCCCTGATGGAACTTTTTTACTCCCCGTTTGCACCACTGAAGAACGCTTAAAATCCATCCTATGGGCATTGCATGAGTATTTCGCAGGCGACCTGCGAGACTTAGAGCACACTATTGATGTGTTAGAGGCAATGCCCTACATCAACAATCCTTTTGGGCGCGATTGCGTCAAAGCTCAACTAAAAGACAAGCTAAGTGTAGAACTCTGTGAAGATGGGCAATCCATCAAGATATTGTTGGCTGGTGATGCCATTACAGACTGTTTGCCGCTTAATTTGCCTGACTGCGAAACAGAGACAAGCAATGGCGATTGTGGGTGCAATGATGACTGTGGATGCTGTGAGGATGATTGTGGCGACTGTGGATGCAATGACTCAAATGAAGATTGTGGTTGTTGTGACGATTGCAACAACTGCGGATGTGAAGGACATGAAATGGCAATTAAAGATATAGAAATACGAGATGGCTACCTTTGGAAAATTAATTGCAATGGTAGTGAAGAAAAATTGATGCCATTAACAGGCGATCAAGCAGACATTGCCCACGAATTAGGGCAAGGCGAAATAGAAAATATAATGTCGGGAATTGAATCGGCTACCGGTGCGCCTTTAGCAACAACTCCTAAAATATCGTGCATTAAGGCAACAAATCTTGTACACACTTTGAGGGCAGAAGTTGCTACAACTCGTCTTGATGGTAGTGATGAGCCTGATGTGTATGGTACGTTGTTAGAAGAAAGTGCTGGTATTCATTTTGGTGGGGCTCTCACGGGTTTACCGTCCTTGCTTGGCTATATTTTTACAGGTGGCAATGAAGCTGCAAATGCTGCATCTTACAGCGATTCATCGCTATGGGATGGCTTAATTTGCACACTCACTGATAGGCTATCGGCTTATCGGGGACTATCTGAATCTGATATAGACACGGTTCGGGATGTACTAGATAGTCATGAAGATGATTACATCAATAAAGCTGTTAAATGGGTGTGGGATGCTAGTCAAAAATCGCATTTCAGGACACAAGTTTTAACAGCACTGTTAAACCCTGATGCCCCCTGCGAGTGTACAAGCGCGTTCAGTTCTGGCAGTGCTGATGCGTCAGGGACGACATTCCCTGAGTTAGCAGCTAACGAACTTCGTGCATTGGTTGTTAACACTGTATGGCATGGAAACTCGTCAGGCGCTAGAACCATTGAACAAATGCAGTCACCGGGTTCTGAACTTGGCATCTGGACGCCGTTTGGCAGCAAGCTAGGGACGGTATCAACAACGGTTGACCAGAACGGGCAAACCATCCAGTCAGGACAAACGTTTGGCGGATTTGGCGCTTATATTGTATTCAGTCATGTTGTTCAACTCAACACCATCACATTTAAAACTCGTTTTAATGGCAATACGCGGGTCGATTTCAAGACACGCTATCAAGACAGTGCTGATGAGCTATTCAAGGTCATAGACACCCAAACCATTGTTCCACCCGATTCTGATTTGGTGCAATCTAATATGAACCAAACATCTGACAAGTACCATCTTAACGGGTTCGGATTTGGCGCAAGCAATCAGCATGTAGATTCAATTTTCTTGTACGACATTCGGCTTTCATTCACGTACAACGGAACCGCCTACAACGACTACATCATAGGCGACATTATCACCCTGCCTTAAGATGCCAGCACCATACACCACAAACGCCCTACGGGGCGTTTATTTTCTTCGGGGTTTTCTTTTTGATATTCTATACAAGCTACTTTCGGCATTTATTGCTAACAAAATGAGTTGAGCAATTGCGGAGACGGGAAAACACATCAATGAGATGCAAGTACCTAATAATGCAGTCTCAGTGATAAGTGCAGGCCGATTTGCGAACATATAAGTTAACCAAAGCCCAAAAAGTAATAACCCTGCCGCCGATAATTGCAGTAGCCATGCGAAAATACGTAACGCCCAAAACCTACTGTTAATCCTTATAGAGCTTAAAAGCTCCTTTGCCTTTTCAGGATCATCTATCACACCCACACCTCTTTCAGTATAGATTTGCTGTAATTAAATTTGTCTATTTATTATACTTTAAGGTATGAATTTTACGACTAAAGCGTTTCTGCAATGACGATCAACTTTTGAGCGTCTTCAGGGGATTTTGAGCGATATATACTCAGGAGCCTTCTTTCTTCAGCATTCAAAAATACAGGCTCGGTGTCATCGTTTAGATCGTCATCAGGTAAATCTAACAGCCAATCGGCTGACACATAAAGAGCTTTAGCTATTTTTGTGAGAGTATCTGAGTCTATTTTGTTGATACCACGCTCATAACTGCTAATAGTTGCTTTGCCAACACCTATCATGTCACCAAGTTCTTCTTGCGTCATATCTAGTATTCGCCTTTGGTGGCGTATTTTTTCACCAAGTTTCATCTAGCCATTGTACACCTCTCGATTATATATTCGATACTAAATTGACAAAATCAATATATTATCGTATTATCAACGTATCGTTGATTATTTGATGGAATGTCTATGGCAAGCAATACCATATCTGCAATAGAAAAGGGAATGGGAAAGCCTATCACGGAAATCTTGATCGAGCTTTACCAAAAACATGGGAAGGTGGCGCTAGTCGCTCAAGAGCTAGGCGTCACACAGTCAACCGTTAGCCTATGGATTATGAAGCACGGGCTAGAGTTCAAAACCACATTAGTTAAGAAATCAGCATAAAGGAGGTTATCACTTTGAACGAACAAACACGCCGAGAGCAATATGACTTACTCCGTAGTCTGAATGATGCGGCTCAACATCTAATGCAAGTAACGAACATGGAGCATCTGTCAGATGAACAATTCAAAATCTACTGGGATGCAGTCAAAGCAATTGTGAGCGTCAACTATAACCTAGCCCGAGAATTAGACACCACAAGCAAAAAAGGAGCGTAGTACCTTGGACGAAAAAGACAAATTGTTAATGGCTGTGATACTCACGGCGGCGGATATAACAAGCCACTCCATGTCAATACCAGCAAAAGAAAGGTTGCTCTGTAAACACTTGGAACTCATTGAACAATTCACAGAATCCCCTATCAGTGATGATTTAGACGACACCCAGCCCGCCCCTGTTATGGAGACACTGAAAGATGCTAGCTAACTTTTTAGAAATGATGGAACGTAATGATTACGTGGTGCTGGACACCGAAACGACAG
>JGI12316J15310_10001124_pt2 | contig 10525 bp, 9 predicted proteins | sample MarCyaLeptolynsp_FD_15310 | JGI IMG/M metagenome (IMG submission 15310)
CTACGAGGTCGCGAAGAACCCGGGCCGGCGCTTCGTCGTCGACGCCAGTGGCGTGCAGGTGCGGGTGATCGGCACCGTGTTCACGGTGGCGTACTCGGGCGACGCGCATGTCGAGGTCTCGGTCGAGCGCGGCTTGGTCGAGGTCGCGAGTGCGGACCGGGTGGCGCAGCTCGGTGCGGGCGACTCGCTCCGGGTCGAGCGGATCGAAGAGCCCGACGAGTTCCTCATCATCGAAGACGACGGCGGCGACGAGCTGCACGCGGCGCGCCGTCCCAAGCGCGGCGCCAAGCCGGGCACCAAGCCCGCCGTTGCCGGGCCCTCCCTCGATGCGCTGCTGGCCGAGTCCGATGCCGCACGCGCGGCGGGAGACCTTGGGCGCGCCGCCACGGCGCTGGGTGAGCTACTGCAGCGCTTCCCGGCCGATCCGCAGGCCGACACCGCCCGGATCGTGCTCGGCAAGGTCCAGCGCCGCCGCGGCCGCCACGGTGCCGCCGCCCGGGCGTTCGCCTCGTACCTGCGCCGCTCCCCGCGGGGTCCGCTGGCCGAAGACGCGCGCGCCGAGTCGGCCCAGTCTTGGAGCGACGCGGGCGAGGACGACAAGGCCAGGGCCGCCGCGCAGGCATACGTCGATCGCTACCCGTCCGGCGCGCACGCCGAGCGCATGCGGCGTATCCTCGATCGAGCCCCGTGATTGCAAGCAGTCCCGTCGCGGCCGCGCTCGCGCTGTTGGTCTTGCTCGTTCCGGCGATCGAGGCGCGCGCGGCCCCTCAGACGCCCGAAATCCCCGACGTGTCCATCAGCCCGATCGTCGTGTTCACCGAGGGATGCGGCGCACTCGACAGCACCGAGGTTGGACGCCTGCTCGAGCTCGAGCTTCGCTACGTCACCGCGGAGATTCGGGAGGGGCCGCCGCTGCAGGTCAACCTCGTCTGCGATGCAGAGCGCCTCGAGATCACGGTCACCGATCCACTGACCCGCAAGCGCATCGAGCGGGCCATCCCCGCGCCCCCGGAGCAGGCAGGCCGAGAGCGCATCGTGGCGCTGGCGATCAGCCAGCTGTACTCCGCGTCCTGGCTCGAGCTGCTCCTGCCTCCGCCTCCAGCGGAGATCGAGCCGCTCGAGCCTCCGCCGCCCCCGTCCGCCGTGCGAGCGGCCAAGCGGACCGCCATCGAAGAAACGACGCCGAAGCGCGCCTACGAGGTGTTGCTCGGGGCGGGCGTGCGCGGACGCTCGCTGGAGAGCGGCGAGCCGTTCGCGGCCTCGCGCGTCGACGCCTTGTTCCGGGCCTGGCTGGCACCCTCCGTCGCGGTGGTCGCGTTCGCCGGTTGGGACTTCGGCCAGACCCTGCGCGGGCTCGGGCAGCTGCGCGGCCACGCGATCGCGGCTGGAGGCGGCCTGGGGTGGCGCTACAACCCCGGTCAGGTCGCCGGCGTCGGCGGGCACATCCTGGTCGGCTCGGGCTGGGCGCGGGTCGCCGGCCGTCCCTCCAGCAACGACGCGCGACCGGGCAGCATCAGCGGTCCCACCGGCGAGCTGATGACCGGCATCGGGCCCCGGATCCGCAGCGGTCGCTTTCGTCTCGATGTGGATTTCGAGACGGGCGCGATGCTGCGCACGCCCGAGGCGCAGGTGGAAACGCGCGATCCCGGCGGGTCGATCGTGTTCGACGAGCCGGTGACCCTCGGCGGACTGTGGGTGGGCGCGGTGCTCCGCATCGGCGCCGATCTGACGCGGTCCGAAAAATGACGTTCTGCGGGCGCGAGCGCCGGTCCTGAGTCGACGACGGCGAGCGGAAACGACCCGCGCGCTTCGGCGAAAAAAACCAGTGCTACATCCCGCAGACTTGCACGTCGGACACTATCCGAGAGGCGAGCACGCGACTGAGGCCCCACCCCGTCGTTGTTTGCCTGTACGCCCGGATGTTGTCGCCCGGGTTTCTTTCCCGGATTGAGACCGATGACCCAGCCCACCGCCCCACGCCGCCTTCGTTCCCTCGCCGCCGTGACCGCCCTTGCCGGCCTGCTCACCCTGCCCGGCTGCAACTCGGGCCTGTTCGAGTTTCACGGCACGATCACCACGACCAAGACCGTCAACGGCAAGACGGAGACCAAGACCCAGGAGTTCGACAACTGGGAGGAGATGAAGGTCGCGATGGACGCCTCCGGCAAGGAGCTGCGCGCGACGACCAAGGAGCTGATCAAGAACCTGGTCGAGGCGCCGCCGCCCGGTGAGGTCCACCTGTCGGACCTGTCGACCAAGCTCGCCAACTTCGAGGGCAACCCAGACTTCGACTTCGTGGCCAACCACCCGCCCGAGGAAGACTTCCACTACGTCCAGATCGGCGTGCCCTCCTACGACGAGTTCTTCCGCGCCGCGGCGGAGTTTCACGCGTTCGTCTACCAGACGCGCGAGTCGATCAAGAAGCTGCGCATGATGGCCCACGCCACCTTGTCGGGCGACGTGGAGATGGACATCAGCCTCGGCGACCTGGTCCGCATGGCGATGGAGCGCTCGGGCGCGGCCAACGGCGTGACCGGCGAGGCCTCGGGCGTGGAGGCTCACTTCCAGGGCATGGTCGACCTGGGCATGAACATCGCGGGCTCGGCCCCGGCCTTCGTCCAGAAGACCCAGGCGCTGATCTCCACCGGCCAGCAGCTGGTGACCGCCGCCCCGAGCTCGATCACCAATCCCAAGACGGTCCTGCACCTCGACCTCATCGTCAAAGGCCTCAATCAGTCCGTCACGGTCGTCGGGGACTCCGGCAAGCTGCTCGGCGAGCTCGCCGTCGATCTGGCCACTCTGCGCAAATAACGCCGATCGAGCCCGCCGGGGTTGACTGCCCCGGTGAGGGGTTTACTTTCCGCCCGTTCCGGAGGTTTTCCCCATGTCCGATGCGGTCGGGTCCACCGAGACCCTCGAGTTCAAGGCCGAAGTCTCGGCCGTCCTCAAGCTGGTCACCAGCTCGCTCTACACCAACCAGGAGATTTTCCTGCGCGAGCTGATCTCCAACGCTTCGGATGCGTTGGACAAGGCGCGGTTCCAGGCGCTGGTGGACGACGAGCTCCTCGGCAAGGAGCTCCCGCTCGAGATCAAGATCATCGCCGACCAGCGCCGGGGCGTGCTCGCGATCGAGGACGTCGGCATCGGTATGAGTCGCGAAGAGGCCGCGCAAAACCTCGGCACCATCGCGCACTCCGGCACGCTGCAGTTTTTGCAGAAGGCGGCCGCGGCCAAGGCCGAAGGCGGCAAGCCCGACCTCGGCCTCATCGGCCAGTTCGGCGTCGGCTTCTACAGCGGCTTCATGGTCGCGGACACCATCGAGGTGCACAGCCGCTCGGCGCATCCCGGCCACGACGCGCTGGTGTGGAAGAGCAGCGGCGGCGGCGGCTTCACGATCAGCGCGGGGGTTCGCGAGACGCGTGGCAGCCGAGTCGAGCTCCACCTCAAGGAAGAGGCCAAGGAGTACCTCGACCGGTACCGCCTCGAGCACATCATCAAGCGCTACAGCAACTACGTCCTGTACCCGATCAAGCTCGAGGTCATCGACGACAAGGGCGAGACCGCCAGCGAGCCCGAGCAGGTCAACGCGGCCAAGGCCTTTTGGGCCAACAACCCCAGCGAGCTCAAGGACGAGGACTACGCCGAGTTCTACAAGCACGTGATGGGTGGTTTCGTGCTGCCCGGCGACGAGCCGCTGGCGCGGCTGCACCTGTCGCTCGACGCTCCGCTGCAGTTCAAGTCGGTGCTCTACGTGCCCGGCAAGCGCCCGCCCGACCTGATGAGCGCGGACGACAACAAGGGCCTGCAGCTGTACGCCCGCCGCGTGCTCGTGATGGAGTCGTGCGACAAGCTGCTGCCGACGTACCTGCGGTTCTTCCGCGGCGTCGTGGACTCCGAGGACCTGCCGCTCAACGTGTCGCGCGAGATGCTGCAGGAGCACCAGGGCCTTGCCGCGATTCGGCGCCAGCTCACCCGCAAGGCGCTGCGGCTGCTCGAGGACACGGCCAAAGCGGACACGGAGCGCTACGGCAAGCTCTGGGAGCAGTTTGGCCTGTTCATCAAGGAAGGCCTGCACACCGACAACGCGCACCGCGAGCAGCTCACCAACCTGCTTCGCTTCCGCACCACCGCCGATGACGGCGCGGCATGGGTCTCGCTCGCCGACTACGTCGCGTCGATGACCGAAGGCCAGGACGCCATCTACTACATCACCGGCGACTCGGTGGAGGCGCTGACCCGCTCGCCGCACCTCGAGGCGTGCCGCGCCCGCAACCTGCCGGTGCTGCTGATGACCGACCCCGTCGACGAGTGGGTCGTGTCCGATCTGTCCGAGTTCGATGGCAAGCCGCTCAAGAGCGTGTCGCAGGGCGACTTCGACCTCGACGGTAAGGCCGACGCCGAGGACGACGAGACGCCCGACGACGGTGAGCTCGCACCACTGCTCACCGCGGCACGCGAGATTCTCGGCGACCGGGTCAAGCAGGTCCGCGCGAGCCATCGGCTGACCCAGAGCTCGGTCTGCCTCGTCGACGACGAGGGCGGGTTGTCGCGCAACATGGAGCGCATCCTTCGGCTCGGCGGACGCGAGGTCCCGAGCCTGCCGCGCATCCTCGAGCTCAATCCAGGGCACGCCTTCGTCAAGGCCGCCAACGTACTCGCCGCCGAGGACGCCGGCAGCGCCAAGCTGCGCACCTGGGTCGAGGTCCTGCTCGACCAGGCCCACCTCGCCGAGGGTGAGGTCGTCGATCCCGCCGGCGTGGTGCAGCGGATCCAGGCCGTGCTCGACGAGGCCGCCGGCTTGGCCGGGAGCGACGCGTGACGCGAAAGCAGGGCGTCCTGCTCGTCAATCTCGGCACGCCGGAGGCCCCAGAAGCGGGGCCCGTCCGGACGTATCTGCGCGAGTTTCTCAACGACCCGCGCGTCGTCGACATCAATCCGATCGGGCGGTGGGCGCTGCTCGAGCTGATCATCTTGCCGACGCGCCCGGCGAAGTCGGCCGAGGCCTACCGCAAAGTGTGGACCGACGAGGGCTCGCCGCTGCTGGTGTTCAGCCAGGCGCTCACAGACAAGGTCGCGGCCGCCTTGCCCGAGGCCGAGGTGGTGCTCGCAATGCGCTACGGCTCGCCGTCCATCGCCGATGGCCTGGCCAAGCTGCGCAAGGCCGGATGCGACGAGCTCATCGTGCTGCCGCTGTACCCCCAGTACGCCGCCAGCTCCACCGCCTCGACCATCGACAAGGTCTACGCCGAGGCCGCGCGGGCGTGGAAGCCCCCGTTCATCACCATCGTGCCGCCGTTTTACGACGACCCGCGCTTCGTCGACGCTTTCGCCCGCGTAGGTCGGTCGGTGCTCGACGCGCTCGAGCCCGACCACGTGCTGATGAGCTTTCACGGGCTGCCCGAGCGCCACATTCTCAAGAGCGACCCCACACAGGGCCAGCACTGCCTGGCGTCCGAGGGCTGCTGCGACGTCATCGGGCCGAACAACCAGATGTGTTATCGCGCCCAGTCGTTCGCAACCGCCCGGCTGATCGCGGAGGCGCTCGAGATTCCCAAGGCGCAGTTCTCGGTCGCGTTTCAGTCCCGCCTCGGCCGAACCCCGTGGATCAAGCCGTACACCGACGACGTGCTCGTCGAGCTGGCGCAGCACGGGGTCAAACGTCTCGCGGTCTTCTGCCCCGCGTTCGTGGCCGACTGCCTCGAGACCCTCGAGGAGATCGGGATGCGGGCCAAAGAAGACTTCGTCGCGGCCGGCGGAGAAGCGCTGGAGCTGGTGCCCTCGCTCAACGCGACGGCGCCGTGGGTCGAGACGGTGGTTGGCCTGCTGCGCGATGCCGGACTGCGGCCAGGCGAGCCCTCCCACGCGGCACAGTAGTCGCCGACGCGGGGTGCCGGCGTCGCGCCTTCGTCGCTTGACAACTGTATGCTGTATATGTACAGTTTACAGTAGTGCTGTCGATCGAGATCGACGCGGACGCCGACCTGTCCGTGTACCAGCAAATTGCCGACCAGCTTCGCGCGCTGATTGCCCGGGGTGCGCTCGACGATGGCGCCGAGCTGCCGAGCGTGCGTCGGCTCGGGGCGCAGATCGGGGTCAACCTCAACACCGTCGCGCGCGCGTACCGGACCCTCGCTGCCGACGGGCTGATCGAGCTGCGCCATGGTGCCGCTGCGCGGGTTCGGGTGCCGCGGCCCGGGCGTGGGGACCCCAAGCTCGACGACGAGGCGCGCCGGCGTCTGTTCGATCTCTTCAGCCGCTGGCGGCTCGAGGGGGCCAACCGCAAGCAAATCGAGCGCGTGCTCGCCTCCGCCGCAGCGGAGTTCTTCGACTGAAGGAGATTCGATGATCGATTGGGGTACTCGCTCGCTGATGCTGCTCGCTCTGGCTGCGGTCGCGCTGACCTTCCACCTGCTCGCGCGTCCGCGTCTCGGTCGGCTCGCGCTGGTCCGCGCTCCGAACCGGTCACGCCCGCGTCGTCGCGCCAGCCGACGGATCCGCGTCGTGAACATGATGAGCACGGGCATCGCGACCGCGCTCATCCTCGGCAAGAGCACGACCGGATCGATCGCCGCGGCCGCCCTGCTGGGGGCGGCGATCGTCCCGGCAACGTGGATCGGCGGCGAGCTCATCGTTGCGCAGCGGACCGGCGCTCCGCTGCGCCGCTCGAGTCGGTTTCGCGTGCGCCTCGATCCACCGCCGTCACTGCTTTCCCGTCTGTCGCCTCGGCGTCAGCTGCTCGCCGCGGCCGCGCTGGTGCTTCCGGCCGTCGTTCTTTGGCGCTGGAACGCCGGCGATCCCGGCCCGTGGACGTTCTTCGTGCCGCTGCTCGTGTTCCTCGACGCGCTGCTGCTGCTCGTCGCGGCGCTCGAGGTCCGCCAACGCCCTGCCCTGCCCCCGGCCGCCGAGGAAGGCTACGCCGCGCTGCGCGAGGACAAGGTGCGGGTGACGGTGCGCATCCTGGAGTCGGCGATGATCGCCTGGAACATCGCTGGTGGATTGATGTGGCTGGCCGTCGCGTTCGACACCACCGGCCCCGGCCATGTCGTCGCGGTGGCCGCGGTTGCCCTCGCCGGCCCGCTCCTGCTGCTTTGGGTCGCCCGAGACGTCGGCCGACTGCTGGTCATCGCCGATGCGATGGACGTCAGCGCAGGCGGCCCGGGGCTGGGGACGCACCTCCAAGGGTGGCGATGGGGCGGTCTGCTGTACTACGCCCCGGACGACCCTGCGCTGGCCGTCCCCGCGCCGAGCGGCTTGGGGCACAAGCTCAACCTGGCGCGCCACCGGGCGCGACTGCTCCTCACGACCGTAGTCGCGTTCCCGGTGGTGCTCGGCGTGGTCGCCCTGTGCGGCTGAACCAACGCGGCACCCTGTCGCTCAGGTCGGCGGCACGAACTTGGCGTCGTCGATCGTCACGTTCGGCTCCCACGTATTGGTGGTGGTCACCGCCTCGACGATCGTCAGCGACGTTCGGGTCTTGAACGGGATCTGGATCCCGGCCACTTCGCGGTAGTCCTCGAAGAACGTGGTGACCGGCGTCTCGCCCATCGGAGAGGACTGGTTGAAGCTCTGCGAAAACGGCAGGTGCGTCTTGTTGTCGAGACTGATCGTCACCTTGGCGCCATCGGGCGAGGTGAAGACGAGGTCGACGACCTCCGTCTCGCCTTCGGTGCGCGTCTGCCCCAGCTCGACGTTCGCGAAGAACTTGCTGTGCTCGACGAGCAGCGACACCGACGCGCCCCACGCGGTCTGCTCGGCTTCACGACCCTCGAGCTTGCGCTTGCCGCTGATCGGATCTTCGGACCACGTCTCGGCGCCCTTCTTCCACGCCCGGGTCGTGCCCACGCCGGTCATGTTGCTCTCGACGTAGAAGTCGCCGCCCTTCCACCAGGTCTCGACCTTGGCGCTCATCCCCTGGCCCTTGATCTCGAGCGTCGCGACACTGTGAAAGCTCTCGAGGGCTTGAATCGTCGCGGCACCGCCGAGCGCCTCGATCGCGGCCGTGATCTTCGCGTCGGCTTCGGACGACGGGCGCGCCTTGGCGTCGTTGGCGGCCTGTTGAGCGACCGACGCGACGCCGGCCTTGGCGTCGGCCTTGGCGTCGGCTTTGGCGTCGGCTTTGGCGTCGGCTTTGGCGTCGGCTTTGGCGTCGGCCTTGGCCTCGGACTTCGTGTCGGCCTTGCGCTTGTCCTCGCCTTGGCCGTCGGATGAAGAATCACAGCCGGCAAGACACAGCACCGGGACGACGATCCACCGCAGGAGTCGATTCGACACGGAGGGAGCTTGCCCTGAGCGGCCGGGCCGCGTCCATGCCCCCGCGACCGACCGACCCCATCAAGCCTCACTCGAGCGTGCGCGCCTCGGGGGGGACCCGGTCCCACAGCTCTTGCGCCGCCTGGACCTGCCCCTGCTGTTCGTACGCGGGCGCCGCCAACCGGACGAGCTCGAGGATGATGACCTCACGAATCGGAATCGCGGGCATCGAGTCGCACAGTCGGAGCCCCTCGTTCCAGTGCTCGAGCGCGCCGTCGACATCGCCGCGGCCCAGTCGCGCTCGACCGGCCCCACGCCGCAGCAGCGCGCGTGTTCGAAGCGACAGCTCGGCGTCGTCCGCTTTGGATAGGGCCGCCTCGAGCTCGACCTCGGCCTGCTCCCATCGACCCGCGTCGAGCAGCGCCGTGGCGAGCGCCCCCTGGAGCTGGATCGCCGACTTGGACTCCGAACCGAGCTGCCGGTTCGTACGCGCCAGCGCATCTTCGAGCGCGGCGATTCCCGCCTCGCGATTGCCGGCCCTCAGCTCCAGCTGCCCGATGAGGTATTTCACCCCGCGGAGCTCCGGGTTGGACGGGCCCTCGGCAAGGAGCAACGTCTCCCTGGCCTTCATCACCATGGCGCGTGCCTCGTCATTGCGCTCGAGATTGAAGAGGATGTTCGCGATGCGCCGCTGGACCACGCCATGTGCGTTGGTCCGTCTGGCGACGCGAGCGAGGATCACGTCAGCCCGCTCGAGGACCTCGAGGGCGCGCAGGGTATCGCCCATGTCGAGATGGAGCGCGCCTAGATGTGAAAGTCGGTCGGCCTCGACCTCCGGCTCGGCCAGCCGCTCGACAAACGACTTCGACTCGTCGAAGTACCACTGCGCGCGCTCATAGTCGCCCGCGCGGCGATACGCGGTCGCGAGATCCGAGACGATGAACCACGCCATCCGATCGTAGCCCAGCGAGCGCGCCGCCTCGTACGCCGCTTCCCCTACCGGGATGGCCTCGGGCCGGTCGAGCGCGCGGAGCTCCGCCGCCTTCGCCGCGAGCGCCTTGGCCACCAGCGGCTCGTAGCCGAGCGCGGTGGCCCCCTCGAGCACAGTGTTCGCGAGCTCGAGGGCACCGTCGAGGTCCCCGGCCAGATGCAGACCGCGTCGACGCGCCATGACTCCCTCGAGGTGCGCCACTTCGGCCGCCTGCTCGGGGTCGTCGAGCGGCGGCGCACCGTCCTCCGCGCTCATGTCGATCGTCCGACACGTCTCCGCATCGCTCAATCGGTCGACGGCCCGCGCGGCCATCATCAACCGCTCGGGCGGGACACGCATCAGCGCATCGAGCACGCCCTCGAGCTCCTGGCGCGAGCGCTCGAGGCAGCGCATCTTGGCGTCGAGCACATCGTCCTCTTGCGCGACGCCAGCACAGGCGGCTTGGTAGGCGTCCACCCAACTCTCGATGACCGCGTCGACGCGGGCGTGGACCCGGTCGAACTCTTCGCCCTCGTCGTCCCGGCCGGTCTCCAAAAACACGCGCCGCAGCGCTCGTGCCCGAGCTGGACTCCAGGTGCCCTGCAGGCGAGCGCTCGGGTCTTCGCAGCCTTCGACGACCTGCGCCGGCGTCAGCCGACCGGGCAGCATCATCAAGGGCGCGAGCGCGAGCGCAGGCACCCACAGCCAGCGCAACCGCGTACGACGCGGTCGCAGCTGCTCGAGCAGCGCGCGCATCGACGGCCAGCGCTGCTCGGGCGCGGCCGCCAGTCCACGACGCAGCACCTTGGCCATGTGCCGCGGCAAGCCTCGAAGTGCATCCGGATGCAGGCGCTCCTCCGTCTTGGCGCGGCGTAGCGCAGCCCGGCCCCGGACGTCGAAGGGCCAGCGCCCGCTGGAAACCTCGAGCAACGCGAGGCAGAACTGGTACTGGTCCGCGCGCGCATCGGCGTTGCCCTCGTACTGCTCGGGCGCCATGTACAGCGGGGTGCCGCCGACTTCCCCCTCGGTGCGCCCCACCACCGCGAGGCCAAAGTCGAGCACGGTCACGTGGCCGGCATCGTCGACCATCACATTGGCGGGCTTGAAGTCGCGATGAAAGAGCCCCGCGTCGTGAACGGCTGCCAGTCCCGCCCCGGCCGCGATGAACTTGCGCATGATGTCGGTGTGCGATCGAGGCTCGGCGGCGATCCATTCGCGCAGCGTCCAGCCCTCGATGAGCTCCATCGCGAGCAAGACATCGTCACCGTCGCGATGCACGTCGAAGACCGTCACGACGTTGGGATG
>JGI12316J15310_10000105_pt55 | contig 10524 bp, 8 predicted proteins | sample MarCyaLeptolynsp_FD_15310 | JGI IMG/M metagenome (IMG submission 15310)
CGTCCACGGTGAGCTTGTCGATGCCCGCCAAGCGCTTGACCACGGCATCGACGGCCAGCGTCTTGGTCGCGAGCTCCTTGCACGGAAGGCACCACGCCGCCGACATCTCGACCGCGATCGGCTTGTCGCGGGCGGCATCGGCCGCGGTCCGCAACGCCGCGAGGTCGGCAGCTTGGGTCCACCCCAGGAGCTCGCCGGGCTCGGGTCGCGCGGCCAGCAGCGGCCCCAACATGCCCTGCATCGCCTCGACCGCCTTCGCGTCGCCCGCGGGCAGGCCTTCGATGCGCTGCAGCTGCGCGGCCACAGCCGGGGTCTGCAACTCTGCCGCGAGCGTTCGCTGGATCGAAACCTCCTGACCGACGCGCTCGACGACCTCGGGATTGGCGGCGACCCAGTCAGCGACGGCCGGCCCCTCGACCCCGACCTCGCGTAGGACCTCTTCGGTGTGTTGCCGACCTTGCTTGGCCGTCGGCAGCAGCTCGGCCAACGCAAGTACCGCCTCGGACTGCGTTTCGAACTCGACCTTCGCCCAGGCCTCGAGGTCCGAGCGGAGCCGAGCCATGATCCCTTCTTGGACCCGAACGTAGGTCGCCTCGTCCATGGCGACCGACCCGACCGCTTCCGGTCGGGCTTGGCCACCTTCCTTGGCACCGCCTTTGACCGCATCGCTGCGGCCGCAACCGGCGCACGCCACGAATGCGAGGGTGACGACGGTCGCGGTGCGCACGCTCAGTCCGAGGCCAGTGCGAGCTGGTACTGCTTGGACAACGCCGGGTCGGCTCCGATCGTATAGATCAGGTCCTCGAACCCCTCACGATCGAGGTCCGCGGCGTCGAGAATGTCGTCGGCCTCCGTCGGACGCGACTCGATCTCCTTGGCGAGCTTGGCCGCCCGCTGCACCCGCTTGTCGAGCGTGGCGACGAGGTCGCCTTCACCCGGTGCGTCCGGTTCGGCCTCGCCGCCGTCGTCCGCCGCTTCGATGGCCCCGCCTTGGGCCCTGGCGGGCGCTTCGCCGACCTTGGCCGGAGCGTCGCCCCCCTTGCCGGCGGCATCGCCCGCCTTCGCCGCGCCGGCCTTGTCCTTGCCCTTGGCGGCGGTCTTCGCTTTGTCCTCTTTGGCTCCGCCGTCGCAACCGCCGAGCCCCAAAGCCATGAGGCCCAGACCAACGACCGTCGCCTGCGCCGCGTTCGAAATCCTCAGTCGCATCATCATCAGCGCGGCCCGCCTTTCTTGCCCTTGGCCTTCATGTCCGCCTTGGCGTCGTCTTTCGCCTTCTTGCCGGGCTTTTTACCCTTCTTGTCCGCTTTGGCCTTCATGTCCGCCTTCTTCTTGTCCTTGGCGGCGTCCTTGAAGTCCTTCTTGGCCTCCTTGTGGGCCTTCTTCGCGGCCTTCATGTCGTCCTTGGCCGCCTTCTTCTCCTCTTCGGTCTCCGCCGCCTTCATGTCGCCGTGGGCAGCCTTGAGGTCCTTTCGGGCGTCCTTGAGATCCTCGCGCTCCTCTTTGAGCTCGGCCTTGGTCTCGGCGCGCTGGTCCTTGAGCTCCGCCTTGCGCTTGCGATGCGCCGCGACGAGCTCATCGTGCCGCTCCTTGAGCTCCTTCTTGCGCGCGACGAAGTCGTCCTCGCCCAGCAGCGCCAGCTTCTTGCCCTTCTCGATCAGCTTCTTCCGCTTCTCCTTGAGCTTGGCCCGGCGCTTCTTGTGCTTGGCCTTGAGCTCGGCGTACTTGGCCTTGGCCTTCTCGATCTCTTCGTCGGTCAGCGTGCCGTCGGCTTTGCGCTTGGCAACGCCGGCCGCGATCGCCTTGCCGCGCTCGCCGGCCAGCAACTTCGCCATCACGTAGCGGTCGAATCCCTTGCGGGCCCCGCTCTTCTTCGCGGTCTCCGCTTCCTGGACGACGATCTCCGTCGCTTCCCCCGCGGACAGGCCAGCGTCGTGCGCCGCCTCGAGCGCATGCTGAACTTCCGCCTCGGCGACCCCGGCTTCGCGTGCGGCCTCGGCGGCCAGCGGCAGGGTGATCACCTCGAGAATGTCGTCTTGCAGCGCATCCTCATCGGTCGGTTCCGGATCGTCCGCCTGGGCGAGCAATGGAACCGACAACAGCAGGACACCCAAGAGGGTCGACGTGCGTCGTGGCATGCCCGCTTTTTCTCAGCGCAGCGGTCCGGTCCGCAAGGCGGACATTCTGGTACATTTTGCCCCCTCGGTTTGACCCACGGCCCGGCTCAGGACGAACCCATCGCACTCCCGTTGGCGCTCGGCCTGGTGGGCCTGGTGGGAGCGGTACTTACCGACGGACTCGCGCAGTGGGTCGCCGTCGCGGCGGGGTTGACCGCGGCACCTTCGCTGTTGCGCCGAGTGGCCACCTACCCCGCCTGGCAACGCCGTAAGGACCGAATCCCGCTCGCGCTCGTCCTCGTGTTCTGCGTGTGGTTGCTCGGGGATTTGCTCCTCGGCCGGCCCCCGGCATCACGGGACCACGGCATCCACCTGTACCAGGTTCACCTCCTGCTCGAGGACATGCTGCCGCGTGGTCGGCTGATGGGTTGGACCGATCAGTTCAACAACGGATTGCCCTTCGGCGAGGCCTACCCGTGGTTTCCACATTTGTGGGCTGCGCTACCGCACCTGCTGTCGGGCGGGCTGATCCCCGTTCGAGTCGGATACGCGTGGGCACTCGCTGCCATGTGGCTGCTCGGCGTGCTCGGGGTTTGGCTGATGGCCCGCGAGGTAGCCCGCGAGGTCACCGAAGCAAGCGAAGAGCCAGACGATCGCCGGGCGTCGCTCGTCGCGTGGGCGGGCGCGCTCGGGGCATTGACCTGGTTGCTGGACCCCGGGGGCAGTCGTCAGGGCGGGTGGAACTACCTCATGTTCCATGGCGTGTGGCCGCAGATGCTCTCGGCCACGCTGTGGGTGCTCGCGCTCCCGCTGTGCTGGCGGGCGTTCAAGAAAGCATCGCCCCGCCGACTTGCGATCGCAACGCTCGTGCTCGGTGGCTCCGTGCTCGCGCACCCCTTCGGTCTGCTGACGATGGTGTGCTCGGCCGCGGTCTGGATCGCCGTGCTCGCGCTGGTGCCCTCCGCCTCACGGCTGCCCGGGTCGCGCTGGGTCGCCTTCTTGGCGATCCACCTCGGTGCCGCGATGATCGGCTACGGGTGGCTGTCGTCATTTCTCGCCGGCGCGGAAGTCTTGGGTCGCTCGCCGGTGCCGTGGGACTCCATCGGCACGATGGCGTCGGAGCTGCTTCGTGGCGAGCTCTTTGGTGGACATGCCGCGTGGAGCGGTCCGCTCGCACTCATCGGCCTGGTCGCGGCGATTCGTCGCGGCGGATCGATCGCGTGGCTCGTGGTGGGGCTGGTGCTCGGCATGCTCGTGCTGGGGTCGCAAGCTGCGATCACGGTGCTGCGACTCGACCTCATCGTCGCGGGCTTCAAGAACCTGCAGTTTCCGCGCTACTCGATCGCGATCAAGCCCCTGTACTTCGCGCTCTCGGGGGTGGGAGCCTCCGTGGTCGCCCACGCGGTGCGACGCATGCTCGCCGCCCGTGCCGGGCGGACGGTCGTCGAGCGCTTCGTCATCGGGCTCGTGCTTGCGCCCTTCGTGCTCAGCATCGCCACCGAACCCGATCGGCTCGTCACACGCCCGGTCGGCGGCATCGAAACGCTGCAGGACGCCGGCCTGGTCGGTGCAGAAGCCGATCTACGGCAGGCGCTCGAGGAGGAGCAAGCTGGCCTGGGCGAGCAGTTGATGACGGTCGCCGTCTTCCGTGCCGGCATGGGCGGTGGGACCTATGCGGTGATGTCTGTGGCCGAGGTGGGCGCGCGCCTGATCGTCGATGGGCACGTCCCCACGATCAATGTCGAGCACCGCATCACCCGACGCAACGTTCACGGGCTGTACGCACTCGGAGTCACGCACGTCATCTACGACAAGCCGCTCGAAGACGAAAAAGACGAGCCATTCGTGGGCGCCCTCGAGACAGTGGGCGAGTACGGGCCATACACGCTCGCGCGACTGGTTCGCGGCGTGCCCGGGAAGCAAGTCGAGTGGAAAGGTGGCGCGACCGTGGACTGGGACAACCCGGCCCCCGATCGCTGGACCATCGACGTGTCGGCGCTCGACAAACCGACCGCGATCCGGCTGCCTTTTCTGCTCCACCCCAAGTGGCAGGCCACGCTCGACGGCGAGGCGCGCGAGCTCGAGACCAGCCCGCGCTGGGGCGGTACCGCCGTCGGTGCGAGCGTCACCCTCCGCAAAGGGGGGCGCCTCGAGCTCCAATACGTCGACTCGGAACGCGAAACCCGCTCGCGATGGCTCGCCCTCATCGTCGCCGTCGGTTGCGTTGTGGCGATGGCCGTCGGCTCACCGCTTCCGCTCCCGAGCTGGACGCCGAGTCCTGCAGCCGCCCGGATCGGTCTGGCAGGACTCGCAGTCGCCATCGTCCTCGGCGCGTGGTGGGTGACACGCCGGCAGCGCACCCTGCTCGCGGAGACCTTCACCCACCTCGCCCAGGGCCATCGCCCGACCAAGACGTTCGAGGCCAGCGTCGTCACCGACGCCGTCTCCGACGATGCCATCACGGTCGAGAGATCGTGGGATCACGTGTGTCTCGGCATCTTCGGCAAGGACGCGCTGGATGGGTGCAACGAGTCCGAGCACGCACCGCATACCTCGTTCCTGTATCGAAAGCCGTACCTCTATCGCTGCCTCGAGCTCACCGTGCCGCCGTCGGGTGTCGCGGAGCTCCATCTCGACCTCGAGGTCCCCGACAAAAGCTGGGTCACCGGCCTGCTGCGCCGGAGAAACCGAAAAGGCAAGGGCGAGAACCTGGAGTACCGAACCCTCGGCGAGTGGGGGCCGATCGGCAACTCCACCCGGGATTTTCAGTTCGCCTCGGACCAGGTCGGAGACGGCGCGCTCATCGAAGTTCGCAACGAATCGGGCCGTCTCGAGCCGATCTGCGTGGTCATGGCGGTCCTGGAGCCGTGAGTCGGCCGGGGCCTTTCCCGCACCGCACGCCTGAACTATCCTCAGCGTGACTTGGCCGGCTCGGTCGACAGCGGCGGCGATACCCTCGTCGAGATCAACGTCACCCCGATGGTGGACGTGCTGCTCAGTCTGCTGATCATCTTCATGGTCGCGCAGCCCGAGCCGCCCAACGAAAAGATCCCGCTCAACGTTCCGACCGAGCCCAAGACTCAGGTCCCCGACGATCCGAACGCGACGCTCATCCTCACCATCGAGGAAAACGGCGATGCGCGGCTGGGCAAGACCCCGCTGCCCGAGCAGTGGTCGGAGATGGTCGAAGCGATTGCCTCGAACGAAAAGGCCGTCGAGGACGATCGCATCGCGATCAAGGCCGCGGACAAGGCCAAGTACGGCCGCGTCATCGAAATCATGGCCGCCGCCCACGAAGCTGGGATTGGCAAAGTCGGCATCGCATCCGAGCGGCTCTGAGCAGCGCCGATGAGCGACGGGCTGGTCGACCAGCTGTTCGACCAGCTGTTTGTCTATGGCACCCTGCGCGCCGGCTCGGGGCACCCCATGCACGAGGTTCTCGCGAAGGCGGCGGACAGGGTGTGCGCCGCGACAGTGACCGGTCGCCTGGTCCGCGTGGACTGGTACCCGGGCTTGGTCTTGGACTCGAGCGCTGGGCGGGTGCACGGTGATCTGTGGCGACTCCGAGACTTCGCGGTGCTTCGCGCGCTCGACGAGTACGAAGGCGACGAATACGAGCGCCGCGTCGTCGAAGTCCGCCGCGCCGACGGGTCGACGAGCGCTGCGTTCGCCTACGTGTTCACGGCCCCGGCCGACGACCTCGAGGTCGTCGCGTCGGGGGATTGGCTACGCCAGAGCTGAGAGAGCCGAACCGCTAGCCGCCAGCGCAGGTGAGCTTTCGACTGCTCCACTCGCAACTCACCGGCGAGCTGGAGCAGTCCGATTCGTTGTCGTACATCGGGCAGATTACTTTTTCGCCGGCCGATGGTTCGCACTCGGTGTCTTCTTGATCCCACATGCACGCCGCGCCAAGGGCATCGCAGGCCGGCTCATCGCTCACCTCGAAACACGCCTCGTAGTCATCGACGGTCGGCTCACCGCCTGAGCTCGACGAGCCTTCCGCGTCTCCGGTGGAGGTGGAGTCGCTCGAAGTCGTGCCCTCGCTCGTCGTACCGCCCGTGTCGCCTGTGTCGCCCGTATCGCCATCGACGCCCATCGTCGTTCCGGCCGTGTCTCCTTCGGAGTCGGTCACCCCGTTGCTCGTCGTTCCGTCCGCCGAGGCGCCGCCGGTGCCGGTCGTATCGCCGGGCGACATCGTCGTCGGCGACATCGTCGTCATCGACGTCATCGTGGTCGAGGAGTCCTCGGTGCCCTCGCTGTCCGCGTCCTCGTCACCGCTGGCCTGGTTGAGGCCGCCACACCCGACGGCCAGCGCTCCCAACATCGTCCAAGTCAAAATCCCCCGCATTGCCTGCCTGGATGCACGAAGCACACCTGCATTACACCCGGGTTTGTCTCCGTTCCACAAACGCCCACGCAACACTGTTCGCGTTGCTTCGCTGTCGGCCTTTGCTACCCCAGAGTCGTGTGCGCGCAAACGACCGTCGCGGTAGCAGGAGCGACCGGCTTCGTCGGTCGAGCATTTTGCGATGCCTATCGGGCGCGTTACGACCTCGTGGGGATCAGCCGAAGCGCGCGCGAGTCTGCCGCGGATCACGGCCCACATCACTGGCGCAGCGCCGATCTGTTCTCGCTGCTGCAGGTCGAGCAAGCGCTCGAGGGCTGCAAAGTCGCCGTCTATCTCGTGCACTCGATGATGCCGCGAGACCGGCTGACCCAGGCCGACTTCGCGGATCTCGACCTCATCCTCGCCGACAACTTCGGACGCGCGGCCGCGCGATCCGGGGTCGAGAAGATCGTCTACCTCGGCGGTCTCATCCCCGAAACGAACAGACTGTCCAGGCACCTGGCCAGCCGACGGGAGGTCGAGGACGCCCTCGCGGCCCACGGCGTGCCCGTGACCACTCTGCGAGCGGGCCTGGTCGTCGGTCCGGGCGGCTCCTCGTTCGAGATGCTGCACAAGCTCGTGCAGCGCCTCCCCGCGATGCTGTGTCCGCGGTGGACCTCCACCCCTACGCAGCCCATCGCCCTGGCGGACATCGTGCAGCTCATCGCGTTCGCGATCGACGATGACCGCTTCGATGGACAAGCCTGCGACGTCGGCGGGCCCGACGTGATCACCTATCGGGACATGATCGCGGACGTCGCCGCGCTCACCGACCGCCGTCGCCTCCTGCTGCCCGCCCCATTGTTCTCTCCACGGCTGTCTCGCCTGTGGGTCTCGTTGGTCACCGGAACCTCGCGTGCGCTCGTCGGTCCGCTCGTCGAGAGCCTCCGCCACCCGATGGTTGCGTCCGAGCGACGGCTGCAGCAAGCCGCCGGCGTCCCCGGGATTCGCTGGAAGGCCATGCTCGAGGACGCCCTGACCGGCGCACCGCCAGCCGCGCCACCACGAAGCAGTACGGCCGGCGCGCCGCCACCGAGCACCGTGCGATCCGTGCAGCGGCTGGCCAGACCACCAGCCGCGTCTGCTCCCGACGTCGCCGACGCCTACCTGACCTGGCTGCCCCGCGCCCTGTGGCACCTGCTCCGCGTGGAGGCCGACCAAACCCACGCTCGCTTCTTCGTCCGCCCTTGGTCGCGGCCGCTGCTCGAGCTGGAGCTGTCCGAAGCCAGAAGTACGGTCGACCGCACGCTCTTTTACGTCACCGGCGGCGCCTTGGCCCGGGACGACGATCCGCCCGGGCGGCTGGAGTTCCGCATCGCGCCCGACGGCGAAAACGTGCTCGCAGCCGTGCACGACTTCCGACCTCGCCTGCCGTGGTTCATCTATCGCTGGACCCAGGCGGTGGTCCACCGTGCCGTCATGGCGGGCTTCGACCGGCATCTGCGCCGTCTTCCCGGCGGATCACATCGTCGATCCCTCGAGTCCGCGTCCGGTTAGAATCGCCGCTCGCGTGGCGTCGAACGAGACCACGAAGCCAGCGGGCCGTCCCAGCGAGGTCCAGACCCGAGCAGCGTCGCCTTCGACCGCAGATGCCGACGTGCTCCGGCGCGGTGCCAGCGTCGGCCGCTACACGATCATGTCGGTGCTCGGACGAGGTGGGAACGGAACCGTCTACCTTGCGCTGGATCCCGAGCTCGACCGCAAGGTTGCCATCAAGGTGCTCAGCCCCGGAGCGGGCTCGGTCGAGCTCCTCCACGAGGGCCGGGTGGCAGGCTCAATGGCCCACCCCAACGTCGTGCGCATCTTCGACGTCGGCGATTTCGGGAGCGATGTCTTCATTGCGATGGAGCACCTCGACGGCAGCACGCTCGCCGATTGGCTGACGCAAGAGCATTCCCGTGCCCAGGTGATGTCGGCGATGATCGACGCGGGCCGCGGACTGTCTGCCGCACACCAGGCGGGTCTGGTCCACGGCGACTTCAAGCCCAAGAACGTGATGGTGACGACCGATGGCCGCGTGGTCGTGCTCGACTTCGGGCTCGGGCGCTCGATCGAGCACGACGGCTCGGACGAAATGGGTCCCGCATCCCTCGCCGGCACCCCGCCGTACATGGCACCGGAGCTGTTCGCGCTCGAGCCAGCGACACCGGCGAGCGACCAATTCGCCTACTGCATCGCACTGCACGAAGCGCTGCTCGGCCAACACCCCTTCTCGTTGGCATCGCTGCAGTCGGGGCGCCTCGAAGCACCCACGATCCCGCGCTCGATACCGCGTTCGACCCGGGTCGCCATGCTTCGTGGACTGCGAGCCGATCCCGCCGAGCGCTTCGAATCGATGGAGTCGCTCCTCGCCGAGCTCGTGCCGCGTCCCCCCGCGCTGCGGCGTTTCGGATTCGTGGCCGTCACCGTCGGGACGCTCGCGGCGACTTGGGCGACCTCGAGCCAGCGCGACGATCCCCTCTGCGAACCTGCCCGCTCTCCGATGCACGAGGTCTGGCACGACGAGGCACGTGCCACGCTGCGCGAGGTGGCCACGCCCGATGCTGCCGACGCGCTCGCGGCCCGGCTCGACGACTTCACCGGCCGTTGGCAAGCGCAGTGGGTGGACGCGTGCCGTGCCCGACACATCGAGCACACGGAGTCACCCGAGTTGTTCGACCGGCGCACGCTGTGCTTGGACCGTGGGCGCGCCAGCCTCGCCGCCGTGCTCGAGGCCGCCGACTCGGACCAAGCGATTCGCCGCGCGCCCCTCGTCGTTTCCGAGCTGCCCAACCCCGAGCGCTGCGGCGACGCCGAGGCCCTGCTGAGCACGCTCGCGCTGCCCGACGATCCCGCAAAGCGGGCCGAGCTCGGACGACTCGAACGCGATGTTGCGCGTGCTCAGGCAATGGCGAGGTTTTCCACCCAGCGGGAAGGCATCACCGCGACGCTGCCGAATCTGCTGCGGCGCGGGCAGGCACTCGGTTCGAACCGCACGATCGCCCGCATCCACTTCGCCGAAGCAACCGCGATGCTGGACGAGGAGCGCTACGACATGGCAGATGCGGCCTACCGCCGGGCCTGCCATCACGCCGAGCTTGCCCACGACGACACCTACGCGGCCCGGGTTGCGACCTTTCTCGTGTACCTGGAAGGGCTGCGCGGACACGCCGACCGGGCAGAGATCTGGGCCGACTACTGCCGGACGAAGCTCGGCCGGGTGCCATCGGACCAGACAGAGCTACGCCTCGGACTGATGGCCTCCGAGGCCGTCGTGGCGCGGCAGGCCGGCAACGACGGGGCTGCGATCGAGCTGCTCGAGCAAGCGCTGGCCGAGCACGAGACGGTGGAGCACGCAAACGTCGTGGTCAAGGGCGACATGCTCGCCTCACTCGGAGCCGCCTATCGCGTCGCGGGTCGGCACGACGAGGCGCTCGAGGCCGCCGAGCAAGCGCTCGAGCTCCGCCGCACGATGCTCGGGTCTCGACATCCGCTCGTGGGCGAGTCGCACTACAACATCGCGGTGCTCTACTTGGACGCCAAAGACTTCGATCAGGCGCGCGCACACCTCGAGGAGAGCCGTGCGCTGCTCGACAACAGTCGGGCGGGGGCTCGACGCACGCTTGCCATCGCCAACATGCTCGGCGCGCTCCTGGCCGAGGCCGGCGAGTTCGAGCAAGCTCAAGGCGTGCTGCGTACCGGCATCGAAGACGCTCGCGCGCGCAGCCCCGAGCCGATCTACGAGCTCAACCCGCCGATGGTGAACCTGGCCCGAATGCTGATGATGAACGAGCGCCCCGAGGAGGCACGTGAGCTCTTGGCGGAAGCGATCACAATCGGCGAGGCGACCCGCGGCAGGGACTACGCGCCGATGCAGGGCGACTACGAGCTGCTGGCCAGGGCGAGCATGGCGGCCCATCATCCCGACGAAGCGGTGGCGGCCCTCAGACGTGCCCGTGCACTCGCATCCGCCGGCGAGGACCGGACTCGCATCGACCAGCTGATCGCCTCGATCAATCGCGAGCAAACGACAGACCCGCCTCC
>JGI12316J15310_10002186_pt2 | contig 10512 bp, 7 predicted proteins | sample MarCyaLeptolynsp_FD_15310 | JGI IMG/M metagenome (IMG submission 15310)
GCATGGCTTTTTTCCACCCGGTTGACGGAATAAGACCGGGTTTTTCTGTTGGAATACCAATGTTATAGCGCTGTCCCAGACCAAATTTATGGGCCATTTCATTGATTTTATCGATGCCTACACGACGGGCAATGTCATAAAAATACACATCACAGGAACCTTTCATGGCATCAATTAAATTAACAGCGCCATGTCCACGTCTTTTCCAGCAGTTAAAGACATGATTCCCTAGAGGATATTTGCCATTACAATATATTTCTTCGTCAGGTGTCACAACACCGGCTTCCAAAGCCGCCAAAGCCACTACCATCTTGAAAGTGGATCCCGGTGGATATTGACCATAGACGGACTTATTGATCAGTGGCTTGCGAATATCTGCCTGTAGTTCATTCCATTTCTTATGACTGATACCGAGATTAAAATCATTGGGATCAAACGATGGCGAAGATGTTAGGGCCAGAATGTCGCCGGTATGCACATCCATCACCACCACAGCTGCACTGTTGTCCTGAATACGTTCCGCAACAAATTTCTGCACATCCTGATCAATGGTCAGTTGTTGAACTTCACCGGCGATGCTGTCATTGCGCTGTAATTCGCGGATCACACGGCCCAGCGCATTGACTTCAACGCGACTGTTGCCTGCTTTACCGCGCAATTCTTCGTCCAGAACCTTTTCCATGCCGCCTTTGCCGATTTTAAATCCTGGCAGTTCCAGCAACGGATCATCGCCAACTTCCTGTTCATTGGGCGTGCCCACATATCCCAGCAAATGAGCAAGGTTATCTTTTTCCGGATAATAACGTGTCAACCCAATGTCCGGCTGAATGCCTGGCAGATCGGGTAAATTTACATTCAACCTGGCAAAAGTCTCCCAATCCAGACTTTCTGCAATAGGAACGGGTAAAAAGGATCTTTGTCTGCGCACAGCCCGCAAAATTTTCTTCAGCTGACGATCTGATAGGGAAATATAATCCGATAACGCCGCCAGCGTATCAGGAACACTGTCGGTTTGTTCTGGAATCAGATGAATACGATAATCCACACGGTTCGTCGCCAAAGGTGTCCCGAAACGGTCAAGAATACTGCCTCTTTCCGGGGCCAGAAGCCTCAAACTGATCCGGTTTTCATCGGCCTGCAGTTCATATTTGCTGCGGGCCAGGACCTGAAGATAATACATTCTGCCGATCAAAGCGGACGTTAATAAGATCATACCCCCGCTGAGGATCGTCGCCCTGCGGGTATATTTCTTATATTTTTGATCGTCAGAGATCTGCAATGAAGATCACCTTTTTTCAGTTTTTAACTGAGATAATACAAATCTTAATAACCAGACGACTGCCGGGAAGAAAATAATCGTCAGGGTACTTTGCCCCAACGCATTCCAGAAATTCACCAGTTCCCGAACATAAAATGAAGTCAAACCCCAGTATGCCACACCAAACACCAGGGCAAAAATCACAAATATCATCCAGTTAAACAAAAAATCCCGTTCCAGGAAGGCCCGCCCCTGGAACATGATAAACTGTCTGACCGCCAGTAATAAAAAAGCCATCATGCCCAATGGGCCACCGCCCAGAATATCCTGTATCAGACCAACAGTAAAAACAGCTACGGGCGGCATCAGGTCAGGTTTAAAAACTGTCCAGTAATAAACGGCAATCATTGTTAAAAACGGTGCCATTTTACCCGCCAAAGGCACCTCGATCGGCATGACAGAAAAGACTGCAAAAAATAACGCCGTCAAAAAGGGCAATATGCCTTTAAGGCCTTCACCGGTTTGATGTCTGTCAGATATGGCCATTATTGCACGACCTCCTGAACAACCGGTTCATCAGCAATTTTATATTTCACAACGCTGATAAAATTCAATCTTTTCAGATTTGCCGTCAATCGAATACGCACCACGCCGTCCTCGGATATTTCACTGACCTGCCCAACAGCCAAATCAGGGGGATATACTTTACCAAACCCACTGGTTAGAACCAAATCCCCCACCTTGGCTTGATATTCATCAGGTCTGAAGGTCAGAGTGGGCTGTACCGTATTATCCCCTTCCAGGATCATATTCAAACCGCTATCGGCAATTTTCACCGGTACCCGGCTGTTCAAATCTGTAATCAATAAAACACGCGCTGAAGACATGCCCGCAGAAATCACCCGACCGATGATACCTTTTTCAGTAATTACCGCCTGGCCTTTTTGCACCCCGTCATCAAGACCAACATTGATCAGCACACTGTTAAAAAATGGTCCACCACTGTCCGATACGGCACGTGATGTAGCGATTTTTTCCAGCTCGCCTTCCTTAACACTCAATAATTCTTTCAGTCGTTGATTATCAATGATCAATTGCGAGGCCGCGATTTGTGCCTGAAGCAACCTTTGGTTTTCTTCCCTGAGACGTTCATTTTCCGTAAACACCAGCGCGACATTTTGTGTCCAGTCCACAAAGTCATCAAAAACTTCAATGGGCTGGGACACGATATCCAGTAAGGGCACAAACATATTGGAAAGCCCGGCACGGCTTTGCGCCACCACACCGTCATTAGAGCGGCTGAAGAACATCAATACAACAGCCAGAGACATGAAGAAGAAGGCTGAGAATCTATGTCCGAACCCCTTCATCACCAATCCTCAACGAAAAATTTTAATAAGAATCGCTCAATACATGCTTGAGGATTTCATCCTCGATCGAACGGCCTGTTCCCAGCGCTACACAGGTCAGCGGTTCATCAGCCACAAAGACTGACAGGCCAGTGGCCTTGCGCAGAACCTTGTCCAGATCACGCAATAACGCACCACCACCGGTCAACACAATGCCTTTTTCCACAATATCAGCAGCCAGTTCAGGGGGGGTCTGTTCCAGCGCATATTTAACGCCTTCAACAATGGCACCGATAGGCTCCGCCAATGCTTCGGAAATCTGCAGTTGGTCGATCATGATTTCTTTTGGCACGCCATTCATCAAATCGCGACCCTTGATTTCCATGGTTTTACCAACACCGTCTTCCGGCGGGGCCGCTGTACCAACCTGTTTCTTGATGCGTTCAGCCGTTGATTCCCCGATCAGCAGGTTATGATTACGACGGATGTACGCAATGATTGCTTCGTCCATTTTATCGCCGCCTACCCGCACGGAAGAAGCATATACAATACCACCCAAACTCAGAACAGCCACTTCGCTGGTACCACCACCGATATCAACAATCATTGATCCGGTAGGTTCTGTCACCGGCAGGCCCGCACCAATGGCGGCCGCCATGGGCTCTTCAATCAGAAATACACGTCGTGCACCAGCTTCCAGGGCACTGTCGCGGATCGCTTTACGTTCCACCGGTGTTGAGCCGGATGGCACACAAATGACAATTTGTGGATTGGCTAACATGCTGCGGTTATGAACTTTGCGAATGAAATCCTTGATCATCGCTTCGGCAACTTCGAAATCAGCAATCACACCATCACGTAAAGGCCGGATCGCTTCGATATTGCCGGGCGTGCGGCCCAACATCATTTTGGCTTCTTCACCCACCGCCAGAACGTCCTTGATACCGCCTTCGTTTTTCAACGCCACCACGGAAGGTTCATTCAAGACAATGCCCCGTCCCTTCACATAAACCAGCGTATTGGCGGTGCCCAGATCGATCGCCATATCAGAAGAGAACATGCCCAGAATTTTTTCAAACATTCAGTTTTTGCCTTACCTGTCTTTTCACGCAGAATTTCGCGCTTTTTCGTTGCCTGTTAACCATGAGAAGCAGACTCTATATCCTATGTATTAACAAAGCCTTTTCAATGCAAATGCTTTATGTCGAAACTGAGACATTTCAGGAATTAATTTAATACTGTTTTGGCGTAGTGTGTGTTAAGAGGGAAATACAACCCAGTGAATTGTGAAACGTATATTGAATATGCCATGAATGATGACACACAATGTAGGCTCTATGTTAAAAGAATATACGTGCTCATTATCATAGGCTTTTTATTATTTATCCTGACCCCTCTTGCGATTAAGAACACATTCATAGTCGTCTTATGTATTGTGTTTTGTTTTATCTCTCTGACGAGTGGCACAATTTTAGCCTACACGCATAAAAAAACTGAAAATAAGATTTTAAAAACCCATTTTAATTTTCAGATAAGAACGATTGGATTGTATTTTTTATATTTGCTGTTATTCGCTTTAGCAATTTTCGGGTCTATCGTTTTACACGGTAGTTCATTCAATCCTGCAACATTTATACTTTTTGCCCTGTATTTCTTATTTTTCCTATTTTGGCCAATCATGCGATGTTTATGGGGCCTTCAACGCGCATTACAGAACAAACCCCCTCCTAATCTACTATTATAAAACGCGTGCGCAGATTCAACCCACGCACGCGTCTTAGATAAGAAACTTTTTATTAGAGAAAAGACTTTAAGCGCTCATCTCTTCAGGCGCATTTTTCTGACGTTTGGTAATCAAGCGGTTCAGCGCATTGGCATAGGCTTTGGCTGAGGCCACAACCGTATCCACATCGGCTGCATGGCCGTTCACTGTTTTACCGTCTTCTTCCAAACGCACCGTCACTTCCGCCTGGGCATCGGTACCTTTGGTGATCGCACCCACCTGATACAGTTGTAAATGCGGTTCACCGTCAATGACACTGCGCAAAGCCTGGAAAGCAGCATCTACCTGGCCATTACCGGTGCTGGAAACAATGCGCTCTTCCCCATCGATGTCCAATTCGAAAGTGGCGCTGTTCAAGCCGCCCTTACCTGCGGACATAATCCAGTTGACGATTTTAATATGCTGGTTTTCCTGCATATTATCATCCACCAAAGCAATGATGTCTTCGTCATAAACGGTTTTCTTGGCATCGGCCAAGTTCTTGAAGCTTTCAAAGGCGGCCATAAATTCATTTTCGCCCAATTCAAAACCCAGTTCGCTTAATTTATCGCGAAAGGCATGACGACCGGAGTGTTTGCCCATCACCAAAGATGATTTTTTCAAACCTACAGACTCAGGCGTCATGATTTCATAGGTTTCGGCATTTTTCAGCATGCCGTCCTGGTGAATGCCGCTTTCATGGGCAAAGGCATTGGCGCCCACGATGGCTTTGTTGTGCTGAACCGGCAAACCGGTAACCGATGACACCAAATGGGAAGCTTGAGTCAAATTCTCGGTCACGATACCTGTTTTATAAGGCAATGTATCCTGACGGGTGCGGAACGCCATGACCAATTCTTCCAACGCGGCATTACCGGCCCGCTCACCAATGCCGTTGATGGTGCATTCCACCTGACGCGCGCCACCTTCTACGGCAGCGATGGAGTTGGCCACAGCCAAGCCCAAATCATTATGACAGTGGGTTGAGAAAATCGCCTTATCCGAATTTGGCACATTTTCAATGATACCTTTGATCATTTCATAATATTCGGTCGGTGTTGTGTAGCCAACAGTATCCGGCACATTGATAGTGCTGGCACCGCTTTTGATGGCCACTTCGATGGATTTATACAAGAAATCCTTTTCTGTGCGGGTCCCATCTTCACAGGACCATTCCACGTCATCACATAAATTACGGGCATAAGCCACGCTTTCAGCAATCTTGTCCAATACGGCAGACGGTTCCATTTGCAATTTATGCTGCATATGTAAGGGACTGGTGGAAATGAAGGTATGAATACGTGGCCGTGCCGCGGGTTTTAATGCTTCCCAGGCCCGATCGATATCTTTCTTCGACGCACGGGACAAGGAACAAACGGTTGTTTCTTTCAGTAATTTGGAAATTTCATTGACCGCTTCAAAATCACCATTGGAAGCAATAGCAAAGCCCGCTTCGATCACATCAACACCCAAGCCTTCCAAGGCTTCAGCGATTTTCAACTTTTCCGGCAAGGTCATGCTGCATCCCGGCGATTGTTCGCCGTCACGCAAGGTTGTATCAAAAATGATTACACGGTTTTTATCTTGAGACATCTCATTATTCTTTCTTGAAAAAAATTTTAGCTTTAACGTCGGGCAGCACGCATATATCCTACGCACATCATACACCCGATAATGATTTTGTGAAATCCCCTAAACGCCTGCTGATACACAGCTTATAATTACAAAAGCGCCCAGGGGCTGGCTAGCTCAGCCAGTAGAAGAAGAGATAGAAGTAGAACAGACAGGGGTAATGCCACAGGAACTTGGGTGTCCCGCGCCACTTTTGCTTTCGTATATGTTTTTGATGAGCGTTTCATCAAATAGATCCCTGTTTAAATACTAGAAATATCTATACGTCCTAATTTTCGGTTTGTGAAGTGAAAAATTCTCATTAGGAAATTTACATTTCGACTTCCATTAATTAAACAGTGTTAAATTAATTATTGAACACTGTTTAATATCATGCTATATGCTTATTTCAAATCAATCGAACTGATAAGGTGAGAGACAATGGAAGTTGTTATTGTTATAGCCCTGGGATTGCTTCTTTGGAAATACAACGAATTAAAAGGTGAAATCCGAGAACTACGCGAAGGTTTATTGGCCACACAAAAAATTGTCCAAAAACAAGGTTATGAACACCAGAATCAAGCTGAAGCATTATCCGATCAAAAACCTATGATGGACGAAATACCTGATCCACCGGAGGGTACCAGGGTAAAACCACCAACTGAGATACCGGTGAAATCTGTTCCAGAGGTTCTCGCTGCCCCTTTGCCTACTGCCAGAAAGAAAAAAACCGCGGCCAAGAAAGCGCCGAAAAAGTCTTTCGGGGATATTGAAAAACAATTTGGTGAGAAACTGCCCGTATGGATTGGGGGCATTGCGTTGATTCTTGGAGGCCTTTTCCTGATCAAATATTCAATCGAAAGCGGCATTTTAACACCGTTTGTACGTGTCGTTTCAGGTGGTGTCATCGGTGCTGCCTTCTTGATGGCAGCTAATTTTATCCGTCAGAAAAAAGATATCGCCAACGGCGTACGTATTTCGCAATCCCTTTCCGGAGCAGGTATTGGGGTGTTGTATTTATCTGTATTCGCTGCAACCACACTTTATGGTTTTTTGCCAAACATTATCGGCTTTGCAGGCATGGCTTGTATTACAGCCTTAACGGTTTTGTTGTCTTTGCGCCATGGTCCCCCCATTGCCTTGTTAGGATTGTTGGGTGGTTTTGCGACCCCTGCCCTGATTGGATCAGATTCCCCTTCAGCCGCGTTGTTATTCAGTTATCTGTTGGTTCTTTTTGGCGGATTGATGACAGTTATTCGTCGCCAAAAATGGTGGGTATTATCCTTACCGGCCTTATTTGGTTTATTCCTCTGGGTATTTGTGTGGCTTGTGACCAGTTTCTCGTCCAACGACAGCATTTGGTTGAGTTTGTTCCTGATGGGCGTTTCTGCGATTATCATCTACACTTCCCGCGATCAATGGCATGAAGACCTTAAAAAGGGCCGCGATGCGCCACAGTTCCTGACACTTCTGAACCTTTGTGGTCTTGGAGGATCCGTCGTAATTATGGCTCTGATCACAACGTTCGCAGATTACAGCACATTGGAATGGTCATTCTTTGGTTTGTTAAGTCTGGCATCAATTGCATTGGCTTATTTTGATCATCGTTTATATCGCTTTTTGCCGCCTCTTGCCTTGGCGACAAATCTGGTGATGTTATTATTCTGGTCACCAGGAAGTATATATACTTATGCCACAGTGCTGTTGGCATTTGCGATCATGTTTGCAGGTATTTCATATCTGTTGATGCATAGAACTTGCCATCGGATCTATTGGGCATTGATGTCAAATATTGCCGCAGGCAGTTTTTATCTGCTGGCTTATTTCAGAATATCAATTTTACATTCATATGATATCACGTCATCGATCCCTTTATTCTGGGGACTGCTGGCAGTGGCTTTGGCTGGTGTGGCTACTTACAGTGTCGCCATCATCCATAGACAGGATATTTTGCAGGATCACAAAGAGAAATTGATGGCCTTGTTTGCCGTAAGCGCGACCAGTTTCATCGCCACCTGTTTTGCCACTGAACTGGACCTGCGTTTCATCCCCATTGCATTGGCTTTTGAAGTTTTAGCCATTGCATGGATTAACAATCGTTTTCCAATTCAATCTTTACGAACCATGATGAAAATATTGTTTGGCATCATATGTACCATTTTGTTGCCTCATATTATGTCGATGTTACAGGCTTCTACTTCGGGGTACACAGGAGGTCTGTTGTCAACACACCTGTTAATGTTATTCAGCAACAATACGTTGATATATTTCCTGATGCCTGCCCTATTGATGTTAAGCGCCGGACATATTTTGCATCAGAAATCACCAACGGATGTCTTTGTAAAAGTTATGGACGGTGTTTCTATGGTGTTGATTACCGTCACCGGTTATTACCTGACCAGAGATATATTCTATTCCGGTACTGATTTATTACTGGCGAAAGCCGATTTCATGGAACGGGGCATTATCACCAATGTCTTCTTTGCCTTGTCAATTCTGGCCATGATCAGTGGACGGTATCTGTCGCGCCCTGGTCTTTCATGGGGTGGTACCGCTTTATTTGCTTTGGCCATGACCCGTGTTATTTGGTTTGACCTGATGATCTATAACCCGCTGTGGTCTTATCAAGAAATCGAAGGTTGGGTATTGTTCAACACCCTGTTATTGCCTTTTGGTTTGCCTATCTTCTGGAGCATGTTGGCCAGTAAAGAAATGCAGTTCATTAAAAATATCAAATGGCAATCTTATGTACCAATGATGGCGATGGTCTGCCTGTTCATCCTGATCACCCTGAATGTGCGTTTCATGTTCCAGGGCGAATATCTGAACGGTAGCAATATTGAGAATGCTGAAATTTATGCCTATTCAGTTGTCTGGCTGCTTTTGGGGGTAGGACTACTGATCGGCGGTATCCTCAAGAAAGACCAGACTTTAAGATATGCTTCCCTGGCTGTTATTCTTCTGACGGTCAGTAAAGTATTTCTATATGATGCATCCGAATTGGAAGGATTATACCGGGTATTTTCTTTCTTTGGCTTAGGATTAAGCCTGCTGGGACTAAGCTGGTTCTATTCCAGATTTGTTTTCCAAGACACTGAGAAAATAGAAGAACATAATCCTTCTGAATAAAACAAAAAAGCCCGGTGCATAATCCGCACCGGGCTTTTTCTTTGCAGAAAATTCTACATACTAGTTTTTGTCTTTATCAACCAGTTGGTTTTCTTTTAACCAAGGCATCATGGCACGCAGGTTGCCGCCAACTTCTTCGATGGCGTGGGCAGCACCAGCGGCGCGGGCAGCTTTCAGTTTCACCTGACCAACTTTATTATCCAGCATGAAATCATTCACGAAACGACCGGACTGGATGTCTTCCAGAACCCGCTTCATTTCCTTTTTGGTCTCTTCTGTGATGATGCGTGGACCGGTTACATAATCCCCATATTCGGCTGTGTTGGAAATGGAATAACGCATGTTGGCGATACCGCCTTCATACATCAGATCAACGATCAGTTTCAGTTCGTGCAGACATTCGAAATAAGCCATTTCCGGTGCGTAACCGGCTTCGACCAAAGTTTCGAAACCAGCCTGTACCAGCGCAGAAGCACCACCACACAAAACGGCTTGCTCACCAAACAGGTCAGTTTCACATTCTTCTTTGAAGGTTGTTTCGATCACACCGGCACGACCACCACCATTGGCAGAAGCATAACTCAGACCGATTTCCTGGGCATTACCAGAAGCATTCTGATAAACAGCGATCAATGTTGGCACACCGCCGCCTTTCAGATATTCAGAACGTACTGTATGGCCAGGGCCTTTTGGTGCAATCATGAAGACGTCCATGTCTGCACGTGGTTCGATCAATTTGAAGTGAACATTCAGACCATGCGCGAATACCAGCGCAGAACCTTCTTTCATGTTCGGGGCCAGGTCGTTGTTATACAGATCAGCCTGCAATTCATCAGGAACCAGGATCATTACCAGATCGGCCCATTTGGCAGCTTCAACAGGTGTCATCACCTGGAAACCAGCACCTTCAGCCTTCGGACGGCTGCCTGAACCTTCTTTCAAAGCCACAGCAATATCTGTCACACCACTATCACGCAGGTTAGCGGCATGGGCATGGCCCTGGCTTCCGTAACCAACGATGGCTACTTTCTTTGTTTTGATCAGATTAACATCTGCATCGCGATCATAATAAACGCGCATAATTAAGTTTCCTTTCAAATCTCTTTCAAAAAATATTCTGTCTAATAATTAAAGTTTTTCGGCACCGCGTGTTAAGGCGGCCACCCCGGTACGCACCAATTCCACCAGGTTAAATTCTTCCATCAAGTCAATGAATGCTTTGACCTTTTCAGTCTTGCCCGTGATTTCAAAAATCAAACTATCACGGCCACTGTCGACGATTCTGGCCCGGAAAGATTCAGCAATGCGACGGGCTTCTTCCCGCTTTACCGCATCTCCACTGACTTTCACCAAAGCCAGTTCCCGTTCCACAGACGGCCCGGAAGTGGTCAGATCCGCCACCA
>JGI12316J15310_10000941_pt8 | contig 10480 bp, 12 predicted proteins | sample MarCyaLeptolynsp_FD_15310 | JGI IMG/M metagenome (IMG submission 15310)
TACGAGGATATCGTCATGCCGAAAAGCAGCGGTCTTGGTCCAATTCTCGGGGCGCTGTCATTCGCGCTCGGGTTTGCCATGGTCTGGTACATCTGGTGGCTGGCCGCACTTGCCTTCGTTCTTGCGCTTGTCTGCGTCGGTATCCGGGCGTGCGACGATGAGAGTGAATTCATCATCCCGGCGGCGGATGTTGCCCGGATCGAGGCAGCGCATCTGGGACAGATCACGGCCGCCGACATGCATGACATGCGTGATTTCCAACCGGTCGGGCCCGCGTCAGGCGCACCACTGCCGGGGAGGGCGTGATGTCGGAGACGGCCCTGAACAGCGAACTTCTCGAACACGAAGAGAAAAAATCCCTGGAATCGCGCGAATTCGGCTTCTGGGTCTATCTGATGACGGATGCCGTCATCTTCGCGCTTCTGTTTGCCTCCTATGTCGTGCTTTCGAAAAACTCCGCCGCGGGCCCGACATCCAGGGATCTGTTCGATCTTGGGCACACGGCCGGTGAAACTGCACTGCTCCTGCTGTCGAGCCTGACCTTCGGTCTTGCCACGATTGCGATGACTGCGGACAAAGCAGGACGCGTAGTTCAGTGGCTTTTCGTGACACTTATCCTCGGCCTCGGCTTTCTTGCAATGGAGATGCTCGAGTTTCACGGGATGATCGCACAAGGAGCGGGGCCGGGAACCAGCGGGTTCCTTTCCGCTTTTTTCACCCTTGTGGGAACACACGGGCTTCACGTCGCCTTCGGCGCGATCGGGATCTGCGTGATGATCGGGCAGGTGATGGTCAAGGGATTGACCTTGCCAGTGCGCTCACGCCTGGTCCGGCTCGGATTGTTCTGGCATTTCCTCGATATCGTCTGGATCGGTATCTTTTCCGTCGTTTACCTGCCGGGCGTCATGTAGGAGGCACCATGGATCATTCAGCTGAACGCAGTCTGTCGACCTACCTCACCGGTTTTGCGCTCGCCGTCATTCTGACCGCAATCCCGTTCGCACTTGTCTGGGGCGGGTTGCTGACCGGTCCGGCGGTTTACGCAGTCATTGCAGTTGCCGCGGTGATACAGGTCGTTGTCCACCTCGTCTTCTTTCTGCACATGGATTTCAAGTCCACTCCGGGCGAAAACCTCTTCTTCCTCGGCTTTGCCGCCGTTCTGATCTGCATCATGGTCGGCGGCAGTCTGTGGATCATGATGGATCTGCATCACCGTATGATGTGAAGCGCGCATCCTGACAGACTTTCGCGGATAGATTGCTCTCGATCAATGACGCCGGCCCATATCCCGTGGGATCAAGACGCTGTGTTAGGTCTTTAGAAGAAGGGATCGGTCATGGCCAAAATGAACGCTGCCGTTGTTCGTGAGTTCGGAGCGCCGCTTGATCTTTGCGAGGTTGAAAAACCGGAGGTCAAAAACGGCAAGATCGTCGTGAAAGTCGTGGCATCCGGTGTCTGCCACACCGATTTGCATGCGGCAAACGGCGACTGGCCCGTGAAACCGAGCCCGCCCTTCATTCCAGGACACGAAGGTGTCGGGTTCGTCGCCGAAGTCGGGGCAGGGGTCACATCCGTGAAAGAGGGAGACCGGGTCGGTATCCCCTGGCTTCATTCGGCTTGTGGACACTGCAGGCATTGCATGGGCGGATGGGAAACGCTGTGCACCGATCAGCAGAATACCGGCTACAGCGTGAACGGCGGTTTTGCAGACTATGTTCTTGCGGACCCGGATTATGTCGGGCATCTCCCGGACGGGCTTGAGTTCGCACCCGCCGCGCCGGTTCTGTGCGCGGGGGTGACCGTCTACAAAGGGCTGAAGGAGACCGATACGAGGCCGGGGCAAACGGTGGTGATTTCGGGCATTGGCGGTTTGGGGCACATGGCTGTTCAATATGCCAAGGCCATGGGACTGCACGTGATCGCCGTCGATATTGCGGATGACAAGCTGAGGCTTGCAAAGTCTTTGGGAGCAGACCAGGTCATCAATGCGCTGGAGTCCGATCCGGTTGCGGAGGTACAGGCTGGTGGTGGTGCCGAAGGCGTGCTCGTCACCGCGGTGGCGGGCAAGTCCTTCGAGCAAGGCGTCGGGATGTTGGCGCGTGGCGGCACGATGAGTCTCGTCGGATTGCCACCCGAAGACTTTCCGCTTTCCATTTTCGATACCGTGCTGAACCGCAAGACCATACGCGGTTCCATTGTCGGAACGCGGCTCGATCTTGCCGAGTCGCTGCAATTTGCTGCCGAAGGCCTCGTGCATTCGCACTACACGGAAGAAACACTTTCGGATGTCAACAGCATCTTCGACCGCATGAAAGCAGGCACGATCGATGGCAGGATCGTCATGGCAATCTGAGCGGTTTTGAAAAAACAATGGCCGGCAGCTTTGAAGAAGGCGCCGGCCATCGATTGGTAGTTTCGTCAGGCTTTTGCCTTAAGCACGTCCCGGATTTCGGCAAGAAGTTCCTCGGTTGTCGGCCCCTTCGGTTCTTCCGGAGCTGGTTCCTCCTCGGGCGTTGCCGCGTCCTTGATCCGGTTGACCGACTTGACCAGCATGAAGACGACCCAGGCGATGATCAGGAAGTTGATGACCGCCATGATGAACGCACCATAGGCAAACACGGACGCACCGGCTTCGCGCGCAGCTTCAAGCGAAGCTCCTGCCGGCACGTCTCCAGCGAGAACCGCGTAATTGTTGGTGAAATCAACTCCACCGGACACAAGTCCGATGATCGGATTGATCAGATCCCCGACGAGCGATGTGACAATTGCCGTAAACGCGGCGCCGATGATGATGCCGACCGCCATATCCATGACATTGCCCTTGGCAATGAAATCCTTGAATTCATTAATCACTGTTCCCTCCAACCCTGGATAACTCGACGGGTCTCCGTCCGGCCCCGCGGATTTAAAGACTACTAAATTTTTACAATGTCGTATTGTTCGAATGCGCCATTCCCTTGGCCTTGGGAACGGGGGAAACCACTCCACATCGGCTCCAGATCTGCGCTCGGACACCAGAATTTCACATTCGCTTGTCAGGCTCGATCCTCTCGGATTGTAAGGAGGACCCCATGCAACTGTTTTTCACCCGCGCTGCCTTGCTTGCCTGCTCAGCTCTTTTTCTGATCAGCTTGTCGCACAATGCAATGGCGGACTGTGCCGCCGATATCAGCAAGGTCGAATACGCGATCGATCATGCCAAACGCACGGGCATCGATATCACCGACGCCGAAAGGATGAGGGCTCTGCTTGAAGACGCCAACAAGGAGCGCAAGGCGGGCAACGAAAAGAAATGCCAGGAACTGATCAGCGAGGCGAAGCGAATGGGCAATGTCGAGTGATCTAAGAGACTTCGAAACGCGACCTTCAAAAAATCGATCAAACATAAAAAAATCGATAAAAAAATTGAAAAGATAAAATTATCGTCTATCCTGATCGCAAAATCGGGAGGACATGATGTTTGATATGTTGAAATCGGCCGGTCTCGCGTGTGGACTGCTTTTCTCGGTATCGATGGCGCAGGCGGAAGAGTTACGCATTGGTACAGCCAGCCTTGGCGGCGCCTTTTATCCGATGGGGCAGAGCATCTCCAACCTGGTGAACAAGTATGCAGGTGGAGACATCACGATGGCGCCGGTCGTCACTGGAGGATCGGTCCAGAACCCGCGTCTCATCGACAGCGGCGAAGTCGAGATCGCGATCACCAACAACAATCTTGCCGTCCTGGCCGTCAACGGAAAAGGCCCCTACAAGAACGGCGCGATCGGGATGAGCGCGGTTGCCGCCCTTCACCCGAGCGTGTTGCACATGATCGTGCTGGAGGGTTCGGACATCCAGACCATCGAAGACATCAAGGGCAAACGCGTCGCGGTCGGTCCGGCGGGCGGCGGTACGCTCGGCTTCATGAACTTCCTGCTGCCACTTCACGGTATGTCCATGGATGACATCACGCCGAGCTTTTTGTCTTATTCGGACGGTTTCAGCCAGTTGAGCGACGGCAATGTCGACGCCGCGTTCGCACTGTCGGGCTATCCGGCAGGCGCGGTGATGCAGGCCGCGGCAGGAAACAAGCTGCGTTTCATCAGCTTTTCGGATGGCATACTCGACAAGGCTCTGGAAAAGAACGGTGCGTTCAAAGCCGTGGAAATCCCGGCGGATGTTTATGGCACTGCTGAACCCGGGACGGTGATCGGCGTCAACAACATGCTGATCGTGCCCAATACGCTCTCGGCCGATGTCGTCGAGAAAATTGTGTCATCGGTGTTCGATAACCTCGAGGAATTCCAGGCGGAAAATGCGAATGCCAAACAGATCGATCCGGCGAACTCCCTGACGCTTGCCATTCCGCTGCACGAGGGAGCGGCGCGTTACTTCAACAAGTAGGGCACGGTAACTGTCCGGACCGGGCGCGAACTCGTCTTTGCGGGGGCGTGCCCTTTACCGGCAAGAGGGCATCCCTTTGGCGACCCAATCCTTCCGAAAAGTGTTCCTCAGCAAGGAGGTCGTGGTTTACACGGCTGCGCTCTGGCTTGGACTTTTCCATCTTGCCGTCGTTTCCGGTGTGATCGCGATCTCAACCATGCCTCTGCGGCTGATCCACGTCGCCATGGCATTTTCGCTGCTGTTCGCGCTCCGGCCCGCAAGCGCCCGGCTGGCGGGAACGAGATCGGATCAGATCCTTTCCTTCGTCCTGATAGCTTCGGCGATCGGTGCAAGCGCATGGCTGTTGTCGCGCTGGAAGGCGATCGCCTTCAGTGGAGGGCTGACGACAGACGGGGACTACTATGCAGGCATCGTCATTCTTGTGCTGGTCTTCGAAGCCGCCCGCAGAGGTGTCGGGCTGGTGCTCGCTCTCATCACGCTGGTTTTCTTCTGCTATCCCTTCGTCAGCCCCTACCTTCCCGGGATTTTGAGTGGGCGTGGATATGGCCTTGAGCGCATGGTGCTCTTTCTGACCACCGATACCCAGGGCGTTTACGGCATCCCGATCGGCGTCGCCGCGACCTACATCATCGTCTTCACCATCTTTGGCGCGATGCTGTCACGTTTCGGCGCGGGAGATTTCTTTTTCGAAATTTCCATTCGGCTGACGAAAGGCCTCAGGGCCGCCAGTGCCAAGTCCGCCGTACTTTTCTCGACGCTAATCGGCATGGTATCCGGGTCGGCCGCCGGCAATGTTGCTGTTACCGGCACAGTGACCATCCCCATCATGAAGCGCGAAGGCTATCAGCCGCACCAGGCGGGGGCGATCGAAGCTGTCGCGTCGACGGGCGGTCAACTGATGCCGCCTGTCATGGGGGCCGCCGCCTTCATCATGGCGGAGATCGTCGGTGTTCCCTACACATCCGTGATGGCGGTCGCAATCCTTCCTGCATTGCTCTTTTTCGGGTCCGCATTCTTCGTTGTTCACCTACAGGCGGTCCGGTCCGGCATCCTGCCGAGAGACACAGACCAGAGCGACGGTCGCCCGCTGCGCGTTGTGCTTTTGGAAGGGGCGCCCTTTATCGGGGCGTTCGGGGTTTTGCTCGCTCTGATGCTTGTTGGCTTCTCGCCATTCAAGGCGTCGCTCTGGGGCATGGCGGTGCTAATCATGTTCTACGTAGCCAGGACACGCCGCATCGACAAGGATCTGATCGCTAAGATTGCCGGAAGCGTTTCGGAAGGCGCGCGCAACGTGATCACGATTTCGGCCGCCTGTGCTGCTGCCGGTGTCATTTCGGGCACGCTCGGGATCACCGGACTGGGGTCCAAGATTGCTCTTCTGATCGACGTTGCCTCAAACGGCTATCTGATCCTCGCGCTTGTGTTCACGATGATTGCCTCGATCGTTCTGGGCATGGGACTGCCGACAACGGCGGCCTACCTGATCCTGGCAACCGTGGTGGCGCCCGCACTGGTCAAGCTGGGTGTGCCGATGCTTACCGCGCATTTCTTCGTCTTTTACTACGGCTGCATCTCAACGATTACGCCGCCGGTAGCCCTGGCGTCCTATGTTGCAGGCGGGATTGCCGGTGCGGATGTCAACAAGGTCGGGTGGACAGCGGCGTCCTATGCGCTCACGAGCTTCGTTCTGCCGTTCACATTTGTCTTTGGTCCCGGGCTTTTGATGCAGGACGGAGTTGCCGGAAATCTGCTTGCGATTGTCACGGGGTTCGCCGGTGTGGGGGCGGTTGCAGCCGGTGTTATCGGCTGCGCGCTCCGCCCGCTTTCCGTCCTGAACCGGGTGGCGGCGCTTTGCGCTGGTCTCTGCCTTCTGATCCAGTCCTGGCCGACCCTGGTCATCGGCATCGTGCTTCTCGTCTATCTGCTGATCCAGCAGAAGGCGCTGCCCCAAATGTCCCTGAAATCGTAAAACGAGCGGAATGAAAATGGCGAGAGAATTCAGACGTGTTGTGACCGGACATGACAAGAACGGTGTTGCTGTTGTCGAAAGCGACGGCATTGCGACCCACAGGCTCCAAAGGGCGAACCGGCCCGGCGTCACGCTGACCAACTTCTGGCTTTCTGACGGAACGCCGGCAGAATATGACGGTCCGGTTGAAACATGCGACGGGCCATTCATTCTTCATCCGCCGGAGAATGGAAGCGTGTTCCGGGTGGTCGAATTCATGCCGGAAGATCCGGAAGTCATGAAGACGCTGGACGGGAAGGCGGCTTTCGCCGAAATGGGCGCGGGCGATAATGTCGTGCAAGATGCACGTCATCCCTGGATGCACCGGACCAACAGCGTTGACTATGCGGTCATCCTTACGGGCGAGATCTACATGCTCATGGATGAAGAGGACGTGCTTCTGAAAGCAGGCGATGTGGTCGTCCAGCGCGGCACCAACCACGCCTGGTCGAACCGCGGCACGGAACCATGTTCGATCGCCTTCGTTCTGGTTGATGGCGTGACCCAACGCTCCGCAAAGCCGGAGGACCTGAAAGGCATTCCGAAAAGACAGGGTGCCTGAGCCAGAGCCCTTTGTTCATCGAGAGAGGATCATCACATGCGCTTAACCGGACGATGCCTTGCCATACTGGTGATGACAGTTTCATCGCCGGCGCTCGCCGAAGCTCCCGACCTCAAGACACCCGCGCCGGTGATCTATCTCGCCGACAATCTCGACGAGGCCGACAATCTCGGCTGGTGCATCGACACACAAGGGCGCGGGTTCGGTGAAAATCTCCACGCCCATTCGTGCAAGCCCCGGGGAGGGGATGTTCAGTTCACCTTCGACGCGGCATCCGGGCAGATCCGTTCCGTCGCCTTTAAGGACAAATGCATGGAACTGATCGCACCGGAAGATCCAGCAATAGCCTTCGGGCTGCGCGACTGCGCGAATGGTAAAACAGAGCAGGTGTTCGCCTTCGATCCGGCGAGCGGACGCATCACCCCGGGAAGCCAGCCCGGAGACTGCGTGGCTGCCGGGGCAGCGAGTCGCGCTGCCGGGCCGTTCATGTCTCGTGATCTGATCCTCGCGATGTGCGAGACTGCCGATCCCGCAGTCATCACATGGCGCGAGAAGAAATAGACGAGCTCAGGCGCCTGGTCCCCGGGGCGGCAGCGGCCAAGCGCGGCAGGGTCAAGCCTGTTCGCCGATCAGATCCCGGCCCATCTGAGCGAATAGATCGAGATAGTCGAGCATCACCCAGTTCTCCATGATCTTGCCACCGGCACATCGATAGAAGTCCATGACGCGGAGCGTCAGCGCCTTGTTGGTGGCTGGAACGCCGATGTAATCGCCCTTGTGGGTCATTGTCATGGATGGCCAGCCGCTGACGGCGGCATAATTTCCGTCGCCGATCCGGCAATAGTGATTGCCGCCGATACGATCGGGAAACGCCGTCAGGAAGGAGGCCCGGTGATCCTTTTCAAACCCGCTCCAACGGTAATTGGATCCTATTCCACCCGGTCCGTACCAGAGCATGTCGTCATGCCAGTAACCGTCGTCGCCGGTCTGACCCTTTGACGTGAAGGTTTCAGGGTCGAAGGCTTTCAGGTCGGCCAGCATTGCCTCGCACAGGTCGAGGGTTTTCTCGCCATCTCCCTGATCCACGGGAACCACACCGTCATGGGTGGCCGGACCCGGGAAAAGCATCTCCGTTCCGAGCAGACGGGGCAGGGGAAAGCGCCCTGCCTGGCGCATGAGGTCGATCAGGTCGAGGATGATTTTGGCTTCCGAGATCCGTCCGTCTTCTTCGATCCGGTAGAATTCGCCCGAGCGCAGAAACACCAGATGGTTCGACGGTCTGACACCGAAAAGCGGCCGTTCGAAGTTGCCGAGATAGTGAGTGAAAGAAGCACACCAGTGGCCACCGGGCTCGCGCCGGTTCGGCCCGCCGATGAAAATCTCGTCGCGGCGGCGCACATGCGCGAGAGCCTCTTTCAGCGGCTCGAAGAAAGCGCCGCGAACGCTCTCGCGTCCGGTTAGTCGGTTCACCGGGTGCGCGACATCGAAGATCACGTCTTCTTTCAGGTGCCGGGCGAGAAGGTCGTCGGTCTCGTGCGCCGGAGTGGTCAGGACAGTGTTCAAAAAGCCATGGGGCGCGTACCGGAAATCGGACATTGGGTACCTTGCGAGTTTCAGAGATATGAAGGTATAGCAACAATTTTGCATTCGTATGCAAAAAAACGTTGCCAAAGTCTTTTTGCTGTGTCTAGCTGTTTTGCATAGGAATGCAAAACTGGTCTGAAAACAGTCGAAGAGGGGATGGCTGTGGCAGAAATTCAGCTCAAGAATGTGTCGAAGCGGTGGGGATCCTTTGTCGGTGTCGACAATTTCGATCTTACGATCGCCGACCGTGAATTTCTGGTGCTTCTCGGCCCGTCCGGTTGCGGCAAGACGACGACGATGCGCATGATTGCGGGGCTGGAAGACGCGACCGGCGGCGAGATCGTCATTGGCGACAGGGTCGTGAATGACCTCGATCCGAAAGATCGCGACATCGCCATGGTGTTCCAGTCCTACGGTCTCTACCCGAACATGAATGTCTATGAGAACATTCGCTTTCCCCTGAAGGTGCGGAAAGTTGATCCAGCGACGCATGATGCGCGGGTGCGACGGGCAAGCGCGATGGTCGAGCTGGACGAATTTCTGCATCGCAAGCCCGCCGAGCTTTCGGGTGGCCAGCGCCAGCGTGTCGCGCTGGCTCGTGCGATCGTACGCGAGCCAAACGTCTTCCTCATGGATGAGCCGCTTTCAAACCTCGACGCTAAGCTCAGGGTGTCGACCCGTGCGCAGATCAAGAACCTTCAACACGAACTGAAGGTCACCACGATCTACGTGACGCATGACCAGATCGAGGCGATGACGCTGGCAGACCGGGTTGTAGTGATGAAGCGCGGGATCATCCAGCAGGTGGGCTCGCCAACGGAAATCTACGACCGTCCGGCCAATACATTCGTTGCCAGCTTCATCGGGTCGCCCGCGATGAATCTCATGGAAGGCACTCTCTCCGGCGGTACCTTTACCGGCGAGAACGTCACGATCTCAGGTCTGAACGCGCCCGATGGTCCGGTCACACTCGGATTTCGTGCCGAAGATGCGGCGGTCGCCGGTTCGAGCGGCGAGGCGGAGATCAGCGCTCCCGTCTACACGATGGAACTCCTGGGCGATGCCACGATGATCACGGTGAAAGCCGGTGGTGCGCTGGTGTCGGTCAAGGCCAACAAGGACTACCGCATCGAGATCGACGAGACGGTCGGTTTGCATATTCCGGCGGAGATCTGCCACCTTTTCAATCATGAGACCGGCGCGCGCATCGACGCGTAAGCCTGTCCGGACCCGGCACATAGCCGAAAACCAGAAGAGCGCCAAACGGCGCATGGAACAGCAGGGAGACCTGACGAATGCTGAAGAAACTTCTTCTCGCCAGTGCGATGACGCTGGCAGTCACGGGCGCGGCAAGCGCGTGTGATTTTGAAAACACAACACCTGTGAAGTCGCTTTCCGCCGGCTTTGAAGCCTGGAAAGCGGTCACGTCCTTCATGGCCAAATGCGGCGATTTCGAAGCCGAGCTTGACCAGGAATTCCGCACCAAGCAGCCGGCCGCCTTTGCTGCAGATCCTTCACTTTACCAGATCGGTGGCGTCGCCAACGGTACCCTGGTTCCGCTGATGAACGAGGGCACCGTTCGTCCACTCGATGGTCTGGTGGAGAAATACGGCCAGAACCTCACTCCGAACCAGCTCATCAAGATCAATGGCGAAACCATGGCGATTGCCATGATGGTGAACGCCCAGCACCTGATGTACCGCGAGGATATTCTGACCGAACTCGGCCTTCCGGTTCCCAAGACCTACGACGAGGTTCTGGCAGCCGCGGCAAAGATCAAAGATGCCGGTGTCGTCGAATATCCGATTGGTGCAACCATGAAGACCGGCTGGAATCTTGGCCAGGAATTCGTGAACATGTATCTGGGCATGGGCGGCGAGTTCTTCGGCCCGGACAATGAAGCGACAATTGAAAACGAGCAGGGCGTCGCTTCCCTTGAGATG
>JGI12316J15310_10000127_pt117 | contig 10464 bp, 16 predicted proteins | sample MarCyaLeptolynsp_FD_15310 | JGI IMG/M metagenome (IMG submission 15310)
AAGCTTAATTGTAAGCGGTTAATTTCATTTCGATCTAGCTGCACCTGATGAAAGTCAAATTCTTGATATTCAAGGAAGCGACGAATCTCTGTTTCGGTTTCGAAATTGATGGCAATAAATTGTACCCCTTGATTAGCAAATTCGGATTTCAAGTCGTTTAAAGCGGGAATCTCCGCCAGGCAAGGCGGGCAGGAGCTGAACCAGAAGTTAATTAGGGTGACTTGCCCTCCCTTCAAGTTCAGGCTATCGCCATCGATGCTAAGCAGGGGATTAAGGGGGAATTCTTGGTTCAGCCAAGGATAAGTCCAGGGATCTAAGGCCCTGGAAGAGTCCGCTTGGCCGCATGCCGATCCCCAAGCAAAACTCAGGAATAAGAGGGGAAATGAGTACTTAAGTAACATGTTAAAAGCGGATTAGGGTCCCCAATAAAGTTTAACGTAAATCCAATCCCCCTGACCTTGGAAGTCGTAGGCCCAAGACCAATCATCCGAAGGAACGGTATCATGGGGAATGGTGGAGATTAACGAATCTCGGTTTAGCTGGACTTGTGTTAAGAGAGGCACATGCTCAATCAAGTTGAAGGCGGAGGATTCCAAACCAAGGGATTTTAGGTAATTAAAGTAGGCCAGCCCCTGCTTTTTGATCTGCATACTGTCTTGTTCTCTGCCTAAGGCGTAATCAAAGGCCATCAGTTGATATAAAGTATCATCTTCCAAAGAGATGTTGGTGCATTGCGGAGGAGCATCTTGATAGATGTCCTTTATTTCTCTCAGGATACAGCTCAGAGTCTGATAATTCCCGTCTGTTTTCCGACGTTGCCAAAATTTATAATAGTAGTTGCTGGTGTCGGTCGAAGGGGTGTCGAGATAATGCAGGAAGGAGTCAAGCCGGGCGGAGCAGTGCAAGGAAGCCCAAGTCTTATTTCCTACCACATTGTGAAATTCCTCCTTACTAATGAAATTTTGATAACCTATTCTTTTTAAAGCGGTATGCACACGCAGCATATTAGTCGAATCCCGTTTCCAATCATTGATAGCAAAACCTAAATTGTAACTGACAAAATCTAAATACTTGTTTCCCAGGTAAGATGTACTATCTGATTTCAGGATAAAACTTGGTACTTCGCCTAAAAAATCGAATTGCGCTTCATGTTTCGGGATGAAGTATCGGTTTTGGCTATTCAGGCTGGCACAGGCTGCCGCCAATAGAAAGATTAAGAGAGTAGCTCCCCAGAATTTTGTTTTGCTGGATTTAAAGGTTTTCAAAAGAGACGCCTTCATGATTCATATAACAACTATCCTTCCGATTTAAGTCCAAGGGTCCCCCTTCTGCATTGCCCACCGGCAGGCCTAACTCAGTATAGATGGCGGCTGTGGCGGCAAAATCCCAAAGGCTGCTTCCGCCTGGAATTTTCTTGGGCAGCTTCAGTACAAAAGCGGGACCACTTTCCAAGCTTCGAATGGCATTAATAATGGAACCTCCTCCCGAAATTTCCACTACTTGGTCTAGGCCTAATCGTGATAGAACCGACCTAATTTTATCTTCAATAATCTCCTTTTGTGGCGTGTCCGCCAATTTGCGGTCCGTTATATAGCTAAGAAAATTGTTTTGCTTCTCAATATGCCAGGGCTTATGGTTTTTAAAGGCCCCCAATCCTTTAATGGCATGATAAAGATTTTCGGTGCTTGGATCATACACTACTCCTAAATGAGGACTGCCGTCTTTCGCCACTAAAGCGATAGCCACAGAAAAACCAGGCTCCTTATTAATGAAGGGTAGGGTGCCGTCCATGGGGTCAATACACCAAAAGAAATCCTTCTCAAAACGACTGCCGTCGTCTACACTTTCCTCCGAAAGCATCGCTAAATCATAGGTCTTGCAAGTCGGTTCTAAAATATCAAGGATCACTTTTTCCGCCGCTCGATCTACCTCTGTCACCACTTGTGCGGCATAGGAACTGGCGCCTTCTTTTGTCTCAACCTCCAGATCTTTTTCCCGATAGGAATTAATGACCTTTCCGGCGGCCAGAGCCGCTTCAATGGCTTTATCGCCTAATTCCTGCCAATCTATATTCATAAGCTTTGAATTATCTCTCGGGTTATTCTTTCGCTGTAGGAGTTTAATTTCCAATGACCCGGACTCCAGCCTTTCAAAAAACGATGGAAATCAGCCCAGGCCCAATGATACAAGGAGCGCCATTCGGCTTCTAGTTCTGGATTAGCTCGACTCAATGCCTTTTGTAAATAGTGAAAGTAGCGATCCAAAATTTTACGCTCCAATTTTTCGCAGTCCTCCTCGTAAAAAACACTACCTACAAAATAGGCAAGGTCCTTCATGCCGCAGCCTCCACCAACATATTGGAAATCTAGTCCCGCTACCTCTCCCTCAGGACTAAAGCAAAAGTTAGCCAGTTTGGCATCGCCATGCAGCAGACATTTATATTGGGCAGAATTAAGTTTGTTATCAATCATAGCCGCCGCAGCTTTCAAGTCCTGATCATCCAAAGCCGCTAACTCATCAGGGCGGGTTTCTAAATGCCAATAGCTGCCATTTTCCCAAAGTCCATCCGGTTTTAATCCCATGTAGGAGGCGTGGAATTTTGCCAACCAGGCCAAACATGCTTCAAATTCGGACCAAGTCAATCTATTTTTAGTTAGGCTAAAGCCTGCTTCCTTTAAGTCTTCTAATACAAAGACCACTTCATCCTTATCATTTTTTAGGGCATAGCATTCGGGCAGCCTTGCTTTACTAAGTTTACTATAGTCTTGATACCAGTGAGATTCTACTTGGTAGGATTTGAGTTTTCTCTGATGACCAAAGTTGGAATTCCATCCTCGCGGATGATTTTGCTTTGTTGGCCATTGTACATGTTTCACCACCACCGATGGATGATCAGCCTCAATTAGATGTACTCTTAGAATCCTACCATAGGAACTCCATAATTCTTGAATCAGCTCGCTATGACTAATGGCTTTGGCCCCGGTACTTTCTAAAACAAAATGCTCTACTTTCTCCGTCATTCTTTAGGTAAGGGAAGATTATGCATGCGGAGAAAAGAGAGCCTATCCCAATAGCCCCTTTGAAATTTAATTTTGTTTTCTGCCAATTGAAAGAATCCACAACCCCGAAGACCTAAGGGATCTTTCCATTCCAAAATCAGCCAATCACCATCGTTGAATATGTTTTCTATGAGGCAGACCCTATCGGCCATGGCAAACTCTTCTTTGAACCTATCACGGATTGCCGTTTTGCCTTCTACCGCCTGATTATTCACTTGATGATTTACGGCATCGTCGTGATAGAATTCCGTGATCGCGTCCGCATCTCCGGCATTGAAGGCCGCAAGCCATTTCTTTATGAATTTTTGCTTGTCCATTAGGTCTAGGCTTGATGCCATTTGGCATTCTTACTCTTGAGCAGTAATTCGCTAAGTACCGAAAGGTCGATATCCGCTAGTTTATTGAGGTAGAGGCAACCCCTTCCGCATTTGTGTTTGCCTAGGCGGCTTAAGATTTCCGTTTCTTGATCAAGGTCAAGGGTAAGGTAAACGGTAATTTTTGTCTTCCGGACCGCAAAACCTAGATTGAACCATTCATATTCATCTTTGGAGCCCTTGCGGGTGTAGGTGTATTTACCATATCCAATCAGATAATCTGGAACCTTTTCATTTCCCCAAACTTTAGCCGGATAGCCGCTCACTTTTGAAATTAAGTCCAACAAGATTTGAGCGTCCTCCTGTTTGGATTTATTATCAATTCCCGAAATAAAATTCTCGGTACTGCGATCGGTTTCCTGCGTTGCCAGTCCAGCCATACATTCGGTTTTAGTTTGGAAAATAAAAGTAGCGCTTTAGCCGATTAATTCACATTCAATTTTCGTGTGTTCTTTCAGGTAATCTTGAAACTGCACCAATTGATAATAGCGAAACACGAGGCTAATATTTTGAGCACGGCCATTTTGGTATTGAAGGTTTAGAGTCTGGGTGCCATAAATAAAGTCATGTCTTTGTTGTAGCCTAATGGCTTTGATGTCTTCTAATGGAATATCCCAACGACTTTCTTTAGACATTATATTGGTTTTTCGAATTAAAACCAAAGTGCCCTCTTTTATAACTAGCAAGGTTTTTTGACTAATAAAATTGTAGATCAAAAAGAGCATACCTATACCAATAGGGTACCAATAAAAACTGCCCAAATTGCCAGTAATGCTTTCCAAAAAGCTCATACTGATATTCGCCAATATGAAGAATACCACCAGCCTGATGAGGAGACCAATGATTGATCGTTTATTCTGAAGTCGAAATTCATTCATTTTTCGAAACATTACATCAAAAAAAAATGCCAGCTCCTTAAGGAACTGGCATGGAATCTAGCTAATGTTTTCGAATTAAAGCGCGGCTTTCAGGCTTCGGCGGTAATAGATATAGGATACGGTTAGAAGTAGCATGGGCACAATGGGACCAAAGAACTCTCCATCCGCAGCCGCAATGTGCACGTAAACTGCGGATATTAGATTGATATAGAAACCGATATAAGCGGCAGTTTTTAAAACCTTATTAGGAATAAACCAAATGGCAATTACGCCAAGCACCTTGGCTACCGCTAAGGGATAAATCAAGTCTGTAGTAACTCCTAAACGTTCGAATTCACCAGCTACATGCTCGTAATTGAAGAAATAACTCAAGCCTCCCGCCAATAGCATGAGGCCAAAAATGATGGTAGCGACCCGGTAAATTATTGTGTCTCGTTTGTTCATGTTTTTTTGTTTGCATTAGATAGCAAATCTAGATAGTTTAGTTTACTTTGTAAAGCCGATATATAATATATAGTAGTATACATAAAGATAGCACTATGCCTACAGCGGAAGAGAAGGACTTAAAGGTGCCTATGAAAGAGCACTTTGGCAATTTCATGGTTCCAGTACGGGATGCTTTGGAGGTTTTTGGCGGAAAGTGGAAAATCCCGATTATCACTGCTCTTAATTTCTATGAAACCTGTGGTTTTAAGGAGTTGGAGCGTATCGTAGAGGGCATTACACCCAAGATGTTGTCCAAGGAACTTAAGTTCTTAGAGGAGCATAAGCTGATAAGCCGTAAAGTAGAAAATACTCGTCCGGTCACCGTAACCTATAGTATTACCGAATACGGCAAAACGGCCCGTACGGTGATGTCGGTGCTTCATCGATGGGGCGTTGATCACCGTAAGCACGTCTTTAGTATCGAAACCGACTCTCTCTTAGGCTGCACGGAGGAGGAAAGCTAGGAGTGCATCCGGCCCAAGATTTAGCTTAATGGAGTGCATTCGATGTTCGGCTACCTTCCGGCTTATAACGGTCTGGCTTTAGCCAGACTTCAGTTGGCTTCCCGTGTTGTTATAGTACGTTTTATTACTTTATTTTTTCGTTTTCTAATTCAGCGAACTTGTGATTATCCGTCGGCACAATGTCCACTAATTCAAATGCGTTTTCATCCAGAATATCAAAGTCGACCAGTTCCAGATACGCTTCAACTATTTTTCGATCGATGATGATTCTTCCGCCACCTGCCCAGTGTCGATCTTGTCCGTTCTTTTTTACACCAGATAGCCAATACTCATCACCGGTTTCCAAGTCATAATGATTAGCCGAAATGCCGCCAGCCTTTGATCGTTTGAATGATTTGCTATTGAAGTATATAGTCCGACCCGTTTTCGAAAATTCCATTTTTCCGATCCAAGCTTTTTCTATGTTGTTTTGGTCAGTCTTGCGCTCTATCTGCATTATTCGACTTTCCATTTTCATGATTTAATGTGCTATAACGGACCAGGCCATGGCAAGTAAAGGAAATGCGAAGCGAGCTTATACCGCAGTTTAGATTAATTGAGGATTTCCAATATCGTTGACAATGGTTGAAGCGACAAGGCCTTTATATATAATAGCCATTGTTGGGCAAGGTTTTTATTTCTTTATACCGACAATTTGATTTCCAAAGTAGAGTATGCTAATGGATATTAGTAAAGTGGGAGAAAGATAGAGTATCACGGCTGAATCAAAATCCGTTAGAATATTGGCAAGAATTAAATAAGCAATAAAGCTAAGTCCGAATTTGTAAAACCTTTCTAAACCGTTCAGAGTATTGGTTTTAAGCACAATTAGATAGGGAATGGTTATGCTCAATACAAATGCACCTATTCTACTATTTAAGTTCGCCTCGGAGTCAATAGTGAGGAATCCCAAAATACTAACTAAAAGCAGGTTAAAAAGGATCAAGAAAAAAAGATCTAGAATTTGGTTGCCCCAAGTACTGTTCTTGTTCTTATCTCCGACAAACTCTTCAACGCTGATCTCTAATGCGTCACAAATCATTTTTAAGGTATTACCTCTAGGTGATCCTTCATTAGATTCAATTCTTTGAATGGTTCTTAGATTAACACCTGCCATTTCTGCCAGCTGTTCTTGAGTTAGCCCCTTAATCTTTCTTTTTTGAATTAAAGTTTTTGATATGTTTTTCATGTTCGCAAATAAGAATCAAAGCTATTACCAACATCTCATTTTCCTAACGGCACTCTCTTTAAAAAAGAACGACAATTAACAATGTCGTAAGAATTGCGTGTTAATATTGCCCAACCACTATTTCCCGGAAATAACCACCACCTTAGAATTTGCTGCGTGTTCTAAGGCCTCTAATAGGTAAGTAGCCAAATTCCTTCGACTTATGGTGAGCTTGGGTTTAGGTGAGCCTTGGAAGGATTCGATTATTTCTTGATTATTCTTTCCATTAGTAAGTCCGGCGGGGCGAACAATGGTATGTGGTACTGGTGATTTTTGCAGAAGTTCCTCTTGCCTTTGATGATCTTGATATGCAATGCCAATATTACTATTGTTAATTAGGAATTGGAACCAAGCGGGTATCTCGGACCAGGAATCACCAACTCCCCAAGCGGAACAAAGGACAATTCTTTGCAGAGGCGCTTCCTGACTTAATTCTAATAAATTCCTCATTACCGTAGATAAAAAGCTAGGAGAGCTACGTAAGGCCGACCATGGGAAATCACTTTTACGGGAGATGTTCAGTACCGCGATTACCCGCTCACAAGATTCTAGAGCCAAGGCCAAATCATTAATACTACTCGGGTCCCCTTCAAAAACCCGCAAATTCGGATGTGCTGGGAGCCTTTCACTGCGACGAGCCAAGGCATGCACTTTATGCCCTTTCGCTAGGGCTTCTTGTAAAACAATCGTCCCCGTTCGGCCGGTCGCTCCTAGTAAAAGGATTTTCATGTGGTAGCCCTATTGATTGGAATGTAGTCCAATTCGATTGCCTTCGGTATCTAATATATGTGCGAAGAAACCAAAATCTCCTATATCCGTTTTAGGCACTAAGACTTGGCCTCCGGCAGCCTCCACCCGAGATAATTCTGTGCTTAATTCATCACATGAGAAGTATACCAAAGTACCCTCGGCACTTGGAATTGAGCCTTCTCCATTTATGAGGCATCCTTGGCCCGGCGCCCCGAACATATACATTTTACTATCAGGCATTTCGACGAATTCGAATTCAAGTCCGAATACGGAAGCATAAAAGGATTTAGCGCGCTCTAAGTCGGTCGTGGCGATTTCTAGCCATTGGATAGGGGTGCTCATAAAATCGATTAATGGAAATTGCTTTGCGTTTACTGCCCTTAAACTACAAATTCTAATTCGATATTCGCTGCTTTCCAGGACTTTAAATGTCTTAAAATGAGCTCAATTGAACCCCTATATACATGGGTTTTAATTCTACATACTTACCGCGAAAGTCAATGATGGTAATTTGGTAGTAATGCAATGAATCTGAACTTTTAAGAATCTCTAATTTCTTTAGATTGACGGCACTCCATCTCCCACTTTCATTAAAGCCATTTACTAGGGTATCGCCAGATCGAATTACCGAGAAATGAAAACTATGAATCTTCCATTTTACTCCGCAACTTAGGCCATGTTCGGTATAATATAGCGCGTTCATATTGGCCTTTAAGATGGCCTCTTTAGTAAAACTGCCTTCGGAACGGCTATAAATTTGCGCTCTGGGAGGAAGTAAGGTATCCTTTAAACCTGCAAGCGCCGATTCGTTGTTTTGTCCAGAAGCAACAACAGGCCATAAAAGACATAAGATTATCAGGTACTTCACAGTTTAAATAACGGATTTTGGGGTGGAGGATTGTCGGTTTTGAAAATTTGTCAGATCTGATTAGCCTTCTTTTCTCCTTATTCTTTTCCATCCATAATGGTAAACACTTACCACCAGACAGATTAAAAGGATCCTTCCTAAGGAACCACCTAGGAGCAACAAGGGGCTAAGACCCATTTCTATAAAATCCCAGGTATCAGCAAGATAATCGCGGTGAAGGGAGGTGCTTAAAATGACAAGCCCTTCAAAACTCAAAAAGAAGAGAAGACTAATCAGCCATCGATTGAGTAAATATTTGGCAAAAAACTCATAGCGATATAATTGAGAAATCAGCCCCCAGAATAAAGGCTGGAGCCAAATGCCAAAAGAATATTACCCCCTTAGTCGATCTTTAAAGGCCAGTTGTTCCTTGAAGTCCAGGTTGTAATAGAAGGCCACATGATAAATTATCCACAAGGCCAACCAAACTAAGCCTAAATAAGTCATCAATCGCAGCGCGCTTCGATCAAAGTCAAGCAGCCACTTAGGATCTTTTAAAAGGTATTTTAGGATAAAATAGACGGTCGAGTAAAATCCAAAGCCAAACAGGAGATCCAGGCGGATTAGTGATAAAATAAATTCGAGCGTATCAAGCATGGAAATTCCCTAGAGGCTGGATTTCAGATGTTCTAGGGCTTGGGAGGCCAATTGACTCCAGTCTTCCTTAAATTCAAGGGGCACTTGTAGCCAATCTTTCATCGGTCGTTTTTTACCTGAAGGATCCCATTTTTGTGAGCCCGGATATTTTTCTAGGAGGAGCATTACTTCTTCGTGGCCCAGTTTAAAGACCATTTCCTCTTGGTAAAAGGCGGCGAAGGCTTTATTATTAAATTTCAGGCAGGCCTTACCAAACATTTGTCCGGTGGTAGTTCCTTGGCTTTCTCCAAGCTCTTCTCCTATAGTCTTATAAACCGCGATGCTCATTTTATTCAGGTTTTTTGTATTGCAGGAGATCGTTTACCTTCACCGTAATCTCATTTAAGTTTTTGGAGCAGACCTTAATTTCTTCGAAAAGTGCTCGGTCCTCTTCCTCAAAGCTATGCCCATCGATGAGTTGGATTAAACCCTGAAGTCTTGCGGTCTGGGCTCGAATTTCATGCGAATTATAGTAGGCATAATCAGATAGCTTTCCATCGATATGACTAAGCTCTTGGATAGATTCTCCTAGTTTTTTCTCCAATCGTTCGTTGAGCACCTTAATCTCTTCGCTCTGAATCAATATTTCCCGATGCTGGGCGGTTATTTCCTTGTTCTTTTCTTTCAAATCGACCGATAGCTCTGCTAGTTGCCGATTCGCCTTCACTTTCAATCGCAAGTAGAAATATAAGGAGGCAATTAAAAGCAAAAGCAATAAAAGCACAATCCCCCCGGCAATTTCAAATCGGCGTCTTTGCTCAATTTCATTCGTGAGCAACAATCGTTCTTGCAGCATACTATTGCTGATGGAATCGCGCTCTTGCTCAAAATGATAATTCAACTCCAATTGCGCTATTCTCTCTGCCTGCTGACTATTAAAAATACTGTCGTTTAGCTCTTTAAACATCTCATGATATCGTAAGGCTTCCTTTAAATCACCTTTAGTTTTGTATAATTCATAAAGGCGCTGTGCGGAGCCCAAGGAATTATCGACTAAGCCAGCGGCCTGAGATATTGAAAGAGCTTGCATTAAATACTCTTCTGCTAAATCGTATTCCTTGGTTTTCAAGTAGATATTCCCAATACCCAATAGGGGATAGGTACTGCTCTGCTTGGCATCCATTTTTTGATACATCTCCAGAGCTTGATTCATGTAATCTAGAGCTTCCGGATAATCCCCTTGAAGGTTGTACACCGCCCCGATATTGTTTAGACTTATAGCAATGCCTCTTTGGTCTTGAGCCTTTAAGCGGATGGCTAAGGTGTTTTGAAAATTATCCAAAGCCAAATCATATTTTCCCTCTTTTTGAAATATGGCGCCAAGATTATTGAAACTATAAGCCTGACCGTTTACATCACCTAAGTCAATCTTGATTTGCAAAGACTGCTTATGATAATCCGCTGCCTTCTCTAAGTTTCCTAAGCGATAATGTAAGATTCCCAGCCCGTTATAGCATAGGGACATCCCGTATTGATCTCCCAGCTCCTTTTTCAAGTCGAGGGATTTAAGGTAATAATCCAAGGCCTTATCTAGCTCGCCAATATCACTATAAACATTACCTAGACTGATATAAGCCGCAGAAATAGATTTAGCATCTCCGATTTCTTCCCTAATTTCCAAGGAGCGGTGGAAATACTTTAGT
>JGI12316J15310_10000736_pt16 | contig 10459 bp, 8 predicted proteins | sample MarCyaLeptolynsp_FD_15310 | JGI IMG/M metagenome (IMG submission 15310)
GCGATGCGGATCGATTTCGTCCGCAACCAGGTCCTGCTGCTGCTCGCCGACGCCACCCTCAACGACGAGACGCTGGGCGACGAACCCGAGCGGCGTCGACTCGCGGCGGCTTATCTCAACCGGGAGATGGATGCCGATCCGGACTTCGTGCTCGCGCCGGACCTGTACACCAAGCTGCTGTTCGACCTGTACGTCGAGGTTTCGGCCAACCGCAACCGGGACGAGATCAACCGCTGCTCGGCGGACCTGATGGCCTGCAAGGCCGACGTCGCCAACGAGCGCGAGGCCTACGCCAAGCTGGCGGCCGAGCACGCCGAGCTGCAGGTCAGGTACGACGAGCAGGAGGTCGAGGTCCGCGACCGCGTCGCCCGCAGCCGGATCTTCGCCGCGATCCCGTTCGGCGTCGGGCAGTTCTACAACGGCGACATCGCGCTGGGCGCCACCTTCGTGTCGGTCGAGGTCGCCTTCGGGGCCGCCGGCCTGGGCCTGCTGCTGTACCGCACGCTGGCGGACGACTGCCGGCGCACCCGTGGCTTTCAGAGCGGCTCGCTCGTGTGCACCAATCCCGACACCGAGGCCGTCCGCCGGCGCCGCCAGGGCGAAGAGGTCATGGGATGGTTCTTCCTCGGCACGATTGCCCTGGACATCCTGATCGCGCAGCTGCGGTTCAAGCCGTTCGAGACCACCGAGGTGCGCCGGATTCCCCGGCGCGAGCTGGAGGCTGGGGGCGGCGGAGAAAGCCGACGGCGGACGCGCCGCGGCAAGCCGCGCAAGAAGAGCTCCCAGGGGCCGACGTTCCGCCCCATCGTTTCCGGCCGCCCCGACGGCGGCCAACTCGGCGTCTCGATCCGATTCTAGAGCACCGAACAGTTTGATTGCGCGGGTTGAGGTGCGTCTGGGGCCGTTCCTGGGTAGGAGCGTGGCCGAAGTTGTGTCGGGCACACTACGAGCGCCTCGCGACGTCGTCAGGGACGGCCCCAGGCGCCCATCAGGCCGTGCAATCAAACTGTTCGGTGCTCTAGGGCCCTGCTAGTCTTCGGTCCGGAGGGCTGCCCCCTCCCCCTCTGTCGTCGCAATGCCGTATCTGCAGTACACCGGGTCGGATGGCGCCCAGCAGCGCTTCCAGATCAACCGCCGGCTGACCGCGATCGGGTCGTCGTCCGAGTGCCACCTCGTCCTCGAGGGACCGGACGTCGCCGCGACCCATTGCACCTTGTCGCACGAGCCCGGGCGCTACAAGCTCGAGTCGGCGGCGCGCAGCACACCGTTTTTCCTGCGGGGCAAAAAGACCCGTAACCACGAGCTGCAGCACGGGGACGTGCTGAAGATCGGCGGGCATGAGCTGGTGTTCTCCGCCGTCGACGCCGCGCCCGAGCCCAAGCCGCCCGCCCGCGAGGAGCGCCAGGGTCCGCCGTTGGCCGCCATGCAGCAGCTCCAGGCGTTCTCGGAGCTACTCGCCAAGCCCGCCGACCTCGAGGGCCTGCTCGAGGAGCTCATCGACCAGGTGGTCGCGATCAGCAAGGCGAGCAAGGGCTTTTTGGTGCTGTCGTCGGGCGAGGGACAGTACGAGATCGTCGTCGCCCGCAACGTCGAGCGCAAGAGCGTCGAAGACCCGTCCGAGCTGCTGTCGGACAACATCATTCGCGAGGTCATCACCTCCAAGCAGGCGCAGATCATCAGCGACGCCTACGCCGACGATCGGTTCCAGAACTCGCTGTCGGTCATGGCGCTCAAGCTGTGCTCGGTGATGTGCGTGCCGCTGCTGGTGCGTGGCGAGCTCATCGGTCTGCTCTACGTCGGCAACGACGACGTGCGGGATCTGTTTCGCACCGAGCAGCTCGAGACGCTCAAGGTGTTCGCCGCCCAGGCGGCCCTGTTCGTCAAGAACGCGCAGCTGGTGGGCGCGCTGCGGTCCGAGAGTGCCCAGCTCGCCGAGCGCCTGGAGAGCGTCAAGTTCGGCAAGATCATCGGCGCGTGCCCGCAGATGATCGAGGTGTTCGGGCGGGTGGAAAAGGTCGCCAGCACGGACATCACCGTGCTCGTCAACGGCGAGACGGGCACCGGCAAAGAGCTCATCGCTCGCGAGATTCACGACCGTAGCCCGCGCGCGGACCAGCCGTTCATCACGGTCAACTGCGGCGCCATCCCGGAGAACCTGATCGAATCCGAGCTGTTCGGGCACGTCAAAGGGGCGTTCACCGGCGCGGTTGCCAACCAGATCGGCAAGTTCCAGGCGGCGGACAACGGCACGATCTTCCTGGACGAGGTCGGGGAGCTGCCGCTGCAGCTGCAGGTCAAGCTGCTGCGCGTGCTGCAGGAAAAGCAGATTCAAAAGGTCGGCGAGGCCAAGACCACGCCCATCGACGCGCGCGTCGTGGCGGCGACCAACCGCGACCTGGCCGAGGAAGTCAAAGGCGGCCGGTTCCGCGAGGACCTCTACTTCCGGCTCAACGTCATCGGCGTCGAGCTTCCCCCGCTGCGCGAGCGCGGCGACGACATCCTGCTGATCGCACGCTACCTGATCGGGCGCTACGCCAAGGAGTACGGGCGCGACATCGACCCCGGCAAGGCGCTGTCGAACTCGGCGATCAACGCGATGATGCGCTTTTCGTGGCCGGGCAACATTCGCCAGCTCGAAAACCACATCAAAAAGGCGCTCGTGCTCGCCGACGGTCCGCAGATCACCGCCAAGGATCTGGACCTCGAAGGCCCCGAGGGCACGACCGCCAGTGAGGACGAAATCCTCACCCTGTCCGAGGCGCGCGAGCAGTGGCAGCGCGCGTACATCAACCGGGTGCTCGCGCTCAACGGCGGCAACCGGACCAAGACCGCCCGCGACCTCGGCGTCGATCCCCGCACGATCTTCCGCCACCTCGAGAAGGTCGAAAAGCGGGCCGGAGGGGGCTGAGCGGCCCCGTGTTCCAGCGCGTCGCAGTGGGCTCGACCGTCGCCGCGGTCGCAGCCACCGTCGGGTTGGGCTGCATCATTCCCGACAGCCGGATCGCATCGGTCGAGGAGTTCGACAATCCCGGCGCGGTGCGCATCGTCGTGCCCACGCCGATCACCGCCGAGGCGGACGACGCCTGCGACGAAGTCCCGGACTTCAACTTCTGCCCGGCCTTGCCCGAGACGATCCGCGGCGGCGAGCTCGTCGGCAACGGCCCGCTGTGCAGCTGCGCCAACGCAACCGACAGCGACGACAACGCCCCCCAGGGGTTCGAGATCTACGTCGAGGATCCCGACGTCGAGGAGATCGACGGTCAGCTGCGCCCGACCGACGACCTGTTCGGCGCGCTGCTGCTCGACGTCCCGCCCGGGGCGAGCGACCTGTCGCCCTACCAGGCCTACACCAACGCATTGCCACCGGACCAAGCGGCGCGCCGCGGCGCAACCGACGTTCGTGCGATCGATCGAGATGGACCGTTCCTCCGCGTCTTTCCCGTGGGTGGATTCACGGGCGGCGTGTTCGACGTGTGCAACGACCGGGACGGCACCCGCATCGACCCGGGCCTGCACGAGCTGCGATTCATCGTGACCGACCGGCCTTGGTTTGCCCCCATCTTGCCGAACATGACCGACGAAGAAGGCAACCCGGTGCGCGGCGACCCGCTGATCGGCGTCCCCGACCTCCCCGGCGGCGCGACCTACGATACGGCGACGTTCGTGTTCCGTTGCCTGGACGCGGCCGACCCGGACGCCTCGTGCGCCTGCTTCAATCCCGAGGAGCCCACGTGATGGACCGTCGCTGGACCTTCGCGCTGGCACTCGCCGCCGGCTGCATCATTCCGGATCGCGACATCGACACCGAGGAGGTCGAAGGCAACCTCGGCGCCGTGCGGATCGTCGAGGCGACGAATCTGCCCGCGTCGTTTTACGAGGCGTGCAACCCCACCAAGGACGATGAGCGCGTCACGTGCCCGCAAGTCCCGACCGGCCGACGCAGCGGCCTGGTGGCGCAACGCGACGAGACCGGCAACATCCTGCCCTACTGCGTGTGCCCGGACGGTTTTGTCGACACTCGGACCGTGCCCAGCTTCTTCCTCTACGCCGAAGACTCCGACCGCGATGGTCCGGGCCCGGCCGATACGTTCTTCGCCGTCGCCCTGCTGGATCTCGACTCGGACACCGATGCGCCGCAGGAATTCGTGGCCTACGAGCAGCACTTCGCCCCGGGAACGCGCGGCGAGCCCTTCTCTCTCGACGAGCTGACCGAGGACAACCTCGATCCCATCGACGTGGATGCGGCCAGTGGTCTCCCTATCTTGTTCCCCTCGGACACGCGGGAGGACAACGGGCTCATCCGCTTCCGCTTCGGCAAGAACAGCGACGTGGGGACTGACCTGTGCAACGACGACAACGGCGCAAGGCTCTCGGCCGGGATGCACACGTTGACCATCATGGTGACCGACCGCCCCTTTTTCACCCCGCCGCTGGTCGATGCCGAGGGTGAGCCGGTGCTCGGGATCGACGGCCGTCCACAGCGGGCTCCGACCCAGTGGGGCATGCCCGACATCGCCGCAGGCGCGACTTGGGCGATCGCCAACTACGTGTTCGAGTGCATCGCAGATCCGGCCGATACGCCCGGACAAGACTCGGTCTGTGCCTGCGTGGCGGAGGACAGCCCGTGAGTCGCTGGCTCTCCGCGGTCGTGCTGGCCAGCGTCGGCCTGGCGTGCAGTAGCGTCAAGCCGCCACCGGCCTCGCTCGAGTGCGAGCTCGACGAGGACTGCAGCGAGGGCACGATCTGTGACCCATTCACCGCCCGCTGCGTCAGCGGTGACCAGCTACCGCCCCGCGCACACCTGTCGTTCGACATTCGCGAACGAAGCGCGGGGAACACCCTGTTCCGCGCCGAGGTCCAGGGCTGCGACCTCGAGGTCCAGCCCGGCGACGACGGTTTTCGTGCGCTGGGCGTGTCCCGGACCGACGTGTTGCAGATCCTTCCGCTGTACGTGCTCAACACGAGCACGCCCACCGATCCCAACACGCCGCTCGCGGATGAGACCATCACGGCCGAGATCACGCTGACGCAAGATGGTCGGGTTGGTTTGCCGCCCAACCCCGTCGAGCGGCGCGTCGACCAAGCGTTCCGCGTCGACGACATGATCAGTCGTTTGCGCGTCCCGTGGCCTCGCTATCACCTCTTCGATCAGGACCGTCCCCCGAGTCACATCGTCATGAGGGTCAGGCCCGAGTCACTCGGGCCGCTTCCAGCCGAAGGGGAGCCGGAGCCTCCGCCCGTCGAGCCGGCATCGATGTGGCAAATGCTCGCGGTCCCCGACACCTACGTCCCCCTCGACGACAACGACGTTCCGCTGCCCTGCACGGACAACTCGGACTGCTGCACGCCCCGCGGAACCTGTACCCCGGACGTGCAGGACATCTGCATCCTCGAGACCGGTGAGTGCACGGTCCCGGGCGGATTCGAGTTCTCCGCCAACGCGACCTACGATCCGGGGTGCGACCGTGCGACGACGGGGACTGTCGTGTCGTTCGACTTGGACACGGGCGAAGTGGCCGACCCGGTCGTGGGCGCGAACGTCCGCATCCGACACGCCGATCCGAGCGACGAGCTGACCCCGCGATTGGGCGTACCAGGGCTCATCTCGCCGCCGATCTGCAGCGACGACGATGCCTGCGCGGAGGGCCAGTTCTGCGACGTCGAGCGGGAGCGCTGCGTGCTCGCGCTCGCAGGGCGTAGCGCCAATGACGGCGTCACCACCGACGAGGCCGGTGCGTTCGAAGGACAGCTGTACACCTACTGCGATCCGGAGAACGACAACTACACGCGCGAGTTTTCGCTGACGGCAACCCCGTCGGCCGGCCAGCCCACCGTCAACTTCAGGCCCCAGCAGGTCACGTACGACCCCTCGCCTGGCATTTTCCTCAATCCGCTTTGCGTGCCCGATTGGGGGGAGCCGGTCACCGTGCAGGTGCCCCTGCAGGGCGTGCCTCGTGACCTCGCGAGTACGGCGACGGGGATCGAATACCGATGCTGCGACGTCGGTTGTCTTCCCGCCGCCGAGATGGACGCTCAGACCGGGCCGCCGGCGCCGCTCAGTGCGTGCCGCGGGCGGACGGCCGCTGGCGCGACACCGACGGTCCGCTTCGAGGTGCCCTTCATCATCAACCAGGCCACGTACGGGAACTGGCTGGCGGCCCAGTGCGCCGAGCTCGACATTCCCACCGAGGACGAGGAAGGGCCCTACCAAGCCGGCTCGCTGCGGTCGGTGGCCAACTGCCCCGCGGACGGCGACGCCTGCGTCGCGGAGGGACTGGCCGTGGGCACCGACGAGGAACCTCGGACCTACTCGGTGCGCATCGAGTCCCCCACCGGCTCGGTGCTCGGCTCACGGGACCTCGACGTCCCCATCAGCCCGTCGACGCTGCCGGTATCGCCGATCACTCTGCCCCAGCGTGTGCTCGTCCGCGGTGTCGTCGACGTTGGCGAGTCGGTGTGCGACGACCGGGCCGACTCGACCGACTGTGCCTCTCGAGGCGCCCTGGTCATCGCCGAGCGGCTCGCGATGCCGGACGAGACCCCCACCACGGTTCCGGGGCCGTACCTCCATCAGGTCCCGACGTTCTTCGACCCGGCATCCGGGCGCAGCGGTGCGTTCGTGCTGCCGCTCGATCCAGGGGTCTGGATCATGACCGCCCTGCCCGCGCCGGGTGAGGACGGTGGTCCGGCGGGCTTCCAGATCCTCGACCTGCGCTCGGAGACGATCGGCGACACGATGGAGAGCGGGCCGATTCGCTTCGTGCTCGAAGAGGGGATCCTCGTGACGATGGATCTCGCGTCGTTCGATCGCACCTTTGTCGTGCCCATCGACACGGGCAGCTTCTTCGACAACCCGATGATGCATCCCGACGGCAGCGGCTTCGTGGATCTCAACCAGGCCGGCGAGTGTTTGACCCCCGCATCCGAGGGCACTCAGGGCTGCAAGATTCGCCAGCTGGTGCCCAGCGGCTCCAACGTGAGCGCGAGCCAGGTCGGGCTCGTGAGGTTCACCGCTCGCCGCTCGGACGCCGCCGTCTGCGCGACTGGCGCGTAAACTCCGTTCAGGAGGACCACTTCCCTGTACGCGGTGTCCCCGCCAAAGCGCGGGGATTGCTTGACCGGGCGGGTGGGAGCGGAGACACTCCGGACCGAACTGGAGGGTAAGACGCCACCCCGGGGCCTGCGGCTCATGTCGTGGGCACGTCTGGTGGGCGCCATCATCGCGATCCTTTATGGGGCCGTGGGCGTCTCACTCGGACTTTCCCAACAACAACGGGGACTCTCGCCTGACGAGATCGACTGCGGATACCGCGTCGAGTTGCTCCGTGACCGCGTCATTGCCCTCACCGAACGGTCCCCCGCCCAGCGGCGAGGCGACCCGCAGGTCGATGTTGTTTCCAATTCCATCCGCGAGACTCTGGCCGCGTGCTCCAAGGACGAGCACGCGAGGCTCCGACTGCAAACGATCGGAAAGCACCTCGCGCATCACGTCGAGCGAATCACCGCCGACGAGGAGGCCCGCCATGAGTTGCTCGCGCTTTAGGACTCCCTCTGATGACGAACCAAGACCACCCGGGCGACAACGGCTCGGGTACGGACGAGAACCCGAACACCGACGCGTCGCAAGACCAAGACAACAAGCCGGCCGAGCAAGCCTCGGCTGACGCCGCGGATCCGCCCGCGGACGCACCCAGCGAGGTGAGTCCCGAGGCCGAAGCGACGCAAGGCGACGAACCGGCTCAGGCCGAGCAAGCGACTGCACAGGCCGAGTCCGCGGCCTCCGAGCCCGACCCCAACGAGGCATCCGAGGCGTCCGAGGCATCCGAGAGCGAGGACGCCTCGGCCGAGGACGCGGCCCCCGAGATTCCAACCTCGTGGGACAGCTTCGAGATGCCGGACGCGCTGCGGCGTGCGCTGGACAGCATGGGCTGGGCGGGACCCACCCCCGTCCAGGCGCTCTGCTTCGACAAGGTGTGCAGCCGGACCGACGTGCTCGTGCAGTCCCAGACCGGCACGGGCAAGACCGGCGCCTTTTTGCTGCCCTGGGTCGCCAACGTCTTCGAGGCCGACGACGCGGCCGAGACCGGCGTGCAGCTGCTGGTGCTCACGCCCACCCGCGAGCTCGCCAAGCAGGTGTGCACCGTGCTCGAGCAGCTCGCTGCCGACTCCTCGATCGTCGCCCTGCCGATCTACGGCGGCACGGCGATGCAGCCTCAGCTCTCGGCCCTGCGTCGGGGGGTCCACGCGGTGGTGGGTACGCCGGGCCGCATCCTCGACCACATCCGGCGGCGGTCCCTCGACCTGTCCAAGGTCCGGATGGCAGTCCTGGACGAAGCCGACGAGATGCTCTCGATGGGCTTTCTCGAGGACATCCACTCGATCCTCGACGCGTGCTCCAAGGAGCGGCAGACGTGCCTGTTCTCGGCCACGGTGCCGCCCGACATCGAGCGCATCGCTCGTCGATACATGCGCAACCCCGAGGAGGTCATGCTCTCCGGGGACCAGGTCGCCGCCGCGGAGATCGAGCACGTCTACTACCAGGTCGGCGGGGCGATGAAGATCCGCGACCTGCTCGACATCATCGACCACGAAGAGCCGCGCACCGGCTTGGTCTTCTGCAACACGCGGGAGCAGACGACGATGGTGGCCTCGGCGCTGCGGCGCGAGGGGTTCGCAGCCGAACCGCTGTCGAGCGACCTGACTCAGGCCGCGCGCGAAAAAGTGATGGCGCGCATGCGCTCGGGCAAGACCCGGTTCTTGTGCGCCACCGACGTGGCGAGCCGCGGGATCGACATCTCGCACATCAGTCACGTCATCAACTACGCGTTCCCGGAGAACGCGGAGAGCTACATCCACCGGACGGGTCGGACCGGGCGGGCCGGACGGGCCGGGATCGCGATTTCGCTGATCTCGCCGCAGGAGCTCGGCAATCACTACTACCTCAAGCTGCAGTACCCGTCGCTCGAGTTCACCGAGCGCTCGCTGCCCTCCAAAGAGGAGCGTGCTGCCCAGCGGATCGAGAACAAGCTCGACTGGATCAGCAAGATGTTCGCGGAGCTGGTCAGCCCCGAGTGGACGCTGCTGGCACGTCACCTGATGGGTGACCCGCGCGGCGAGGCCGTCGTGGCGCTGATGCTCAACCGCAGCATCACGGCCGCCGCGGCTGAGCAGGAGCGCGACGATTCCGACATCGAGTTCAAGCGAGATCGGGATCGGGATCGGGATCGGGATCGGGATCGGGATCGGGATCGGGATCGCGACTGGGACGGCGGGCGTGGCCGCGGCCGCCGGGGCCGTGACCGCGACCGTGACCGTGACCGTGACCGTGATGGAGATCGCGGCCGAGGCCGTCGGCGCGACCGCGACCGGGATCGCGATCGAGACCGCGATCGAGACCGCGATCGAGACCGCGATCGAGACCGCGATCGAGACCGCGATCGAGATCGGGATCGGGATCGGGATCGGGATCGGGATCGATCCCGCGGGCGAGATCGAGATCGCGATCGAGACCGCGATCGAGACCGCGGCGAGACGGGTCAAGAGGACGGCGCCGAGATCGCGGCGGCCGCCCTGCCCGAGGCAGACAACAACGAACCCCGCGAGGAAGCGCGCGGAGAGGGACGCCGACGCCGTCGACGCCGCGGCCGACGTCGCGATCGGGACGAAGAGACCGAGACGACCGCGGGCGCCACAGAGGCCGCCGCGGACGCGTCCGCCGGGGTTCCCGAGACCGACGACGACGACGCTGCGCTCGATGCAGCCCTCGCCGCCGGCGCGTCACAGCCGATCCACGTCGGTGAGGACGACTCCGATGACTCGGACGATTCGGACGATTCGGACGGCGAGACCGCCGACGAGGCCGCGGACGCCGACGACTCCGACGACGGGACCGACGACGGAACCGACGACGACACCGACGACGACACCGACGACACCGACGACGACGCCGAGTCCTCGACGGACGCGTCCGACAACGCCGACGGCTCCGATGGCGTCGCCGCGGAGTCGGGCGACGACCCAGAGCGACCGGGACGCCGACGCCGACGCCGACGCCGACGTCGCGGGCGCGGCAGCGCTGCGGAGGCTGAAGCGTCCGACGAGACGAGCTCTGCCGAGCCGGCCCCCGATGCATTCGCAGCCGCGCCCCCTCCCCCGGACGCATTTGCCGACGAGGCCCCCGACTCAGCCTCCCAAGCGCGCGTCGTCGAGCCGGTCGCGTCGAGCCAAGGCGAGGCCGAGGATGCCGAAGCGCTCGAGCCCGGGGCCAGCGACGCTTCTGAAACGGCGGCCAACGTGCAGGGCGAAGCGCTCGACGATCCGACCGTCGCCGCCTTTACCGAGAGCGAGTCCGACCCCAACGCGCTGACGGAGATCGGCCGCCGGCGCCGACGCCGACGCCGACGTCGACGTCGCGGTGGGAGCGGAGACGAGGCTGGGGCGGACAAGGTCGAGGCGCAGC
>JGI12316J15310_10000656_pt28 | contig 10452 bp, 11 predicted proteins | sample MarCyaLeptolynsp_FD_15310 | JGI IMG/M metagenome (IMG submission 15310)
ATCTCGGCGCTGTGGGGACGATCCGCCTCGACCTGGATCCCGGGCGGTAGGTCCAACGTCAGGCCCAGACGGCCCGCAGCGAGCTCCTTCAACATGGGCGGGAATCTGCCATAGGCTCGTGCATCATGGTTCGGTAGATGGGTGTGCGCACCGCCTGGCTGGGCTTACCGCTCGGCATCGCCCTGCTGGAGCCCTCGGCGGGGTGCGGCACGACGGGGGCTGCGCCGCTGACTCACGTGGATCGCGAGCTGCTGGGCTACGACTCCGCACACTCAGGGTGGCCGAGCTCGAGCGCAGCCCCGATGGAGGCGCTCGCCACCGGACCGATGCGCGAGACGCAGCTCGAGATCGCCGAGGCCGTCCTGCGCCGCCTCGCCGACCACAACGAGTCGGCGGCGGGAAGCGATGCCCTGGCGCACTGCGTCCAGCTGTTCGGACAGCCGCCGCCGCGCCAGCTACTCGCGCGCCTCGTCGACCGCTCCCCACGAATGCGCCGCCCGTGCGAGGCAACCCGAGGGCGCGTGACGCTGTGGGTGGACGAGATCCGGCTCGTCGACGACCACCACGCCGAAGCCAGCGCCGGCTACTACGCCGGCACGCTGAGCGGGTCCTCGCACTCGTACTGGCTCGTCCGCGGCGCGCGGGGCTGGGTCGTCGTGGGCGATCGGTTGGGGTTCATCTCATGAACGCGGCACGGGTGTGTTCTTGGGTACTGGCGGCATCGCTGCCGCTGTCGTGCGCATCGACCACGTCGAACGTGGAGGCCGTGACCCACCCCAATCCGGAGCCGCGCATCATTCTCTGGGCACGCAGCGCACTGGGTGGGACCCAAGCCGACGGGGCGACGCTGCGCGAGCTCGTGGCCGCGCGCCGTGGCGCGACCGAGCTGCCGGGGGGCTTGTTTGGTCGCACACAGTTCACGCTGCGCATCGGTCGGGTGATGCAAGGCGCCTACGAAGACAAATTCGTCGACGTCATCGTGCTCGGCGAGGCGGCGCACGCTGTGCCCGAGGAACGGGACGACCACAGCGATCTCGACGCGTTCACTGGGCGCTGGACCCTGACCCGGGTGGACGGCCGTACGTTCGTCGTCGAGGACATCGAGAACACACCGTTCCCGGTGGGTGCCGTCGCCCACCGCGACGCCCTGCGGGCCAAGATCGCCGAGGGACTGGCGAGCGACGACCCGACGTTTCGGGCGCTGGCGCTAGCGAGCCTGCGCGAGCACCGAATGCTCGAGTTCGTGCCGCAGGTCGCTGCGCTGCTCGGCAGCCACGCCCAGCCCACCAAGCGGCCCTGGCTCGCTCAGTTCGACGAGACGATCGAGACCCTCGCCCGAAGAACGCTGGTTCATCTGATCGATGGTCTCGCGGACGACAACACGCCGACGTTTCACGACCCACCGGAGGATTGGCAGCGCTGGTGGGACGAGACGATGGGAGCCGCGACTTGAGGGGTCCAAGCCTCGCAGGTCATCGGAAACGCCAAGCGGCGGCCGCGTTTGTGAGCGCTCTCGCCCTCGCCCGGCCCGAGCCGTGCGCCGCCGAGGCGGGACCCGAGTCGACGACGTTGACCCGGACCGACCGCGAGCTGCTGGGCTACGACGCGTCCGCCAGGGTCTGGCCCGAGTCGGGCGCCGAGTGGGCCGACACGTGGGCAACCGGCACCACCGCCGAGGTGCAGCTCGCGGTCGCCGAGGCGGCCCTGCGGGTGCACGCGGACGACTACGAGTCCGGCCACGAGACCGACTCTGCCACGCGCGCGCACTGCATCGAGGTGTTCGGCGCGTCGGCCCCCCGGGCACTGCTGCGGCGGCTGGAAGACCGCACGCCTCGCATGCGTCGGCGCTGCCGGGCCAACCTCGGCCGGGTCCGGCTGTGGATCGACGCAATCCGGCTCGTCGACGAGCGCCACGCCGAGGCAACCGGCGGGTACGAGTCGCGCACCCACGCGTGGTCCGACCACCACTACTGGCTCGAGCGCAGACGACAGGGCTGGGTCGTCGTCGCTGACCAGCTGGGGTTGCGGCCTTGAACCCGACGGCCCGACGCCCTGCCGTGCGCTCGCAACGGGTCACGGGTCTGGTCGCCGGTCTGCTCCTGCTTTGCGACCCGGCGTGCGCGAGGACCATGGTCGACGTGCCGGAGCGCCGCGTTCGCGCGACCGCCAGCGAGCTCCCCACTGGACGGGTGACGGTTCAGATCACGGCCGACGTCTTCCCGAACGAAGCGGACCCGGCGACGCTGCGGCGTTTGATCGCCGAGCGCGGTGGTGCAACCGAGCTGACCTCGGGCTTGAACCGCAGCGCATTCGAGCTGCACGTCGACCGCGTGCTCGAAGGAAGGCTCGACACGAATCCGGGGGGTTGGGTGCGCGTCATCCTGCTCGGCGAGGCCGCCCACGCCGCCTCGGCCCACGAGGCGTTTGCCGGGGTCTGGACGCTGACGCGCCTGGCCGACGGCACGCTGTTGGTCGAAGACCTGGGCGACACTCCCTTTGCTCCGAGCGCGGTCGCCCACCGCGATGCCCTGCGCGCGCGGATCGCCGAAGGACTGGCCAGCAACGATCCCACCTACCAGACGCTGGCTCTGGCGAGCCTGACCGAGCACCGCATGCTCGAGTTCACCCCGCAGGTCATCGCGCTGCTCGACAGCGAGGAGGTCGCCACCGGACGCCCCTGGGTCCGCGACCGACATGGTTCAGTCGCGCATGCCGCCTCCAACGCGCTCGACAATCTGGTGGGGCCACTCCACGACGACACGATGCCGAGCCCCGGCGACCCCGCCGCCGACTGGCGGCGATGGTGGGACGAGACGATCGCGGCAAAGCAGCCCTGATCGGGAACCTCGGCTCGGGACGGGTGTCCCACGGGTCGTGCTGCCGGCCGCGCTCGCGCTCGCCCTGGTGACCAGCCCCGAAGCCGACGCGTGCCGGGTCGCCGGAACGCAGTCGGTGGTGCACGGGGTCGAGGTCACCACGGCCGGCGGTGTACTGGTGTTCGATGTTCGGGAGCTCGACGTCGTAGCCGAGCCGACGCGAACGCCCGGTGAGATCGTACTGCGATCCGAGGACACGATCGCCTTCACGGGCATCGCCCGCGGGGTGACGTTTCGACCCGAGGCGCTCACCAAGCTCGACGGCGTCGTGACGCACCTGGGGCCGCAGGCGCAGGTGTTCGACGCGCGCGTTCGCGGCGATCGTGTCCGCGGTCCCGTTCGTCTCGGCTACGACGCGACGATCCGTAACGTCACCGTTCCCTGCGACGCGCTCGTGCTCGATCGACGGGACCGGCGGCCCAGCACGCTGCCCGTCGAGCAGCCCGCGTACCCCACCCTGTCCTGGCGCGCGACCGACTCGGACTACACGGTGCGAGCGGCGGGCCAGCGCCGAGCGTTCTCGGGCCGGCCCGACCTGCTGTCGTTCGAAGTCCTGGGCCGCGGCCGCTCCCGGGCGCGCGTGGTCGGACGCTGGACGGACGGAACCCGCATCGAAGCCACCGTGAGCCGGGCGCAGCTGCGTCTGTCCCCCGTGACGTCGCATGCCCTATCCGGCGGTCTGTTGTACGGCCTGGCGGGACAGCGCTGCAGCGACCTCGGCATCGGCCGCCGCGGCGGCACCGGGATCACCACGCGCACGGCAACGCTCCCCGACGACACCGAGCTGCTCGACGCCAACGGTCACGTCTGGGGGCAAACCGCCAACGAGCTGCGGGTCACCCTCGAACAAATCGAAGGCAACCCGCTCGCGCGTCTGCTCGTGCTCCCGGGGATCGCGGCCCCGGGCCAGTGTGAAGAGAGCGGCGTGGCGTGGGTCCGCGTGGCCGATGCCGTGCTGGACCCGCCGCCCTGAGCCCGCTCAGCTCAGCTGTCGTCGGCCGGCGGCTTGTCCGCCTGCGGACGTCGCCGCCGACGGCGACGGGTGGCTTTCTTCTTGATCGGCAGGTCTTCCCCGACCGCATCGGCCGCCGCCTCGATGTCCGTCTCGCCGCCGCTGGCCTTGGCCGCCGCCGCCTGAGCGTCGTCTCCGAGCAACGAGCCGGTGCCCTCGCGGTTTTCGGCCCACTTGAGATGGCCCTCGCCGCGGTAGAACCGCTTGTTGACCCACAAAAACACCGGCGTCGCGATGCACAGCGACGAGTAGGTGCCGACGATGATTCCGACGATCAGCGCGAACGAGAAGTCCTTGATCGGTCCGGAGCCCATCGCGTACGTGGCCACGACCACCAGGAGCGTGGTCACCGACGTCAGCGCCGTACGCGACAGCGTCTCGTTGAGCGCGGTGTTGGTCGTGACCTCGATCGGCTCATCCCGGTGCAGCGCGACGCGCTCGCGAATCCGGTCGAACACGACGATGGTGTCGTTGATGGAGTAACCGATGATGGTCAGGATCGCGGCGATGGTCTGGAGGTTGAACTCCTTGCCCGTCAGCGCGAACGCCCCGATGACCAGCATGGCGTCGTGGGTCAGGGCCACGATGCCGCCCGGCGCGAAGCGCAGGTCGAACCGGATCATCACGAACAGGAAGATGAACCCGATCGCGTAGACCATGGCCGTGATGCCATCGGTCTTGAGCTGGTTGCCGACCTTGGAACCGACGGTCTCGGCGCGAACGATGTGATCCACCGTGCCCGCCCCGAACGCCTCGTCGAGCTGATCGCGGAGCGAGGCCCCGATCCCGATCAGCGCGACCTCGACGCCGAACTCACCTTCCTTGGAGATGGCGGCCTTGTCGGCCGTTCCCACGCAGCCCGCCGCGTTGAGCAGTCGCTCGACCTCGCGGTAGTTGGGCTCGACGTCGTACGACAGGAACAGCTTGCTGCCCCCGGTGGGGTGGTTGAACGAGACCTGATTGGCACCGTCGACCGTGGTGACGGCCTCTTTGCACTTTTCCTCGGTCGCGTCGTCGATGGACAACGTCTCTTTGACGCGGACCATCATCTCGTTGTCCTTGTCCGGGACCTCGACGACGCTGCTGCCCTCGTAGCCGAGCTCGAGCAGCTTGTCGCGGACCTGCTGGACGTCCGGGCCGCCGTCCGACAACGCGAGCTGCACCTGCGAACCGCCGGCGAAGTCGATGCCGAAGTTGAGCGGCGAGCCGTTGGAGACCTGGTTGTAGGCCAGCGAGGCGAACGTGATGAACAGGGCGACCAGCGAGATGCCGATGTAGCGCCACTGCTTGGCAACGAACGCGATGTTCGTGCCGGCGGGAATGACCTGGAAGAACTTCTGCATCGTCTGCTCCTTTCAGGTCCTAGATGGACACCTTGTCGAACCCACGCCGGTTGGCCTGGAAGTCGAAGAACAGGCGACTGCAGAAGACGCCGGTGAAGATGGAGGTCGCGATGCCGATGAGCAGCGTGACCGCGAAGCCGCGAATCGGGCCCGAACCGTACTGCCACAGCACCAGCCCCGCGATGGCGGTGGTGAGCTGGGCGTCCAGAATCGTCGTGAACGCGCGGTCGTAGCCGGACTCGATGGCCGCCCGGGCTGTGTACCCCTCGCGTATGTACTCACGTATCCGTTCGAACACGATGACGTTGGCATCGACGGCCATGCCGATCGTGAGCACGATGCCCGCGATGCCCGGCAGGGTCAGCGTGGCGCCGAACAGCGCCATCGCGGCGAGGATCAGCACCATGTTGAGCACCAGGGCGAACACGGCGATGAGTCCCGAGCCCCGGTAGTAGATGAACATGAACACGATGACGGCCCCGAGGCCCCAGACGAACGCCTGAAAACCGCGGCGAACCGAGTCTTCACCGAGGTCGGCGCCGACGCGAATCTCGAACTCCTTTTGGAGCCGGGCCGGCAGCGAGCCGGACTTGAGCACCTTGACCAGCGAGTTGGCCGCTTCGCGCGGGGACTCGCCGGGCGTGGCGCCCAGGGTGATCCGGAAGCTCTCGCCAATGCGCTCGTTGAACACCGGGTCGGAGCGCACCTCGTCGTCGAGCACGATGGCCATGCGGCGGCCGACGTTGTTGCCCGAAAGCTCCTCCATCGCGCGCGCGCCGATCTTGTCGAGGCGAACGTTGACCTCCGGCGCGCCCGTCTGCTGGTCGAAGCCGACCGACGCGGACAGGACGTGCTCACCCGTGACGCCCGCGCGCGACTTGACCAGATAGGTGCGGTACAGAATCTCCGGCTCGGCGGGCTGCTTGCGGGTCTGCACCGTGACCGGGCCGTAGGCGACCATCAGCTCGCTGGGCAGCCGCCACTGCGCCGGCAGGTTGTCGAAGAACTCCTGCAGCGTCTTCTTGTCCTTGGCGTAGAAGGCGTACGGCTCTTTGACGTCCACGCCGTTGTCGCGCCCGTAGTCGGGCATGACGTTGACCGCGATGCCCATGCCCTCGGTGATGAGCCCGCTGGTGCACTTGCCGTTGACCGGGGCGCACAGGGCCTTGAGGTAGGGCAAGCCGGTCTCGCCGAAGGTGGCCTCGTCATCGACGAGGTGCATCGACAGCACCGCCTGGCGCTCGATGATCTTGAGCAGGCGCCGGAAGTCGCCCGCGTCCGAGAGCACCGCCTCGCGCGCCTTGTCGGTCAGCATCAGGATGACCGTCTCGCTGTCCTCGTTGACCTCGGAATCGCCGTCGAAGAACTGCAGCTCGGCGGTGATGCGGTCGTCGACGATGGCGCCGTTGGGGGCAAAGCTGCCCTCGAACACCTGGCGAATCATCGCCTCGGCGTCCTGCCCCGGCACGGTCATCTTGAACGCGCCCGGATCACCGCGAACCTCGTTGGAAATGACCTGCTCGGCCCCGGCGGCACGCAGCAGGTCCGAGACGCCTCGGGCGGCGTCCGTGCTCGCGGCGAGAACCTCGCGCGAGGTGTCCGAAAGCCCGGGCAGCTCGACCACGAGCTGGCGGTTCTTCGGGTAGATGTTGGGCTCGGCCACGCCCATCGCGTCCACGCGGTTGCGAACGGTGTCCAACGCGGTGCCGATGGCTTCTTTGCGAATCTCGGCCAGCTGCTCCTCGGGCACGCGCAGCGTGATGACGCCGTCCTCGCGACCGGGCTCGTCCCCTTCGGGCGTGACCTCGTCCATCAGGCCCGACGCAATGCCCATGACGTCCGGCGTCGCCGCGTTGACGTCGTCCGGCGAGGGGAACTGCATCACCAGCGTGTCGATGGTGTCCTCGGGCCGGGTGATCTTGACCTCGAGCTCCTTCTTGTCGCGGAAGGCAGCCTCGAGCTCGGCGGCGATCTGGTCGAGCTTGTTCTCGACCGCCTCGTCCACCGCAACCGAGTACTCGAGGTGCAGGCCACCCTGCAGGTCGAGTCCGAGCTGGAAGTGTCGGGTGAAGTTGTCGGTGATCCAGGCGGGCAGCTTCTCGGCGGGCATCACCGAGGGCAGCACCGAGAGCACCGCGAACACGATCAGCGCGAGCAGACCGAGCGCTTTGAGCTTGAGAAATCGACGCATGGCTAAACCGGTATCTCTCGGGGATCAGAGGGAATTCAGGCGCTCTTGGCCTTCTTGCCCTTGTCCTTGTCGGCGGCCTTCTTGTCGTCGGCCTTGTCGTCTTTCTTGGCGTCTTTTTTGGGGGCGTCCTTCTTGTCGGACTTTTCGGACTTGGCCCCCGCCTTGTCGTCCGCGAGCGCGGCTGCCTGCGTGTCGACGATGTCCTTCTTGAGCACGCGAATCTTGACCCGATCCGCGATCTCGACGATGGCGATCTTGGGGTCGTCGGCGTTGGAGATGCGACCGAGAATGCCGCCGCCCACGACCACCTGATCGCCCTTCTTGAGGCCTTCGACCCGCTTGCGCCGCTCCTTTTCCTGCTTGGACATCGGGCGCAGGACGATGAAGTACACGACGCCGAACATCAGGAGGATCGGCAAGAGGCCGCCGAAGCCGGCACCCGCCCCACCGCCTTCCGCGAGCAGGGCGCCCTGCGACGCAGATCCGAATCCGAGAGGATGGGTGAAGATGGTGGACATCGAGAGCATCGGGGCTCGCCGCTTCGGGTTGGCAGTGGTCGCAGACTATCCTCTGGGACCGGCGGTTCTGACAGGCACGAATGCCTCCACCGGCTCCACTCGAGGCACGACCGAGTGCGCGCGGAGCGGCCTTGCCTAGCAGAGCCGTCGCGCGCGGGTCAAGGGTGCGAGGCGGCGGAGCCCACGCCGTAATGCCCCGTGATCACTTGCATTAGCGCGTCCACCACCGGCGTGAGGTCGCCCGCTCGCAGGGCCTGCCGCAGCACCGCCACCCACTGATGAAAGAAGTAGAGGTTGTGGAGGGTGGCCAGCCGGCCGAAAAGCGGATCGTTCTGCTTCTCGAGGTGCCTCAGGTAACCGCGGCTGAAGCGCCGGCACGTGGGGCAGGCGCAGTCCGGGTCGGGCGGCCCGTCGTCCTGGGCGTGCACGGCATGGCGAACGTTGAGCTTGCCCTGCCAGGTGAACAGCTGCCCGTTGCGCGCATGGCGCGTCGGCATCACGCAGTCGAACATGTCGACGCCCGACCGGACCGCCATGAGCAGGTCGTGCGGGGTGCCGATGCCCATGACGTAGCGGGGTCGGCCCTCCGGCATGCGCGGGGCGACCGCCTCCATCGTCGCGTGCATCGCGGGAATCGGCTCGCCGACCGACAGTCCCCCGAGCGCCAGACCGTCGAACGGCAGGTCGACGAGGGCCGCGAGGTGCTCCTCACGGAGCTGCAGGTCGGTCCCCCCCTGCACGATCCCGAAACAGAGCTGGCCGGGCGTCAGGATCTCCGCCCGCAGCTGCGCCGCCTCCTGGGCCCACCGGGTGCTGCGGTCCATGGCGTCCCGGACCGCGGCGCGATCGGCATCGCCGGGCGGGCAGTGATCGAGCACCATGCAGATGTCCGAGCCGAGGTTCCTTTGGACCTCGAGCACCGACCGCGGGGTCATGCGGTGCTTGCTGCCGTCGAAATGCGTCCGGTAGTCGACGCCGGCGTCGTCGATCTTCTGGAGCCCGCGCAGCGAGAACACCTGAAAGCCGCCGCTGTCGGTGAGGATGGCGCCGTCCCACCCCATCATGCCGTGCAGCCCACCGAGGGCCGCGACGGTCTCGTGCCCCGGGCGATGCGCGAGGTGATAGCTGTTGCCGAGCACGACCTGCGAGCCCAGGCGCGACAGCTCGTCGGGCACCAGGCCTTTGACTGCCCCGTAGGTGCCGACCGGCATGAAGCACGGGGTGTCGACGGGGCCGTGTGCGGTCCACAGCCGACCCGAGCGGGCTGGGCCGTCGGTTGCGAGCACCTCGAAGGTGCCCGGCGGTTGCACGGGCAGTCCCGCGTCGCGGGCCAGGCCTGCCGCCGGATCGACGCGCAGCGCCGGATCGATCGTCACGTGGGTCATGCGGCCTCCGAGCGACGGTCGAGCAGCATGCAGTCGCCGTACGAGTAGAACCGATAGCCGGCTTGCACGGCCTCGGCGTAGGCAGCCAGCACGCGCTCCCGACCGCCGAGGGTTGCGGTGAGCATCAGAAGGCTGCTCTTGGGCAGGTGAAAGTTCGTCAGCAGGTGCGTGACGACGGAAAACTCGAAGCCCGGCGTGATGACCAGATCGGTCGACGTGGCGCCGGCAACGACCGAACCGCGTGCGTTGGCGATCCCTTCGAGCGCGCGCACGACCGTCGTCCCCACCGCGAGAATCGGGCGGCCGTCGGTCCGCGCCGCCTCGATGCGCGCTGCCGCGTCCTCGTCGATGACGATGCGCTCGGAGCCGACGCGATGACGGGTCACGTCGTCGACGTCCATCGGCAAGAAGGTGCCGGGCCCGACGTGCAGCACGATCGACGCCACGTCGAGCTGCGCGAGCACGGCCGGTTCGAGGTGCAGCCCCGCGGTCGGGGCGGCAACCGAGCCCTCGGGTCCGGCGTAGACCGTCTGGTAACGCTCGGTGTCTGCTGCGTCGGCGGGACGCTCGATGTACGGCGGCAGCGGGACCTCGCCGCGGCCGCGCAGCGCGGGCAGCACCTCGCCGTCCTCGATCGCGAACCGCCGGGCGCGGGGGTCGACCGGATCGGGACCGAGGGTTCGCAGGCACAGCGGACCGGTCCGCAGCACGTCGCCGGGCTTGAGCTTCTTGGCGCCCCTCACCCAAGCACGCACCGTGGCACCCGGTCCCTGCGCCGACGACGGATCGCAGACGAGCAGCTCGAACGGGCGGCCGTCATCCCGGGTGAGATGCACGCGGGCGGGCACGACCCGTGAGCGATTGGTGACGACCAGGGCGCCCGGCGGAACGTGCGCGACGAGGTCTCGCGCCTGCACGTGCGCGTGGGGCGGGCCGACGACGAGCATGCGCGCGTCGCCGCGGCGATCCGCCGGACGTTGCGCAATGCGTTCGCGGGGCAACGCAAAATCAAAGGCTTCGGGGCGCACGAGCGGCGGAATGTAGCAGGGGTTGGTTTGCGCGGGCGGTGACGGGAGCGGCATGATGGCGGGCGGTGTCGCGACGACGAAAGCTCGGGCAAATCCTGG
>JGI12316J15310_10000101_pt64 | contig 10412 bp, 8 predicted proteins | sample MarCyaLeptolynsp_FD_15310 | JGI IMG/M metagenome (IMG submission 15310)
CGGCGCACCAGATCGAGAATTCGGACCACGTTGTCGGCGAGCTGGTGCACGTCCTCCGGGGTGTACCCGGTGACGACCGCGTCGAGGACTGCAAAGAGCTCGCGCCCAAAGTCGACGTAGCCCCGTCGCTCGAGCTCGCCCAGGCGCGTCGACGCGACCTCCATGACCTGCTTGGCCACCGGGCCCATGTCCTCGTACAGCTCGCCGAGCATGCGCCCGCGGGCCGACATCCGTTCCAACTTGGCATCGAGCGCGTCGAGCTTGCCCTCGAGTCGCGCGAGTGCGGCGTCGTTCACTGCAGCCCCCATTTCCCGGCCTTCGGCATTCGGTGGTCGAGCGGAATCGGCGTGCCGTCGAGCAGCACATTCCAGTACAGCCACTTCGCGGCGAGCTTGCCCCAGTGATTGGCGTAGCTCTCCTCCAGCAGCGTAAACGGCCCCAGCCCAGGCAGGGGGAAGCGCCCGGGGAGCGGCTCGGTCTCGTAGTTGAAGTCCAGCAGGATCGCCTTGCCGTAGCCGGTCTCGATGAAGCAGTTGGCGTGGCCGTCGAAATCCGGTCGAGGCTCGCGCCCTTCGACGTAGCGGACGATGTTGTCGTGCACGACCTCGCTCTGAAAGTGTGCGACCGATCCCGCTTTGGAGGTCGGCACGTTGGTGGCATCGCCCAGGACGAAAATCTCCTCGTATGCCGAGCTCTGCAAAGTGTGCTTGTCCGTCGGAACAAAGCCCATGTCGTCGCCCAGTCCCGACGCCACAATCGGCTCGGCGCCGTAGTGCAGCGGCACCGAGACGAGCAGGTCGTACTCGAGACTCCGGTCGTCGTAACTCGAGATCGTCTGCGACTGGCCGTCCACGCTCGCGACCACGAAGTCCGTCTCGAGCACGATGCTCTTGCGCGTCAGCAGATCCACGAGCATCTTGGCCGCGACCGGCTTGGTGAACGCGGCATCGAGCGGCGTGGCGTAGACGATCTCGACCGCATCTCGCATCTTGCGTCGCGTGAAGTAGGCGTCAGCCAAGAAGGCGAACTCGAGCGGCGCGACCGGGCACTTGATCGGCATCGATGCGATGTTGATGACCAGGCGCCCTCCCTTGAACCCATCGAGCATTCGACCGAGCGCGACCGAGCCCTCCACGGAATAGAAGTCCGTCGCCGTGGTCCGCCATCCCTCGGCGGCCAGGCCATCGGTCGCCTCGGGGACCGTCCGACAACCCGTCGCGATCACGAGCACGTCGTAGGGGAGACGCTGTGCCCCCACGAGGTTCACGACCCGCCCCGGCGCGTCGATGCTTTCGACCGCGCAGGTGCGAAAGTCGACGCCGCCAGGCAGCAGGCTGGCACGCGGCCGAACCAAATCCTCCTCGCGATACTCGCCGAACGGCAGCAGCAGCAGACCGGGCTGGTAGACGTGGCGATCGTCCTGGTCCACGACCGTGATCGCCCACAATCGCTCGTTGAGGGTCTTGCGCAACCGATGCGCGAGGGTCGTGCCGCCCGTTCCGGCACCGACAATGACGAGGTTCTTCACGGCGACCGAGCCCTAAGCGCGCCCGGGACGGCCCATCCCGCACAAATCTGGGCGATGAGGCGGCGGGACCTCACACCGAGCCGAGAAACCTGCGCGGTCCCTGCCTGGTCTGAGCGGCAGTCGTCCGTGTTGCGACTGCCGGAGCCCCCGCGTCGGGCGCGGCGCCGCGGACGGCGGGGGCACACCATGCAAGCTCGACTGACGATCCGCGACCTCCACAAGACGTATGCCGGGGGCGTTCGCGCGCTCCAGGGCGTGGACCTGGACATCCTTCCCGGCATGTTCGGACTGCTCGGCCCCAACGGCGCCGGAAAATCCACCCTGATGCGCACGATCGCCACGCTGCAGGAGCCCGACCGGGGGTCGATTCAACTCGGTGAGCTCGACGTGCTGGCCGAGCCCGATCGGGTCCGCCAGGTCCTCGGCTACCTGCCGCAGGACTTCGGAGTCTATCCGCAGCTCGATGCGGTCTCGTTGCTCGATCACTTCGCGGTCCTCAAGGGAATCAACTCCCGGAGCGAGCGCAAGTCCGTCGTCGAGGCGCTGCTGCGGCGCGTCAACCTGTGGGACCACCGCAAGAAGAAGCTCGGCGGATACTCCGGAGGGATGCGTCAGCGCTTCGGGATCGCGCAAGCGCTGATCGGTCAGCCCAAGCTCATCATCGTCGACGAGCCGACCGCCGGCCTCGACCCGGAAGAGCGCACCCGCTTTCTCAACCTGCTCGCGGAGATCGGCGAGCAGGTCGTCGTGTTGCTCTCGACGCACATCGTCGACGATGTCGCGGACCTGTGCGCGAACATGGCGATCATCGCCGGTGGCCGGGTGCTTCGCTCGGGTCGTCCCCGCTCCGCGATCGACGAGCTGTCGGGCAAGACGTGGCGCAAGGTCATCGACAAGAAGGACCTGCCCGAGCATGAGCGCGACAACACGATCATCTCCACGCGGCTCGTCGGCGGGCGCACGGTGATTCACGTATTCGCCGACGGGCGCCCGGACGACTCCTTCGACGAGGTCTCGCCCGATCTCGAGGACGTCTACTTCACCACGCTCAAGAAGGCGGCCTGATCCAATGCTGCACTTCTTGTCGTTCGAGCTCCGCTACCGGATGCGCCAGCCCGCGGTGTGGCTGTTCGCGCTGATGTTCGGGGTGATGACCTTCGCCGCCGCGACCACGGACGCGGTGGTCATCGGTGGCGCGGCGGGCCAGACCGCAATCGACTCGCCCTTCGTCATCACCCAGTTCCTGTCGATCATGAGCCTGCTCGGCGTGCTCATCGTGGTGGCCTTCACCGCTGGCTCGGTGGTGCGCGACTTCGAGATGGGCACCTACCCGCTGTTCTTCACGCGGCCGATCAAGCGCTCGAGCTATCTGATCGGGCGCTACCTCGGGGGCACCGCGACCACGATGGTCGTGATGTTCGGCGCCGCCCTCGGACTCGCGCTCGGCGGCATGATGCCGTGGCTGGACTCCGAGCGCCTGGTGGGCTTTTCGCCCGTGCCCTACGCCCACGTGCTGACCTTCGTGGTGCTGCCGAACCTGCTGGTCACCGGCGCGCTCTTCTTTGCGCTGGCCAGCCTCACCCGACGCATGTTGTTTGCGTGGGTCGGGGTGATCGCCTTCTTCGTGGTCTACGGGGTCTCGCAGGCGTTCATCGCCGATCTGGACAACGAGCTGCTCGCCGCGCTCGCCGATCCGTTCGGGCTGTCGGCCATCGAGCTCGCGACGCGGTACTGGACCCCGTCCGAGCGCAACACCCTCCTCGTTCCGCTGTCGGGGGCCTTCGCCCTCAACCGCGCCGTGTGGCTCGGCGCAGCCGGTCTCACGATCGCGGTCACCGTCGCGCGGTTCTCGATGCGCGCGCCGCAATTTGGTTCGTCCAAGCGCGCCGCGGTCGACGTCGGGGCGCCAGCGCCCGTCGACGTCGCCGTCCCGGTCGCGTCCCGCAGCTTCGGTCCCCGAGCCCAGCTGGCGATGTTCATGCGACTGGCCCGCACCGAGCTGCGCCAGATCGTGCGCAGCACGCCGTTCATCGTGATCTCGGTGTTCGCCTTCGCCAACGTGTTCGCGTCGGCGTTCGGCACCACGGACGCGATGTACGGCACCTCCGTCTATCCCGTCACCCAGCTGATGCTGCGGCTGCTCAACGGGGCCCTCGGGCTGTTCCTGATCATCGTGCTGACGTTCTACGCCGGCGAGATGGTCTGGCGTGACCGCAAGTTCGGCATCGCGGACGTCGTCGACGCCCTGCCGATCCCGAACTGGGTACCACTGCTGTCCAAGCTGTGTGCGCTGTGGGCCTCGCTGGTCGTGCTGATGGTCGTCGGCACCAGCGCGACCATGCTGTTCCAGCTGTCCAAGGGCTACACCGTGTTCGAGCTCGACCTGTACGGCTCGATGCTCTTCGGTATGGACCTGCCGATGTGGATTGCGGTCTCGTGCCTGGCACTGGTCTTTCAGGTCGTGTCCGGGCACAAGTTCGCGGGCTACGGCCTGATGATCGCCTACTACGTCCTGCGGGCTGCCCTGCCCCAGATGGGACTGTCGCATCCGCTGTATCGCTACGCCTCGATGCCCGGCGCGCCGTACTCGGACATGAATGGGTTTGGGCACTACGTCGAGCCCGCCTTCTGGTTCCGGCTGTACTGGGCGCTCGCCGCTCTCGTGCTGGTGCTCATCGCCAACTTGATGTGGCTGCGCGGCACGGACCGGCGTTTCCGGCTGCGTCTTCGTCAGGCGCGCAAGCGGATCACCCGACTCAACACCGCCCTGCTCGCCGCGGGCACGCTCGGCTTCTTCGCCGTGGGCGGCGTCATCTACTACAACACCAACGTCCTCAACACGTACACGAGCCGGGACGATCAACAGGACCAGCAGCAGCGCTATGAGGAGACCTTCGGTCAGCACGCCACGCTGGCGCAGCCGCGCGTCATCGCGGCAGACCTCGAGGCGGACCTGTTCCCCCAAGAGCGCCGCCTCGAGATGCGCGGCACCTTCACCCTGAAGAACAAGACCGACGAGACCATCGAGACGCTCCACGTGCGGCTGGATCCCGAGATGCGCGTCAATGCACTGAGCCTGGCGTCGCTTTCGATCGCGGAGCAGGACGAGGAGCTCGGCTACACGATCTATCGGCTCGAGCAGCCGCTGGCCCCCGGCGCCGAAATGGCCGTGTCGTTCGACCTGACGTACCACGAGCCCGGGTTCAAGGCGCAGGGCTCGTCCACGGACATCGTGCATAACGGCTCGTTCTTCCACAACAGCCGCTACGTCCCCCACTTCGGCTACAGCAAGGGCCTCGAGCTCTCCGACCCCAACGAGCGACGCAAGCGAGGGTTGCCCGAGCGCGACCGCATGCCCGACCTCGACGACGAAGCCGCACGCGCCAACACGTACATTTCCGACGAAGCGGACTGGATCGAGTTCTCGGCCACGGTCAGCACCAGCGCCGACCAGACCGCCCTGGCACCAGGGTACCTGGTCAAGCAGTGGGACGAAGGGGACCGCCACTACTTCCGCTACGAGATGGACGCGCCCATCCTCAACCTCTACGCATTCTTGTCGGGAGTCTACGAGGTCGAGCGCGCCAAGTGGAAGGACGTCGACATCGCCGTCTACTACCACGCACCACACCGCTACAACGTCGAGCGCATGATCGAAGCGGTGGGCAAGTCGCTGGACTACTACACCGAGCACTTCAGCCCGTACCAGCACCGCCAGCTGCGGATCGTGGAGTTTCCACGCTACGCCTCGTTCGCGCAGTCGCTCCCGAACATCGTGCCGTACTCCGAGAGCATCGGGTTCATCGCCGACCTCCGCGACCCGGACGCGATCGACTACGTCTTCTACGTCACCGCCCACGAGGTGGCGCACCAGTGGTGGGCGCACCAGGTCATCGGCGCCAACGTGCAGGGCGGCACGGTGATGTCGGAGACGCTCGCCCAGTACTCCGCGCTGATGGTGATGGAAAAGGAGTATGGCCGCGACAAGATGGCCAAGTTCCTGGACTACGAGCTCAATCGGTACCTGATCGGTCGCGCCACGGAGACCCACCGCGAGGTCCCGCTGATGCGCGTCGAAAACCAGCCGTACATCCACTACAACAAGGGCAGCCTCGTGATGTACCAGCTGCGCGAGTACCTCGGCGAGGACGTCCTCAACGGAGCACTGGCGCGCTACATCGAGCGCGTTGGCTTTCAGGAGCCGCCCTACACGACCTCGCGCGACCTGGTCGAAGAGATCCGGCGGGTCACCCCGGACAAATACGCCTACCTCATCGAGGACCTGTTCGAGGCGATCACGATCTACGACAACCGAGCGATGTCGGTGTCGGCGACCGAGCGCGACGACGGCAAGTGGGACGTCACGATGGAGCTCCAGACCCACAAGTATCGTGCCGACGAGCGCGGCGCCGAGACCCGGGTGGACGTGGACGACTTCATCCCGATCGGGGTGCTGGGCAAGGATGAGGACGGCGAAGACGTGACGCTCTACGAGGAGCTGCACCGTCTCGCGGGCGACACCCACACGATCACCGTGACCGTGGACCAAAAGCCCACCCGGGCCGGGGTCGACCCGCGGGTGCTGCTCATCGACCGCAAGCCGGACGACAATCTCAAGAAGATTCGCTGAACGGCTTCAGAACTTGCCGTTGTCGTTGTTCCACTCGGACTTCGGCGCGACCGCTTCGATCGTGTTCCAGTGCTCGACGACCTTGCCGTCGGCGAGCCGGAACAGGTCGTAGATCGCCGAGTGCTTGGTCGCGCGGGCCCCCTCGCTCACCGTGAGCACGAACGAGCCCTCGGCGAGCACCCGGTGCAGCGTCTGGTACTCGAGCAAGGGTCGACCGGCCTCCGTCGCCTCGAGGGCGGCGCGCCACGCCTCGTTGCCGTCTTCGAGCTCGGGGTCGTGCTGGACGAGGCCGTTGGGATCGAGGTAGCCGTCGAGCGCGTCGAAGCGTCGCTCGATCAGGACCGACTGCACGAGCTCGCGGGCGCGCGCGCGGTTGGCTTCGGTCTTGTCGAGGTCGGTCGGCTCGGTTGGACCGTCGACCATGCTGCGCCCCGCGGGGTTGGGCCCCTTGCGCGGCTGAATGTTGTCCCAGTGCTCGACCGCGCGATCGCCCTCGAAGCGAAAGACCTCGAACCCGATCCGACGGGTGGAAAAATCGTACTCGGTGTGCCCGAAGACGAAGTCGCCGTCGGCGAAGATGCGCACGATGTTGACCCGCGGATTGGTCTTTGCGAGCCGAGCGAAGAGCTGCGCGAGCCCCTCGCTCCCCTCGTGGGTCTGCGGGTTGTGCTGGATGTACTTCGCCTCGTCGACGACCGCGACCGCATCGGGGTCCCCCGTCTCCAGACCTTTGAGCAGGCGAACGATCTGGGCTTTGCGGTGCTCGGGCGACGTCATCGGCGTCCGCGAGGCTGAGCCCCCGCGGGGGGAATTGCAACCAGGAGCGGGATGACAGCGCGCGTTTCGCACAGCAAAAAAGTCCGCGGACGCAGTGATCAAAACGGGCCGCGCACGGACATCGGCGCCGGACCGCATTCATGGCTTTCCGCGAACCCGATGCCACGCCGACGACGGCGACGTTCGACTATCCCTTGCCCCGCCAGGCCGTGGCGCGGCGCTACGCCGCCGACGACGGTGAGCGCCTCGATGCCCTCGCGGGGACCTGGGCCGCCGTCTTCTATCTGAGCTGGGCCGGCCTGCTGCTCGGATGGTGGCCGCCCGGCGCGTTCGCGCTCGTCGGGCTGGTCGCGTTCATCCGCAACTTCAACGCCCTGCACGAGGCCTTTCACGCCCGTCGAAGTCGGGACCGGGCGTGGCTGGGACGGGTGCTGATGGTGGTGACCAGCCCCCTGATGCTGGGCTACGGACCGCTGCGCGACAACCACCTTCAGCACCACACGTGGGCCGGCCAGGCGGGACGCGACCCGGACCACTACCTGCTCGCAGGGCGCTGGTACGTGGCGCTCTTTCATGCGCTGACCCAGCCCGAGCAGGCCGTCTTCCGCTACGTACGACGCTGCGGCTGGTCGGGCTCACTCATCGCAACGCTGGCCGGCCACACCGTCGTGTTCGCCGCGATCGCCGTCATCGGCTGGAGCGCTCCACTGGTGTGGTGGCTCGGGGTGACGCGCGTCGGCAATGCCGCGTCGTGGTTCATCTTCGACTGGTGTCTGCACCACCCGCAACGCTGGGGTGACGACGGGCCGCCGGGGCTTCCGGCACCGCTGCGCTGGGTTTGGGTCGTGCTCTTTTCCCGCGACAACCTCTACGGCGTCGAGTTCCACCACGTCCATCATCAATACCCCTTCGTCCGCGACGCAGACCTGCCCAAGCTGTCCAAGGAGCTGCTGCAATGTCGGTGACCCGGGTGGAAGGCGAGGCGGCCGCGCGCGAACGCTGGGGCGCGATGGCACAACGGGTGGCGGGGTCGTACTCGGTCGGCGATCCGCTCGCGGACGAGGCCGTTGCGAGCATGAACGGTCACCTCGAGCTTGCACACCGAGCACTCTCGGTTGCGCTGGATGGCGGAACCGTCGACGGCCCCGAGCCACTGCGGCGCTTTGCCCACGAGGCTCGAGCACCGCGCGCCTGGCAAGACGACCGCCGGTGCGAACGCGGGGCGGCCGTACTGCGTCGCTGGGCGCCGTGGGTCGCGCTGGTGCTGCGATGCGAAGCCCTGCCTCGCGCGTACGCATCCCCGATCGGCAACAAGCCACTGGCGCTGACTCGGCGACTGGCGCAGGACACCAAGCAGCGCCTGACGTACACCGCACGCTTCGTGTGGAGCACCCAGCAGACGGGCGCGATGGGTGTCGACGGTGCGGGGACGCGCGCGTGCATTCGCGTTCGCTGGACCCACGCCGTCGTGCGCGATCGCCTGTTGCGGACCGGCTTCGACCCCGCCTGGGGTGTCCCGATGCCGCAGCCCGATCTCGCCGCGACGGCGCTGCTGTTCGGGGTCGTTGCGATCGAAGGCCTGCGACGCCTCGGCGCCGAAATTGCCGAGCATGATGCCGACGCGGTCGCGCACCTGTATCGCGTCGTGGCGGATCGCGTCGGTGTGAGCCCCGAGCTGCAGACGGACACGCACGCCGATGGATGCGACCGCTTTGCGCTGCTGACCGCGATGCATGGGCCCCCAGACGCAGACAGCCGCACGCTGACCGATGCGTTGATGTCCACGCCGGTCACGGCAGCAAAGACGGGTCTGGAGCGCGCGGCTGGGCACGCGGCACGCTGGGCCATGCGCGGCGTCGCCGGAGGACTGCTCGGCCCGCTTGCGCCGGGCTTGGGGCTGCCCCGCTCCCGACGCCGATTCGCCGCCGCAGGCCGACTGCTGCGACTACTCCCTGCTCCGGTTCCTGCGCAGGCGCAGCTCATTGAGCGGTTGCTGCGCTGAGCCACAAGCCGTACACCACTGCCCCGACCCGTGAGCCAACGATCCGAGCCGTCGCCCCCCGAAACGCCGCGCCCCCCTCGCGTGGCCGACCGCGTGGGTCTGGCCAAGTCGCGCGCGACGGTGGCCCGCCGCTTGTTCGGGCGCGACGGCGAGCCCCCGCTGACGGTCGGGCGCTATCGAATCGAGCACCGTCTCGGCGCCGGCGGCATGGGCATCGTCTACGCGGCGCACGACGAAGAGCTCGATCGGCAGATCGCGGTCAAGCTCATCGCCGGCGGAACGGACGACGACAACGAGCGTACGACCTCACGGCTGCGGCGCGAAGCCAAGGCAATGGCTCGCGTCTCGCACCCCAACGTGGCGACGGTGTTCGAGGTCGGGCGCCACGACGGCGAAGTGTTCGTCGCCATGGAGCTCGCCCCAGGGGACACGCTGCGCGGTTGGTTGGCACAGTCGCGTACGACAGACGAAATCCTCGGGGTACTGGCCCAGGCGGCGCGGGGACTGGCCGCCGCTCACGACGCGGGTATCGTGCATCGCGACTTCAAACCCGAGAACGTCATGGTCGGTGACGATGGTGTCGTCAAGGTACTCGACTTTGGAGTCGCCGCATCGGTGGGAGCGCTCGACGATGCGACCACCGAAGACGGGCTCGTCGTTGCGCTGGACCGGGTCACGCGGACCGGTCACCTCGTGGGCACGCCGATCTACATGGCCCCCGAGCAGCTGCGGGGCGAGCCCCCCGACCCACGCTCGGACCAGTTCAGCTTCTTCGTCGTGGCGTACGAGGCTCTGCTCGGGCGGCGGCCGTACGAGGCCACGACGCTGGAGGAGCTGCGGCGTGCGGTGGAGCAGCCCGTCCGGTTCCCCACCGAGAACCGGGCGCTGCCACGGCACATCGAAAGCGCGATCCGGCAGGGAACTTCCCCCGAACCGGCCGAGCGTTTCGCCAGTCTGCACGCCGTCGCGGACGTTCTCGCGTCCGATCCGGCCAAGGCCCGTCGACGGCGCGTACTGACCGGGCTGACGATCGTCGCCGTGGGCGCTGGTGCGTTCGCGGTCGCGCGAGGCACCGAGGAGACCCGCTGCCTCGAGGGACGCGACCGGGTGTCGAAGCGCTGGAGTGCGTCCGAGCGCGAGCGCTTGGCCGAGGCGTTTTCCGCGACGGGGCTCGGATTCGCCGAGTCGACCTGGACGAACCTCGATCCGGTGCTCACGGCCTGGTCGGAGCGGTGGGCCCAAGCGCACGGCCAAGCGTGCGAGGCCGCGCGCGTGTTCGAGACACAGCCGGAGGCGGTGTGGCAGCTCCAGCGCGCATGCCTCGACGAGGCTTGGCGGCGCTTCGATCTGCTCGTCGAAGCCCTGGGCACCCCGGATGGCACGGCGGTGCGCCAGGCCCCGAACGCGGCCGGCCAACTGCCGAGTGCCCAGCGTTGCCTCGAAATTCGGAGCGTGGAGGACGGGCAAGCGCCCCG
>JGI12316J15310_10000085_pt5 | contig 10386 bp, 9 predicted proteins | sample MarCyaLeptolynsp_FD_15310 | JGI IMG/M metagenome (IMG submission 15310)
GGCCGGGGCAGCTCTGGAGGAGCGGGTGCTTCAGGCTTGTGAGCGTTTCCGGATTTAGGTTTTGGGAGAGAGAAGATGGCGATTGAGGGGATTGGCGCACGTGCGCTTCGCAAGGAAGACAAGCGCTTCATAACCGGCAAGGGCCGGTACACGGACGACATGGTTCTTCCCGGGATGGGTCACGCGGCCTTTGTACGGTCTCCGCATGCGCATGCGAAGGTGACGGGGATTGATGCGAGCGCGGCGCTTGCGATGCCGGGTGTTGATGCGGTTCTGACGGGGGACCAGCTTGTGGGAGACGGGATCGGCAACCTGATCTGCGGTTGGATGATCCATTCCAAGGACGGCACGCCGATGAAGATGGGCGGCTGGCGGGCGCTTGAGCCTGAGGTTGTGCGCCATGTTGGCCAGGCGGTTGCGGTTGTTGTTGCCGATACGGCGGCGCAGGCGCGCGATGCGGCGGATGCGGTTGTTGTCGACTATGAGGAGCTTCCGGCGGTTGTCGATCCGGTTGCCGCGCTTGAGCCGGGAGCGCCACAGGTGCATCCGGAAGCGGAAGGCAACCTGATCTATGACTGGGAGATCGGGGATTCTGCGGCGGTTGATGCGGCGTTTGCGGGCGCGGCGCATGTGACGAAGATGGAGATCCGCAACAACCGTCTTGTTCCGAACCCGATGGAGCCGCGGGCCGCGCTTGCCAGCTACGACGATGCGGAAGAGCATCACACGCTCTACACGACCTCGCAGAACCCGCATGTTGCGCGTCTTGTTCTGTCAGCGTTCTACAATGTTGCGCCGGAGCACAAGCTGCGTGTGATCGCACCGGATGTGGGCGGCGGCTTCGGGTCGAAGATCTATATCTACCCGGAAGAGATGGTGTGCCTTTGGGCGTCCAAGCGTGTGGGCCGCCCGGTGAAGTGGGTGTCGGACCGGACGGAAGCGTTCCTGACGGATGCGCACGGGCGCGATCACGTGTCGGAGGCGGAGCTTGCGCTTGATGCGGACAACCGGATTGTCGGCCTGCGTGTGAAGACGATCGCCAATCTTGGCGCGTATATGTCTTTGTTCTCGTCGGCTGTTCCGACCTATCTTTATGCAACGCTGTTGTCGGGTCAGTACAACATTCCGGCGATCCATGCGAATGTGAAGACGGTCTATACCAACACGACGGCGGTGGATGCCTATCGGGGGGCAGGCCGTCCGGAGGCGACCTATCTTCTTGAGCGGATCATGGAGACGGCGGCGCGGGAGGTGGGTCTTTCGCCCGCGGACTTCCGGCGCAAGAACTTCGTGCGGGAGTTCCCGCATCAGACGCCGGTGATCATGTGCTACGACGCGGGCGACTATGACGCGACGCTTGATGCGGCGCTGTCTGCTGCCGACTATGCGGGCTTTGCGGCGCGCAAGGCGGAGGCGGCCTCGCGCGGCAAGCTGCGGGGGATCGGTCTTTCCTGCTACATCGAGGCCTGCGGGATCGCGCCGTCTGCGGCGGTCGGGTCTCTGGGGGCCGGTGTCGGTCTCTGGGAATCGGCCGAGGTGCGGGTGAACCCTGTCGGGACGGTTGAGGTTCTGACGGGCTCTCACAGCCACGGCCAGGGTCACGAGACGACGTTCGCGCAGCTGATCTGCGAGCGGTTCGGTCTGGACAGCGATGCGGTGTCGATCGTTCACGGGGATACGGACAAGGTGCAGTTCGGGATGGGGACCTACGGGTCTCGGTCCGGTGCTGTGGGCATGTCTGCGATCGTGAAGGCGCTGGACAAGGTTGAGGAGAAGGCGAAGAAGATCGCGGCGCATCTGATGGAGGCGTCGGAAGGCGACATCCAGATCGAGGGCGGTGAGCTGAAGGTCGCGGGCACGGACAAGAAGCTGTCGTTCACGGAAGTGGCGCTTGCGGCGTATACGGCGCACAATCTTCCCGAAGGCATGGAGCCGGGTCTGAAGGAGGGTGCGTTCTACGACCCGTCCAACTTCACGTTCCCGGCGGGGACCTATGTGTGCGAGGTCGAGGTCGACCCGGAGACGGGCAAGACGGAGATCGTGAGCTTTGTTGCCGCGGACGACTTCGGCAAGGTGATCAACCCGATGATCGTGGAAGGCCAGGTTCACGGCGGTCTTGTTCAGGGGATCGGCCAGGCGCTTCTGGAGAATGCGGCCTATGACGAGAGCGGCCAGCTTCTGACGGCGTCCTACATGGACTACACGATGCCGCGGGCGGACGATGTTCCCTCGTTCAGCCTGTCGACGCATGAGACGCTTTGCCCGGGCAATCCGCTTGGCATGAAGGGATGCGGGGAGGCCGGTGCGATCGGGTCTCCGCCTGCGGTGATCAACGCGATCACGGATGCGATCGGGTCGAACGACCTGACGATGCCTGCAACGCCTGAGAAGGTGTGGCAGCTGTGCCAGTCGCAGCTGAAGCAGGCGGCCGAATAAGGTTCAAGAGGAAGTTCTTCGGGCAGGTTTAGCCTGCCCGGTCATCTGACAAAGAGACTTTGGGGAGACCCGTCATGTATGAAACAACCTATCACCGCGCCGGTTCGGTTGCCGAGGCGTCGGATCTGATGTCGAAGGCCGAGGACGGCAAGGTTCTTGGAGGCGGCCAGACGCTTCTACCGACGATGAAGCAGCGTCTTGCGTCGCCGAGCGATCTTGTTGATGTGACGAAGATTGCGGAGATGAACGGCATCTGCGAGGGCGATGGCAGCCTGTCGATCGGTGCGGCGACGACGCATGCGGAGGTTGCCGCGTCTGATCTTGTGCGCTCGAAACTTCCGAGCCTTGCCGGTCTTGCGGGCGGCATCGGCGATCCGGCGGTGCGGCACATGGGCACGATCGGGGGCTCGATCGCCAACAACGATCCGGCTGCGGACTATCCGGCGGCACTAGTGGCGCTGGGGGCAACGGTGGTGACGAGCAAGCGCTCGCTCTCGGCTGAAGACTTCTTCGTCGGCATGTTCGACACGGCGCTGGATGAGGACGAGATCGTGGTGTCGGTGACGTTCCCGCTGATCGAGAAGGGGGCTTACGCCAAATACCCGAACCCGGCCTCGCGCTATGCGATGGCAGGGGTCTATGTGGCCAAACACCAGGACGGCTCCGTGCGGGTGGCGGTGACCGGGGCGGGCCACTACGGCGTCTTCCGGGTTGATGGCATGGAAGCGGCGCTGGCGGGCAACTGGTCGCCGGACGCGGTCGCCGGCATCAAGGTCGATGCAGGCTCCATGCTGCACGACATCCACGGCTCCGCCGCCTACCGCGCAAACCTCGTCACCGTCATGGCCAAACGAGCCGTCCAAAAAGCAGGCTGACAAAATCAAACAACGAGTCATCTTTTTCAAAGCCCGGTTCGTAACTGAACCGGGCTTTTTGATATTCGGCCGACTGCAAGAAAAAAGTCATGAACTAAGTGTGATATAGACGACGAAACGACAATCCAAATTATGCTAATACGGTGAGTGAGTTTGGGAAAACCATATTTTTTGGCCCATAAAGGAACACAAATACGTCTAATGGATGCATAAGGACGTGGTTGACACGTTCAGATCGGGCGGCATGAGGCCGAAAGACGGGACAGAGGTATAGATGGCGGTATCAAATCAGCGGGCTCCAAAAGCCGGCGGTCCTCGGGAAAATCCCGTAGCGGTTGCTTTCCGGCCCATTCGGTCGGCGTTCTGGGGCGTAGCAATCGTCAGCTTTGTCATCAACATTCTGATGCTCACCGGCCCGGTGTTCATGCTTCAGATCTATGACCGGGTGCTTGCAAGCGGCTCCGTCCCGACACTCGTCGTCATTGGCTCCCTGGCGATCGTTCTTTACGTTTTCTACGGCATACTGGAAGGAGTGCGCGGACGCATCCTGTCGCGCCTCGGCCAACGCGTCGATGCGCGTCTCTCCGGTATTGTCTACAAGGTCTCCAACAGTCTTCCCGTGCGGTTGGGCCGCAAGTCTGCGCGTCTGCGGCCGGTTCAGGATCTTGATACCATCCGCCAGTTTCTGTCCGGACCCGGACCAGCGGCCATATTCGATATTCCCTGGCTGCCGCTCTATCTCGGCATCGTGTTTCTGTTTCACCCGCTTCTGGGTGTCGTTGGGCTGGCCGGTGCCGTCATTATCTCGATACTGATTGTGGCGAATGAGTACATGTCCCGTGGGCCGACCGAAGATGCCGCAGGGCAGTCCGGACGCAGAACCGCGGCGGTTGAGAGCGGTCAGCGCAATGCGGAAGTTGTCGCTGCCATGGGCATGCAATCAACCCTCACGGCCCGTTGGGACGCACAGAATACAGAATACCTCGCAACACAGCGCCGGGCCTCCGATACCACGGGTGTTTTCGGAACGGCGATCAAGACGATCCGCTTTATCTTACAGTCGGCCATTCTTGCGGTTGGCGCCTGGCTGGCCATTCAACAGGAAATCACGCCGGGTGTCATGATCGCCGCGTCGATCATGACCTCTCGCGCCCTGGCGCCGATCGAGCAGGCTGTCGCCCAGTGGCGCGGATTCGTTGCAAGCCGGCAGGCCCTGCGCCGTCTGCGCGAAATCCTTCAGGTTGCCGAAGCGGAAGAGTTCAAGATGGATCTTCCGCAACCTTCCAAAGGCATTACGGTCGAACAGGTTTTTTGCGGTCCCTTCGGTGAGCCGACGCCTTACGTTCAGAACGTCACACTTGATCTGCAGGCAGGCGACGGTCTCGGCGTCATTGGTCCGTCCGGGTCCGGCAAGTCGACCTTCGCACGGGCGCTTGTGGGCGTTACGACACCGCTTCGCGGCGTGATCCGGTTCGACGGTGCGGAGCTCTCCCAGTGGGAAAGCAAGAAGCGGGGCGAATTTATCGGCTATCTGCCGCAGGATCTGCAGCTTTTCGATGGCACGATCGCCGAAAATGTTGCTCGCTTCCGTGAAGATGCCGCGCCGGAGAAAATCATCGAGGCAGCGAAGCTGGCCGACGTTCACGAGATGATCGTGGCGTTACCGGAAGGCTACAACACCGTTATTGGCCGGAGCGGGCGCTCTTTGTCTGCCGGACAGCGGCAACGGCTTGCTCTCGCGCGTGCGCTCTACGACAACCCGTTCCTGGTGGTTCTGGATGAGCCCAACTCCAACCTGGATGCGATCGGAGAAAGCGCGTTGACCAACGCTATCAAGGCCATGCGCGAAAAGGGTTCAATTGTCGTGGTAATCGCACACCGTCCGAGTGCGATCGCGACGGTCGACAAGATTCTCTGCCTCAAGGAAGGCAAGATGGCCGGGTTCGGTCCAAAGGAAGAGGTGCTGAAACAGGTTGTCCAACCCGTTCAGCCCATGCGTCAGGGAGCAGGAGCGGCCCGATGAAGAACTCAGATTCCATGAAACATGCAGCGGCTGCCAATCCGGCAGACGAAGAGCTCAGCAAGACCGTTCGCAAACATTTGTTCTTTTCGCTGTTTGTCACGATCTTTGTTGTGGTCGGTATCGGTGGCTGGGCGACCTTTACCGAGATCTCCGGCGCTGTCGTCTCCTCCGGCACGGTTGTTGTGGAAAGCAACATCAAGCAGGTTCAGCACCGTGAAGGCGGCATTGTCCGCCAGATCAACGTCAAGGACGGGGACGTTGTCGAATCAGGTGATCTGCTGCTCAGTCTCGATGACACGGTCACGCGCGCGAACCTTGCCGTCATCACCAAACAGCTTCGCGAACTGACAGCGCAGGAACTGCGTCTGGAGGCGGAGCGTGACGAAATTCGAGCGATTTCCTGGCCAGAAGATCGCATTGAAAGCCTGGGCGATATCGAGCGTGGCCAGCAGCTGCTTCTGGAGGCGCGCCAGAATTCTAAGGATGGGCGCAAGAACCAGCTTGAGGAACAGATACGCCAGTTCAACAAACAGTCAGAGGGTCTCGAGGCTCAGGTGACTGCGAAAGACTCCGAAATCGAGCTGATCAAGGAAGAATTGGCCGATCTCGACGGCCTGCTCGACAAGCAGCTGGTCTCCAAGAGCCGTGTTTCGGCACTGCGCCGGGAACAGGCACGGCTTTCCGGTGAATATGGCGACCTTATCGCCCAGATCGCGCGGACCAAGGAAGCCATCAGCGAGCGCCAGATCCAGATCCTGCAGATTGAGGAATCCTACCGCGCCGAGGTGCTGGAGCAGCTTCAGGAAGCACGCTCGCGCATCGCTCAGCTCGAGGAACAGAAGATCGCGGCTGAAGACGAACTGACCCGCGTCGACATCGTGGCACCGCGCAACGGGTATGTGCACCAGCTTTCTGTGCATACGATCGGCGGTGTTGTGGCTCCCGGCGAAACGGTTATGCAGATCGTCCCGCGCGAGGATCAGCTCATTATCGAGGCACAGGTTCAGCCTGTCGATATCGATCAGCTTGCACCGGGACAGGAAGCAAGGATCCGCTTTCCGAGTTTCGATCAGAGAACAACGCCTGAACTCAATGCAAAGCTGCTAACGGTTGCTGCCGACCTGACACAGGATGAGCGGACCGGGTTGAGCTACTACACAGCCAAGCTGATCATCGACGACGATGAACTGGAAAAGCTCGGCTCGCAAACGCTGGTTCCCGGAATGCCGGTGGAGACGTTTCTTCAGACTGGTGAGAGAACGGTTCTGAGTTATCTGGTGAAACCGGTCACGGACCAGATCGCCCATGCGATGCGAGAGCGGTAGTCGCTGCACCGAAACATCTGACACAAAGGGGAGGCCGACCGGTCTCCCTTTTTCGTCAGAGCACAAGCACGTCTACCGATGATCCTGCCTTCAGCGCCGGGGCATGCGGCGGCCTGACAATGAGGGCTCCTGACCTTGCCAGCAGAGCGAGCATTGAGCTGTCCTGCTTTGAAAAAGGTGTTGCAACAAGCCGGCCATCGGCATCTTCGTGCAACGTAGAGCGTACATAATCCTGACGCCGGTCGTTCTCGGGCAGGTCGTCGCCGAGAATTGCGTGTCTCGGAGCGGTTGCGCCGGACGAGGAGCCCAGCATTGCGTGTATCAAGGGCTTTAGAAAAAGCAGCCCACACACAAGGCTTGAAACGGGATTGCCGGGGAGGCCCAGTACTTTCGTGGTTCCGAGCCTGCCTGCCATCAAAGGCTTTCCCGGACGCATCGCGATGCGCCAGAAAGCCAGATCCATGCCTTCCTGGCCGAGAACGTCCTGAACCAGATCATGGTCACCGACCGATGCGCCGCCGAGCGTGACCAGAATATCAGCCCTTTCAGTGATTGCCGCGCGCACATGATTGGCAAGTTCAATCGGGTCATCTTGCGAGATGCCGAGATCCAGCGGTTGCCCGCCGCAATCTTCCACGAGACCCGCGATTCCTGCGTGGTTTGAGGCAATGATCTGATCCGGACCCGGTTCGGTGCCCGGACGCACCAGTTCGTCGCCTGTTGCCAGTATGGCCACCTTCGGCCGTCTGATGACAGGCACGTCCGGGTAATTCATGGCAGCTGCAAGCGCCAGGTGGCGGTAGGTCAACTTGAGCGGAGGTTCAAGAAGAACCTGATCCTTGTGAAAGTCGAGCCCGGCGGGACGGACGAATGCACCTTGCGGAGGGATTTCAAGAACGGAAATGGTGTCGTTCTGCCGCTGTGCATTTTCCTGAATGAGAATGGTGTCCGCTCCCTCGGGCAGCGGTGCACCTGTGAAGATGCGAACGGTCTGGCCGTTTGCAACGTGACCGGAGAAGCCATGACCCGCGGGTGCTTCACCGATGACGTCAAGGGTCGCGTTTCCATCGGCAACGTCCGCATGCCGGATTGCATAGCCGTCCATTGCCGAGGCTGCAAAAGGGGGCTGTGTGCGTTTTGAAACCAGGTTTTCGGACAGTGTCCGCCCGTTTGCCTGTTCCAGCGGTACATGTTCCGTCGCGAGCGTTTCGACGTCCGACAACAGCTTTTGCAGCGCCTCGGCAACCGGCATCAGGCTCATCAGGTTCCGCCTTCGCTGCCGTCTTTTTCCAGTGTCCAGTGCCCGGATTTGCCACCGGCCTTTTCGACCAGGCGGATGTCGCCGATCACCATCCCTCTGTCAACGGCCTTTGCCATGTCATAGATCGTCAGACAGGTGAGGGAGCAGGCCGTCAGTGCCTCCATTTCCACCCCGGTCTGTCCGCTGACCTTGGTCGTGGCGGTCACGACCAGGCCCGGCAGTGTGTCGTCCGGTTCGATATCCACCTTGACCTTCGACAGCATGAGCGGATGGCAGAGCGGGATCAATTCATGGGTCTTCTTGGCAGCCAGGATACCGGCGATCCGTGCGGTGCCGATGACGTCACCCTTTTTTGCGTTGCCGGAGCGGATGAGGTCCAGGGTCTCGGCGCGCATCGTCACTGAACCGCGCGCGACCGCGATCCTGTGGGTGTTTTCCTTTTGCGAGACGTCGACCATGTTGGCAGCGCCCGCCTCATCCAGATGCGTCAGTCTTGGATCTTGATCGGACATGGTGATTCAGACCGTCGCCGAAGCAGGGGCGCGGGAAAGAAGGTCCCTTGTTGCGCCTGCGACATCGCTTTGACGCATAAGGCTTTCACCGATCAGGAATGTGGAAATACCGACATTGTTCATGCGCGCCAGATCGTCCGGCGTGAAGAGGCCGGATTCCCCGACGATGATCCGGTCAGCAGGTACTTGTGGTGCAAGGTCCTCGCTGGTCTCGAGACGGGTTTCAAAGGTCTTCAGGTTCCGGTTGTTGATGCCAAACAGTCTGGAAGAGAGCTTGAGTGCACGTTCAAGTTCTTCCTGATTGTGAACCTCAAGCAAGACATCCATGTTCAGGCTGAAAGCCGTTTCTTCAAGTTCCTTGGCGGTCTCGTCATCAATGGCGGCCAGAATAATCAGGATGCAATCACCGCCCCACGCCCGGGCCTCGTAGACCTGGTAGGGATCATAGAGAAAGTCCTTGCGCAGTGCCGGAAGCGACACCGCACTCCGGGCGGCGGTCAAGTACTCCGGTTTGCCCTGAAAAGAAGGCGTGTCCGTTAAAACCGAGAGGCAGGCCGCGCCACCGTCTTCATATGCCTTTGCCAGAAGTGGCGGGTCAAAATCTTCCCGGATCAAACCCTTGGATGGGCTGGCTTTCTTGATCTCGGCAATCAGCGCATAGTCACCGGCTGCGTGCTTTGCCTCGATTGCGGCCTGAAAGCCGCGGGGAGGTGACTGGTCAGCGATCCGGTTCTTGAGGTCCTCAAGTGAAACGGCCGCCTTGGCAGCAGCGATTTCTTCGCGCTTGTAGGCTTCTATTTTCTGAAGGATGTCAGACATTGTCCTACCCGTTTGATGCCGCGACGAGTTTTTCCAGCGTGGCAGCTGATGTACCGTCATCTATGCTCGCCGCCGCCATTTCAACACCTTCCTTCAGGTCGTTTGCCTTGTCAGCCACCATGAGAGAAGCAGCGGCATTGAAAAGAACAATGTCGCGGTAAGCGTTCTTTGCACCAGCCAGAACCTGCCGAAGAGCGGCTGCGTTCTCCGCGGGCAACCCGCCTTTCAGGTCCTCCGCCCTCGCAAGGGGGAGTCCCGCATCCTCTGGTGTGATTTCGAAGGCGTTGACGGCGCCGTCCTTGAGTTCGCTGACAAATGTCGGGCCGGTCGTGGTGATTTCGTCCATCCCGTCCGATCCGTGAACGATCCAGGCTTTCTCGGACCCGAGTTCCTTGAGGGACTGCGCGACCGGATCGAGCCACTTCTTTGCAAATACGCCCACCATCTGCCGCTTGACTCCCGCCGGGTTCGACAGCGGGCCGAGAAGGTTGAAGATTGTCCGCGTACCAAGCTCCATGCGGGTTGGACCGACGTGCTTCATGGCGGCATGGTGAAGCGGTGCGAACATGAAGCCGATGCCCGCCTTGCGGATGCAGTCGGAAATTTTTCCCGGGGCGATGTCGATGTTGACGCCAAGTTCGGAGAGTGCTTCAGCGGCCCCGGACTTGGATGACAGAGACCGGTTTCCGTGTTTTGCGACCGGCACACCACATCCTGCAACGACAATTGCCGTGCAGGTTGAAATGTTGTAGCTGCCGGAACTGTCACCGCCGGTGCCGACGATGTCGATGGCGTCAGCCGGCGCGTCGACCGTCAGCATTTTGGAGCGCATTGTTGCGACTGCGCCGGTGACCTCTGCAGTGCTCTCACCACGAACGCGCAGGGCCATCAGAAACCCACCCAGTTGCGAGGGTGTGGCAGATCCCGAGAGGATGACATCAAAAGCCTGTCTGGCTTCCTCTGGCGTCAGGGTGTGACCATCTGCGACCTTGGCAATAAATTCCTTGAAAGTGGTCATGATCGTCGTCCGTTCCGGGTCATGTCACTGTGGGTTCAGACCGATTGCCTGCGAAATGCCGGCTTCATTGACCTCTACACCTGCCTCGTTCTGGCGGTCCGTAATGAATTGTCCAAG
>JGI12316J15310_10000105_pt30 | contig 10385 bp, 9 predicted proteins | sample MarCyaLeptolynsp_FD_15310 | JGI IMG/M metagenome (IMG submission 15310)
GTAGTCCTGCCAGGTCTGGCCGTCGTCGAGTGACCGGACGCGAATGCCTCCGTAGCCGACCGCCAGCAGCACCCGCTGGCTTTCTTCTCCGCCACTGCTATCCGAGCCGTCGCTGCCCCCCGTCGAGTCGGTGCCGCTCGAATCGACCGCACCGGTGGTCGGGTCGCTGGACGTCGAACCGCCACCCGACGAGGACTCCGCCATTGTCGAGTCGTCGTCATCATCGTCGTCCAGGCCGGCGCTCGTCGTGTTCGCCGAAGACCCCGTGTCCGTGCTCGCCGACTCTGTATCGGCCGGGGTCTCGCCTCCGTCGTCGCCGCAGGCGAGTGCGAGGGTCGAGACGAACACCAGCGAAACAGCGCGGAGGTGGGCCATCACGAGGCCGAGATTCACCCCAGCTCCCGTCCGGGTGAAAAAACCCGCTCAGCGGTCGCTGGCGTATGCTGCGATGCCGGGGCGCCGGTCCCCGACCAGAGTTTGTCAACTTTGAGCTACGTCCCCAAAGTTGACAAACGGGGGCAACAGCGGGGTTGACGCCCCCAAGCCCGGCAAGACCGGATACACCGGCAAGTGTTCGGCCCCGAGGAAGGTGCTCGACGTCAACCCAGGCGCCGGAGACCGATTGAAGCTTCGGTACGACCCCGAGTCCGACGAGCTCCGGGTCGGACGCAAGGTCATTCGCAAACCGGCGAACGGCATCTACACCTTCAAGGGTCGCGGGAACGCAGCCGGAGAAGTCCGCGTTCGGCTCTACGCGGGCTCCCCCTGAGCTCCGGGCGACACGTGCTCAAGGGCGACGGTGCACGATGCCCTGCGCGCCCGCGTCGTTGAGAACCTGGCCGACGGCCCACACGTTGCTCGACGAGCTCCCGTGTACGGCGAAGAGCTGGCGCAGCTGCGGGCTCCCGATGGCCTGGTGCTCGAGCTCCTCCCATGCCGTCCCGTCGTAGTGCCCGATCGACCCCGCCGTCCCCACCGACCACACGTCATCGGGACCCGTCCCCCACAGCGCGGCGATGGAACCGATGAAACGCCGCGGCTCGACGGTCTCGTACACACTGCCGTCGTAGTGGACGACCGACTCGTCGTCGGTCGCGATCCAGACGTCGTCGGGCGCCGAGCCCCAGACCCCCGTCGCACCGAAGCCAAGCTCGGGGTCATCGACCGACGTCCACTCCGCGCCGTCGTAGTGCGTCAGCCCGAAGGTCCCCGAAATCCAGATGTCGTCGGCCGCGGTCCCGAAGATGTGGGTGTTGGACGACTCGGGCAGCGGGATGCGCGTCGTCGCGGTCCCGTCCCAGCGCACCGCGATCGCATCGTCGCCGACCACGTAGACGTCTTGGGGACCCGACGCCCAGATCCCGGTCGTGCTCCGTAGGCCATCGGCCTCGGTGTCTGCGACGACCGTCCACTGCGCCCCATCGTGGTGCAGGATCGACGTGCCCGCGCACGCCCAGACGTCGTCCGGTCCGAGCGCCCACAGGGCCATGATCGCGCCGGGGGCGGGCGTCGGCTCGCTCGTCCAGCTCGAGCCGTCGAAGGCCTCGATCGTGCCCATGCTGCCGCCGAGCCAGACCCGATCCTCAGAGAACACCCACAGCGCGCGAAAGCTGACCTGCTCGGGCACGTCGGTGACCTCGACCCAGCCGCTGCCGTCATCGTCGCCGCCTCCACACGCGCCAGCCAACAGCACCAGCGAGATCACGAGCCTCCGCATCGAGACAATCGTAGATCACCCATACGAAAACGAGGCCCGACGTTTCCGCCGAGCCTCGCTTGTTGCGTTTTTCCTCGTCGAGAGCGGCCTACATCAGGAGCAGCCGCTGGTCGAACCGCACGTCTGGCACTTGAGGCAGCTGCCGTTGCGCACCATCGTGAAGCTCTGGCAGCTCGGGCACATGTCGCCGGTGTAGCCCTGCAGGCGAGCCTTGGACACCTCGGCGCTCAGGGCCGCGGCGGAGACCGAGGACGCCTTGCGCTCGCGGGTCTCGGCCGGCGGAGCAGCGGGAGCCGCAGCCGCAGCCGCAGCCTCGACCACCGAGCGATCCTCGAACTCGATCTTGGTGCTGCTACTGGTGGCCACCGCGGTGGGCACCCCGGCGGTCGGGACCGAGAGCTTGAGCGGACCCGGGGTCACGATGCGCTCCTCGACGACCTCCTCGTCGCGAAAGTCGACGCCGAGCTCCATCTGGTCGTCCTCTTCACCGGTGGTGTCCGGGGCGAGGTCCTCCGGCGCAACGTGGGCCAGATCGTGACGGCCAAGGTAGCTGATCGCGAGCTCCCGGAAGATGTAGTCGATGATCGACGTGGACATCTTGATGTTCGGGTGCCCCTGGACCGGGCCGTTGGGCTCGAAGCGCGTGAACGTGAACGCCTCGACGTACTCCTCGAGCGGCACGCCGTACTGCAGGCCCAGGCTGATCGCGATGGCAAAGCAGTTCATCAGGCTGCGGAAGGCGGCGCCCTCCTTGTGCATGTCGATGAACACCTCGCCGAGCGAGCCGTCGGCGTACTCGCCGGTATGGATGTAGACCTTGTGGCCGCCGATCGTGGCCTTCTGGGTGTAGCCACCGCGACGGTCCGGCATGCGACGCCGGCGCGCGAGGTAGCGGTACACCATCTTCTCGGACACCTTCTCGACCACCTTGGGTGAGCCGGCGGCGATCGGCGGCAGCTCGGCCGCCACGGCCTCCTCGCCATCCAGGTCGTCCTCGACCTCGTCGAGCAGCGCGGCCGACAGCGGCTGCGACAGCTTCGAGCCATCACGGTAGAGCGCGATGGCCTTGAGGCACTTCTTCCACGAAGCCTCGTAGACCTCTTGAACGTCCTCGACGGTGGCCTCGCCGGGCATGTTGATCGTCTTGGAGATGGCGCCGGACAGGAACGGCTGGGCCGCCGCCATCATCTCGACGTGGGCCATCGGCGCGATGTAGCGCCGGCCGTAGCGGCCGCACTTGTTGGCGCAGTCGAATACCGGCAGGTGCTCGTCCCGAAGGTGCGGCGCCCCCTCCACGGTCATCGTGCCGCAGACGTAATCGTTGGCGATCCGAATGTCCTCGGCGGAAAAGCCCATCGCCTCGAGCATGCTGAAGGTGGGGTCGGCGAGCTGGTCGTCGGAGAAGCCCAGCACGTCTTTGCAGAACTCGTCGCCGAGAGTCCACCGGTTGAACACGAAGCCGATCTCGAAGGCCTGCGGGAGCTCCTTTTCGATCCGCTTGATCAGCTCGTCGGTGAAGCCGCGGGTCTTGAGGTCGGCGTGGGTCACCCGTGGGCTGCCGACCAGGCTCCCGGCGCCCTTGCAGTAACGAACGATGTCGTCGACCTGAGCCTCGGCGTAACCGAGATTCTCCAGGGCGCGGGGCACCGACTGGTTGATGATCTTGAAGAAGCCACCGCCGGCGAGCTTCTTGAACTTCACCAGGGCGAAGTCGGGCTCGATGCCGGTGGTGTCGCAGTCCATCAGCAGGCCGATGGTGCCGGTGGGGGCGATGACGGTGACCTGCGCGTTGCGGTAGCCGTGCTTTTCGCCGCCCGCCAGCGCGGAGTCCCACTCCGACTTCGCCGCGCTCAGCAGGTAGTCGGGGCAGAGCGAAGCATCGATGCCCTGCGGGGTGACCGACAGGTTCTCGTACTCATCCGCCGTGGCGTCGTACGCCGCGCGACGATGGTTGCGGATGACCCGCAGCATCTCGGCCTTGTTCTCGTCGTAGCCGGGGAAGGTCCCGAGCTCACCGGCCAGCTCCGCGCTGGTGGTGTAGCTGGTCGCCGTCATCAGCGCGCTGATCGAGCCGCAGATCGCGACGGCTTCGGCGCTGTCGTACGGGATGCCCGAGGTCATGAAGTACGAGCCGAGGTTGGCGTAGCCCAGGCCCAGGGTGCGGAAGCGGTAGCTCAGGTCCGCGATGGTCTTGCTCGGGAACTGGGCCATCAGCACCGAGATTTCGAGCGTGATGGTCCACAGCCGGCAAGCGTGGCGGATGGCCTCGATGTCGAACGAGCCGTCCGTGCCGACGAACTTCATCAGGTTCAGCGACGCCAGGTTGCACGCCGTGTCGTCGAGGAACATGTACTCCGAGCACGGATTGCTCGCGTTGATGCGACCGCTGGCCGGGCACGTGTGCCACTCGTTGATCGTGGTGTCGAACTGCAGGCCGGGGTCGGCGCAGCTCCACGCCGCGTAGGCGATCTTCTTCCACAGGTCGCGGGCGTCGATGCTCCGGGCGGTCGCGCCATCGCGTCGGTACTTGAGATCCCAGGCGCCGCCGCGCTCGACCGCGGTCAGGAAGTCGTTGGTGAGCCGAACCGAGTTGTTGGAGTTCTGGCCCGAGACGGTGGAGTAGGCCTCGGAGTCCCAGCCGACGTCGTACTCGTCGAACTGGATGTGGCGAACGCCCTGGCAGCCGAGCTGCAGCGCGCGCTGGATGTAGTTCTCCGGAACGAGGCCCTGACGCGCCTTACGCATCGCCTTGCGGAGCGCTCGGTTCTTCTTGGGATCGAAGCGGTCGTCCCCTTCGAGATCGGTGGCCGCCAGGCCGGCCTCGAGCACCTCGTTGAGGTACATGTTGCAGGCCTTGCTGCCCGCGACGAGGGCCGCGACCTTCTGCTCCTCGACCACCTTCCAATCGATGAACTTCTCGACGTCGGGGTGATCGATGTCGACCACGACCATCTTGGCCGCGCGACGGGTGGTGCCGCCGCTCTTGATCGCACCGGCCGCCCGGTCACCGATCTTCAAGAAGCTCATCAGGCCGGAGCTCTTGCCGCCGCCGGAGAGCTTCTCGCCCTCGGCGCGGATGGTGGAGAAGTTGGTGCCCGTGCCCGAGCCGTACTTGAACAGCCGCGCCTCACGGACCCACAGATCCATGATGCCGCCGCACCCGACCAGGTCGTCGCCGACCGACTGAATGAAGCAGGCGTGGGGCTGCGGACGCGTGTACGCGTCGGTCGAGCGCCGGACGTCGCCGGTCTGAGGCTCGCAGTAGTAGTGGCCCTGCGCCGGACCCGTGATCCCGTAGCTGTAGTTGAGCCCGGTGTTGAACCACTGCGGGCTGTTGGGTGCCGCCATCTGGGTGGCGAGCATGTAGACCATCTCGTCGTGGTAGGCCTTCGCCGAGGCTTCGTCGTCGAAGTAGCCGTGGCGCCAGCCCCAGTAGGTCCAGCATCCGGCAAGGCGCTCGAACACCTCGCGCGTATCCTCTTCACCGCGGGTCCGTTGGGCCGCCGGCACGTCGGCAAGAGCCTCTTCGTCGGCCTCGGCACGCCACAGCCACTCGGGCACGTCCGGCTCGGGCACGCGGCGGGTCTTGGTCGGTACTCCCGCCTTGCGGAAGTACTTCTGCGCCATGATGTCGACTGCGACTTGCGACCAGCCTTCGGGGACCTGGATGTCGTTCGCCTCGAAGACGACCGAACCATCGGGGTTGCTGATCTTGGAGCTGCGGCTTTCGAATGCGACGCCGGCGTACGGCTCGTTGGCGTGCTTGGTGAACAGGCGAGCGACCTTCATGGGGAACTCCGGGAAGTGAGAGCGAGCGCGAGAGCGAGCGCGGAGAAGAGGAGGAGGAGGAGAGCGGCGGAAACGTGGGAGCCCTGAACAAAAGGGCAGGTCGACCAGCCTACCAGCACTGGGCGAGCAGGTTGGCGCAATCCCGTGGGCGTCACGAGCCTGCCAGGCTGTGACCACGGGTCGCTGATTGTGTGATGCCGGGCGTTGGGGGGGCGGGCCCCCAAGTGTCGCGGACTTCGCTTGGACTGGGTGAGTCCGTCTCGACCCACCCCATCTTGGGGCGGGCCTCAGGTAAACCACAACATCTTGGGGTCCGCAAGAACATGCTGCGAACTGTGGTCGACCCTTAACTCACATTTTTGACCGATGGGTCGGTTTGGTCTTCCTCTAACTTACCAACAGACTTATCCACAGAACTCGCGCCCCGGATGCATGTCGGTGGATCGTCGCCAATGGATCGCGATGTCGTCGATCGTCGTTATGCCGGGCGTCCGACGGCTCTCGGCATTCACGCAGGTAGGAAGGCCTGACCCACGGGCCAGGACCCCGGTCACCAACTGCGAGACGCGCTCCCCAACTCGTCCCCACCAGGTTACAGCGACGAGGCGACACTGCGTCGAGATCTCACCCAGGGGAGATCTCTTCGTGGTGCGATCTAAGACCACGTTATCGCACAGGAATCGAGCGACTTCGCGCACCTTGTGGGATGGGGCGTCGGAGCGTCGGTGACCTCGCCGTCACAGACCGTTTTGGGCCATCCACGGCCGCCCGCTCGGAGTTCCGCCTTGCGCAGGTGGGCATGCGTGGACCATGATCAAAACACTCCGAGTGGGTCGAGCTCGTCTCCCCGCTCCATCTCCGCAAATCGTAAATCAAGCGATTCGTAGTCCCAGTGCGACTACGGCCGGCTGCGGCCGACTCGCCCGCCCGAAGGGGCCGACTGTCACAATGTCCAAGGATGCCAGCGCAATTTTTCGGTCGCAGGTCAACGGAGCCAGCGAGCTGGAGCGGTTGAGCGCGGTCGAAACCCTCAAGGGCCTCAAGAGCCCCGACAAAGTCAGCCTCCAGGATCTGGTCAAGTACCTCGACTCCCGCGGGCTCTGGGCTCAGTTCGCCAAGATCACGTTGGGGGACCTTCGCGACGCGTTCAACGAACCTCCGCCGCAACCCGCCAACGGCACCAAGAAGCGCAAGAAGGCGCGCATCCTCGAGGACGAGCTCGAAGACGCGTACGCCGAGGCGGAAGAGAAGAAGGCCAAGAAGGAAAAGGCCGTCGAGGATGGCGGCATGAGTGGCGATGAATTCGCCCGACTCGTGATGCCGTTCGTCGAGGGCAACGGCGAGGTGACCCTCGACGACATCGAGGAGTACTCGCGCTTGGACCGCAAGGTGCTTCGCCATCACCTCGGCCAGCTCGTCAAGCAAGGCCGCCTCGAGCGGATCGGCGTCGGGCGTCACGCCGTCTACTCCTCGCTGCTGTGACCGCAGGCTGAGCCGGTCGTCGTGGACGCGGCTCGGATGTGAAAAGCGATCCCCGGGGGAATCGCCGGTGCGCCTGTGCATCTAGCGAGGCAGAGCGCGACGCGGTCACAGGCAGTGGGGCCTGTTGGGGTGCGTCGCGGCTCGGAGACGCATAGCCATGCAGACGCACGAAACCGAGGAACTCATGACTGGTCACGCTCGCCGCCTTCGACGCTGGTGCGTCGGGTTGGCGCTGGCGCTGCCCGTGCTGCTCGCGGGAGGCTGCGACATCAACATCGGCGGCGGCGACGACAGCAACGGATCGGCAGGGGGAACCGACGGTCGCGACGACGACGATGACGAAGCCGGCAGCGACGACGACGATGACGATGACGACGACGAAGCCGGTAGCGGCGACGACGATGACGACGCCAGCGACGAAAGCGGCGGCAATCAGTGCATCGCGCATTGCGACGACGATGACGACGATGACGACGATGACGACGATGACGACGAGGGCGGCACCAGCAGCGGGGACGACGACGACGACGATGTTCCCCCCGACTCCGGCGAAGAAGGCGGCGAAGAGGGCGGCGGCGAGTGCACGCCGGCCGGCTTCGAGTGCTCCGACAGCAACGAGTGCTGCGACGGCTTGTTTGGCCCGGCGTTGTGCACCGACTTCGTGGACTTTGTCGCCTGCACCGACGCGTGCGAGATCGACTCGGACTGCGGAAGCCTGTGCTGCCTTCCCGTGGACAACGGGGCCCTCGTGTGCCACCCGCCCGAGTTCTGCGGGATCTGAGCCGCGCTGAGCGAATCTATCGGTTGAGACGCTGCAGCTCGTCCGCGCCCGGGAGCTCCGCGAGATTGGGGACGACGACGATCTCGATGCGGCGGTTCTTGGCGCGCGACGAGCTGCTGTCGTTTGCCGCGGTCGGTCGGTACTCCGAGTACGACGCTGCACTCACTCGGTCGGGTGCGAGACCGGCATCCACCATGGCCTTGACCACGTTGACCGCGCGCGCCGCGGCGAGCTCCCAGTTGCTCGGGTACTTCTTGGTGATCGGCACGTTGTCGGTGTGTCCCTCGACCTGGTAGCGCCGCTCGGGAATGTCGGCGAGTACCTTCGAGACGTCGGTGACGGCTTGGGCGCCCTCGGCCGACAGCGTCGCCGAGCCGGAAGCAAACAACACGTCGGTCTGCATCTGCACGACCATGCGCCCATCGACGATCTTGACCTCGAGCGCCCCGGCGTCGATCAGCGCCTGAAATCGGTCGAGGAGATCCTGGTAGGCGGCCACGCGGCGCTCGATCGCTTCCCGACGCTTGCGAAGCTCGGCGAGCGCATCCTGCATTTCCTCGATCGACGCCTCCATCTCGCCCTTGTCGCTGAGCATCTTGGCGAGGCGCTGCTCCTGCTCGATGCGCTCCACGTCGCACTGCGACAGCTGCTGGTTGAGCGCGGCGATCTGCGAGCGCAGATCCTCGTCTCGCTCCTGGGACTCCTGGGTCTTGCGCTCGAGCGTGCCGCGGAGATCGGTCTCCGTCTTCTCGCTGGCGGCGAGCGCCGACGTGGCGTCGTCGAACTGCTTCTTGAGCGCGTCGTAATCCTTCTGCGCAACACATCCTCCGGTCAGGGAGGCCGTGACGGCGAGCGTCGGGATGGTGAGTCGCATGACGGGGTTGTACACAATCCAACCGCCTCGACCACCCGTCGCCCCGGGTGTCGGGTCTGTCCGGGGCAAGACAGGCTATGCTCTGGAGGTGGAAGGGGGCGGGATACGGGCGACGATCGCTGCGGTGGCGGCGCTGACGGGGTGTGCCATCGGCGACGACCCCGATTCGTCCGTCACGCTGGGTCCGCCTCTGCTCGAGACCGGCGCGGACGACGATGACGACGACAGCAGCGACACCGCGTCGAACGAGACCACCGAGGGGGGCGAAGGAACGTCCAGTGCTGCCGACAGCACCGGCTCGACGTCCGGCGGCTCGACCTCGGGTATCCCACCGCTCGACACCGGCTGCGACGAGGTCTTTTGGTACCTCGACGCCGACGGCGACGGTCACGGCGACCCCGAGTCGCCGATGCTCGCTTGCGACGCGCCGCCCAACCACGTCGACTCGCTCGACGACTGCGACGACGACGACCCCAGCAACGCGCCCTCGTTCGACGAAACCTGCGACGGGCAGGACAACGATTGCGACGCGCTCGTCGACGAGCTGTCGCCGATGAACGCGACCTGCAACGGCTGCACCTTGGCGATGGACGGCGACCGCGCGTACGCCTTCTGCCCGCCCCCCACCGATTTCGACGGGGCCCGAACCGGCTGCATGGCGTTCGGTGGTGACCTGGTCAAGATCGACGACGCGGCCGAGCTCGGTTTCATTACCGGGTCCGACGTGCCCGCATCGGGCGGCGTGGGCGGCTACTTCATCGGAGCCAATGACCGCGACGCCGAGGGTCAGTTCGTCTGGACCGACGGTAGCCCGGTCGTGTTCACCAACTGGGCCGCCGGCGAACCCAACGATGCCGGCGGCGCCGAGGACTGCACCGAGATGAACGTCGACAGCGGGATCTGGAACGACGTCGGGTGCGATGCCCGAGCATTCATCTGCGAAGCGTCCGTCCGCTGAGCTCATTTCGCCTCCAGCCCGTCGAACTCGGCGGCGAGCATCGACTCGGCGCGCTCGAGGTCTGCCGATCGGCGCAGCCGCCGGTGCACGGCGGCGAGAGCTGCGACGACGAGCAGAAACGCGGCGCCGGCCCACATCAAGCGCTGACGTCGCACGGCCTCTGCCTCACGGAGCTGCCCGACGAAGCCGCCGCTGGCTCGGAGCTCACGCGTCGTCGCGTAGCGGCGCACCCCCTCGGCCTCCGGTAGCGTCAACAGCTGGTCGTCGAGCGCTCGGGCGCGAAACAGCGAGACACCCTCGGTGGCCGCATGGGTCAGCTGCGGGGTCAGGCCCAGGTCGATTGCGGGTTCGAACGCCAGCGCATCGTCGAACGTGACCCGGTGACGACCGTTCGCCTGCGGGATTGCCAGCGGCACCGCACCTTCGTCCTGCGCCGTCTGCAGCGGGACGCGAACGATGAAGACAGAGCCACGATGCATCGCGGCAAGCCCGACCACGCGGCCGTGGTCGCGCTCCGCCTCGGCTCCTTCGACCGACGCACTCTCGGGGAGCGGGATGACCAGGGGGTAGGTGCGACCGGAAGTCGCGCCCAGCCAGACGGTCTCGATCTCGAGCGTGTCCCCGTCGGCAAGCGTGACGTGGTGCCCGCTGTCGATCTCCGGCGAGGATGCATGGGGCGGCACGAAAAAAGCGACGCCGCACCCGAGTTGAGTGGCAAGGATCCAGGTGAACATGACTCACCCCACCTTCACGACGGAGTCGACGCCCGCGTCGAACACGGTGG
>JGI12316J15310_10002412_pt1 | contig 10385 bp, 11 predicted proteins | sample MarCyaLeptolynsp_FD_15310 | JGI IMG/M metagenome (IMG submission 15310)
ATCGTCTTCAACTTCCTGATGTCGCTTTCGGGCGGTCTTATCGCAGGCTATGTGGTATCCAAAGGCGAGGCATTCTGGACCTATTCGGCCGGTCTTGCCGGGGTCATAACCGCGTCGGCTGGCAACGACCTGTATCATCCGATCCAGGCCATGCTGATTGGCGGCGTCGGTGCCGTATGTGCCTACAAGCTGCATTTCTGGGTTGAACGCAAGTTCAAGATCGATGACGCCGTTGGCGCCGTTGCCGTTCATGGCTACGCCGGATTTATCGGCCTGGTGATTGCCGGCTTTATGCTGTGGGGTCATCCCGCGACCAACGGTCTGCATGACGATGTCGCGGTGATTACCCCTTGGGGTCAGCTTGCCGGTGCGATCATCATGTTTGGCGTGCTTGGTTTCATTCCGGCCTTCATCGTCTCCAAGATCATGAGCAGCGTGGGCTTTCTGCGGGTTCCGCCGGCAGTTGAGCTTGTCGGTCTCGACATGAGCGAAGACATCAAGAACGAAATGGACAATATCGAAATTTCCGAAGCCGATATTGCCGAAGCCAGGCGTCTTGGCCTGCTGAACTCATAGGAGAAACACTATGTCGACAACAATCGTCAACACATGGGTCGGCACCGACATGTCGCAGCTCGGCCCGATCTATCCAATGGTAGGAACCGAAATGGTTCTGTTCATTGTCGGCCTTGCCTTCTGGCTCGGCTTCCATCTGCTGCAGGCGCGGATCGAAGCCAAGGAATTGGCCGACGACGAGGCGGCTGCCCGATCGCCGGAGCGCCTGAAAAGGGTGTTCGATGAGGAGGCGGGCCACTGACCCCGCTGCATCGCAGTTGACAACGATCAGGCGCCTTCCCGGGCGCCTGATTTTTTGATTTATCCAACATGCCCCATGGATCCGTTTGTGGTCCCTTTGTTAGTATGGAAAACTCGGGATCTGAAAACGCGTTTCCGGAAATACCTATTCGAAGGACAGTATGGACAATCCGCAGGCCACCACGCCACATCAGTCCGAAGGGGAAATCAACACGTCGCCACGTCGCCTGGCCTGGGCGGAACGGACCCATGACCCGGATACGCGCGCGCACCTTGCCGACGATGCCCGCCATTTCCTGCATCAATCCGTTTCAACACCCTGTCTATCGGTAATCGCCAAGGCCGAAGGCGCCTTTATCGAGGACAGGCAAGGGCGTCGCTATCTCGATTTTCACGGCAACAACGTGCATCACATCGGATACGGACATCCAAGGCTGAAGGCGGCAATTTCAGCGCAGATGGACGATCTGCCGTTTGCACCGCGCCGGTTTGCCTGTGAGCCGGCAACCGAACTGGCGGCAAAACTGGCTGCAATTTCCCCTGGCGACCTGTCCAAGGTCCTGTTTACGACCGGCGGTTCGGACGCGGTCGAAGTGGCGCTGAAGATCGCGCGTGCCGCCACCGGGCGACACAAGACGATCTCGTTCTGGGACGCGTTTCATGGAGCGGGCTTTGGCGCCAGTTCCATCGGTGGCGAGCAATTGTTCCGTTCACGCCTGGTTGGCCCGCTTTTGAGCGGTACGGAACATGTCGCGCCGTTTGCCTGCTATCGGTGCCCCTATGGCTATCCTGAAACCGGCGGGCAGCCGAACCTCGAACTGTGCAAGATGACCTGCGCAAATTTTGTCCGCTACGTGCTGGAAAAAGAGGGCGACGTCGCGGCCGTCATTGCCGAACCGGCGCGCGCGGTCCCCTATATTCCGCCGCCCGGGTTCTGGACCTCGGTACGCGAAGCCTGCAACGATCACGGCGCCCTCCTGATTTTTGATGAGATTCCGACCGGTCTTGGCAAGACCGGTCGCATGTTCGCCTGCGACCACGATGATGTCGCCCCCGACCTCCTGGTGATGGGCAAGGCGCTTGGGGGCGGTATCCTTCCGATTGCCGCCGTCCTGGCACGACCGGACCTGGACGTTGCCGGCGACTATGCCTTTGGTCACTACACCCACGAAAAGAATCCGGTCACGGCGCGGGCCGGTCTGACCACGATCGAGATCATCGAAGACGAAGGCCTGGTCGACAATGCGGCCAGGCTCGGCGCCTATGCGAACGAGCGTCTGAACGAGATGAAATCGCGCCATCCCGCGATCGGCGACGTACGCGGCCGGGGCTTTCTGTTCGGCGTAGAACTGGTCAAGAGCCGGGTTGGCAAGGAGCCCGCCGACGACCTCGCCGAGGAGGTTTTTTACCGCTGTCTCGACGAGGGCCTGTCCTTCAAGATTACCATGGGAAACACCCTGACATTCACGCCGCCGCTCATCCTGACCCGCGAGCAGATGGATGCGGCACTTGAGACTATCGACGATTGCATCGGTTCCGCGGCCCGCTCGCTCGGCCTTTCCTGATCGCACGGGCCGGTCAGAACCGGGCAGAATTGCGGAAATCAAGGGATCGGAATCGTCCGGCGTTTCGGAGACACAGTGAACCATTCCGGTCCGCCGCAACAGCAACCCGGGATTTGCGGATTCTATCCCGGCAAGGGAGATTGACCTGTGAAACAGCGCGCAGACATTCGGGAAATACGATCGTTCTTCGCCAGCCTGATGACAAAGGCCAGCCGCTCGCGGGATCCGAGAATGAAGCGGGCGTTTGAAACAGTCCTGCGTGAGGACTATCTGCCGCCCGGCCCCTGGCAGATCATGGTCGGGAATTCCTATGCGGAGACGCCAAGCGCCGACCCCCTTTACCTTTACCAGAACAACCTGATTGCCCTGGACGTCCCCAAAGGCATCAACAATGGCGAGCCGTTCCTGCACGCCTCCTGGATCGGAGCCGTTGCGCCGCAACCGGAGGAAACGGTCTGTCACGTCGGCGCGGGGACGGGCTATTATTCCGCCATTCTCTCCAATCTCGTTGCCCCCGGAATGGTGCACGCGTTTGAAATCGACGACGCTCTGGCCTACGCAGCAGGGGTCAACCTGGCCGGATGCTCCAATGTTACACTGGTCAACGCGGACGCGACGCACTCCGAAATTCCCGCCTGCGACCTGATCTACATCAATGCCGGCGTCGCCGCACCGCCCCTGTCCTGGTTGCGGGCCCTGTCCAAAAACGGACGAATGATCATGCCATGGCGTCCGTCCCGCTGGGTCGGCCTGGCGATAGTGCTGACCAGGCGCGAGCAGGGTTTCGAGGTCAAACCGATCGCACCGGCCTGGTTCATTCCCTGTATTGGCGCATCCGGTTTCGAAGGGTTTTCAAAAGTGCCAACGAATGAGCAGGCATGGTCGACCCGTTCGGCCTGGCTCTGTTCCGATAGATCGCCGGATCAATCGGCAACGGCAATTTGCGAGCACGTCTGGTTTTCATCGGATGGGGCGAAAGACCCGGATGCGTGACGCTTCGAAGCTTTTCGCTGTTTCCGCGGAACAGTGAAAAGGTCTAAGCGTCAAACCGTGGAGCGCGGCTGAACCCGTTGTTCGCGTCGGCTATCTTACCGAGAAGCCTGTTTAACTGAGCCCGCTCGCGTGCTGAAAGCGGCGAGACAATGCGCGCCTGAGCGCTGTCTACATTCAACTGGGCTTCTTGCAGGAGCTTTTCCCCCGCATCCGTTAGCGTCACGATCTTGGCGCGTTTGTCCTCCTCCGACTGACGGCGGATGACCAGCCCCCGCTCCGCGAGCGCCCTGATCACGGTTGCCGATGTTGTTCGGTCGAACGCGGCAACCCTTCCAAGCGCCGCCTGATCCAGAGGTCCCCGTTCCGCGAGGGTCGCAAGAGCAACAAATTGCAGCGGCGTGAGATCCTTCGACCGGCATTCCTCCAGGAAAATCCCAACGGCGATCTGGTGGCAACGGCGCAGCAAATGCCCCGGCATCGACAATACAGACGCCATCGAAGGCCGTTCCACGTCCTCTTCAGTCGGGCAATCCCGACGGGAACCGGAATCCATAACAACATCCCTTCGCCGTTTTCAGAGCCTGCTTCGGGTTCAAAGGGGATCGAGCCCGTTTCCCCCATAGAGCCACTCGATCCGATCATACCATTCCTGCGGTGTGCGTGCGCCCATCACCGCGTTGCGGACCAGCGCCTGCGCACCGTCGGGATGATAGACATAATCTCCGACAAGCCGGCTGCCCATTACGACGCGGGCAGTGCGCACAACCCGCCGCGCCCGGTAGTGTTCGAGCGCGGTTTCCAGATCGGCATAATCGGCCACCATGGCCCCGAGGCAGACCGCATCCTCCATGGCCATGCAGGCGCCCTGGGCCAGGTATTGCAACATCGGATGCGCGGCGTCGCCGAGCAACGCCACACGTCCGTCGACCCAGCCTACAATCGGGTCGCGATCACACAGGACCCACAATTTCCAGTCCTTGCCGTGGTCGATGACCTGACGCGCACGCGGATGAATATGTTCAAACCCACGCCGCACCTCGTCCTTCGACACGGGTTTGCCGGCAACCGCTTCGGGGGCGTGATTGTGGTAGGTAACAACCAGGTTGAACGCCTGCCAGCCCTTCAGCGGATAGTGCACGATATGGCATTTGGGCCCCGCCCACAGGGTCGCTGCATTCCAGCGCAGGTCTTCCGGCATATCCTCGGTCGGGATCACCGACCGATAGGTCGTGTGCCCCGATACACGCGGCGGACCATCGTCGACCATCTGTGCCCGGATCGCCGAATTCAGGCCGTCGGCCGCAATCAGCCCCGAACCGGTCAGAGGCTCCCGACCTTCGACAAGAGCAGTCACTTTGTGCCCGTCCTGCTCATATCCCAGAACGGTATGACGGGTCCTGAGATCGATGAGTTCGTGCGCAGCGCAGGCGTCCAGCATGATGCCGTGCAGGTCGGCCCGATGCACAACGGCGTAGGGATTGCCCATCCGCCGGCGGAACGGTTCGTCAAGTGGAATGTGACAGATCTCCTCCGCCGTCTTTGCATCCATCAGGCGCAATTTGTCGACATAGACAGCCCCCTCCCGGGCCCGGTCGCCAATTCCAAGGTAATCGAACGAGTGAAACGCATTCGGGCCCAGTTGAATCCCCGCGCCGATCTCTCCGAACTGCGACGCCTGCTCCAGCACAATACTGGCTTGCCCGGCTCTGGCCAGCGACAGCGCGGCCGCCAGGCCGCCAATTCCACCACCGGCAATAAGGATGGGCCTTCGCGGCATCGCACTTCACTCCATCTGTTTCCGCATCCAATATGCGCATAATACTGCGCTTTTTTAAACATCAATATCGGCAAATCGGGAGAAATTCTGTGTACCCTTACCGGCTCGCGCTTGCGATAACCGGGAATGTCTGGCCATTATCATCCTGACAGGGCTTGGAACGCTTCCTTTCGGGCGGATTTGTCTGAGCCGACAATAGGCAACCACACACAATCGGTTCAATTCAGTGTTTCCATGAGACAATGAACGGCTCCAGCAACGGGAATCGGAATGTGAACATCCAGAGAAATCCGAAAAACGGTTCCAGCGAATCCGGCTCTGTCGGCGGCCTCCAGAACGGGATCCGGATCCGGCGGGCGATCGAAGCGGATTTGCCGGCCGTGATCGGACTGGACGAACGGGTGACCGGGATCGGAAAGCCCGACTATTGGACCGATATCTTTGCCCGCTACGGGCAGAAACGTCTGCAGGAACGGATCTTTCTGGCGGCCGAGGCAATTGATGCGGCGTCACCTCATCCGCTTCTCGGTTTTGCGGTCGGTGAGATCAGAACCTGGGAATTCGGTTCCGAACCGAGCGGCTGGCTCTTCGCCATTTCGGTTGAACCGGATTCCCGGCTGAAAGGCGTGGGCAAGAGCCTGTTCCAGGCCATGGCCGACGAATTCAGAGCGGCAGGTATTCCCGTGATGCGCACGATGGTCGCCCGCGACAATGCCCTGCATCTGGGGTTCTTCCGCAGCGAAGGCATGAGTGGCGGTCCTTACCTTCAACTTGAAATGGATTTGAATTGAAACGAGTCATGTGAATGTTTCCTGAGCCGTTGCCCCGCGCCTGCCGCAATCAGAGGCATCGGAAATCCTGAGTTTACAGATTGGATCAATCCGAGATTGAGTGATGCAAAGCGACGAAGAACCCTGGGATGATTATGAAATCCGGAAATGGCACGAGCGTGAAGACGAACGCGCATTGACGGACAAGGGCACTGCCGAACAGAACCATCAATTGTTGCGGCGTTACCACTTTTTCCGCATCGCGGCGGATGAATTAACTCAGGCGTTGCGAAAGCACAGCCAGGTTGCGGCCGTCAGATTGTTCGGATCGGTGGCACGGGAGCCGTTTTTGGAGGTTCCACGCTTTTCACCCTATCGCCAGCGCCGCATAAAGCTCTGGCACGAATGCGGCGATATCGATTTGGCCGTGACCCTCACGAAGGCCGAAGATCTCAACGCCCTGCGCCGATCGTGCAGCCGGACGCTGCACAAATTCCACGATAAACATGGTTTTGGAATTCCCGCACACCAATCCGATGTCTTTCTGCTTGAAACCGGCACTCAAAAATATCTCGGCAGGCTCTGCGGATACAATGCGTGCCCGAAACACAAACCCGCCTGCCTGGTGCCCGACTGCGGAACGATACCCTTTCTGCAGCAGCATCAGGATTTCGAATGGCGTCCCGCTTGCCTGGCGGACGACCGGTCCCTGCTTCTGTTCGACCGCGCGACCGGCACTGTCCAGCGTGCAGCCGATCTGCCTCTCCCCGATACATCGTTCGAACCATAGGCAACAGGTGCGACAATTGATTGGGTCGGCTTGATTGGCACGCCCGGCCACCTGTATATTTGATTTCGCACCCGTTCATGACGGTCCAGGGCTAAATCGGGAATCCGGTTTCCGACGTACCACCCGGCGTTTACAAGGAAAAACCAATGGATACGATCGACGAAAGAGACAAGCAGATCGGCCGCGCCCTCGTCGAGGACGATGCCGAACTGGAAGCCTATTACGACGATCTGGCCCACCTTGAGACCGGTGCATTATGGACCGTGGCCAACGATATCGAGCCCTGGGAACCGACACCCAGCTCCGCGCCCACGATCTGGCGTCATGCCCAGTTGCGGCACCAGGTCATGCGTTCGCTCGACCTGGTGTCTCCGGAGAAGGCCGGGCGCCGCGTCGTCTATCTGCGCAATCCGAAACGCAAGGAGGTCAGCGCCTGCTGCGGCTGGCTTTTTTCCGGCATTCAGGTCATGCGCCCGGGAGAAAAGACATCAGCGCACAATCATGCCGCCTCGGCGCTGCGTTTCATTATGGAGGGATCCGGCGCCTATACGGTGGTCGATGGCCACAAAGTCACGTTCGGGGCCCGCGATTTCGTCATCACGCCGAACGGCACCTGGCATGACCATGGCGTGGACGCGGACGGCGAAACCTCCATGTGGCAGGACGGTCTCGACATTCCGCTGACCAATGCGCTGGAGGCGAACTTTTATGAAGTGCATCCCGAGATCTATCAGCGTCCAAACTATCCGGTGAACGATTCCCCGAATTCCTATGGCACGGCGGGCCTGCTGCCGGCCGGCGAAACCTGGGACCGCCCCTATTCGCCCCTGATGAAGTTCGGTTGGGACGAAACCTACGAGGGCCTGAACAATTACGCCAAAGCGACCGACGGCTCCCGGTTCGACGGGGTCATGATGCGCTATTCGAACCCGCGCACCGGCGGCCACGTCATGCAGACCATGGGCGCGCACATGCAGATGCTGCGGCCTGGTGAAAAGACCAGAGCGCATCGCCATACGGGCAATGTGATCTACCACGTCGCCAAGGGCGAAGGTCATTCGGTCATCAACGGCCAGCGCTTCGACTGGAAGGAAAAGGATATTTTCTGTGTGCCCACCTGGATGTGGCACGAACATGCCAACGCCTCGTCCAGCGACGATGCCTGTCTGTTTTCCTTCAACGACCTGCCGGTCATGGAAAAACTCGGTTTCTACCGGGAAGAAGCCTATCAGGACAATGACGGGCACCAGCCCGTGACAGGTACAGCCTGACCCACCAACGGAGAAACACGTGAAACTGGTAACTTATCGCACCCGGCCCGACGCGGCGGGCCGGCTTGGAGCCCTTGTCGACGACCTGATTATCGATCTGGAACGGCTCGGATGGGCGGCGGGCCTTGAAGTACCGTCGACCATGCTCGGCTTCATCGACCTCGGGCCGACCGCTGTTCCAGCATTGACGGGTATTTTGGCCGAACATGACGGCCGCTGGCCGCTTGGCGTCGCCCTGCCCTTGTCGAACGCCACGCTGCTGGCGCCGATCCCGCGCACCCGCAAGAACATATTCGGCATCGGCCTGAACTATGTCGAACATGTCGAGGAATCGGCCCGCACCCTGGACACGTCGAAGGACCTGCCGGACAAACCGGTCCTGTTCACCAAACCGCCGACGGCGATCATCGGACCGGGCGACGCGATCCAGCACAATGCGGCGATGACCCAGCAGTTGGACTGGGAAGTCGAGCTCGCCGTGATCATCGGATCCGCGGCGACGCGGATCTCGAAAGACGAAGCGATGAGCCGGGTGTTCGGCTATTCGGTCATGGTCGATGTTTCGGCACGGGACAACCGCAGGTCCGGCCAGTGGATTTTTTCCAAGGGCCAGGACACTTACGCCCCGTTCGGCCCCTGCATCGTAACCGCAGACGACATTGCGGACCCTCACGATCTCGATCTGTGGCTGGAAAAGAACGGCGAAGAAAAGCAGCGCTCCAACACGAAACATCTCCTGTTCGATATCCCCACTCTGATCGCGGACATTTCCTCCGGCATGACACTTGAACCGGGCGACGTGATTGCGACCGGAACCCCGTCCGGCGTCGGTGCCGGGCGGACACCGCAGGAATGGATGTGGCCGGGCGATGTGATCGAATGCGGCGTGGACGGCATTGGCACGTTGCGCAATCCGGTGGTGAAGATCTGACGGAGCCCCGGTTGGATTTCCAGATAAAGAGGAGGTCGGGCTGGATCCTGCCTTCTCACCTTATCCAATCCCTCCTCTCCGGAAAAAAAATCCAGCGCACGGAATAAAACACGGCCCCTCCCCGTCAATACAGACATCAGGGAGGATGACATGACCAAACACGATGCACCCCAGCCGGGGCTCTATGCCTTTTTCGAAAAGGATCCCGAAGCAGCCGATCGTCGGATCTTCGGCCGGATCGCCCATTCCGACCGGCGCGGATTTCTGCGCGGAGCCGGCCTGACGACCATGGGCGCCATGCTCGGTATGGCGATCCCGTTTCACCGCACCATGCCGCAGGGTCTGGTTCCCGCTGCCTTTGCCGCCGACGATGTCCTGACCGGAAAGGACGGGCTGACGCTGCTCAACGACCGGCCCCTCAATGCCGAAACGCCGCCGCACCTGCTCGACGATGCCGTGACGCCGACCAACCGGCACTTCATCCGCAACAACGGCCTTCCGCCGGAAGACGTCGATCCCGCCACCTGGACACTGACGATCGACGGTCTCGTTGACACGCCGATGACGATGACGATCGCCGACCTGAAAGAAAAATTCGAAACAGTCACCAAATCCCTCGTCATCGAATGTGGCGGAAATGGCCGTGCTGCCTTCGATCCTCCCGCCAAGGGCAACCAGTGGACGCTCGGCGCAGTTGCCTGTTCAAGCTGGACGGGAGTGCGTCTGAAGGATGTGCTGACCGCCGCCGGTGTCAAGCCGGAGGTTGTCTACACCGCCCATGTCGGCGCGGACACGCACCTGTCCGGCAATCCGGACAAGCTGCCGATCTCGCGCGGCTTGCCGATTGCAAAGGCGATGACCGACGACGTGCTGATCGCGTTTGAGATGAACGGCGGGCCGCTGCACAAGCAGAACGGCGCCCCCCTGCGTCTCGTCGTGCCGGGCTGGCCCGGGTCCTGCTCGCAGAAATGGCTGCAGCGCATTTACCTGCGCGACATCGTGCACGACGGTCCGAAAATGACCGGGACCTCCTACCGGGTCCCGAACCGATCGGTCGCACCCGGCGAAGATGTCGACAAGAAGGACTTTGAAATCATCGAGCGGATGCCGGTCAAATCGCTGATCACCAGCCCGGAAACCGGCGCAACCGCAGGGCGTTCGCTTGAGGTCCGCGGCCATGCCTGGTCCGGCGACCGCACGATCTCGGCCGTCGACCTGTCGCTCGACTTCGGCGCGACCTGGATCAGGGCCGACCTCGACAAACCGGCAAATTCCGGTGCCTGGCAAAACTGGCGCAGCGATGTGACCTTCCCGCAGGCCGGCTATTACGAAGTCTGGGCAAGGGCGACGGACAGCGAGGGCATCATGCAGCCGTTCGCCATCGACTGGAATCCGAAAGGATATCTCAACAACACCATGCATCGTGTCGCGGTCCGTGTGAGTTGATCTGAGACCATTGATCCGGCGGAGCG
>JGI12316J15310_10000040_pt52 | contig 10381 bp, 7 predicted proteins | sample MarCyaLeptolynsp_FD_15310 | JGI IMG/M metagenome (IMG submission 15310)
AGATAAGACCATTCCAAAATCGATTCGATTAGATGAATCATTGAAACTTTCAGAACCAATGAGCGAATTCCAATATTTAAAATTCTTAAAGGAAGTCGCATCGAAAAATAGGGTTTTTAAAAGTTATCTTGGATTGGGTTATTACCCAACTAAAGTTCCAGCTGTAATTCAAAGAAATATTTTAGAGAATCCAGGTTGGTATACCGCATATACTCCATATCAGGCCGAAATATCTCAAGGTAGATTAGAAGCATTGCTAAATTTTCAAACGCTTGTAACGGATTTAACGGCTATGGAAATAGCTAATGCATCTTTGCTTGATGAGTCCACCGCAGTTGCTGAAGCGATGACAATGATGTTTAATTTGCGAAGCCGTGATGCAAAGAAAAAGGGTGTAAATAAGTTGTTTGTTGCGAATGATTGTTTCCCTCAAACCAAATCTTTGTTGGAAACAAGAAGTGAACCATTGGGGGTAGAATTGATTTATGGCGATCCGCTAACCTTTGAATTTGATCAAGAGATTTTTGGAATGATTTTGCAATATCCTAACATTCAGGGAGAAGCAAATGACTATCAGAATTTGGTAGAAAGCGTTCACCAACATGATGCCTTGGTAACCGTTGCTGCAGATTTAATGAGTTTGGCATTGTTGAGACCACCTGGAGAGTGGGGTGCAGATATTGTTTGTGGAACAACGCAGAGATTTGGAATTCCTATGGGTTATGGAGGCCCACATGCCGCTTATTATGCTTGTAGAGAAGAATTCAAAAGGAATATACCTGGAAGAATTATTGGTTTATCAGTTGATGCCAGTGGAAATCCAGCCTTGAGAATGGCATTGCAAACAAGAGAACAACACATTAAAAGGGATAGAGCAACTTCAAATATTTGTACTGCTCAAGTATTGTTGGCAGTTATGGCTGGAATGTATGCGGTCTATCATGGAAGCAAGGGAATTAAAGCCATTGCAACAGGAATCCATCAATATACCGTTCAATTGGTGCATTCCATTGAAAAGCTTGGGTTTAAAGTGCAGAATAACAACTACTTCGATACAATTGAGGTCTTCATCGATGAAAATAGATCAGATGAATTTGTTCAATTGGCTTTGGATAATGAAATGAATATCCGAAAGGTTAATGATTCTTCAATTGCATTGAGTCTCAACGAAGTTGTAGAGATAGAAGAACTGAATGACTTAATCAAAGTATTTGCCGATTTCAAAGGAGAAAAATTTGAAGTACTTAAGGAGGTGGAGGTAGAAAGCCCAATTGACGAAAAAGTGAAACGGAAGAGTTCTTTTTTGACCCATCCAGTATTTAACAAATACCATACGGAAACTGAACTGATGCGGTATATTAAAAGGTTGGAGAACAAAGATTTTTCTTTAACACATGGAATGATACCACTAGGTTCTTGTACCATGAAATTAAATGCTGCAACTGAATTGATGCCAATTACATGGCCAGAATTTGCACATATCCATCCTTTCGTTCCGGTTGATCAGGTAATTGGATACCATCAAATTTTGAACGAATTAGAAAGAGATTTATCTGAGATTACAGGCTTTTACAAGACTTCCTTGCAACCTAATTCTGGAGCTCAAGGTGAATATGCAGGATTAATGGTTATTCGAGAATATTTAAAAAGCAAAGGGGAAGACCAAAGAAATATTGCACTTATTCCTGCCTCAGCCCATGGTACAAATCCTGCCAGCGCTGTAATGGCGGGCATGAATGTGGTAGTTGTAAAATGTGATGATAATGGCAACACTTCCTTGCAAGACTTAAGAGAAAAAGCAGAAAAACACTCCAATGAATTGGCTGCATTGATGATTACTTACCCTTCTACGCATGGTGTATTTGAAGAAGAGATTAAGGAGATCACACAGATCATACATGATCATGGCGGACAAGTCTACATGGATGGAGCAAATATGAATGCTCAAGTAGGATTAACTAATCCAGCCAATATCGGGGCGGATGTTTGTCATTTAAATTTACACAAGACCTTTGCTATACCTCACGGTGGTGGAGGACCTGGTATGGGCCCAATTGGTGTGGCAGAGCATCTGGCTCCATTTTTACCATCAAATCCAATAATTCCAACAGGTGGTGACCAGGCAATTAACGCAATTTCAGGGGCTCCATTTGGAAGTTCATTGGTCTTGTTAATTAGCTATGCGTACATCAAGATGTTGGGTAATGAAGGACTTACCAATTCAACTAAATGTGCAATTCTAAGTGCCAACTATTTAAAAAGCCAATTGGAAAATGATTACGATATTCTCTACCAAGGACTTAATCGAACAGTTGCACATGAAATGATTTTAGATTGCAGGCCATTTAAGCAAATCGCTGGTATCGAGGTTGTTGACATTGCAAAACGCCTAATTGATTATGGCTTTCATGCACCTACGGTATCCTTCCCAGTAAATGGTACTTTAATGGTAGAGCCGACAGAAAGCGAGAGTTTAGAGGAATTAGATCGATTTATTGCCGCAATGAAATCCATACGCAAAGAGATTGATGGCTCTTCTAATCAAGATGTTGCACAGAATATCTTAAAAAATGCGCCACATACATTGGCAATATGCACTTCAGATGAATGGACTTTTAATTACAGTCGTCAGGATGCTGCTTTTCCAATGAGAGAACAACAACAGAGCAAGTTTTGGCCTACTGTAAGGAGAGTTGATGACGCTTTTGGTGACAGGAATTTGGTATGTAGCTGTCCTCCCATAGAAGAATATGAAATGGTATCCTAGTTTTATGATACTCTTTCCGCCATTTATGAATTCTAGCGGACAAATATTTTTAAGTTAATGTGAAAAAATGGTTAACTTTACTGTTTGTAATAAATAATTGTTTAACTAAAATTTTAATAATGAAAAAGAATTACATTCTATTATCAGCTGTGCTGATGATTTCTTCATTAGGATTTTCGCAAGGTATTGCTACGAAGTTCGCCAGTGAGGAAATTAAGGCATTACCCGCCGTGGAGGAGACTTCCAAAGCGGATTTAATTAAGGCAAAGAAGCCTAATACTAAGTTGTTTAGAGATACAGCTTATTACTATGATTTCGACACAACTACTTTTGCAACTAGTGGTTGGACAATCACCAATAACAACCAAAATAATGCGGTATGGGACAATACAGGAGTATTTACCCCAGGACAATTTTCTGGAGGTACTCCACTGATTGCTTCTACTACTGCTTCTAATGGTTTTATGGTATTAAATGGTGACCTTGTAAACACTCCAATTCCACCAACTGGTGTAATTACAATGGATACATGGTTTGAATCAGATACAATTTGGATTAGTGGTCCTAACGCTACTACACCTATTGATCCTAATACAGTTTGGGTAACTTACCAACAAAGACAAAGATATTGCTGTAGTCAAGCAAATCAATTGGTTATTGAAGTTAGTACAGATCAAACCAATTGGACAGCTTTTGATGCAATTGAAGCTACTCCAGTAAACACTACTTTACCAACAACTTCTACAGATGTAAATGTTACTTCTGCGGTATGTGGTAACAGTTATATGTTTGCTAGATTTAGATCTACAGGTAATTCTCACTACTATTGGATGATTGATGACTTTGCTGTTATCGAAGGTCCAGAGCATGATTTAGTATTATCTCAAGAATACATGCAGTTCAACTTTGACAATTACGCATTGAATCCATTCTACAACCAAATTCCTTTGGCTGTATTCCCAGCACTTCCATTCTCTGCTGCTATTACTAACAATGGTGCAGGTTTAGAAACTGGTGTTGATTTGGAAGTTGATGTTGTACATACATTAGACACTGCTGGAAATCCAGGTAATGGTAATGTATATTCTACTGTTGCTGCAATCGATTCATTGGCTGAGATTTGTGATACTAACAATACTAGTGCAGCTGCTGTATTGACTCCTACTCCTAGATTCGTTCCTCAAGTTTTAGGATCGTTTAGAGTAGATTATAATGCGGCTTACGATAGTAGCGCTGCTGAGCAAATTCCTGCGGATAACTCTTCTTCTACTTTCTTTAACATTAGCGATTCTGTTTATGCTAGAGATGATGGTGGATTAAGTGGTGGTGTTGGAGCTCACTCTTATGTTAGTGGTGGTACTCCTGGTGGAACAGCTGCTGGAGATAGAATGGCAATGTTATATGTATTTGAGCCGAATAATTTGGTAACTAATCAAACAACCCAAACAGTTCCTACCAGTATTTCTTATTTTGTAAATACGGATACTAGAAACATTGGAGTTGAAATCGTACCTAAGGTTTGGGCTTTCAATGAAGATTCCGCAACAATAGCACAAGCAATTACAGCTGAAGTAGCTTCTTCATTTATTCCTTATGTTGTGCAAGCAGCGGATACCAATACTATTTTGACATTAGGCTTAGATGCTGGATCAGCATTAACTAATGGATTGGATTCAGGTCAGTATATCGTGGGATGGGAAGTAACTTCTATTGCTGGAGGTACTACATTCGAAGTATACAACGATGCTTCTACAACTGCTTTACAACCAAATGTTACTTGTTTTGTTGACTTCGGTCACGCTCCAGGTTGGGGATGGGTTGATGTAAACCCAGCAATTCGTTTGAATGTAGATAGTTTAGCATTTTTGATTACTGACGTTAAAGATTTAGATGTTGATTTGGAGACTAAGTTTTATGTTGGTCCAAATCCAAACAACGGAATCTTCGAAGTTAGAATTCAAACTAATTTGGCTACTTCTTACAATTTGAATGTACGTAACATGTTAGGTCAGTCAATATACAACGACCTAGTTGGTGTTAACGGACAAAAAATTGTAAACATGGACTTAAGTGGAGTTGAGAAAGGAGTTTACTTTGTAACTCTTGAAAACGAAAACGGAAGACTTGTTGAAAAGATTATAATCAAATAAGATTACAAATAATTTTAGTTAAAGGAACCCCGCTATTAGCGGGGTTTTTTTATGCGTTGAAAATTAGTATTGGTGAATTGCTTATTACCGTTCAAGTAAATGTTTCAAGAAAAGGGGTTTAATTGTATAATTTTAATAGTAATCAAAACCCTATAACCATGAAAAAGACACTTACCTCCTTAATCTCAATAGTACTCATAAGCAATTTTGTTGCAGCTCAAAGCATAGCCAAGAAATTCGCCAAAGAAGAAATACAAGCATTACCCACCTTTGAAGGACAATCGGAAACAGATATTTATAAAACGAAAAGAAAGCTAAATACCAAAGCTTATTTAGATACTGCTTTTTACGAAGACTTTGATAGTACAACTTTCATTTCCAATGGCTGGACCATAACCAACAATAATGCCAACAATGCAGTTTGGCTGAATACTGGGGTTTTTGTACCAGGGCAATTCTCTAGCGGGGCTCCAGCGATAAAATCTACAACAGCATCTAATGGATTTATGTTACTTAATGGTGATTTGATCAATACACCTATACCACCAACTGGAGCCATCACTATGGATACTTGGTTTACATCGGATACCATCTGGCTTACCGGTTCAAAAGTGCAAATGACTGCGATCAATCCAAATTCTGTGTGGGTGCGTTTCCAACACTACCTAAGGTATTGTTGCAGTAGTGCTAATGAATTGGTATTGGAAGTGAGTACCAATGATACAACTTGGGTGACTTTTGATGCTACCAATGGATTGCCTGTGAGCGCTTCCAACTCTAATTTCACCAATGCAGTATCCCTTAATGAGATTAATATTACTACTGCTGTATGTGGAGCTCCTTATATATTTGTAAGGTTTCGTTCCACTGATAATTCCCATTATTTCTGGATGATAGATGACTTTGCTGTTTTAGAGGGACCAGAACACGATTTGGTTTTAAGCCAGGAATACATGCAATTTAACATAGAGAATTATGCCATAAACCCATTTTATCATCAGATACCATATGCCTTTTTTCCTACCCTGGCATTTTCTGCAGATGTAAGAAATAATGGGTCTGCTGTACAAAGCAATGTTTCCTTTGATGTAACAGTAGATCATACTTTTGATACAGCTGGTAATCCTGGAATTGGACAAGTTTATTCTACATCCACTAGCATAGATACTTTGAAAACCATTTGTGATACTGCAGACCTTAGTAGTGTTACTTTTTTAACGGATACTCCCGGATTTTCTCCAGATTTATTGGGAACTTATCAGATCAATTATACTATAGATTACGATAGCGCAGCATTAGAACAGAGGCCATTTGACAACTCAGATTCAGTTGCTATTAATGTGGTAGACTCTGTTTTTGCAAGGGATGATGGTGGATTAAGTGGTGGAGTAGGAGCGCATTTATATGTAGCCAATGGTAGCCCTGGAGGAACTGCTGCTGGAGACAGGATAGGCTTATTATATGTTGTTGAATGGAATAATAAAAAATGCCCAGGTGTTCATGTTCCAACAAGAACAGTGCCTACCAGTATCTCTTATTTTGTGAATAGAAATACAGCCAATATTGGTGTTGAAATTGTTCCTAAAATCTGGGCATTTGATGAAGATTCAGCTACCATAGGTCAGGCTTTTGTAGCTGAAGTAGCTTCTTCCTTTATTCCTTATGTAGTGCAATCTACAGACACCAATAGTTTACTTACATTACAATTAGATGCTGGGACGGCTTTGATCAATGGGATGGATTCTGGCCAATATGTTGTAGGCTGGGAAGTAACTTCAATAGCTGGTAACACTTCTTTTGAGGTATGGAACGATGCATCAACTGCTGCACAACAACCCAATGTAAGTTGTTTTTTGGATTTTGGTCATGCCCCAGGTTGGGGATGGATTGATGTGAATCCTGCAATTCGCTTAAACTTCGATAGTTTAAGTGCAGGTTGTTTGGTTGGTCAAGAAGAGATAGCAAGTAATTCAACAACTAAATTTTATGTTGGCCCAAATCCGAACCAAGGGATATTTGAATTGCGCATTCAAAATCAAGAGATGACGAGCTATCAATTGAATGTTCGAAACACTTTAGGGCAGTCGATATATCAGGAATTGGTCTATGCCAATGGACAAGAAATTAAATCCATGGATTTGAGTGGAGTAGAAAAGGGAATTTATATTGTTAGCCTTGAGAATGAAAGGGAAAGATTTGTAGAAAAGGTGGTGATCAAATAGCCTAGCTATTTTGCTGTTTGATGCTTTTCATTAGATCGGAAGCGAATACCAATTCGGATAGGTATTGATCTTGGGTTGCTAAAATATTTTTACTGCTTCCTTCCCAATGTTTTTTGCCTTCGTAGATAAAAACAATTTTCTCACCGATTTCAATAACCGAGTTCATATCGTGCGTTACCACGATGGTGGTTATCTGAAATTCTTTGGTAATTTCTTTGATCAAATTATCTATTAGAATGGCGGTTTTTGGGTCTAATCCGGAATTGGGTTCATCGCAGAATAGGTACTTTGGGTTTAAGGCAATTGCTCTAGCAATACCTATCCGTTTCTGCATTCCACCACTGGTTTCTGCTGGATATTTGTGATTCACACCTTCCAAATCTACTCTGGCTAGGCAAAAGTTCACCCTATCCAGCATTTCCTTTTCCGACATTTTGCTATGCATGCGCAATGGGAATTTCACATTCTCTTCTACCGTCATGGAATCAAACAAAGCTCCACCTTGGAATAGCATGCCAATTTCCTTGCGAATCTCTTTGCGTTCACTAAGATTCATTTTGGTGAAGTCTTTGCCATCGAACTCAACAGATCCTTTGTCTGGTTCAATTAGACCAACAGTGCATTTGGTAAGTACAGATTTACCGGAACCACTTGCTCCAATGATTAAATTGGTTTTCCCCCTTTCAAAACTTACACTAACATCTTTAATGACTTCCACGCCATTAAAAGACTTACAGATGTTCTTTAACTCTATCATTAAATCAATAGAATTTGGGTAAGGGCGTAATTAACGATAAGTATTACAATGCTGCTAGATACTACTCCTCTTGTACTGGCGGCTCCTACTTCCAAGGCGCCACCCCTTACATAATAGCCGTAATAAGAGGGAATAGACGTGATGATAAAAGCAAAGAATACCGTTTTAATCAAAGCATAGGTTACGCTAAAAGGTTTGAAGTCGTATTGTATACCATAAATGTATGCTTCAAGAGAAACTACTGAAGAAAAGGAAGCAATTAGATAACCACCAAAAATCCCGATGAACATGCTCCAGATTACCAAAAATGGATTGATAAAAATGGCAGCAAAAATTTTAGGTACAATCAAGAAAGAAGCAGAATTGACCCCCATAATTTCCAGGGCATCAATTTGTTCGCTTACCCGCATGGTGCCTATTTCAGAAGCAATATTAGAACCTACCTTGCCGGCTAATATCAAGGCAATAATGGTCGGAGAAAATTCCAAGATGACCGATTGCCGGGCGGTAAATCCAACCGTGTAGGCTGGTATAAAAGCACTATCAATATTAGAAGCAGTCTGTAAGGTGATAACCGCTCCCATAAAGATGGAAATAATGGTAACGATGCCAATGGACCCCAATCCCAAATTATCCATTTCACGGATAATTTGTTTGCGATACATTCTAGCATTTTTTGGCGGTTGGAAAGTCCTTCCCATCAACATAAAGTACTGGCCGATTTGACTAAGCACACCCATATCGAAAGCTAAAATAGCGAAAGTCTTAGCGTCAAATTACATTCCTAATGTTCTTCTTCAACAGTTTGTTGTCAGCAAGAAAAGCCTTATATTTGCCCCTCAATATTGCGGGGTGGAGCAGTTGGTAGCTCGTCGGGCTCATAACCCGAAGGTCGTAGGTTCGAGTCCTGCCCCCGCTACTCTAAGTCAACGGAGGCCAACAAATATAAGGCTTCCGTTACTTTTTTAGAAAAAAATCGCGCCAAAAACGCGTCAAGTGGCAGTTCCGTCCCCAGTTTACCTGGAGTATCGGAAAAGAAAAAAATGCCAAAAAATAAAATCACTCCTAGGCCGGTAGTAACATACAGACCGGCAATGCTAATCGAAGGCAATCCCTGGTATATCGAATATTACATCTGGAACCCTTTTAAAGAATCGGAACAATTGGTCCGTAAAAGGCACAAACTCACCCGATTTTTAAAACGATTGAACCGTTTATCTGAAAAGAGGCAGTTTGCTCATGAAATGATTTTCCAACTAAATCTAAAACTCTCCAGAGGATGGAATCCATTTATTGAAAATGAACTATCAAACGCTTTTAAGTCCATCGAGGAGTCATTCAATCATTTTATTAAAGTGCAGAGCCATGGGAAAAGGGAAGACACTATTCGTACTTATCGATCAATGATTGCCAATTTTAAAGCCTACCTGGAGCAAAGAAATATGCTTGACACCTTTATCATAACCATAACTCCGGAAGTGGCAATTGATTTTATTGATCATATATATATAGAAAGGGGTAATGGAATCCGAACCAGGAAAAACTATGTTGAATTTTTCACTACAGTTTTCGAATGGTTTGTCAAAAGATCTTATGTAAAAGAGAATCCATTTAAAAGAGTGGACCGAATTACAATGCGCAACGTTCAGAAGAAACGTACTGTAATAGATCCACGATATCGGAAATTAATAGTTGAATATTTTCAAAAGGAAAATCCAGGATATCTCTACCCAATAAACTACTTATTTGTTTGTATGGTCCGCAGAACAGAAATGACCAGATTAAGGGTGAAAGATGTGTTATTAGAAAATCAGCTCATTTATATTGATGGATCCAATGCTAAGAATGGTAGGCCACGATATGCGACCATCCCTGATAGTTTTATGCCTGCTCTTGAAGCTCTCAACCTAAAAGATCTGCCGGCCAACTGGTATTTGATAAGCCAAGCAGAATTTTATCCAGGAGAAAAGCCGGTTACTCCAAAACAGATTTCAGACCAATGGGCGAAAATGCGCAAGACATTAGATATTCCAAAAACAAATCAGTTTTACTCTTTGCGAGACTCCGGAGTTGTGGACTATATGAGCTCACACATTAGCAACAAAAGTATGGTGGACCAAACAGGTTGGCATTCCTACGATATGATTTCTGTCTATGGAAAACACTATAACAATAAGGCTATAGATGAAATCAAACAGAAAGGTCAGACATTTGGCTAAGCAGCCTATTAAATGTCTAATAGAACTGGTGAGTCATTAATAGCACCATCTTTCGTTAGAACAACGTAATAGCTGTTTTCTCTTTGCTTTTGGACTTCAATCGCGAATCCATATTTCAGATTCAAGGCCATAGCTGGATCTAATCCAAGTTCATGAATCTTGTTATTTACTTTAACCGTAACAGTTCTTTTTTCGGCATTTACAGAAATAACTTCCCATTTCGGTCGCTTAGATCTTTCCCATAAAAAATAAGCCACTACTAGAAT
>JGI12316J15310_10000041_pt39 | contig 10378 bp, 10 predicted proteins | sample MarCyaLeptolynsp_FD_15310 | JGI IMG/M metagenome (IMG submission 15310)
GTGCGCGCCAAAGGCCGCCGGCGTCGCATCGACGACGCTCGTGGTCGAGACGAGGCCCGTGCGCCACCCGGCCTCACGGGCGGAGTCGACGATCGACGCAAGGTGTCGGTCGGTCTCCTCTTCGTGGTCTTTGTCGGTGCCCGGTGCGACGCCGACGCCCTCGAAGTGGGTCTTGGTGCCGGTGGCCATCGCGGTGGCTGCGGCCGCGGAGTCCGTGGTGACGAACTCATGCTCGTGCGTCGTCATGAAGCCGACGTGCGGCATCGACAGCATCGCGAGCGGGTCGTCCGACGTATGGGCCGCACCGGAGACCGCGGCGACACCCATCCCATCACCGATCATCAAGATGATCCGCTTGGGCACCTTGGCCGGCACCGGCTCGTCGACGCCGTCCGCCTTGCCGGCCGGCTTGTCGTCGTCGGTGTCAGGCGCGGTGGACTCCTCGGCTCCGCAGCCGAGCGCGAGCGGGACCGCCAACAGGGGCGCGAGGAGCAGATTGCGGATCGCTTGCGCAGTCATGGTGGGTCCGAGTGGGTTTTACACCTACACAAACCGATTGTCGTGTCACAACACGGGAACGTCGTTTGGCGACGGTCCAGGCCGCACCGCTCCCGCGTTGTTCACGCACCTGCGCAGAAGTCAGCAGAAGAGCTCGTCTTCCCCGCCCTGGCAGTCCGCGACCCCGTCGCACTCGAATTCGTCCGGGAAGCAATCGCCGTTGTCGCACTCGAAGCCGTCGCAGCCACCACCACCGCCGCCGTCGTCATCGTCGTCATCGTCGTCGTCATCGTCATCGTCGCCGCCGACGCCACCATCGTCGCTGGAACCACCGCCGACCGGGCTGCCGCTCGAGCCCGGCGCGAGGCCGCCCGCGGGGTAGCAGTCGTCGAGATCGCGATTGACCGCGTTGGGCAGCATCACGCACTTCTCGAGGCCGAGATCGAAGTCGTCGTAGCAGTTGTCGGTCGGACCGAGATCCGAGCACTCCAGCTTGTCGTCGAGGCAATCCTCGAGCTCGCCGAGCAGGGGAAGCCGACAGTCGAGGTACTGACGCGAAGCGGCTGTGTCGACGAGGTACGCATCCTCGACGCATCGGCGCTGTGACGGCAGCAGCTGGTTGTCGAGGCAGTCGTCGCGTGAGTCGTGCCCGAGCTCGTCGTGGCAGTCGCAGATCACGTCGTACGTGCGGTTCTCGGCCGCGATGGAGTCTTCGATCAGGCCACGCACCTGTTCGTCCTCGGTCGGCTCGCTCGCGCAGGCAGCGGACATCGCTGCGGCGAGTCCGGTTGCAACAACGAGAGAGGTGACGCTCCAAAGGGATCGGGGGGCAGTGGGGTCGTTGGGCGTGTTCATGGGGCTCTGCCCCGCCCACGCAGCGGACGACTCCACGTCGCGATGAAATCGCGCCCACCGGTCGTGACGGTCCGCACCAGGGCGCCGTCACAGACCGCTACCTCTATAGGCGCTGGCTCAGCCGCGGATGACGTCCACGACGGACGCGAGGGCAAACGCAGCTGCGCCGACCGAAGCGGGACGGAACCGCAGCAGCGGCGGCTTGCGAAGCGCCTCGACGAGAACAGCCATCGACGGGTAGCGCTCTTGGGCGTTGCCCGACATGCCGCGGGCGATGACTCGAGACACCCGACGCGGGATCTTGATCGTCACCGTGCGCAGCGCGTCCTGAAGCGCCTTGCAGAACGCGTACTGATCCGACCAGTGACTGACCGGCATGCCGGCCTCGGTCTCGGGCGCGAGGCTGGGCTCGGGGTCGCGGCCGAAGCCTCGCACGCGGGCCTTGCCGTCATATCCGACGACGATGCTCGACGCGGTGAACGAGCCGTGAAGCACCCCGGCGGCGTGCGCGGCAGCCAAGCCCATGCCGGCCTGCGTGAAGATCGAAACGACCTGGTCGACCTCGGATCCCGTCCGCGTCGCGCGGGGACGGGCGTCGAGCCAACGGTCGAAGGTCAGCCCATGAACGGGCTGCATCACCACGAAGACGCCCACGCTGTCGGGATCGCGTGCATCGGCATATGCGCCGACCTCTTGCAGGCCGACCAAGTGGGGATCGCGGACTTCCAGCAGGCGCTGCGCGGCGTCGAGTGCGTCGGTCTGCTCCTCCGGCGTCGTCGCCTGCAGCTCGATGCTCACCTCTCGGTTCGCCTCCGGGTCGTAGCCCCCGTACAGCAGCGCGAAGCCATCTTGCTCCAGCGCGTGGTGCAGCACGTAGCGACCCAGGGACAGCGTGCCATCGGCAGCCCGGATCAGCGGCTCGACGAGAACAGGACGTCGCCATCCTGCGGCCTCGGAGTTTGTGATCTGATCTCGGCTGGTGTGCATCGTCGTGCCCTGTTTGGTTACCCCGTCCACCTACCACAGCAATTCGGGCAAGTGTTAGGTTTGTTTGGCCGATGAACGGGGCTCGTGTAACGAGCTTACACACACGATTTGTCGCGGGAACCGGGTGTTTCAGGGAACTTGCCGGGGAACACCGTTGAAGCGCGGTTCGCGACTGGATCCCCCAATAGACATTGGATGCGTAACCCGGCCGACACCGGCGACAGTCGCGTGATACGCGGTGATTCTCACGAACCTGCCGGCCGGCTCGGGCGCAGAGCGTCGTGTCTCCAGGGCTCTTTTCACACCGGCCGCGGCTCAGGCATGCCCGGCGGGAGTCGCTCGACCAGCAGCGCACCACGGATGTGCCGGGCAACCTTGGGAAACCGTCCGGGTCGTCCGCCGATCTGTATGGCCTCGCCGCCCGCAGCCACCGCTGCCTCGTATCCCGCTCGCGCCTGCTCCTCGGTGCAGCCCACGACGACGAGCATCGGCCCTGCCATCGGCAGTTTCGGCGGCGTGTCCCGAGCAAAGAACAAAGCCGGTGCCGCATAGCGAGCGGTGTCGCCGGTGCGCTCGAGCGGCGCGCCCGTGCACCAGACATCGACCTGGCTCGACGCGGCCCACTGCTCGCACGCGGCGAGAAACTCGTCACCGACCGTCGCGTCGAGCGGACCCGCGAACGATCCGGAGATCGTGGCGGGCCCAACCGTCACGCCAACCCAAAGCCGTCGAAGGTGTCGCTCGAGAAGATCGGTGGGGCCGCACACGTACGCGACCTTGACCGAGCGAGGATCGCATCCGGAGCGGCGCAGGCTCGACCGAGCAAGCACGTACGCTGCGAGCTCGCGATCGGCATCCGCATCGATGAGGGCGACGCGAGGACCCGGAACCTCGACACCGATCCTTGGCCCCAAGCTTTCGTCATCCACCAGACCTGGTTCTTCGGCGATGCGCAGCGCTCCGGGCACCAGCGCGGGCGCAATTCCACGGAGGAAGTCCACCACGGTCCCGCAGGTCTGGCTCTCGTACTCGAGGAACACCCGCTGCCCTCGCCGGAGCGCCCCCCAGACGTGGTGAATGCACTCGAGCGGTTGGCCGCGTCGCTCGATCACGCGGACGGCCTCGGGGTGGGCGGGCTGCAGTCGCTGTCCGGCCAGGCGGCGTACGCGAGTCTGCGTGACCCCGATGAGCTGCTCGCGATCCCACGCCACGAGCTGATGACTGTGCGCCAGCCCCACCGCCAGCGCATCTGCGTGAATCGCCAAGCGCTCGAGGAACACGCCTTCGACGGCACGCGCAGTACCGGCGATCCGTTCGGCGCTGACCGAGCTCATCCGCCGCCGAGCGCGATGATCACCGCCGCCGAAACGCCTGCACCGATGACGACACCGGCCACGACGGCCACCATCACGGTGCGACGCCCCTTGCCTGGGGGCTCGTCGTCGTCATCGTCGACTCGGGCCGACGCGTCGGTCACCTGCGACTGGATCAGCTCGATCGGCTGATGCCGGGGTGGAACCTGCCCACCGAGGCGCCCCGAGATGTCCTCGAGCTTCTCGATCAGCTCGTCGAACACCGGTCGGATGTCGGGGCGACGGCTCATCATCCGACGGCACAAATCGGAGAGGTTTTCGTCGAAGCCCTGGATCTCCAGCTTGAGCTGCGGGCGCTCCGACTTGAGGTGACGCCGCACGACCGCGGTGTAGTGATCGTCTTGGCCGCCCTTTCGGAACGGCGGGTGGCCGCTGCACATGTGGAACAACGAGCAACCGAGCGCGTAGACGTCCGCGCGCGCGTCGACTTCCTCGCCCATCGCCTGCTCCGGCGCGAGGTAGTCCGGCGTTCCCACGAACACTCCGGTCGCGGTGATCGACAGGTCTTCCTGCAGCGCCTTGGCCAGACCGAAGTCGGTGACCTTGACCTTGCCCTCGCTCGTCACGACGAGGTTGGACGGCTTGACGTCGCGATGCACGACGCCGGCGCGCTGCGCCTCGCGAAGGCCGATGGCCGACTGGCGAATCGCTTCTGCGGCATCGCCAGGATGAATCGGTCCCTTCTTCTTGAGCGCTTGCCCGAGGTCCTCGCCATCGAGGAACTCCATCGCGAGGTAGGGCCGACGCTCGTGCTCGCCGATCGCGTAGATCTGCACGATGTTGGGGTGGTTCATCGAGGCGAGCGCACGCCCCTCGCGCAAGAAGCGCGTCTTGAACTCGGTCGACTCGCGGTGCTTGGCCCCGAGAATCTTTACGGCAACGCGTCGCCCGAGGCCTTCGTCCACGCCCTCGTAGACCTCGCCCATGGCGCCCTTGCCAAGTAGACCGGTGACCTTGAAGTGGCCGATGATCTTCGGCGCCTCGGGCACGATGCCCGCACGCTATCACGGACCTAGAACTCCGGGAACAATGCTCGGTTCTCGAGGCCTCCCCGCCGATGCGCGTACTACGCGGACGGTCCGGAGATCTACACTGGCCGCGGTGCGCCCAAGGCTCGAGAAGGTCTGGTCCGAGGGACCTGATCACGCGATCGGTGAGTGGAGCAACACCCTACTGACCACTTGGCGCACCACCGTGACCATCGACGCCCTCGAAGTCTCCCGAATCGCCAGCCACGACCTGCACTCGCGCTATCCGGACGGCATCGTGGTGTTCAACGTGATCCCCGGGATGATGCCGATCCCCCCGACCGAGGTGCGGAAGAAGGCCTCGAGCGTCCTCGGGGAGACCGGCGCACACGTGTTGTGCACCACCACGATCATTCAGGGTGAAGGGTTTTGGGTCAGCGCAGCCCGGGCCGCCGTCGCCGGGATCACCCTGTTCTCCCGGGCGCCGCATCCTCACAAGGTGTTCGGAACGATCTCCGACGGGGCGAAGTGGGCCGCCCCGAACCTGGACGGCGATCCCGAACCCGAAAATCTCGTGGCGGTGGCCGAGCAGCTGCTCGTTCAGGGCGTCGAGTCCTGATCCCGCCGCGCGATCCCGTCGAACATCAGGGCCATCCCGGCGTCCATCCAGCGCGGGCCGATCTGCGGATCGTTGCTCGTCAGGGCTCGGGTGGCGCCCTCGAAGATCAGCGCGACGAGGGCCTGCGCCGTGGGTTCGACGTCCAAGCCCGGCCGCAGGAAGCCCTTGTCGATGCCGTTGACGAGAAACCGCGCCGTGAAGGCTGCGAACATCTCGCGAAATCGGTCGAGGCGCTCCCGATCGATCACCAGGCCCTGCTCGTGAAAGAAGGTGAGCAGCCGCGGGTGCTCGGAGGTCAGCGCGACCAGGCGCGAGAGAATTCGACGTACCTGCTCGCGATACTCGTCGAGCGTGTTGCTGCTTTCGGGATCCTCGACGAGGCCCGCGTTCGCAAGCCGCTCGATGACGCGATCGAGCACGGCCGTCGCGATGTCGTGTTTGTTCTTGAAGTAGCGATAGAAGGTGCCGTGGCCGATCCCGAGCTCCGTCGCAATGTCGGCGATGCCGGCCGCCGTGTAGCCCTTTGCGACGAAGATCCGCTGGGCTGCGTCCAGGATCTCGGTGCGCCGTCGCTGCTTGCGTTCCTCTGCCGTGCTCACGGGTTGGTCACGGTGGTAACACGGGCGGTCGCGAGTCGGTGGCCCTGCTGGCGGATCTCGGCCTCGTAACGGCCACGCACGCGCGGGTCGGCCGACGTGAGGACGCGGTCCGAGCGAACCATGCGTCGAAACGCGCGCATGAAGCTCGCGGGCAGCAGCGTCTCCGCCAGAGGCAACGCGCCCAGCCAACGAGGCACCGCGACTTCGGACTTGCGGCTGCGACAGCTGGCCACCGCCGCGTCGGCGACGTCCTCGGGCTCGATGCGTCCCAGCCCCGTCATCGGGATCCCTTCGCTGAGCCGAGTGTTGACCGCCCCGGGAAGAATCGTCGTGATCGTGACACCGCTATCGGCGATCTCTTCACGGACGGCGCGGCTCAGTCCCACGGTGGCGTGTTTGCTCGCGACGTAGGTGGCCAGCCCCGGCACGTGAACACGCCCCGCCATCGACGCCACGTTGACCACGTGCCCGCGACCGCGTCCGATCATGTGCGGCAGCACCAGCTTCATGCCGAGCGAGGTGCCGTAGTGATTGACCGACATCGCCGCGGTGTCGACTGCGTCGGGCTCGGTGAGCAAGGGACCGGTGGGCATGACGCCCGCGTTGTTCACCAAAACGTCGATCGGTCCCACGTCGCGCTCCACGGTCTCGACGAAGGCCGCGAACGAAGCCCGACTCGCCACGTCCAGCGCAAACGCATGGCCGCCGACCTCCCAGGCGACCTGCTGCGCCGCTTCGTGGTCGATGTCGCCCACGCAGACGACAGCCCCCCGCTCCGCCATCTGGCGAGCGATGGCGCGACCGATTCCGCGAGCGCCTCCCGTGACCGCAACGATGGTGCCGCGCAGGTCGATCGGCGTCGGTCGGGTGCGCGTGCGCGGCTCGAGCTTGGGCGGACCGTGGAGCGCGTAGACCGAAGCGTCGAAGCGCCGCAACCGGCGGCGCAGATCGAGCGTGCTCCACGGGTAGATCGTGCTGTTGGTGCCGTTGCGATCGATGTAGTAGCTCGCGCATCCACCTGCGTTCCACACCGTGGGCTCGAGCGCGGCTTGGACCTCCTCGTTGTACTGCTCCTGCGGCTCGCGACGGATCTCCACTGCCGAAAGACCACGTGCCCGCATCGTCTCGAGGGCATCGGCGATGTACTCGGCCTGCGCTTCGATCAACACGAAAGCGGAGGAGTGACCATTGCCGAGGTTGGGCCCAATCATGAAGAACAGGTTGGGAAAACCGTGCACGGTCGTGCCTAGATACGCTTGGGGACTCCCGTCCCAGACGTCGGCGAGGCGCTTGCCGTCGCGCCCAAAGACGACGTCGGCGACGGGCGGATCGGTGACGCGAAATCCGGTGCCGAAGATGATCGTGTCGACCTCGTGCCGCTGGCCGTCGGCGCCGACGACGGCATGCGGCTCGACACGTGTCAGCCCTCCATCGACGACGGTGACGTTGGGCTGCTGGAGCGCCGGATAGTAGGTGTTGGACAACAGCAGGCGTTTGCAGCCCAGTACGAAGCTCGGCGTGAGCACGCGTCGCAGCGCAGGGTCGCGAACCTGACGACGCAGCTGCAGCATTCCGATTCGCTGCACCTGCTTCATCGCGGAGGCGCGACGCTGGGCCAGCTGCAGCAGCTCGAGTGCGCCGTAGATCGCCGACCGGTACGCACGACGAAAGCCGGGAAGACGCTCGAACGCGGCCTGCTCGATCGCCGGGTACACGTGGTCGGGCTTGGGTAGAACCCACGGTGCCGTGCGCTGAAACAGAACGAGCGACTCGACCTTGGGCTGGATCTTGGGGACGAACTGGATCGCCGACGATCCGGTGCCCACGACCGCGACGCGACGTCCCGTGAGCTCATGATCGTGGCGCCACCGCGCCGAGTGAAAGCGTGTCCCGGCAAAGCTCTCGAGACCGTCGATGCTTGGAACGACCGGCTCGTGCAACGGACCCGCACCGAGCACCAACGCCCGCGCCCGCATCGGTCCGCGCGACGTCTCGAGCTCCCAGTGATGCAGGTCGTCGTCCCAACGCATCGAGAGCACTTCGGTCTTGGTTCGAACATGGGGCATCACTCCGTGCTCGCTGGCGACGCGCAGGAGGTACGACTGGATCTCGGGTTGCATCGCGAACACCCGACTCCACGTGCTGCTCGGGGCGTACGAAAACGAGTACAGCTGGGATGGCACATCGCAGGCGCAGCCGGGGTAGGTGTTGTCCCGCCAGGTGCCGCCGAGCTGTTCGTCTTTCTCGAGCACGACAAAATTGCGCACACCACGCCGAAGTAGCGAAATCGCCGCGCCAAGGCCCGAGAACCCGCCTCCGACGATAATGACCTCATGCTCCTCGATCTCGGACTGACACGTCATTCCGTATTGAATGACATATCGTTCCGCTCGCTGTCGAGGGGTATTTTGGCTCGTTCGGGGACGTTGTTCGGCGGCCTTCCGCCCCCGGGGTGGGGGCATGCCGCCTGCATCTTTGCGAGGCCGCGCCACGTAAACTGGGCACGTGGGGGACGGTCGAATGCACCGGGTCGCGGTCTGCTTGTTGCTCGTGCTCGGGTGCGATCCGGAGGACGAGGAGAACGCGAGTGACGGCGTGGGGGGCACCGCCGAGACCGGCACGATGATGAGCTCGGGCATGACATCACCGGTCGGCGACACGGGGATGGACGATGGCACCTCCGGCGTGTCGACCTCACCGATGACCACCGCGACGACGCTTCCGCCCGGCACCGAAGACGACGGCGGGTCCTCGACGACCGCGAGCTGGCCCGAAGGCCCACCGTGCAGCGTGCAGGAAGTGACGCAGGGCGAGCTCATCGATCCGCTCGAGCGCGGCGACGACTCGTACCCCGAGGATGTCGCCGAAGCGCTCGAGGACTACTGCGGCTGCCACACGATCAACAGCAACAACCAGAACATCAAGTGGGAGTACCTCAAGGCGCCCGGTGGCACCTTGTTCCTCCAGTACAGCGATCTGCAGAAGGGCTGCTGCGGCGGCATGTCGCTCGGCGACGCGATGGCGTACCAAGTGGTGATGAGCCACTCGATGCCGCCAGGGAGCTGCTACTTCCCGCCGGAGCCGGACGAGCTGCTCAGCAAGTGGTTCACGGACGGGATGCCGACGGGTTCGACCTGGACGCCGCCGTAGCACACGCTCCGTGACCGCCTCGCTGTCAATCGATTGCCTCGCCTGCGGCACCGCGCTGCAGTTCCGCCCGGGTGCGCTCTCCGTGCACTGCAGCATCTGCGAGGACGCTCGCCCGCTCCCGCTTCGGTTCGGCGCGACGATGCCCTCCGTCCCGGTTGCCCCGGAAGCGAGCAGCACCGACGCGCTCGCGGGACACCAGCACTTTCGCTGCGACCGCTGCCGCACGCTGCTTTCGGCCGCGAGCGCGCCTCCGCGTTGTTCACTCTGCGGGGGTCGCCTCATCCCGGAGGCCGCCGGGACTTCGCTGATCGTGCCGCACGGGGCCCTGCCCGCCCTCGTCGACGCCGTGACGGCGAAGAGCCTCGTCGACGCCGAGCTGCGCCGGCACAACCGACATCCCCTCCCCCTGCGACCCGAGCTCGCCTTCGTGCCCTGGCTGGTGTTCGAAACCCACGTCGGAGCGCACTACAAGGGTGAGAAGGGCGTGTACGAATCACGCGGGGACGACACGGTGCTGGTCTGGGTCCCGTGGTCGGGGCATGTGGAGCGGTCGTTCGAGAACCGTCGAACGTGCCTGTCCATCGGGCTCAACGGGGACCTGTCTGGGCGGCTCGAACCGTGGGATTGGGCGTTCGCGGAACCGATCGAAGACGCGATGCTCACCGAGGGCGTATGGGAGCGATCTGCGTTGCCGACCTCGGAAGTGTTCACCCGTGCCATGCCCAACTTCGATGACGATCTCGAGGAGGACATCCGTTACGACATCGGCGGCGAGAAGCAGCGGGTGCATCAAGTCGACGCCAAGCGCGACAACGACCGCATGCGAGTGATCATGCTGCCGGTGTGGATCGGACGCCTTGCCGACGGCACTCAGACCGCAGTCAACGGACGGACCGGCGAGGCGCTGGTGGTCGGTCTCGAAGGCGCGCAGTCCGAACCCGACGACATCGTCGACGACCTCGGCGCGCGGCGCCGGACGACCCTCATCATCGCCGCCGTCGTCGGGCTCGCGCTCTTCGTCGGTCTCCTCATCGCAGTTGGGAGCTGAGCGCTTCGATCAGCCGGTCCACTTCGTCGAGCGTGTTGTAGTGGACCATGCTGGCGCGCACGATGCCGTCGCAGTCGGCCAAGCCCATCGCCTCGATTGCTCGCTTGGCGTAGAAGTGTCCGAAGCGCAAGGCGACTCGAGCTTCGTCGAGCTTTGGGACCACGGCGCTGCTGGGCGTGCCCTCGACGACGAACGCAATCGTCGGCACGCGTCGGGTCGCGTCGGACTGCGTCGGGCCGATGACGCGGACCTTGGGATGCTCGCGCAGAAACCCGAGCAGT
>JGI12316J15310_10000195_pt49 | contig 10322 bp, 11 predicted proteins | sample MarCyaLeptolynsp_FD_15310 | JGI IMG/M metagenome (IMG submission 15310)
ACGCTGATCCTCAACCCGATCCTGTCGTGCCTCGCCGGCGGCCGAAACAAGCTGCTCGGGGCCAAGGCGTACGACCTCTACAATGCGGAGCTCGACGGCAGCGGACTCAAGCTCAACACCCCCGACACCGTCTGGGACGTCTCCCACGAAGAGGTCCCGATCTGGGTACGCAAGATGGGCGGGATCGCGGTGGTCAAGAACCCCTACTCCAACGCGGGTCAGGGCGTGTGGACACTGACCTCGGAGGCGGAGCTCGACGCGTTCATGGAGCTTCCGCAGGGCTACGACCGGTTCATCGTGCAGTCGCTGATCGGGCACCGCGACTGGAGCTCGACGACGACGCAGGGGCGCCTCTATCACATCGGCACCGTGCCCACGCGCAAGCGAGCGGCCTACGTCGCCGACCTTCGCTTCATGGTGTCGGGCGACGACCACGGCTTTCGGCCCTTGGCGATCTACGCCCGACGAGCGCGACTGCCTCTGGACAGCGAGCTCGCCGACCATCCCAGCTGGGACATTCTGGGGACCAACCTGTCGGTCAAGCAGCCCGATGGCAGCTGGGGTAGCCAAACCACGCGGCTGTTGCTGATGGACCGCAAAGACTTCAACAACCTCGGCATCGGCATCGACGACCTGATCATCGGTTTCATCCAGACGGTGCTCGCTGCGATCGCGGTCGACAAGATGGCGCTCAGCTTGATCAACAAGAAAGGCGGGCTCCGGACCCGCCTGTTCCGCTCGCTCAACGACGACCCCAAGCTGGTCGACGAGGTGCGCCTGTGACCGAGGCAGCGCCGATGCCGGTCGTCGAAGTCGACGAGCTCGACGTCGAGGCCTTTCCGCGCGGTCGCATCAGCCGTGCACGCGTCCGCCTGATGACCGATCCGCTCGGCGACCCGGTCTCGATTCCGGTGTTGGTGGCCCGGGGCGTCCAGCCGGGCCCCGTCTTCGGGGTTACGGCGGCTGTCCACGGCAACGAGGTCAACGGCATCCCCGTCATCCAGCGGCTGTTCCGCGACCTCGACCCGAGCGCACTGGCGGGCACTCTCGTCGGTGTGCCCGTCGTCTCGGTCTACGCATTCTTCGAGTCCAAGCGGACCTTTCGCGAGGGCTTCGACCTCAACCGGATCATGCCGGGTCGGCCCGACGGCAACGTCGGCCAGGTCTACGCGCATCGCTTCTTGACGCGAGTGCTCACCGAGCTCGAGTTTCTCATCGACCTGCACACGGCCAGTTTCGGCCGTATCAACTCGCTCTACGTCCGCGCGGATCTCCGGCACAAGAAGACGCGACGCATGGCCATGCAGATGTGCCCGGAGATCATCGTGCACAACGAAGCCCGTGACGGCACCGTCCGCGATGCCGCGATGGACCGCGGGATCCCGGCGATCACCGTCGAGGTCGGAGACCCGCTTCGCTTTCAGAAGCGCATGATTCGGGACTCGGTGGCGGGGGTCCGCTGCGTCCTGAGCGAATTCGGCTTGATCGAGGAGCCCGCCGACGAGCCGGAACACGAGCCCGTCATCTGTGGCCGGTCGTACTGGATCTACGCCCAACATGGAGGGCTGCTGGACGTCCTTCCCGACGCCGGCGACGCCGTCGACAAGGATCAGGTGCTCGCAAACGTACGCGACGTCTACGGCGATGTCGTGGCCACGTATCGTGCACCACAAGCCGGGGTGATCGTAGGCCGCAGTACCAATCCCATCTGCGGTACGGGTTCGCGCGTCGTCCATCTCGGGATTCCGCGTCCCTTGGCAGACATCGTCGGGCACAAGTGATCGAAACGTGACGCTGTCACGCTTTTGTCGTGACGACGAAGGTTGGCGGCAACAGTATTTGCCACTGGCTCGATCACCAGCCGCTTTTTTTGGATCCGATGGAAAAGACGTGACCCCGTTCGCAGGCCTAATGAGCGGCGTTCTTTTGCGGAAAAAAAGACCGCCGGCGGCGTTGAAACCCGTGGCGGGCGTCGATCCGATCGGTTATTCCGAGCGGCATGTACCGCGATCGTTTGTTCTTGATCTTGAGCAGCTCGCTTTTGATCGCGACGCCTCTCGGCTGTGACGCCACCCCCGAGAGCTCCACCGGCGGGCTGAACCTTCCGCCCACGAGCGCCGGGAACAACGACACCGGGGGCGAAGACGACGCGGTGATCACCAGCGGCATCACGGCCGACGCTGGTGACGACGACGACGATGACGACGATGACGATGACGACGACAGCGTCGACACCGGCACCGGCGGCGACGACGACGACGACGACGACGACGACGACGATGACGACGACGCGACGGCCACGGCGACCGGCACGACCGGAGGCACCGACGGCGGCACGACCGATGGCGGCATGACCACCGACGGCGCCACCACCGACGACCCGTCCGACACCGGCGGCGGCGGCGAGGGTGGCGACTGCTGCGAGGCCAACGGCACCCCCGGCTGCGACGACAACGCCTGTCAGATGGCCGTGTGCGGCGAGGACCCGTTCTGCTGCGACACGCAGTGGGACGACGCCTGCGTGGACGGAGCGATCGCCAACCCCTCGTGCGACTGCGGAGGCGGCGGAGGCTCGTCGGGCGGCATGATGGTCGGCGGCGACTGCTGCGAGCCCCACCTCGGAGTCGGCTGCGACATTCAAGCCTGCGAGGACAGCGTCTGCGGCAACGACCCGTTCTGCTGCGACAACCAGTGGGACGACATCTGCACCGAGGACGCGTTCGCCACCCCCTCGTGTGAGTGCGAAGGCGGGACCTCCGGCACCGGCGACCCGCTCGACGGCGACCTCCGCATCAACGAGGTCCTGTGCGACCATCCGGGCCTCGACGTCGACGTGTACATCGAGATCTCGGGCGTGCCCGGCACCGACCTCACCGGCGTCTCGCTCGAAGCGATCAACGGCAACGGCGGCGGCACCTACGACTCGCTGATGCTGTCGGGCCAGATCCCCGCGGACGGCATCTACCTCATCGTCGACCCCGCGGCGAACGGCGCCCTTCAGGCCGCGGCCGACGAGGTCGACCCCATCGCCGACCTGCAGAACAGCCCGGACAACCTGCTGCTGCTCGTGGACGGCATCGAGGTCGACGCGCTCGGCTACGGCGACTTCTCGGGCGGAGCGGTCTTCGCCGGCGAAGGCAACCCCGCGCCGCACGTCAACGACGGCATGTCGCTCGCGCGCATGGGCGATACGGACGACAACTCGGCCGACTTCGCGGCGGCAACGCCCAGCCCCGGCGCCGACAACTGATCGCACGCGGACACTGCTAAGGTCGGGCGGCGCGTGACCGCTGCCTCGACCACCCCGATCGGCATCGACTTCGGAACGTCCAACTCCGTCGTCGCGCTGGCGAACGAGACCGAAGCGGTCGAGCTGCTCGGTTTCTCGCTGCTCGGCGCGGCGACGAACGCATACCGAAGCCTGCTGTTCTTCGAGCCGGACGAGCAGGAGGTACGCCTGCCGATCCAGTTCACGGCCGGCACGGACGCGATCGAGGCCTACCTCGACGCGCTCGGTGAAGGCCGACTGGTGCAGTCGTTCAAGACCCACCTGACCACGGCGACGCTGGGCCGCACGCTGATCGGCCACCACCAGGTCAGCCTCGACGACATGCTCGCGCTGTTCTTTCTGCGTCTGCGGCAGCATGCCGAGACCCAGTGGTCGGTGACGCCGACCCACGCGGTCGTCGGCCGTCCGGTGCGCTTTGCCGGGGCCGACAGCGAGGACGACAGCGACAAGGCCCAATCACGGCTGGCTTCGGCGGCCGCCAAGGCCGGATTCACCGATGTCCGCTTCGAGTACGAGCCAATCGCCGCCGCGTACCACTACGAGCGCGCCCTGCAGCGCCCCGAGCTCGCCCTCGTCGCGGACTTCGGTGCCGGCACGACCGACTTCTGCCTGATGCGGCTCGACCCCGGCCGGCACGACGTCACCGATCGGCACGAGGACATCGTCGCCACCGGAGGCGTCGGGGTGGCGGGCGACGACCTCGACGCCGCGATCATCGAGCACGTCGTGTGCCCGAGCCTCGGACGCGGCTCGATGTATCGCGACATGGGTCGCGCCCTCCCGATTCCGAGCTCGTATTACTTCAAGCTCGCGCGCTGGCATCATCTGTCGTTCCTCAAGGGCAAGCGGACCCGCGCCGAGCTCGAGCGCCTGCATCAGCTTGCCGACGAGCCGGACGCCATCGCGCGGTTCATGCACATCGTCGAGAACAACCAGGGCTTTCACCTGCACAAGGCGGTCGAGCAGCTCAAAATCGCCTTGTCCGGCGGCGCCGTGGCGACCTTTCACTACGAAGATGGGCCGGTGAAGATCGAGCGCGACGTGCAGCGAGCCGACTTCGAACGCTGGATCGCGGGCAACGTCGAGTCGATTGCGGGGGCGCTCGACGAGACGCTCGCCAAGGCCAGCATCGACCCGAGCGAAGTCGACCGGGTGTTCATGACCGGCGGCACCGCGTTCGTGCCGTGCGTACGGCAGCGCTTCATCGATCGCTTCGGCGAACAACGCCTCGCGGGCGGCGACGAGCTCACCTCGATCGCGTCCGGCCTCGCCCTGCACGCTCGGCGCTGAGCTCGTCGCTCAGAACAAGCCGAGCTGTTCGCTGCTGTGGCGGGCCGAGTTGCCCTCGGGGGTCCAGTCCGGGGGATGATCGGGCGTTCGTTCGAGCGCGAGCAGCCAGCGCTTGACGTCGACGCCGCCGCCGAAGCCGGTCAGCGCCCCGTTGGCTCCGATCACCCGGTGGCAGGGCACGATCACGGGGATCGGATTGTCGCCGTTGGCGTGGCCGATCGCCCGCACCGCCGTCGGGCGACCGATGGCCTCGGCCTGGCTCCCGTAGGTCCGCGTCTCGCCGTAAGGGATCGCGAGCAGGGCATTCCAGGCTGCGCACTGAAACTCCGTACCGAGCAGGGCCAGCGGGAGATCGAACGTCCGCCGATGGCCATCGAGATACTCGATCAGCTGCTCGCGCGCCGGGCTGGGCCCGTCCTCTGGATCCAGGTCGGCACCGTGCTTGGCGGCAAAGCGCTCCAGGGCGGCCATGCCCGCCCCGGTCTCGTTGTCGAAGCCGACGAAGACCACGGCGTCGTCCTCGTCGCGCGAGACCACCAGGGGCAGCGCCCGGTGCAAGACCCGATCGAAGCGCCAGCGCGGCATCGATCGGCTTGTACCAAACGAATTTGACTCCCGGGGAACGGACGCCCAGCATGGCGACGATGACCCGACGCCGCACCCTCGCGTGGATTCGCGCCGCCACCGCGGCCGCAGGGATCGCCGGGTGCCTGGGTTGCGAGGCCGGCTGCAGCAAGGCGGATCCCAACCCGCAGCCTCCGCCCACCGCCAACGCCGAACCCGCCGCGGCCGAGGCCGGCGCCGAGGAAGTTGCGCTCGCAGTGTCGGGGCAGCAGGAAGAGACGCCGCTGCTGCCGGTGCTCAACGAAGACGCCCTCACGGCACGGGTCGTGGCCCAGCGAGCCACGCTCGGCAGCCGCGCCGTATTGTTCGAGGACCGCCAGGGCAAGCCCGTGCCGTGGATCTCGACGGGCGAGGGTCTCGAGGACGACTCGTTCGACGACGACCTGCTCGACTCGCTGCCGGGCTCGTCCGGGTTGGGCGTCTCGGCGGTCACGGGCCCCGTCGTCAACGGCAACGCGCTGGGGCTGTTCACGCCGCTCGAGCCCGAGGCCACCAGCGCAGAACACCCGCTGGCGCACTTCTACGATGCGCTGCGCCAACTCGAGGCCGGCAAAGACCCCGACGGCAAGGTTCGCATCCTCGCCTATGGCGCCTCGCATACCGACGCGGACATCTACCCGCACTACTTGCGCACGTACCTGCAGCAGCGATTCGGGGACGGCGGCCACGGCTTCGTTCAGATTGCGCGGCCGTGGAACTGGTACGGCCACGTCGACGTCGCGGTGGCCGGCCTCAAGCACTGGCTCACCGTGCACGCGCAGCGTCGCCAGGGAATCGAGGACGGCATGTACGGCCTGCTCGGCTCGGCGCTGATCGGCAAGAGCAAGCGCGCGTTCGGCCAGGTCATGCTGCGCAACGACGCGGTCGCCTCGCGCTACGAGCTGTACTTTCTCGAGCACCCCAAGGGCGGCAGCTTCAAGCTGCTCGTGGACGGCAAAGCCCAGGCCACGATCAAGACCCGCAGCAAGACCACCCAGGCCGGCTACCACGCGTTCTCATTGCCGGAGGGACAGCACGCGATCGAGATCCGGCTGGTGGGCAACGGGGCGGTGCGCATGTTCGGCATGACCGCCGAGCGCGAGCAGGCCGGCATCGTCGTGGTCTCACTCGTTATCGGCGGTTCCCGAGCGGCGAACATGCTCGCGTGGGACGAGCCGGTGTGGGCCAGCAACGTCGCCCACCGCACCCCCGATCTCGTGATGCTGGCGTATGGCACCAACGAGGCCACCGACGCGCACGCCGACATCTCGATCTACGAGGAAGACCTGCGCGCGGTCATGCAAAAGCTCGGTCGCGTTGCGCCCGGGGCCAGCTGCCTGATCATCGGCGGCGGCGACTTCCCGCGTCGGCTCGAGGACGGCAGCTGGACGGTGCGCCGACGCGTGGGCCAGATCCGGGCGGCCCAACGCGAGGTCTCGCGCGAGTTCGGCTGCGCGTTCTGGGACCTGCACGGCTTCATGGGCGGCGACATGTCGATGACCCGCTGGGCCAGCTCCCGCCCCGCCATGGCCAAGTCCGACCACATCCACTTCACCAAGCGCGGCTACGTGCGCGTGGGCATGGGGCTGGTGGACGCGATCATGGTCCCGTTCGACGGCACGGCGATGCCCTAGCAGCCGTGGTATTGCGGGAGCGTGAAGGCGATCGGGACACACTGGCGCGGCGCGGTTGTCTTCGTGACCGGGGGCTCGAAGGGAATCGGCCTGGCGGTGGCAAAGCGAGTGGCCGCCGCCGGTGCCCGCGTGGTGCTCTTTGCCCGAAGCCCCGAGCCGCTCGCCGGCGCGGCGAAGCAAGTACAGGCGAGTGGCGCGGCCGACGTTGCGACGTGTTGCCTCGACGTCACCGATGACGCCGCGTGTCGGGAGACGCTGGCCGCCGCAGTCGAGCAGCATGGAGCGCCGCGCTTGCTGGTCCACTGCGCGGGTCAAGCGTGGCCGGGTCGCTTCGGCGACATCGACTACGCGCGCTTCGATCGAACGATCAAGACCAATCTCTACGGCACCTACAGCGTCGTCTCGGCGCTGGTGCCTGCGATGCGCGAGCACGGCGGGCACATCGTGGCCGTCTCGTCCGTGGCCGGCGTCGTGGGCGTGTACGGGATGACCGACTACTGCGCGTCCAAGTTCGGCGTCATTGGCTTGTCGGAGGCGCTGCGCCAGGAGCTCAGCGGCGACGGCATCGGCGTGTCCGTGCTGTGCCCTCCGGACACCGACACTCCCGGGTTCGACCTCGAGAACCAGGACAAGCCCGCGGAGACCAAGGCGCTGTCCGGCAAGGCCAAGGTCATGTCCGCCGACGCCGTCGCCGAGGCGATGCTCCGCGGGATCGCGCGCGGGGACTTCCTCATCATCCCCGGCGCAGACGGCAAGCTGACCCACTTCGCCAAACGCATGTGGCCAGGCCTCGTGCACCGCATCATGATGCGAACCGTACGAGGAGCGGGAGGAGCGGGAGGAGCGAAGCGATGAAGCAAGCGCTCGTCACCGGAGCCACCGGGTTTCTCGGGACCAACCTCGTGCACGAGCTCGCGGGCGGCGACTGCAGCGTGCGAGCGTTTGGCCTTCCGGGTTCCGAGACACGCTACATCGAAGGCCTCGACGTCGAGCTGTGCTTTGGCGACATCACCAAGCGCGACGACGTGGAGCGGGCGGTGGAGGGCTGCGACGTCGTCTTTCACGTCGCGGGTGACACCTCGTTTTGGCGCCGCAACTACGATCGTCAGTGGCGGGTCAACGTCGACGGCGCCGTCAACGTGGCCGAGTGCTGCGCGGCCCAGGGCGTGCGTCGCCTCGTCCACACCTCCACCATCGATGCGCTCGGGCACGACCCCGACGGCCCCGCGGACGAGACGTGGACGGACTACAGCTACGAGGGCTGGGGCTACAACTACGCCGACTCCAAGCGCGAAGGCCAAGGGCGAGTGCTCGAGGTCGGCCGGCGCGAAGACCTCGAGGTCGTCGTGATCTATCCGGGCAGCATGCTCGGGCCGTTCGACTTCACGCTGCAGTTCGGACGACTGTTCGCCGAGCTTCGCGACGGCAAGGTCCCCGCGTGCCCATCCGGTGGCATCAGCTTCGGCCACGTCGTGGAGGTCGCGCGGGCCCACATTGCCGCGGCAAGCCGTGGCCGTCCGGGTGAGGGCTACATCTGTGCCGGCATCAACGCGACGTACCGCGAGCTGTTCGAGCTGATCGCCGCACGGGTCGGCGCCAAGGCCCCGCGCTTGGACTTGCCCCGTGCGGCCATGGTGGCCTACGGCGCGGCGATGGAGCTGGTGTCCCGCTTCACGGGCCGCCCCCCGGACATGAACCCCGGCATGGCCCGCTTCATGTCGACCCGCGCCTACTACGACAGCACCAAGGCAGTGGACCAGCTCGGCTATCGCGTCGTCGATCTACCGACGATCGTCGGCGACGCGCACGCCTGGTACCTCGAAGAAGGTCTGCTGGCGCCGGCCTAGAAACGGCCCGTCAGCGACACGCCGGCGTGGTTTCGTCCGGCGGAGAACGACAGTCGACCGGCGGTCGCTTCCTGCATCCGCATGAAGCCGAGCACCGCGAACGTGATGCTCGTGCCCAGCCCGACGACGCCGAGCACCACCAGACCGCCACCGGCGATCGCCATGCTCGGATTGGGCGGCGGTGTGAACCCGATGTCGTCGCTCGGGTCGTGGTTGCGAACGCGGTAGGCGTGCGCGCCGAGCAGCGCAGCTCCAGCGGCGAGCGGGATCAGCGACAGCGGGGCTCCGATGCGACCGCCGATCAGCCAACGCTCCCCCTGTTGTTTCTGCGCCGAGAGCTGCCGGTTCTTCTCCACCAGCGCAGGGTCGGGCGGCGGGGGCGGCTGCCAAGTCCCCACCACGACGCCACCGGCCGCGACGGGCACGGGGGCCGGGGTCGCTTCGGGCAGCGGTTCGGGGGTGGGCGTGTCGTCCCAGCCGTTGTCCTCGGGCTCGAGGACGGGCAGCGGGGCCGCGACATCGTCGGCCGGCGACTCCGATGCGGGGGCGGCCGAGGGCGGTGCGGCCGTCGGCGGTCCCGCTGTGGCGGCTGGAGCTTCGGCCGGCGCGGCAGCAGTCGGGGCCGGAGCCGCGGTCGGGGGCGGCGCCGATGCCGGGCCGACGAGGCTCACGGCGAGAACGAGACTGGTCGCGGCGTACATGGCTCGCCTTTGTGGTTACCCCAAGCCGCCGCCGGTTTCCTTGATCCTGCGCACGGCCGCGATCCGCTGGCCTAGGGGCGTCCCGATGGCCGGCTCGGGCGATCTTTGGTCTGCCAGGGTCGGTGGTTGATCGTGGGCGGCGGCCATTCCTTGAAGTAGGTCCCGATCGCCACCGGCGGTACCTCTTGTGGGTCAGGCTCCAGGACGAACGTCAGGCGTTGGCGGTGCTCGGGCAGCGTCGTCGGCTCGAGCTTCCAATCGACGGCAGCGGCAACGATGCACGCCTCGACGTCCGGAGCGCCCAGCGTGCTCTCGGGAACCGCCACGCCGACCACGTGTCCCTCCGGCCCCACGGCAACATCGACGATCACCTTGCCCTGCAGCGCCGGTCGATCGGTCAGGGCGCTGCGGTAACACGCCTTGGCGTCGTCGTTCGGGGTCGCCGCCGGCACGCCCCGCTGGTGTGCGCATCCGAACGCAAGCGCCCCCATCATCATCGGTCCGATTGTCCCCGCGAGCCCGAGCTTGCCCATGGTCCCATCGTGGGTGCCCCACAGCGCAGCCGTCAACGACAAAGACCTCGTTTGCCCTCCTGACGGTGGTTGTCAGTTGCAGCGCCCACAAACCTGCCGGAAGCTTGGGTCGAAGATGAAAGGCTTCTCCCCGGCGACGCGCGATTGGTTTTCCGCAAGCTTTGCGGAACCAACCGAGGTGCAGCAGCTCGGCTGGCCGAAGATCAGCAGTGGGGAGCACAGTCTGCTCATCGCACCTACCGGCAGCGGGAAAACGCTGGCGGCGTTTTTGTGGTGCATCGACCGACTGACTCGGCAAGGTCGCGGCGACGGGGGCGTGAAGGTGCTCTACGTTTCGCCCCTCAAGGCGCTCGTGTACGACGTCGAGCGCAACCTTCGTGCGCCGCTGGTGGGCATCGCTCGCACCGCCGAGCTGTCGGACCGCC
>JGI12316J15310_10000317_pt24 | contig 10320 bp, 12 predicted proteins | sample MarCyaLeptolynsp_FD_15310 | JGI IMG/M metagenome (IMG submission 15310)
GCCGCCGGCCGCGAGCCCGTGCCCGGCGAGGAGGAGATCTACACGCGAGCCCGCCACAGCAAGCAGGCGCGCGCGATGCTCCGACGGTTCGCCGCGGAGCGCTCGTAGCCACCAGACGGTGTCACCCAGGGGCGCCGGCTCAGTCGTAGCGGCGCTTTTGCCACGCAAACGGCGGGATCGAGATTCGCTTGCCCAGCGTGCCGTCCCACTCCGTCGCGACCTCGTGCTGCGCGAGGACCTCGCAGACTTCTCGCGCCAGGCGCAGGCTTTCGGCCTCGTGCGCTGGGCCATCGGCGAACGCCCCAAAGGCCAGCATCAGGCCGGCACCGTCGACCGCCCGCTCCACGTCCTGTCGATGGAAGAACACGCCGCCCCATGCCCCGCGGATGTCGCCTCGGGCCGCAGCGATGTCCTCCCAGCCGTCGGACATCGTGTAGCCGGCGTCCTGCAGCGCCACGATGCCGCGCGCATTGAGGGTCTCGAAGGCCGCGTCGAGCCGATCGTTGGTCGTCCGCTCCGGCCAGCCCTGCTGTGCCTGCTGCTGCGTCGCCCAGCCGCGCTCGAGCAACGCTTCGAAGTGGGTGACTTCGGTGGCGATGGTCTCGGCCTCTTCGAGCCGAAACTCGCCCCGGACCTGCTCCACGAGCTGCGCCCGCACCTCGTCGAACGTGCCGTAGCCCGAGCGCACCGACACGTCGAGGGTGTTGGCGATGTGCTCGCGCTCGCGGTCGTAGCTCGGCTCGCCCCCGGCCCGTTCCACCCGTTGCGCCCGCTCCATCAAACGGTGGGCCGCCTCCCTGACCTCCGGCTCGAGGCGCGGCGGCGCGAGTGCATCGTTGGCCTCGGCTTCGAGCGCTTGCCACACCCTCTCGAACGCGACCTTGTCTTCGGCGGTCGCGCCGGCTGCAGCCAGTCGCGCATGCCATTGGTCGCGTCGGCTCGAGCGAGAGGCCGCTTGGCTCTCCACCCACGCGCGGCTCGCTCGAGCGAGCTCGATGAGTGCCGCCGCGTCTTTGGGGGCGTCTCCGAGGTGATTTGCCCACCAGACGAACAGTTCGGCCCGCTCCCGCCGTGCGATGAAGTGGTCGAGCTTGGCCCGTCCCAGCGCGGCCCAGTTGCCGGCCGGAGCGAGGTCCTTGTCCCGAACCGTCGTCGTCACCACACGACCGGAGGCCTCGACCTCCACCGAGTACCGCGCCCCGCTGCGGCCGCGCACGGTTCCCTCGTTGCCGCGGTTGGCGCCCCAGAGCACGAGCACCTTGGCGCCGATCTCGAACTCCTCCATCACAAGGACGGTAGCAGGCCGAAGGACTGTTCCGATGATCTGCCCGCAGGCCATCGGAAGAGTCCGATGGCCTGCTCCCTATCTTCACGGCCATGCGAAAAGCGCCGTCCCTATGACCTGCTCCCTATCCGGGCTTCAGTCGGCAAGCCGCTGGTCCAGACGGCGGTGCCACTGGGTGAGCGCGCCTTCGAAGCGCCCGAAGCGATAGTGGGTATTGGCGCCCGAGTCCATGCCGGCTTGAATCTGTTCGGCGAGCTCGAAGTCCTCGGTCAGAGTTTTCACGGTGAAGTCGTGGTTGCCCTGCAAGAACTCGCGGGCCTTGTCGCTGTAGCCTTCGGGACCCGGCGCGCGGCCGACGGTGTGCAATCGGATCCGGGTGCGATCGACCGCGAGCGGCTCGGACAAGATCATCTCGACGTGGGTCCGCTGAACCAAGAACACCGCGTTGGGAGCCACGGTGTACAGCAGCTGGGCGTGCTCGCGCAGATTCCACTGTTCCTCGGGCGTGTCGGCCAGCTCCACGATCGAGCGGCGCAGCAGCACCGAACGCACGTGGTCTCCGATCAGCTCGTAGTGGGAGTCGGTGTCGCCGAACGCCTTGCCGATCGTGTTTCGATGCGCGATCCGGAAGTGATACGACTCGATGCCGCCGTCGACGATGAGCTTCCAGTTCGCCTGCCACTGCTTGTCTTGCGTGGCGGCGATCGTCGGCTGCGGGCCGAGCAGGCCCCCGAGCTCTTCGGCGATCTGCTGGGTGGGCTCGTCGAGCGCATCGATGGTGCGCTCGGGGTCGGGACAGACCCAAATCAGGCTGTGGCGCTCGAGGCACGACAGCGTCACCAGCGAAGCCTGCTCGTCGACGAGGGTGGGAAAGCCACTGCGGTGGCGGACATGGTTGAGCACGCCGTCGGTTCGGTAGGTCCAGGCGTGGTACGGGCACACGAATGCCTTGCAATGGCCACGGTCGCGCAGCTCGACCGTTGCTCCCCGGTGCCGACACACGTTGATGAAGGCGCGTACCTGGCCATCGTCGCCGCGGACCACGAGCACGGGGGTGCCCGCCAGGCGCACGGTGATGAAGTCGCCCGGCTGCGCCACCTGGGTGGACAGCGCGGCGACGTGGAGTGAGCGGGCAAACAACGCCCGCTCCCGTTCGAAGCGTGCCGGGTCCCGATAGTTCGCCACCGGGATCAGTGCTTCCTCGTGGTCCATGTACGGCTTGCGGCTTTGCGCAATCTCCACGGACAAACGGGTCAGCTCGAGCTCTTTGTCACGATTCATCGGTCGTCTCGTCGCAAATGCAGATCACGCGCCGCATGAAGTCCACGAGGTTGGAGACCACGCGGTGCCGCGCCATGGGGGGATCGGCCGATAGCGCGGTCGCCAACGCTTGGTGCACACCACCCATCAGGAGCGCCCCGGCCAGCTCGGCATCGATGTGGGTTGGCACCCGGCCCAGTCGCTGGCCGCGCGCCACGTTGGTTGTGGCGCCGTGCACCTGGCGATCGAGGCGTCGCCGTAGCGCCCCCACCACCTCGGCGTCTCCGGCGAAGCGCGTCACGATCAACGCGCCGAGCGGGTGGTCGTAGAAGAAGTCCACGGTCTTGGCGATGCGCGTTTGCTCGCGGATCCACCAGTCCTCCGACACCTCTTCGAACGTCGGGCGGTACGCCGTCGCTTCCCACTCGTTGAAGAACTCGTCGACGAGGGCGACACACAAGGCGCTCTTGGAAGCGAAGTATCGATAGGGCAGTCCGGTGGAGACACGTGCCCGGCGAGCGACGGCCGCGAACTCGAACGCGCCGCGACACGCGACCAGCTCGTCGCGTGCAGCGTCGAGTAGTCGCCGTCGCGTCGCCTCTCCCTTGTGCGTCAGCAAGTCTGGGCTCTCTTCATAAGTGAAGTGAGCTCACTTTATCTCCTCGCCGAACCGTACACAACCATCAGAACGTTGTATTCGGGTTCATTGTCGGCTTTGGCGGAGCCAGGCCTCGCACTGTGCCGAGCGGGCCTCAAAGCGCGCGGCGATCGCGGCGTGCAGCGCCCGAACCCGAGCGGTGATGAAGCGTCGGCTGGGGAACACGGCGTGGATCGGACTCGGCGTGCCGACATAGCCGGGCAGCACCTGCACCAATCGGCCGTCCTCGAGGTCGTCGATCACGTCGAACAGACTCTTGAACGCGATGCCTCGACCGTCGATCGCCCAGCGCCGCGCCGCGTACCCGTCCGCGCACAGCGGGCTGTCGAGCGCGACGTCGTGGTTTTTGCCTCGCCCGGCCAGCTGCCACGTCGTGTGTGGGGTTCCCGACAGGTGGAGCGTGACGCAGCGATGGTTGCGAAGCGCTCGCGGTGTCTTGGGCGTGCCGGCGCTCGCGAGATACGCGGGTGCCGCGACCAACACCGCGGGCCACTGGGCAAGCTTTCGCGCCGACAGGGTGCTGTCCTGCAGCGGTCCGTAGCGGATGGCCATGTCCACCGCATCGCGGTGCAGGTGCTGTGGTGTGTCGCTGGCGTCGAGCACGACGCGGAGCTGCGGGTGCTCGGCGCACAGGTCTGCGACGAGTGGCTGCAGGAGCTGGTAGGCGGTGTCGGTGGGTGCGGCCACCCGCATCGTCCCCTCGAGCTGCCGACGCTGGCTCCGCGCATCGTCGAGCGTGCGCTGCCACAGGTCCACCACGTCACGACAGCCCTCGATGACGACGAGCCCTTCGTCGGTCGGATGCAGCGAGCGGGTGGTTCGTTCGAACAGCCGTACCCCGATCGCTTCCTCGATTCGCTGGATGGCGGCACTGACCGCGGCCGGGGTCAGGTGAAGCTGGCGGGCCGCATGCGTCATCGAACCCGCCTCGGCGACGCGGACCAGCAGCTCCATCTCGGGGACCTTCATGAAGCATGATTATCAATGCGCTATTGAAAAACATAGCTTCATCGTTCGTTGGTTGGCGATTGGTTCAGGTGTATGTCTCGATTGTCGACGCGAGGCGACAGATGGCCTCCGGGGAGACGAAATCATGCGAGCCACCGTCTACGAGAAATCCCTTCCGATCGAGCACCCCGAAGCGCTGCTCGACGTCGAGCTCCCCGACCCGACCCCGGGCGCACGAGACCTGCTGGTGCGGGTCGAAGCCGTGTCGGTCAATCCCGTGGACGTCAAGATCCGCGCGGGGGTCGAGCCGGACGGGCAGCGCGTGCTCGGCTGGGACGCCGTCGGCACGGTGGAGGCGCTGGGTCGTGACGTGCGTGGCTTCTCCGTCGGAGATCGCGTGTGGTACGCGGGGACGCTCAACCGGCCCGGCTCCAACGCAGAGCTCCAGGCCGTCGACGCTCGGATTGCGTCCCGTGCCCCCGAGTCCTTGTCGCCGGCCGATGCGGCGGCGCTTCCGCTGACGAGCATCACCGCCTGGGAGATCTTGTTCGAGCGCTTCGGCATCCCTGCGGGCAAGGAGCCCCGGGGTGACGTCCTGCTCGTCTCCGGGGCGGCGGGTGGCGTGGGGTCGATCTTGCTTCAGCTTGCTGCTCGACTCACCGCCGCGACGGTGGTCGCAACCGCCGGTCGATCCCAAAGCGTGGCGTGGGCCACCGAGCTCGGGGCGCACCACGTCGTCGACTATCGCGAACCGCTTGCGCCGCAGGTCGAGGCGCTCGGGATCGGGCCGGTCACCCACGTCGCCAGTCTCACCCACACCGACGTCTACTTTCCGCAGTTCGTCGAGTTGCTCGCGCCGTTCGGCCAGCTCGCGCTGATCGACGATCCGCCGACGCTCGACATCATGCCGATGAAGATGCGCAGCCTCTCGGTTCACTGGGAGTTCATGTTCACCCGGTCGATGTTCGAGACCCCGGACGTCGCGGCCCAGGGGCGACTGCTCGCGGAGGTTGCTGCGCTGGTCGATGCAGGAGTGGTGCGCACCACGGCGCGCGACAACCTCGGAGCCATCAATGCGGCCAACCTCCGTCGTGCCCACACGCTCATCGAGAGCGGCGGCGCTCGGGGCAAAGTCGTCCTGGCGGGCTTCGACGGCTGAGCGAAGTCGAGGTCAGTCGATGCATTCGGGCCCGCCCCAGGTGAACTTGTTGCCCCAGCCCCCGGCGGCGCGGCGCATCTTGGCCGCGACGCCCGCGCCGAACTCCGCCGCCAGCCGGCGTTCGAACTCCCCGCCGAGCGTCCAGTGGTAGCGAAGTGCACGCTCGCCTGCGGACTGCTCCGCGGGGGGCGTGGACAGGCCGGCGCGCTCGTTGGCCACGTTGTGCAGGGTTTCCTCCCAGTCGTCGACGACGGAGTCTACGAGCATGCTCCGCTGGTACGGTGCCAGGCGGTCGACGAGTTCGGCCGGGATATCCAGCTCGAGTGCGAACTCGGCATACTTGTCGCCGCTTTCCTCGTAGAGCCGCTCCGCGATCTCGGCGTACCGGGCTGCCTCCTCCTCCGAGAGCCCAGCACTCTCGATCACGTAACCCGGTGGGAAGAAATCGGCACCGTTGAGAAACGCAGGGGTGTCCACGAGTACGCGCCCGCACCGGGCCAGCTCGCGCAGTTCTTCGGCGGACGGATCGGTCCAGATCCTCTCGTCGCAGTCGCCGTTGACCGCACATCGCCGCGCGACCCTGCGGCGAAATTCCGGGGAGTCCTCGTCCGGCTCGGCCGCATTGGGCGCTGCATCGCCCCGTGCAGCGGCGAGCTCGGTCTGCATGTCACGCAGCGCACGACGCTGCTCGATGTTCTCGCGGACCAGGCTCGCGTATTGGCTCGGAGGCTCGCCGAGCGACCCCTGGGGAGGATCGCCGGATGACCGGTCATCGCCGTTCGGATCGTCGAGCCGCGGCGCGGCGTCGGCTCTCGATCGTGCGGTTTGGCCCGCATGGGCCTCGATCGTCCCGGCGTCGTTGGCCAGCACGACGCTGCCCTCGTGAACGGTTAGCATCACTGCGGCCGCTGCGGCCGCGCCGGCCACTGCACTCGCGGCCATCTTCGTTTCGTTGCGCATTGGGTCGAGCTCCAGCGTGAAGCAGGTGCCGGTCACGGTCGCGCGACCGGCCGGCGTGTCGACGGCGAAGGTGTCGCCCTCGTTCACGCGATAGAACACCGCGCCGGCCGATTGTTGGACACGCGCCGTGCCGTCCTCGTCGACCTCCCATCGGACTGCGGCCCCAGGCTCGACGACCGCGACGCCTCGGTGTCCGATTTCGATGGTTTGCCGCGTTCGAGCCGCCAGCTCGCCCGAGCTCGCCGAGGGGCCGCGAAGCCACGCGAACGTCAACACGGCCGCGGCAGCGACGGCGGCAGCGACAAGCCAGCGCACCGTGCTTGGCGATGACCGGGGCGGGGCGCGGCCTTGCAGGGCCTGCCACGCGCCGGGAATGTCCGGCTCGCCGGCATCGAAGGCGAGCAGTGCGTCGACCTCGGCCTCGGCGTGCGATTCGAGGTCGTCATCGAGGTCGTCATCGAGGTCACCACCGAGGTCGTCATCGAGCTCGTTGTCTGAGTTCATGAGCTGGTCTCCTCCTGGTCCCGACGGTCCTTGCGCTTGTACGCGGTGAGAAAGGCTCGCTTGGCGCGGGTGAGCAGCGTGCCGACCGAGCCGGGCGCAACGTCGACGATCTCGGCGATCTCGGCGTGCGACAGGCCGAGCTGCTTGAGCATCAGCAGCTGTGCCGCCCGGGGTTCGAGAGCGGCCAAGACGGCCCGGACTTCGTGCTGCACCTCGCGCCGTGCGAAGTCGGCCTCGAGGTCGTAGACCTCAAGGCACTCACGGTCCTCCCGTGCCTGCCGGCGACGTCCGCTGCGGATCGCGTTGAGCCCTCGATTGAGTGCGACCCGCATCAGCCAGCGGTGCAGGTCATGCTCCCGGCTGGGGTCGAAGCGGTGATGCAACAGGGTGAAGAACACGTCCTGGGCGAGGTCGTCCGCCTCATGGCGGTCGCGGGTCACGTGCGCGAGCAGCCGTCGTACTGCGGGGTAGTAGCGGACAAATGCCCGCCGAAACGCCCGTTCGTGGCCTTCGAAGCCGCCGTCCGCGGGGATGTCTCGGCCGTTGCGCATGCGTGCCCACCCGGCCAACACCGCCGAGCGCCCGATCTTGACAGCAAAACAACCCGCGTTGATCCGGCTCCGGGATCCCAGCGTTTCCCGAGACATGGACCGCATCCTGACCGCCGATCCTCTGAGCCGCGCCCACGGACCGCGATTGGTGTGCCCGATCCCACCGGACTACAACGACGCCGTCCAGGCAGCCCATGAGGGGTCGATCGCGTGGGCCGAGCAGATGGGACTGGTCCAGCGGGGAACGCCGCAGATGGCCGCGCTTTCGCGAGCGCACTTCGCCGGCTTGGCCGCGCGCTGCTTTCCGAAGGTCACCGCGGCACAGCTCCGACTCGTGACGGATTTCGCGACGCTCGTCTTTTTTCACGACGACCTCGGCGATACGGTGTGCGGTGAGCACTACGAGCGCGACGACGAGCGGCTGGTTCGCACGCACGCGCGCATGGTCGAGGCGCTCCGCACCGGGCTCGCCGCCGCCGACGATCCGTACCTGACCGCGCTGATCGAAATCCGCGAGCGCCTGGGCCAGAGCATCGGCGCCGGATGGTTTGCTCGGCTGGCCAACGATCTCGAGACCTATCTTCAGGGCGTGCGCTGGGAGCACGCGGTCGAGCGCTCCGGTCGACCGTTGACCCTCGCGATCTATCGGCACATGCGACCGCTGACCTCGGCGGTCACGCTCTTTGTCAACATGGGGGCGGCGTTCGCCTGCCCCGACGACCCGACCGTCGGGCAGCAACCCCTGGTCCGCGAGCTCGAGCGGATCGCCAACAATCACATCAGCTGGGGGAACGACATCTACAGCTACGACCGAGAGCGCGCCCACGGCCAGACGGCAAACCTCGTCGTCGCCCTGGCACGGGACGAGGGGCTCGAGCCGCACGAGGCGGTCGACCGTGCGATCGAGGTGTGCAACGAGGAGATGGCCGCATTCACCCGACTCGAGGCGCGACTGCCTGCGCTGGGAATCGACGGTGCCGATCCGTACGTGGCGGTGCTGGCTCGCTGGCTGCGCGGGAGCCTCGACTGGCACGCCGAGTCGTTCCGCTACGCCGAAACACAGTCTCTGACCGCGGGACCCGACGCCAGCGTGTTGCCCGGTGCCGCGTAGCCCTTCGCTCGTCCGTGGTACCGTGAGGCATCGGCACCCCCAGCCGGTGTGGAGTGTAGTGGGACGTTGGAACGAGAAATTGACGGTGCTCAGTCACCTTCGCTGACGATCTGGATCCCCCAGACGTACGCCGAGATGGGCCAGCCGTTTCGCGCGCTGGTGCCCTCTGAAGTCGCCGACACCAGCGGTCGCCCGGCACGCCCCGAGGGCGAGTCGGGTCCGGACGGCCGGATCTGGGTGGAGGTCAGCGTGCACGATGGTCACACCGACGGCGTGCGCTCATTGATCCCCGCGGTCGACGGTGGGGCCATCATGGCGACGCTTCGCATCCTCCCGCGCGGCGCCGGGGCGCACGAGCTGCGGCGCGCGAGCAAGAAGATCGAGCCGTCGACGATCGCGGCGATCATCGCGGCGATCGTGATCGCGACCTATTACGTGGGGTTTCGGTAGCCGCCATGCACGATCCAGTTGAAGACGCGATGGCCCGCACGCTCACCGTGCCCGCGGTGCAGCAGGCGATCGAGGCGTTCGACCTGCCCGCCTACAAGGAGGCGCTGCAGGCGTTGCTGCCCAGCGCGGCGGACGAGGCATCGAAGCAGGCCATCGAGCGGTTGCTTCACACCCGACGTCCGTTTGCGCGTCCGCTGACCAACCGATTGCCGCTGACGCTGCTCAACTACGTCGGTACCGGCTTTCGGCTCATTGGCGCCGAGGATCCGCTGTCGTCGACGCAGGTTGCCATTCGGTGGATCACGATCTTCTTTCTGCCGGTCTGGCCGCTGGGCAGCTACATCGTTCGAGAGACGCGCGCCTACGAGTACGCCTTCATCGCCGAAGTGCCCTTCGACCTGCGTTACCGTTGGGCAGCCGTACTCGTACCCGCGGCGATCGGCTTGGTGCTCGGAGTGTCGGCGCTCAAAGGCTGGCTGCCGCCCCAGTAGCGATGCTCACTCGAGCATGCTCGTCGCGACTTGCTCGAGCACGGTGGCGAGTCGCTTGCCGCTCACGGGCGTGATCTCCTCGAGCAGATAAGCGCCTTCGATCGCCGTCATCAGAACCGTTGCGACCTCCTCGAGGCGCTTGCGAGGCTTGCGCGAAGTCTGTCGCAGCAGCTCGACCAGGCCTTCGAGCGACCGCATGTAGTACGCGTGCAGCCTTTCGCGCACGCCGGGCTCGGTCAGCGCCTTGGCGAACAGCTCGCGAAAGGGCGGAGCAACCTCGAGCACCCGAGGATCGGTGAGCGATGCCCGGAGCACCGAGCGCAGGGTGACGCGCTCGGGCGGTCCCACGGCGGCCAGCAGCGCGTCGCGACACGCCGCGAGATGATGCTCGGTGACGCCGACGAGCAGCGCTTCGCGGGACTTGAAGTGGTACTGGACGTTGCTCAGCGACAGCTCGGCGCCGAGCGCGACCTGGCGCATCGTCATCCCGGCGGTGCCGTGCTCGCGCAGGAGCTCGAACGCAACCGCGGTGATCCGGTCGCGGGTGGCCTGCGCGCGCGTGGAGCCCATCGCTTGACAGAGTAGGTCGGCTGACCTAGATCAGCAATAGGTCACCCGACCTAATTCAGTGATGCGCACGACGATGGACCAGACACCCGCTCCCGCCACCATGCAGGGCCTCGTTTTGGATGACCGCGCCGACCACGGGGTCGTCCTGCGCGGCGACGTTCCGCGGCCCACTGCCCAAGCGGGTGAGGTTCTCGTGAAGGTGGCGTACGCAAGCGTGACCGGGCACGAGTTTGCGCTCGCCCGAAACGCAGTCGTGCGGCTGACGCGATGGCTGCGGCGAGCGCCCGCGGAGGTCACCACGGGGCTCGAATTTGCGGGGACCGTGCAGGTGGACGGTGGTCGATTCAAAGCCGGGCAGAACGTGTTCGGCTAC
>JGI12316J15310_10003129_pt2 | contig 10316 bp, 10 predicted proteins | sample MarCyaLeptolynsp_FD_15310 | JGI IMG/M metagenome (IMG submission 15310)
GATCTCTTCGCCTTCGACGGCATCGGTAAGCGGGGCAGCGGCGGCAGCGGTCATGACTTGTCCAGTTTGCTCAAGGCCTGCGCGAGATCCGCGATCAGGTCCTGCGTGTCTTCGAGCCCTATCGATAGGCGAATGGCGTGCCCGGTGCCAGCTTGGATCTGCTTGGGCGGCCAGGCCATGCACGAGCGATACTCCGCGGGGAAGATCGGCAGCGCCAGGCTTTCAAATCCACCCCAGCTGTAGCCAATGCCAAAATGCTCAAGCGCGTCGACAACAATCGCGGACGCATTGTCGAGATCGCTCGCCAGTACAAAGCTGAATAACCCGCAGCCGCCAGTGAAATCACGCTTCCACAGATCGTGTCCCTGATGGCTGGGCAGGAGGGGGCATAACACGCTGGCAATCTGTGGTTGCTGCTCAAGCCATTGCGCGATTTCCAAAGCGCTCGCAGTGGCCTGATCCAGGCGTAGCTTCATGGTGCGAAGGCCGCGTGCGGCCAGTGCCGCGTCATCGGGCGCGACGACCTGGCCCAATTGCTGCGAAGTGCGGCGCAGGGCGCGATACCAACGCTCGCCCGCGCTGGCACTGCCCATCATCAGATCGGAATGCCCGCCGACATGCTTGGACAGGCTCATCACAGTGATGTCACAACCATGTTCCAGCGCAGCAAAGCCAAATGCGCTGGCCCAGGTGTTATCGATCAAGGTCACGGCCTGATGGTCGTGCGCGATCGATGCAAACGCCGGAACGTCGCCGACTTCCATTGTCAGACTGCCCGGGCTTTCGAACCACACCGCCTTGGTCTTGTCGCAAAAGAGGCTCTTAAAGGCCGGCTGATCGAGCGGGTCGAAGAATCGCGTCTCGACGCCTAAGCGCTTGAGCAGGCCGGTCGCCATTGAGCGCGTCGGATCATAAGCGTTGTCGGTCATCAGCAGGACGTCGCCCGGCTTGAGGACCGACAGCAGCGCACCGGCGATCGCTGCCACACCGCTGGGATAGAGCACAGTGCCATGCGCACCTGGCTCGATTTCGGTCAAAGCATCGGCGAGGGCCCATTGGGTCGGCGCACCGCGGCGACCATAGAAGAAATCGCCATCCTCATTGCTCTTGAGCGCTGCCTTGCGATCGGCTTCGTTCGCATAGAGGTGGGTGCTGGCGCGCCACACCGGCGGATTGACCACCGGACCGGTCCATTCCTCGCGTCGCCCCGCTTGCACGGCCGTGGTTGATGGCCCGCGTCCCTCTGACTTGTCTCCGCTCATGCTGGCCCCTGCTGCTTTGGCGTATCCGGATCGCTGCTCCAATCGACCCAACTGCCGTCATAGAGCGCTACGTCGCTCTTGCCTGCCAATTCAAGCCCGAGCAGCAAGACGCAGGCGGTGACACCGCTGCCGCAACTTGTCACCACCGGGCGATCAAGATCGACCCCAGCTTGGGCGAATAGGTCGCGCAATTTCGCCGGGTCCTTGAAGGTACCGTCCGCCTCATACACCTCACCAAAGGGCAGGTTGAGTGAACCGGGAATGCGTCCATTCATACCGCCATGAACGGGGTCAATGCCTTCGCCGAACACGCGATCTGCGCTGCGGGCATCCACCACTTGCTCAGCCTTGGTTTCCAGGTTTTCGAGCAGGTCGCGCTTGAAACGGATCCGCTCAGCATTGCGCAAGGTGATCGGGCCAGCTGTGCCTGACGCAAAATCTCCGCTCTGCAATGACCGGCCCTCGGAACGCCATTTGCCAAGCCCGCCATCGAGCACCGCCACCTGCTCGAAGCCATGAGATAGGAGCAGGAACCAGGCCCGCGCGGCCGTCTTCACCGCGCTGTCATCATAGACAACGATCTTGTCACCCGGCTCGACGCCAAGCTCTTGCAGGTGCTGAACCAATTGCTCGGGCCGGGGCATGGCTTGCGGGACATCCGATTGCTGATCGATCAGCTGGGCGAGATCAAGGAACCTGGCGCCCGGAATATGCGCGGCGCGAAACTCCTCTGCTGCGTCGCGTTTCGCAGCCGGCAGATGGCGCGACGCATCAAGCACGGTCAGTCCGGACTGTCCCAGATGGGCCGCCAACCAGTCGGTCGACACCAATGGTTGAGGAAAATCACTCATGTGTCGAGGGTTAGCCGTGCAATCCGGCCCCGCCAAGTCACGACATGCTCAAGCGGCGCTTGTTTCCAGTTTGCGTGCGAGCAAGGGAGGCAAGCCGCCAGGCGGTACGTCGAGCGAGATCGGGTGCAGGCGGGTTGTGCTCGTCTCGCTCGGCAATCCGATCACAAAGCTGTGCTTGACCGGTGCAAGCTGTTCCAGACCGATCTCAATGTGGAGCAAGGGAACGTAGAGCGGCTTTCTACCCTGCATGATTGGCCGAATTTCGGCGACCGGCAGTTGGACCGTGCCCGAAATGGCTTCGCTCTGGTGCGGTCCAATGCGGGCGATTTTCTTCGTGCTGCGCGCGCCTTGTTGCTGGCTTGGTCCCGGTATTGCAGGCTGGTCCCTCCGCGCCGTCGTCAGCTCTGGCGACACGGCAAGATCGCGAATGGCACGTTCGGACCGGTTGGCGACGTTCAAGCGGTAGTCGATCGTCAGCATCATCATGCTGCGGGTCGCGCTGACAATGTCCAGCGTCAGCGCCAGTTTTGCTTCCTCCATCGATGTCAGGGGGCTGGGCCCTGCGATGACCGGCTTCTCAATCTCTTTCACAGCGGCAGGCTGGCGGCGGGAATACAGCAAATAGGCCAATGTCAGCGCCGCGAGCGCCAACGCCCCGATCAACCACCAGATCCATGCTGAAATGCCGGCCAGATCATCACTCGACGTCTCGTTGCCGAGCGCGTCCACATCGGCCGAGAACGATTCTCCCAAACCGGGTACGGTGCTGGCATTGGCTGGCTCGGCGGTCTCGCTTGCCGCTTCGGCTGGATCACTGCTCGCTGGCGAACTGCCTGTCGGTGCTTGTGCCGTCGCTGCGGCAGGTCCCGAGCTTGGCGAGCGAGCTGGACGCGAAGCCGCGCTGGTGGGCTGCGCTGGCGGATTGGCGCTTGCTGGCGTTTCTGTTGTCGATGGCAGCGGCTGGACCACTGGTTGCGACGTTGGAGGTGACGCTGCTGGCGTCGGATCATCTGTGCCGGCTGCTGGCTGGTCGTCCGTCGTGGGGTTCGCAGGCTCGTCGGTGATGACACGCGGCTGAACTGGCACCAGTCCGGCATCATCGGCCGGGCCTTCGACATCGGGCGCCGCTGTAGGCGTAGGTGTCGGCTCTGGCAGCGAAAATATGGTTGGAGAGGCCGAAACACTGACTGGCGCAATGGCTGCGGATGCAGCGACTAACAGCAGGAACGGGCGAGAACGGGCACGCATTGGATCATCTGGCTTTGGTAGGCGGCGGGCCGACAAGCATAATTGCTGGAAACAACACGTCCAGCTCGCTGCTTGCATGCAGACCGTTTTCGCGGCAACAGCGCGGCATGGAAACCACACCAGACAAACCGCACGATCCCGCTTTCCTGGGAAAGGACAGCCCGCTGCCTGCCTCACCTGACGAGGCGTCGCTGGACTATGTCCCGAATCCGCGCAGGGGATCGCTCTATCTGGTCCGGTTTGCCGCACCCGAATTCACCTCGCTGTGCCCGGTCACCAATCAGCCCGATTTTGCGCATCTGGTGATCGATTATGCACCCGGCGAGACGATCGTTGAATCCAAGAGCCTGAAGCTGTTCCTCGGATCATTCCGCAACCACAATGGCTTCCACGAGGATGTGACTGTCGGTATCGGCCAGCGCCTAGCCGACGAGATGAAGCCCAAATGGCTCAGGATCGGTGGCTATTGGTACCCGCGCGGCGGTATCCCAATCGATGTCTTCTGGCAGACGGGCGCGGCCCCAGACGGCTTATGGGTGCCCGATCAAGGCGTTGCGCCCTATCGCGGGCGCGGCTGACTCATCCCAATCGCGCGCGCGCTTTCATGATCTGCTTGTTGCGCGCATCGACAATTCTGAAGGCCTTGAACACAGGAAAGCTCTCGTCGGTCTTTCCCTCATGACCGAGCATCCAGATCTGCTGGTAGAACCAGTAGATTGCAGCGAAGCCATTGATCGCCTTCATCATTTGCAGGCCTTTAAGGAAGCCCAGCCAATTCGGAATGAGATCGAGACTGTCTTCATAGCGCGGCAAATGCTCGGCGCCGTTGAGCAGCTGGCTGGCGCCATCAGTCGCGACGCATAGAGGCCGACCCAGGCCGACGACATCGGCAGCGCCGATCTCCACCGCTTGCTCCATCGCCTCGCGCGTGCGGAAGCCGCCCGTCACCATTAGCGGGACGCTGACTTCGCTTTGCATCGCTTTGGCGAAGTCGACGAAATAGGCTTCGCGAGCGGCGGTCGACGGAGCGACGTTCTGCTGTTCGACCTCTTCCATGCCTTCAATGCCCATCAGCTTGGGTTGCTCGTAGGATCCGCCTGAAATCTCAATCAGATCGACCGACGCCTGTTCGAGCCATTTTACGACCGTCAGACTGTCTTCGAACGCGAAACCGCCCTTCTGGAAGTCTGCGCTGTTGAGCTTGACCGAGATCGGGAAATCGGGCCCAACTTTCGCTCTGATCGCCGCCACCACTTCAAGCAGCAAACGGGCGCGGTTTTCCAGACTGCCGCCATAGTCATCCTCGCGCAGGTTCACCCGCGGCGAGAGAAATTGCGAGATCAGGTAACCGTGGGCAGCGTGGACCTGGACACCCGTGAAACCCGCTTCCTGACAGGCTTTGGATGCGATCGCCCAGCGTTCCACTAGATCTGCGATCTCGTCCTTTGTCAGTGGCGTGGGCTTGCCGAACTGACCACCGGGAAGGGCCAAGGTTACATCAGAGGCTGATTTCGGATTGGGATTGACCAATTTCTGGGTTTGCCGACCGCCATGGCTGATCTGGGCCCAGAAGTGGTTGCCATTGCGCGTTGCTGCCTTTGCCCAGCTCGCGAGGCGTGCTGCCATATCCGCATCGGGTGCGCTCTCAATCACGACATTGCCAGGGCGTTCGAGGTGGTCCTTGTCGATGATGATATTGCCTGAAAGCAGCATGCCGCAGCCGCCATCGGACCAGATACCGTAAAGCTGCTCGAGCGCCGCAGTGGGGCGCCCATCCGGCGTCGCCAACCCTTCGGTCATCGCAGCTTTGGACAAACGGTTGGGGAGTACGGCGCCGCAGGGCAGCGCCACGGGTTCGGCCAGATTCATAACACCCTCATTTCAGTTTTCTTGTGCAACTTAATAGGGTGATTTGCGCAAATGTCGACCATCAAAAGGCTGATGTTCCGATCCCGCCATCGACCACCAGCGATTGACCGGTCACGTAATTCGCCATCTCGCTGCAGAACATCGCGACCATAGATCCGAGATCGTCGGCATCGCCAAATCGTCCTGCCGGAATGCGGATCGCTTGGACGAATGCCTCAACCTCTTCGTCATAGCTGCGCCCATGCGCGGCGCCTCTTGGTGTGAACACCTCTTCGATTCCGGGCGTGTGGTGCATGCCAGGCAGGATCGAGTTGATCGTGACATTGTGGGCAGCGACGTCCTTGGCAATCGCGTGGCAGTAATTTGCCAAAGCTGCTCGCGGCGGCCCCGATAGAACCCGCAAAGAAGCCGGATATTTTGCGGCCCCAGTGCTGATGTTGACGATGCGGCCCCATTTGCGTTCCACCATCGGGCCCAACACCGCCTTGATGTAATCTATGGGGCTCAGCAGGGCGATGCGAAAGCTCTCCTCCATTTGCTCGCGCGGGACGGTGCGGAAATCGTCGGTGAAGGGCGGTGGAGCGCAGGTCGCCACAAGGATATCTGGATCAGGACATGCACCAAGGATCGCCTCGCGTCCCTGGTCATTGGCATGGTCTGCGACGATCGGATGGACCTTGGCACCCGTTTCATCAGCGATCGACTTGCAGGTGTCTTCTAGCCGCTCAGCGCCACGCGCAGAGATGAAGACTTCAGCTCCTTCACGTGCCAATGCCAAGGCCGCACCACGGCCCATGCCCGCACTTCCACCGTTCACAAGGGCCTTTCGGCCTGCAATTCCAAGATCCATTTCACCCTTCCTTGATTGAGAAAGATGATCTTACCGTTTGGATTGATCGGGCGCGCCTGACTAATGCGCTATTGCGGTTCGGATGAACCGAGAATGCGCAGGCTTATTGCGTGATGTCTCGAATGCGTTTCGCAGGAACCCCTGCGACAACCACATTGGGCGGAACATCCTCTGTGACGACCGCATTGGCCCCGATCACCGCATTGTCGCCAATGGTGACCCCTGGAACGATAGTCGCCTTGGCACCAATCCAGACATTGTTGCCGATCTGGATCGGCGCGGAGGTGAACCCTGCCTTGCGCGTCAATTCTCCAGCGACCACCTTGTGGTTCTGATCTCGAATAACGACGGATTCGGCGATCAGGCAATCGGATCCGATCGATACATTCTCGCGCGCGATGATCCTTGTCCACGGACCAACAAATGTGTCGTTGCCGACGGTTAAAGTCCCAATTTTGGCGTACACATCGGCGAATTGATCAATGGCGACGCGATCGCCCAACGAGAGAGTTGCCCCATCGGTCGCTTTCAAGCGAACACCTTTGTCCAGCTTCACTCCTGATCCAATCGAAATGGATTGATGAAACTTCCATCGGGTGACGCGCAGAAAGCTGAGTATTGTCCTGAACAGTCTCGTCATCACAGTTCCAGGATAGAAGACCTTACGCCTTCAGTTCCCATTTTGAGCTCAATGACATTCATTCTGGCTTCTCCGCCGCAGGACCCAAATCGTTTAGTGGCTCGATCAGCCACTTTCAACGGTTCTGAAAGAGGGGAATGGTGCCGGCTGCAGGAGTCGAACCCGCGACCTGATGATTACAAATCAACTGCTCTACCAACTGAGCTAAGCCGGCCCTGAATCGCATTGTTGCGATGGCGGAAGCGCCCGCTAGCCGCAAACGGCATCGAATGTCCAGACTTCGTCGAACTTTCTATGCGATCGATCGATTGCGGGAGGGCTGGCGCTTGCGTCGCGTTGACGTTCGGGATTAGGCTGCAAATGGATCAGGGAGCTGGAAATGGACGAGTCCACGCATCAACAATTGGTGTTTGAAGCCAATCGCAAGTCGGTTTCTGCGGCCTATTTGCTATGGTTCTTTATAGGCTTCCTGGGTGCGCACCGTTTTTACGCGGGCCGCAAAGGCAGCGGCTTCGCGCAGCTTGCTTTGCTTCTGATACCGTTTTTAGGCTGGGCGATTCTTGCCGGATGGTGGATCGCTGATCTGTTTCTGATTCCCGGCATCATTCGCGAAGAGAATATGAAAACGATCGAGGAGATCGCTGGCCCAAGGCGTCCGGCAGAACGTCTCGACAAGCCTCAATCTCCGGCAGACCGCAAACGCGCCGAGATGCTCGAAGACCTACGTCAGACAGGCTACAGCCGGCAGGGTTTTGGCAGTCGCCGCCCAGACTATTGATCGACCCGTTCCGCGACTAAAGCGCGCCGAACGTCCAGCCTTCCGTGTAAGCGATTTCCGCGGTGAGCGCTCGCGGTGCCCAGCGCTCGGGCTCAAGCGCAACCTTGCGCAGCCATGCGGCGGTTAGCAGCGCATCGGAGGAATGATCGTCGACCTCGCCCACTTCGTCGACTGGTGGGCAATCGAGCGCCGCCAGCGCGGCATTGAGATCGGCATAAGTCAGCAATTTGGTCCGCGCGCCGCGATCCGCCGCTTCCTTCGAGGCGAGGCCGGTGTAGATCTCAGCGATCATGGAGCCGCCAGAGACTTGCCGCTTTTCCGGGATCGGATCGAGCGGCCAGACCGGCAATTGGTCATTGAGCTGGTGCAACATTCGCATCCCGGTGAGCGAACTCTTGCCCACTTGCGCAGCGCCGACGAGATTGAAATTGCTCACCGGGCGGCATTTCTGCAGCCTTTGCGCGATCTCGGCCTCGCGAAAGCGACCCTCCCTCGTGATCGCATCGGGCAGGTGGAAGCGATCGCCGACATGGTCCTTGCCGTGCCGAAAATAGCGCGAGGCTTCGGGATGGTTGACAAAGCTGTGCGCGCCCAAATGAGGATCATCATGGCAAATCTCATCGATCAAGGCCCACAGCCGCTTGGCGCTGCGCGGGCTGCGATCCCAGCCGGGGAAGAAGGCGCCGCAATCCTCAAACGGAAGACTGATTCCAAGATCGAGCCCGACAAGCGAATTGACCGGCAGGTCCTCGGCCAGGATGTCGCGGATCTCGGTTCGCGAAAAGCCGCCCGCAGGCGGTTCAACCAGCACCGGAGGCCCGCCATCACGGCGAGCGATCGCCATGGCTATGCCCTTGTGCCGTTCGCCCTTGGCGCCTGACCAATCGATCGCGATGAAATGATCGAATTCACGCATTTGAGTCTTTTCGCGCTAACGTTTCAGCGCCGGAACGCGGGTTCTTCTCATCCCTCAGCCGGTTCCAATATTCGATGCGCTCTTTCACCTTGCGCTCAAATCCGCGCTCAACCGGCTCGTAATAGGTCTGCGGCTCCATCTCCTCAGGCCAGTAATTGTCGCCTGAAAAGCCGTCCTCCGCCTCATGATCATAGCTGTAGCCTTCGCCATAGCCGATCTCTTTCATCAACGTGGTTGGAGCGTTGAGGATGTTCTGAGGCGGCATCAGGCTGCCGGTCTCGCGCGCGGCCTTGAAGGCTGATTTCTGCGCTGCATAGGCGGCATTCGATTTGGGCGCGGTGGCGCAATAGAGGCAGGCTTGAACAATCGCCAATTCCCCTTCCGGGGAGCCGAGGAAGTCATAAGCGTCCTTGGCCGCCAGGCATTGGGTCAGGGCCTGCGGATCAGCCAGGCCAATGTCTTCGCTGGCGAACCGCACCAGCCTGCGCAGCACGTAAAGCGGCTCCTCACCCGCCACCAGCATTCGCGCGAGGTAGTAGAGCGAGGCTTGCGGATCTGAGCCTCGCAGCGACTTATGCAATGCACTGATCAGGTTGTAGTGCCCGTCGCGATCCTTGTCGTAGACTGCCACCCGGCGCTGCAGGAACTGGCCTAGGCTCGCGGGATCGAGCTGCTCATCGATCTCTGCGTTGTAGAGCGTCTCAGCCTGGTTGAGCAGGAACCGGCCATCGCCATCGGACGTGGCGATCAACGCGGCGCGCGCGTCGTCAGTCAACGGCAAGGGGCCAGCAAGCTGCTCGGCCCGGGTGAGCAAGTCATCGAGCGCATCATTATCGAGCCGGTTGAGGTCGAGCACTTGCGCGCGGCTCAGCAGGGCTGCGTTGAGCTCAAAGCTTGGATTCTCAGTCGTCGCACCGACCAGCGTCACCGTCCCGCGCTCCACAAAGGGAAGGAACCCATCCTGCTGGGCGCGATTGAAGCGGTGGATCTCGTCCACAAACAACAACGTGCGCTGGCCCGCCCGCGCTGCCTTGTCGGCCTCGGCAAACGCCTTTTTGAGGTCGGCGACGCCCGAAAACACCGCGCTGATCGCGACAAAGCGCATGCCCACCGCTTCGGCCAACAAACGGGCAATGCTGGTCTTTCCGGTGCCGGGCGGACCCCACAGAACCATGCTTGATAGCTTGCCAGCGGCGACCATGCGACCAATCGCGCCTTCGGCTCCGGTTAGGTGCTGTTGCCCGATCACCTCGTCCAGATTGCGCGGGCGCAGACGCTCGGCGAGCGGCGCATCGTCGCGCGCTTGCTCAGGCCGGTCGGGCGGGGCGGGGTCATCTCCAAACAGGTCTGCCATTGATCGGGCGTGATAGGCTGCTCGTCGGAAATTTCCATCCACCTCTTGCAACGATAGTTCTAAGATATATCTTAAACCTATCAAAAGAACTCAGGAGACCCCTAATGACTTGGCAAAAACACGGCAAAGGCGGCTGGAACAATCTCGGCCCCATGATTGCCATGATGGCGGCATCAGCCGCAAGCGAGTGGGAAGATGGCGATTATCGCCGTCGTTCGCGCCGCGGCCGCAACTGGCAAGACGGCACCAAGCGGCGCAAGCGTCGCGGACGGATGTTCGGCCAGGGTGAACTGCGCTTGGCACTGCTCGCTTTGATCAACGAAGAGCCACGCCACGGCTATGAGCTGATCCGTGCCATCGAAGACCTGACCGGCGGCGGCTATGCGCCGAGCCCGGGCGCGGTCTATCCAACGCTGCAAATGCTTGAGGAAGAAGGACACATCAAACCGGCCAAATCCAAAGCCAAAAGCGACGATGACGAAGCCGGCAGCAAAAAGCCCTTCAAGGCGACCAAATCGGGCAAGGCCGAACTGGCTGAGCGCGAAGAT
>JGI12316J15310_10000146_pt38 | contig 10309 bp, 11 predicted proteins | sample MarCyaLeptolynsp_FD_15310 | JGI IMG/M metagenome (IMG submission 15310)
CTGCACGGGCTGCACGCGGAGGTTCGGTCCGGGAACCTGACGCTCACCGTGTTGGTGTCTTGCCCCGCTCAGGCGGTGCCGCCCAGCGACGAGCTCCTCTCGAACCTCGAAGTGGCGTGGATGGTGGACACCCGCGACCCGAAGAAGCGGCCATGAAGACCTACGACTTCGAGCTGCCCACTGGGGAGTCGCTCCCGCCGACCAGAGATCTTCTGGTCGCCGTGTCCGCCGCGCTGCGCGGCGACGACTCAAAGGTCCGCAAGCTCGTCGCCAAGGCGCGTACGGACCTTCGCAAGCGCGCCATCAAAGAACTTCGGGGCGCGCTGCCTAAGGTCCCCCGGCCGAAGCCCAAGCGCAAGCCGGTGATCGCAGGCGCACGTCCTGCCCCTCCGCTCACGCGTGCTCCACTGCCCTCTCGGCGGGAGCTGGCGGTGAGGCTACGGGACGGTCAGCGCGCCCAGCTAGCGACGCATGCCAACGTGCTGCGCGATCGCAGAGTCACCCGTACCAATGAGCTGCGGGCTGTCGCTGCGATCCGAAAGAACGGCGACGCCATCGACCGACTTGCAGCGGCGCAAACCGAGCTGGCAGCCAAGCTCGTCGCGTTGTCCGAGCGAGGGGACCTTGCGCTTCTCAACGGCATTCTCGGCGCGATCACTCGGCTCGAAGGACGCGTGGAGGGGGTTCGCCGTCAGCAGACGCGCGCGCTCGCTATCACCAAGAAGACACTCGACCACAAAATCGAGGGACGTACCCGGCTTCTACGAACGCGGCTCTCGAGCCAGGTCCGCGCTGCGGCGTTCCAGAAGATCAACACTGTGGCGAGCTCCGTGCAGGTTGCCGCTTTCGGACAGCGGGGCAGCCTCACCTCGCGCAATAACCTCCTGCTCGGGGGCAACCAGCTGCTGTGGTCGATCCTGCCGGACGCGCTCAGGCTCGCGGGCGTTCAGACGTCGACCGCAAAGACGATGGTCGGGTTGCTCGCCCCGCTCGGCAATCTCGCGGTCGGCCGGATCGCTCTCGGCCGACAACAGCACGAGCGTTTCGTCTCTGGTGTCGCGACATCCTTCTCGCGCGGGACCCTGGCTCGCCTGTCCCGGGCTCCAGTTCGGGTGGCCGTCGTACAGCTCCGTTCGCGGATAGCCGCGGCGGCCTGGTCGCGCTTCGCCACCCGGACCGACGTCGTCGCAACCGCCCAGAACCTCGACGATCCGGCAGCGCAGACCGCTGCCGCGGTCAGAGGCGGTGTACTGTACCTGGCCACGACCACAACGTTCGCCAACGCGCAGGTGGCATGGTCTGTGGATGTGAAGGAGCGGGGTGGGCCGTAGCCCCGAGCACCCCGTGACCAAGCTCGCCCGACTCGTTGGGGGCTCGGTGATGATGCGTGGCCCTTTGCCGTATCGCGTGTTGGGGAGCCTGGTGCTGACGCGCACGACCGACATCGAGTGGCTCGGGGCCCAGCTCGCCATCGCAGCTACAGCGCGCACCGGCAGCGCGTTCGCCCAGACGTTGGTGGCCACGGCCGCCCCGACCCTGGCGGTCCGTGCCGTCGCTCAGCGCCAACGTAGGCGGCTCGCTCGACTCGTGGCGCGGATCGAGGAGCTGCAGGCGGTCCGCGCTGCCGTCGCACCCGCAGACCTCGCGGAAGCGCTCGCCAAGGTCGACGCGCTCGAGCACGAAAACCGAGTCCTTCGGGCGCGGCTGGGCAGACAGCCGAAGGAGGACTCGTGACACAGACGTGTTCAGCTCGCCGCGCGGTGTTGCTGCCGAACTCGATGGCCTCGGATGATCTCTCGCGCGTCGTTGAGCTTGGCCGAGACGCGGTTGCGGCGCTCGAACTCCGCCGGATCGTCTGCCGCGCGATCGGGATGATGCTCTCGTCGAAGGTCACGCCACGCTCGTGTGACCTCTTCGTCGGTCGCGTCGGCATCGATCCCGAGGGTTTGATAGGCCCACAGCACGTCGTGGTCGGATGCCGTCCCCGTGTGAGGTGGTGGCGGTGGCTGAGGGTTCTTCCGAAACCGTCCCAGGGCGTCACCGAATGCATTGGCCAACCGCCGGGCGGTGACTTCCTCTGCGGACGCGAGCACGGACCGACGCACGTACGACAGGCGGCGCGTCACCACCGACATGAACGCACCCGGCAGCGAGCCGCGAAGGATCTCCGCCACGTCTTCCCGCGCGGGAAGGCCCGAGCGCCAGGCAAGCACGTGTCCTTCACACAGCAGGTAGTACCCGGGAAGGACGTCGATCGGGGGGACGTTCGGAATACGGCGCAGGCCCGCATGCAGGAACGCCAGTGCCGGACTGCGCGTCACCACGAGCTCGGACAGATCCATCATGGCGATGTCGACCGGGTGCTCGTCGAGCGTCTCGAGGTGCTCCATCAACGCACGATTGAGTGCGTGAGCGGGGTGCACCGAGAGAAAAATCAGCGAGCCGCGCGAGCGCCCAACGAAGTCGAAGAACTCCGCGGGATCGAGTCGATGTGGATCAGTCGTCGTCATGCGGCTTGGCCCAATGGCGCCACCAGATACTAGCGCTCAATCAGCGAACGCTTCGGAGGAATGACGAGGGAGAACGGCAATGGAGAGCTACAAGTTCAAGGGTAAGGTCACCGTCTACGAGGTTCGCAGCAGCGACGGCCTCTACCACGAAGGGCAGCTAGCCCCGGGGGTGGTGGTGCGCGGAACCGACGTCGAGCAGAACGTGACCGTGTTCCGCAACGACCCAGCTGTGGCTGCACTCGCGATCTTTGCCAAGGCGGCGATCGAGCGTCACTGCGAAAACGACGCCCTTCGGGACTCCGCGGGCTTGCGCCGGGCACTTCGTGGCCTTCAGCTGGGTCAGGTCAAGCTAGGACCTGCCGAGCTGCTGAGTACGGAGGTGGTCGCGCCTCCGCCCAAGTGGCCGGTTCAGCGCGGCACGAAGGTGACTCCGCATACGCCATCCAAAGATGTGCTCGCAGGGGAGACCGCCGAAGGCCATGGCATCGAGGGGAACGCTCACAAGAAGGTGGGCGACGACAATGCAGGCCAAGCGGACGCGAGCAGTCACGGAGGCCCGGCCACCAACCCAGAGGCCAGCACCGACGAGGCCACCAACCCGGAGGCCACCAACCCGGACGCCCCCAACCCGGACGCCACCAACCCGGACGCCACCAACCCGGACGCCACCAATCCGGTCAGCAAGCCGGGGCAAGCGAAGAGAGCTGGCAGGGGCGCCCAGCAAAAGAAGCGGTCCAAAGCCAGGTAGCCGCCTACGAAACCGCATCAGTCGGGGTAGCCCGATCGCATCGTTCTGCGGTCGCGCGCCCTCATTCTGACTTCTGACAACGACAACAACCGGAAAGGAATCACCAGTGAATAGCTACAAGTTCAAGGGCAAGGTCACCGTCTACGGAGTTCGCAAGAGCAGCGACGGCAACGGCTACCAGGAGGGGCAACTCGCGCCAGGTACCCCCGCGGAGGGAACCAACGAAGAGCGGGAGGTCAGCGTCTTCTCCAACGACCCGGCCGTCGCGGCGCTGGCTATTGTCGCCCAGTCACTGCTGCAAACGCACTGGGCTGAGGATGGATCACTGAAGCCAGAAGCGGGGAAGAAGGTGCTCGAGGCGCTAAAAGGCCTCGAGCTCGGGCAGGTCGAGATTGATCCGCCGAAGCTGCAGAGTACGGAAGTCGTTGCACCTCCGCCCAAGTGGCCCGTGCAGCCTGGTTGATGGTCGAGCCATACGACACGTCTCGCGTCGTTCAGTGGCTCCGTCGGGCAGCACCGATCCGCGACGCCGTCACGCTGGGGGTACTCAACGGTGCGATCGGCGATCGACTCGAGCAAGACGCACCTTCGCTCGCGATCGGGCTGACCTGTCTCGTCGGGGAGGGACGGCGGGCCAAACCCCAGTCGGATGATGGCGCCGAGGCGTGTGTATTCGTCCACGGGTTGATGGGATCGGAGCACGACTGGTCCTTGTGGGCGCTGGGCCCCGGCGCGATCGAGTATCCGCCAGCGCTCACCGAGCGTCGGGGCGCGACTCCGGTGTTCGTTCGGTACAACTCGGGACTGCACATCTCGACCAACGGCCGTGCGCTGGCGGAACAGCTCGAGACGCTCCTTGAAGACTGGCCGAGTTTGCGACGGGTCTCGATCGTTGCCCACAGCATGGGGGGCCTGGTTGCGCGCAGCGCCGTGCACTACGGGACGCAGGCGCACCATCGTTGGGTCGGGCGGCTGCGTCGCGTCGTTCTGCTGGGAGTCCCGTCACGGGGAGCAACCCTGGAACAGGTTGCGCACGCGGCTGCCACCGCGCTCGGCGGAACGTCGGTACCGTGGCTCCGCTCCGTGGGTCTGGCCCTCGGCCTACGTAGCGCCGGGATCAAGGACCTTCGGCATGGGCATCTGCTCGACGAGGACTGGCAAGGTGTCGATCCTGATGAGGCGGCGAAACCGGCCCGTCCGGCGGCGCCGCCCGGCGTGGAGTGGTTCATCGGAGCTGGCGTGCTCGGTGACGCAGGCGGGACGTTGGGCCGTTGGATCGGTGACGGGGCGGTCGGGACCCGCAGCGCTCATGCCGATCCCGAGGAGCTCCGGCTGTTTCCGGGGGCGCAGCGCCGGCTGTTCTCGGGGCTCTCGCACCGCGCTCTGCTCGGGCACAGCGACGTGCTCGAGCAGGTCCTCGCGTGGTGGCCTCGGCAAGCTGAGCACCAGACGCCGTAGGCTGCGGACGCTAGGACCCGGGATGCATCGCGAAGCAGGACTGGGTCCCGCGCGCTGCGTGTCCGCGATCGGTTTCGAGCGTCGCGTCTCGAGGCGAATCGATCCCGGCGCATCGCGGGGCCTCGGACACTGGGTTCAGTGCAGGACCGCGGTGGACGCGGGACTCGGCTCGTGGCGCGGCAGTGACGGGGCCTGGACATCCCAAGTCATGCCGGCATCGCGCAGCCGCTGTACGAGCGCCATGCCCATCGCCGTACTCGGCGTCAGGACGCCGCCGCGTCGGGGAACGCCGCTGCGGTCGTGGGCGAGGCACAGCGCGGACTGTCCCAGCATGATCGCCGTGCCGCGGTAGCCGGGGTCGGCCGGGCCGACCACTTTGCCGCGCAGCTCCACGGGATCACCGCCGGCGAGGTGACCCTTTCCGATCAACCGAACGACAAAGAACCCCTCGTTCATCAGCGACTCGCTTGGGCCTTCGCCCGGAGCCGGCAGGACCGTACGCTCCAGAAGCGCGCGCGTGGGACCAAACGCCACCGCCGGGAGCATCACGCCGAAAGCAGCGGTCACGGCGGACGCGAGGGCCAGCCCCGAGAGGCCACGTCCCGTGGACATCGCCTCGCTATAGCGGAAGTCGTCCCCGTAGCTCCAGCCCGACAGCGCGTTGGAACGCCGAACCACGCGCGTGTTGATCGGTGCCATCAGGAACGGCGCGGTCCACATCTCGAGGTCCGGGTCGAATCGAACCCCGCGTTGGTCTGGGCCATCGGGGCCACGACGGTCCCCGGTGGGGTTGAGACCGTAGGGATCCACCACGGCCTTGCGCGCCTTTCGGTCCCGCTTGGCCTCCTCGAGCACGCCCAACAGGCTTGCAACCGTCCCGCCCGAGAATCCGCCCTTGCTCTCGCCGGCGAAGAACTTCACTTCGCGGAGTGGTCGGCCGAATCGCGCGACGGCCTCGCCCTGAAGCATGAGCACGCCGAGGTCGGACGGAATCGAGTCGAAGCCGCAGCAGTGCACGATTTTCGTGCCGCTTCGCGCGGCGGACTCGTGATGCGTGTCGATCGACCGTCGGATGAACGGGACCTCGCCGGTGAGATCGCAGTAGTGGGTCTCGTTGGCGACACACGATGCGACCAGAGCCTCGCCGTACTTGGAGTACGGCCCAACGGTCGAGCAAACCACCGCCGTCCGCGACGTCATCGCATCCAGCGACGAGCGGTCGTTGGCGTCGGCGACGATGAGCGGCCACTGCCGAGCTCGGGGGTCGATCTCGACGAGGTGGCCCTTGACGGATTCGAGCCGGGCGCGGCTGCGACCCGCGAGGGCGACGCGGCTGTCCGCCGCGTGGCGCAACAGGTACTCCGCCACCAAGCGGCCGGTGAACCCAGTCGCGCCCCAGAGGACGATGTCGATCTCGCGGGAAGGTTTCACGCCGATGATTTCGCTACGGCTTGGGGAGAATCACGGTGTCGATCACATGAATGACCCCGTTGCTGGCCGCAATGTCCGCTTTGGTGACCTTGGCGTCGCCGATCTTCACCCCGTCGGACGCGTCGATCGGAAGCTTCGCGCCCGAAACCATCTCCGCCTCTTTGAGCTTCGAAGCGTCTGCGGCCATCACCTTGCCCTTGACCACGTGGAGCAGGAGTACGTTCTTGAGGTCGTCGGGCTTGGCGAGCAGGGCGTCCAGCGCCTCCTTGGGCACCTTCGCAAACGCTTCGTCGGTGGGCGCGAACACGGTGAACGGGCCTTCACCTTTGAGGGTCTCGACGAGTCCGGCCTTGGTGAGCGCGGTGGCCAGCGTCTTGAAGTTGCCCGCCGCCACGGCCGTATCGACGATGTCTTTGGTACCGGCGTCGGCTTTGGCATCGGCTTTGGCGTCGGCTTTGGCGTCGGCTTTGGCGTCGGCTTTGGCATCGGCCTTGGCCTCTTTGTTGCCGTCGGCCTTGTCGCCCTTCTTGGCGTCACTCTTCGCTTCGGTCTTCTTGGCGTCGTCTTTGGGCTTGCTGTCGCAGCCGCCGGCGAGCGAGAGACTGGCGATGATCGGGAGGAGGGCGTCGCTGATTCGCATGCAGAGTTCCTGTCGACCGGTGCCTTATGCGAAGTCGGCGTTGGTGCAACCGAACCGGCGAAACTCGCGGCTCGAGCCCCTCTGCGCTCGGCGGTGAGTCCGCCGCCGAGCGCATCGGGTCGAATGCTCGCGCGTTGCGTTGACAGACGCGGTTTGGTCGTCAGACTCGGGGAGCCCAGACACTCAGAGCCCGTGCGTTTGCAGCCAGCCCTCCAGACTGGCGAGCTGCCACAGCGTGTTGCCACCCAGGGGCGTCAGCGGCCCTTCGGGATCGGCGAGCATCGAGTCTACGACTTGCGATTGGAACAGCCCGCGGGAACGTGCACGCGAGGAAGTCAGCCAACTGCGTACGAGCTCGAGCACATCGCCCCGAAGCCATCGCAGCGCCGGCACCGGGAAATAGCCCTTGGGGCGCTCGACGAGCGGCGCAGGCAGGTAGCGTCGCGCCACCGCCTTGAGGATCGCTTTGCCTCCCTGCACCGAGAGCGCGGCGGGGATCCGCGTCGCCACGTCCACCACCTGTTCGTCCAGAAACGGCACCCGGGCCTCGATTCCGGAGGCCATCATCATGTTGTCCAGGCGGGGGATCGGGTCCGACGCGAGCATCACCGCGGCGTCCAGCGCGAGCGCGCCGTCGACCGTGCTCGCGTCGAACCAGCCGTCCAGCAGGGGCCGCACGTGGTCTTGCTCGGCATACGCCGACTCGACGAGCTGTCCGTAGGCGGCAAAGTCCCGGTCGAAGAAAGCACGGGCGTAGGCCTGCGCGCCGCCGGGGTCATCGAGCAGGCGCGCATACCAGTGGTAGCCGGCGAGGAGCTCGTCGGCTCCCTGTCCGCACTGCACGGCTTTGACGGACTCGCGGACCTTGCGGCCCAGCACAAAGAAACCCACGTTGTCGTGCGAGACCATCGGCTCGGACATCGCCGCGAGGACCTGGGGGAGGGCGGCAACGGTTTGCTCGGGCGTGACGCGGATCTGCGTGTGACGCGTGGAAAACAGGCGGACGACTTCGTCGGAGTAGGCGAACTCGTCGCCCGGCTCGTTGCCGATCGCATCGAAGCCGATCGAAAACGTCGCCACGGTGCGCGCTCCGCTGGCGGCCATCATCGCGACGATGAGGCTCGAGTCCAGGCCGCCCGACAGCAGCACCCCGACTTCGGTGTCCGCGACACACCGACGGCGCACGGCGGCGCGAAGTGCTGCGTCGAGGGCCTCCGTCCAGGCCTCCGCGCTGGGCGTCGGGTCCGGAGCTCGCCTCAGATTCCAGTACGCTTGTTGGCGGCGGCGACCGTCGGGCTCGATCACCATCCATGTGCCGGGACCGAGCTTGTTGACCCCTTGGAGGATCGTGCGGGGGGCCGCAACGATGCCGTGCAGTGTGCAGAACTGCTGCACCGCGATGGGGTCGAGCTGCGTGTCGATTCCCCCGGCGGCGACCAGCGCGGGGAGCGTCGACGCGAACCGCAGCCCGCCGTCGATCTCGGCGAAGTAGAGCGGCTTGATCCCCATCCGGTCGCGCGCCAAGAAGGCCCGACCGGCGCGGTCGACGACCGCGAAGGCAAACATGCCCCGCAGGTGCTCGACGCACTCGGGGCCCCAGGCGTGATAGGCCTTGAGCACGACCTCGGTGTCGCCATCGGACGCAAACCGGTAGCCGAGCCCCTCGAGCCGGCTTCGAACCTCTCGGTACTCGTACAGCGCACCGTTGTAGACCAGCGTGAGGCCCAGCTGCTCGTCGACCATCGGCTGCGCCGAGCGATCGGTGGGATCGATGATCGCCAGCCGCCGGTGTCCGAGCACCCCGCCGGTCACCTGCACGATCCCCTCGCCATCGGGACCGCGCGGTCGCAGCACATCGACCATGCGTGCGATCGCCTCGCGCGACGCCCGTGCGCCGTCGAAGCGGAGCTCTCCTGCGATGCCGCACATCAGGCCGTCGCCGCCGCGAAGATTTCCCGGACGCGGTCGATCGTGTCTGCCTCGGAAGCGGCCTTGTCCTCGCGGTAGCGCTTGACCCGGGCAAAGCGCAGCGCCATGCCGGCCGGGTAGTGGGGGCTGGCCTGCACGTCGTTGAACGCGATCTCGACGACGAGCTCGGGACGTACGTGCACGACGTGACCTTCGCGCCCGATCTCACGGGCGAGCAGGGCCTCGGTCTGCCACTTCAGCAGGGCGTCCGTCAGTCCCTTGAACGTCTTGCCGAGCATCACGAAGCTGTTGGTGCTCGGGTCGCGCGCGCCGAGGTGCAGGTTGGACAACCAGCCTTCGCGTCGTCCGCTGCCCCACTCGACCGCGATCACCACGAGATCGAGGGTGTGTGCGGTCTTGAGCTTGCGCCAGCCCTTGCCGCGTTTGCCCGCCTCGTACGGTGCAACGAGCGACTTGGCCATCACGCCCTCGTGTCCTTCGTCGAGTGCCCTGGCAACGAAGCGGGCGCCCTCGTCCCGATTGGTGGGCACGATTCGAGGGACGAGCAGCTCGGTTGGAGCCGCCTGGGACAGCGCCTCCCAGCGGCGCGCGCTCGACTCGTCGATCAGGGTGTCGTCGTCGACGCGCAGGCAGTCGAACAAGCGAACGGTGAGGGGCAACTCCTTGCGCATCGCATCGACGTCGAGCTTGCGACCGAACCTCCGCATGGTGGTCTGAAACGGGTGCGGGGAGCCGTCCTCGCGGAGAGCGATCGCCTCCCCGTCGAAGATCGCCTTGCGCAGGGGCATCGCGCGAGCGGCCTCGACAATCTCGGGCACGGCGGGGGTCACGACGTTGAGCTTGCGCGTGTAGACCTCGACCCGGTCTCCGTCGCGGTGGACTTGAACCCGAGCACCGTCGAGCTTGTACTCGAGGCTGCTGTCGCCCAGCTCGTCGAGCGCAGCGCCGACGTCTGGGGCGGGCTGGGCAAGCATGGGTTGGACCGGGCGAAACATCTCGAGAGCGAAGCGGCCGAGCTCCGCGTTGCCGCCCTCACGCGCCGCCGTCGCCACCCGCCCGAGGTCGCCGCTGAGCATCATCGCGCGGCGCACGGCGGCCTTGTCGGTGTCGGTCGCGGAGGCAATCGCATCGATGACGATTGCCTCCAACGCACCCTGCCGCATCTCGCCGAGCAGCAGCCGGGCGAGAAAGTCCTGCTCGTCGGCGGTGGCCCTGCCGAGCATCTCACCCAGCATCGCCTTGCGCTTGCCCGCCGAACCCTTGCCGGAAACGTCGGCGAGGGCGTCGAGCCGGGCATCGATCTCCATCACCGCCAGCGAGGGCTCCGCGGCGGACGGCGTCGCATCTTTGACGGCACGAATGACAGACCAGCCCACCCCGACCTTGCCCTGACGAGGTTTGCCGGCGAGCATCGCAACCGCGATCGGTAGCTCGGCCGCGGTGGCTTGCCGCAGCAGGGCGCCGAGTCGAGCGATCTTCTCGTTGCGCTTGCGGGTCTTGCGAACGTCGGTCGACGCTGCGACCAGTGCGGACAGCTGCACGGCGATCAGGCTACCCCACTTCCTGCGCGGGCAAGCCCGGGCACTGGGGTGC
>JGI12316J15310_10000099_pt170 | contig 10303 bp, 9 predicted proteins | sample MarCyaLeptolynsp_FD_15310 | JGI IMG/M metagenome (IMG submission 15310)
CGCGATGCCGCGCGTTTCAAGTTGCTCTTGATCGAAAGCGGTGATCGCGATCGGAACATCCTGAACGCTTTCTTCACGGCGCTGGGCCGTAACGATGATCGAACCAACACCCCGTTGTTCTTCTGCGGCAGGATCCGACTCGTTGCCTTGTGCCAAAGCTGCACTTGGTATGGCTGCCAGCGCGATTGCTGAGGTCATGCCGGCCAGCGCCAGCCGCTTGGTAATGCGCGAATTCATGGGATCAATTCCTTCCCTAGTTGCAAACCATGCAACGCCGCACGGTCATGGCCCTCCGTCCCTAAAAACAAATTTGTCCGGACAACCTCTTGCTTGTCAAGCGAGGAAATGCAATTTGTCCGGACAAATTGAACAATCGTGTCGCGGCGCGTGGCGCGGGCGCAACACTTTTGCGAATGAGGTGACGCATGGAAATGTCGCAATACGCTTACCCAACGCTGGTTTACGTGCATCTTTTGCTATTCGTCCTGTGGCTGGGTGCTGATGTTGGCGTGTTCGTGCTCGGCCAGCACTTTCGGCGACGAGAGTCTTACACGCTCGAACAGCGGATCGCGTTGCTCAAACTGCTGGTCGAGATCGACATGGTTCCGCGCAGTGCATGGGCTTTAATGGTGCCGCTCTCGCTGAGCGTTGTAGACCTCGGGAATTGGTGGGACGTTCCTCTTTGGCTGCTTGTCGGCGCGTGGGCTATTGGCCTGTTCTGGCTGTGGTTGGTTTGGGATGCGCACTTACACGATATGACGCCGCGCGCCGCGCGCGACCGCGCGATCGAGGGTTGGCTGCGGTGGATCATTGGCGGGTTCTATCTTTGGCTGGGCGGCCAAAGTCTGATCGCCGGAGCGCCGCTTGAGCCGGACTGGCTAGCTTGGAAAGCGCTCATGTTCGGATTGATCTTTGTTGCGGCAATCATGATCGACGTGGCGTTCAAACCGGTTGGCGCGCAACTCGCCGCGGTGATGGAGCAGGGCTCAAGCGACGAGACCGAAATTCCGCTGCGCAAAACCATGGACAAGACCCGGATCTGGGTCTGGATGGTCTATATTCTGCTGATGATCACCGCGTTTCTCGGCAATGTGAAACCGATGGCATAACGACACAACTGGGGAGACAATTGCACCAGAATCAAAATTTGTCTGGACAAATTTTGAAGGCTTGTTTCAAATAGAGTTAGGGACGGAAATTCGGCACCGAAAGGGATCTGGTGCCAAACGGAGGGAAACATGAAAAAGGTTTACTGCGTTGGCCTTTTGGCCGCGACCATGCTGACGCCGAGCGGGCTGTCAGCGCAAGTGACTACCGATGCCGACGAGCAAACGGCGAGTGTGGCGGAGAGCAATGTCGGGATCATCGTGACCGCTCGGCGTCGCGAGGAAACCTTGCAGACGGTGCCAACCAGTGTGGCCGTCGCAACCGCTGAAACGATTGAGAACCTCAACCTCAACAATCTGACCGACATCGCGCAGACCACACCTGGTCTGATCTTTGATGACAGCTTTGGCCGCGACGGCAACCGTCCCGTTATCCGCGGTCAAGCCAATATCCTCGGTGATTCGGGTGTCGCGTTCTTCATTGATGGGATTTACTACACCGGCAGTCTCGCTGATTATGACGTCGACACGATCCAGCGCATCGAAGTGGTCAAGGGTCCGCAAAGCGCGCTCTACGGACGCAACACCTATTCGGGCGCGATCAACATCATTTCGAAGTTGCCGGGCGATACTTGGGAAGGCCGTGTAACTGCCGATATCGCAGAGCATAACCGCTACGAGCTTACAGCCGGAATCCGCGGTCCGATTGGTGATGGTGTCTCGATCGGCTTCAACGGCCGTTATTACGAGTTTGGCGGTGAATTCACCAACCAGTTCGATGGTGACGAGATTGGCGAGCAAAGCTCTTGGTCAGCTTCGGGTATTCTGGCTTTCGACAATGGTGGCCCGTTCAGAGCAACCCTGCGCGGATACTACAACAGCACTGATGATGGCCAGCCTGCGATCTTCGCGCAGGGCACCAATCAGAACAATTGCCTGTTCGACAACGGCTCGCTCTATGGTGGCGGCGGTCGCTATTTCTGCGGCGTGATCCAGCCAGGCACGCTCAACACCGATTTCTCGCGCCAGTTCGCCAACGTTTCTGACGTCGGCATTGAGGCCGACACGTTCAACGGTTCGCTGCGGATGGAGTATGACATCAGCGACAATCTTCAATTGGTTTCGCTGACCGGCTACAACAACCGTGAACAGACCACGTTGACCGACGGGGATTACGGACCCAACAGTTTCCAGACTGCGGTATTCGCGCGCTTCCCGATCTCGGGCTTCCCATTCCCGCCATTTGGGTATGGGTTTGTTGGTACGACTGTCGATTTCTCGTTCGCTAACCGAAATGAAACCGAAGACTGGTCGCAAGAACTGCGGTTGCAGTATGAAAGCGACGCGTTCGATTTCATCCTTGGCGCATACTATTTCGACCAAAGCGACGACAGTTTCTCGATCCGCAGCGTTCCGGCCGATGCGGGCGCGCGCGCCGGAGCGAGCTTCGGAGCGGCATTCGGAGCAGAGCAGGGAATTTGCGCTGCCAATCCGATCTGCAGCTCAGTGGTCCCGCTGTTCGGTCCTTCGACCCCGAATGACCGCAGCGAAAGCCTGCTCAACATCGAGAACGCTGCGATCTTCGGCGCAGTGAACTGGCACATCACGCCTGAGATCAATCTCGGTGTGGAAGCCCGTTATGCCGAGGAGCGCATCAGTCAGACGCTGTTTGATTTCAACGAAGGTGATCCTCGCCCGGCGGGCAATTCATTCAGTGCGAAGTTCACCAAGTTCTCGCCGCGCGTAACTTTCGATTGGCAAGCCACACCAGAGAATTTGATCTACGCCATCTTTGCGCAGGGCCAGAAGCCAGGGGGCTTCAACGGGGTTAATGCATTCAATGCGGGTGCCGGCACCTTCGATGAGGAAGAGAACACTTCTTTCGAGGTTGGCGTCAAGAACACGCTCGCAGATGGCGATGTGGTGTTCAATATCGCTGGGTTCTACACTGATATCGAAGGGTACCAGCTGACTCAGAATATTTCCGATCCGCCAAACCAGGTCAGCGCTGTGGTCAACGCCGGCGAAGCCGAGATCGTAGGCCTTGAAGTCGAAGTCATTGGCCAGCTAGCCCCAGGTTTGGTGCTTACCGCCAATTACGCGCTCGCGGACTCGCAATTCACCAGCGGCTTTGACGAGAACCAGGGCGTGCTCAACGATGTCGCCGATGACATGCTGGTCAATTGTTCGACCGGGGATCAATTCCCCAACGTTACGGGCTGTCAAAGCCTATTTGGCTCAATCGTTGGTAAGACAATTCCGCGGGCGCCCAAGCACCGTGTGTTCGCTGACTTGAGTTATCGCTCGGCGACGGAGATCGGCGGTGGCGATTGGGATGTCTTCATGGGCGCAAACATCACGCATACGTCATCCAGCTTTGCGCAGGTGCACAACCTGGCAGAAACGGGTGGGGCGACCGAGGTCGACGCGCGGCTTGGCATCGAAAACGACCGGTTCCGCATTCAGTTCTACGTCAACAACTTGTTCAATGAGGACGCCGTGCAGCAGATCATCCGCTATGCCGATGCTGACGCGAGCTTCCGTCGCAGCTTCATTGCTGGCCTGCGTCCGGGGCGTCGATTTGGAGTTGTTCTTTCTGCAGGTCTCTAATCGAGCGGCATTCTTAGCATGACTGACTTGGGCGGAGGCTTCGGCTTCCGCCCATTTTCTTTGCGTCTTTCGGCTAAGCCGTTTTGAGCACTTGGACGGCAATGTGTTCGCCGCTTTCCAGTGCCCCCTCCATTCCGCTGTTAGCCACGGCGAGATGCTCTCCAGCAAAGTGGAGTCGCTGACCTCGCCATTGGCTCGCTGCGGCCAATTCGCGCGCCATCCCCGTGCCTATGTGGTGATAGATACCGCGAGCGTGAGCACTCTTCTGCCAGGAGTAAAAGCGTGCGACCTTGAGCTTGCCTGAAGCTGAAGGCCGAGCCTTTTCGAACCGCTCGATGATTGCTCGCTCAGCGATGTCGGGAGGAAGCCGGTCGAGCTGATCAGCACCGGAGCCGGTCGTCCACAATTTAAGCATCGCGGGATCGTCTCCAAGAACAAAGACGCGGCCCAGCAGCGGGTCATCGGTCCACAGCGTGTCGGGGAAGGGGTCATCGCGCCAAAACGGCTCGGATGCTTCGAGGAACGCAAAGCTGGCGCGGGTATACGGCAGCTGCGCGATCATCCGTGCCATTGCCGGCGGAAGCTGCGCTTCGATCGGCAAATGTCGCAAGGCGGCAAACGGAATTGTGCAGATCACGTGGCGCGCTCGGATCATCTTGTCTTCGAGATGCACGTCCACACCATCGGCAGTTTCGCGCAAGGCTCTTACCTGAGTTCCCAGGCGAATGTCGCCAGCAAGTGCGCTTGCCATCGATTCAGGGAGGCGCTGCGAACCGCGCGCAATTGTAGAGATCGGGCCAGCTTGCGAGCGAAAAATCGCGAAGCTGCGTGCCAAGTGAAGTTGCGACATGCTGGCAAGATCATTGCCGTTGAAGTTGGCTTCTATTAGCCGCAACGCCTCGGCGCTGGCTCCTGCCTTTCTGAGTGCGACAGCAACTGAAATATCCTGGACTGATTGCGCCGTCATCCATTCGTGGATGCGCTCCAACCGTGGAAATGCGTGAGCAAACTTGCGTAGCAGTGCCGCAGGCTCCACGTCGAGGTGGGTGTCTGCGAGCGGGTTGTTGCGGGCGTCGAGCAGGTCTTGAGCAGACCCGCGTTGGCCGTCGATCCAGTAGAGATTTCCCGGGGTTTGTACGCGCCCAGCACCAGCACCGCTGTCACTTGATAGCGATACCCCCAAATCTGCGGCAATCGCATGGAGTCGGGTGTAGCCTGCTCCGATCTGAATGCCCCCAGCATCGGGCGCACCTGGCAACTCGTCGAGCGTATGCAGCCGACCGCCAACGCGGTCTTCAGCTTCGAGCACCAGCACCGATTGGCCAGCAGCCTCGCATAACCTTGCGGCGTTGAGACCAGCCAGCCCCGCCCCGATCACCACCACATCGAAAGCGGTCTTGCTCCACGCCTGGCGAGGCGCGGCTCCGGCGAGGATCGCCGCAGAGCCGCCTGCAAGGAATTGTCGCCGGCTGGCCATGCGCTGGGCTCAGTGTCCTGCTTCGTCCTTCGGTTTTTCTTCAGCGGCAGCGCGCGCTTGATCGGTCAACAGTTTGAACTTCGTCCAAGTTGTCTCATTGCGACGGGTATCGTCTTTGGGAGGCGCTTGTTCGTAGATCGGGTAATTTTCGCGAATCTCATTCTTGAGCACGTCTGGCAGCTCTTCGAACCCCCCGGGAAGCTTACGTCCCATGGCGTTGAACACCATCTGACCGGGGCGTCCACCCATTTCCATCCACGGCGCCCAGCCAGAGATCCGCACCCAACTGATCATGGGATAGGCTGTCGGTTTGCTGGCATCGAACAGCTCATCTTTGAGCGCAGCGAAATCGAAGATCTCCATTGCGTGATACTTGCCGCCGACATAATCTTGATAGTCCCCGGCAAGCGGATTGGTGTAAAACAGCGGCACCTCAAACGGCATAAACACGTAGGGCCCCTCGACTCGCATGGTTGAAAGTTGGAACGGGGAGCCATCGCGACCGATGGGGAAGTTGGGCCGCCCATTCACGGGATCATTGTGGATTTGCATCACATCAACCGTCTTCCCGGTGTAGGGGTTTTCCCACTGGTCGACGACTTCACCTGTCTTTGGATCGAGCATGAGCATGATCTCGCGGCTGATCAGCCGCCAACCTTTGCCGCGTTCTGGATCCTCGACTTCAACGCAGCGGCGAATGTTCATGCCTTCGCCTTTAAACAAGAGCTTGTCGCGAATCCCTGGACTGCGGCCATAGATGTTGCCTGACCAGTGGTAGACTGCCGGTTCATCTTCAGAAATGCCGCATTGAAGTCGCTTCGAAATCTCAACGGCATCCGCCGGATTCGACGGGTCAAGCGTCTGTGCTGACGCTGTGGAGGTCAAGCCTAGCGACGCGGCGACAAAGCTGCCCGCAACCAAAAGTGCATTCTTGAGTTTCATAGGTTCCCTCCAAAACGTATACCGGCTACAATTTGTCCGGACAAATTTGAACTTCTTGCTTGACTTTAGATTTGTCCGGACAAATTGTGAAGTCTCAAATTGCCTGGAAACGGGCTTGTCGTAAGGATCGATCGAAAAGCCGTGTTTGCCGCCGCCAGCCTGTTGTTTGTTCCTGGGTCGCGCCCTGACCGTTTCGCGAAAGCGAAGGCTGCGGGAGCGGGTCTGACCGTTATAGATCTCGAAGACGCTGTCGCAGCTGATGACAAAGTGTCGGCGCGCGAAGCGGCACTCGCCCATATCGCGCCTCAGCCTGAGGGCTGGGGGATACGGATCAACGCGGTGACCACCCTTGCGGGTGTGCGCGATCTGGCGGCGATGGGCGAGGCTAAGGTTTTGCCGTCGGTGCTGATGGTGCCAATGGTCGAGGCTTCGGCAGAGCTCGATGTGGTGGCGGGCGTCCTTGGCGAACGCTGCCCAAACTTGGTCCCTCTGGTGGAAACCCCCCGGGGTCTTCGGAATGCGCTGGAGATTGTTTCGCACGCGAAGGTTTCGGCTTTGATGCTGGGTGGGGCAGACTTTTCAAGCGAGCTCGGTGTTGAGCTCGAATGGGATCCGCTTCTCGGCGCGCGCCATGCCATGGTGTTGGCATGCGCCGAGGCTGGAAAACCTGCGATTGACGTGCCTTACATCCACCTTGATGACGAGGGAGGCTTTGCCGAGGAGTGCGCTCGAGCGGCTGCGCTTGGCTTTTTGTGCAAGGCAGTTATCCACCCGCGTCAAGTGCCGCACGCCAATGCAGCGTTTGCGCCGTCGGACGATGAGATTGCTGAAGCACGCGAAGCACTCGCCGCGTATAAAGCGGGGGGCGAACGCGCGATCCGGTTCAAAGGTAAAATGCTCGAAGCCCCATTCGTGAAAAAGTACCGCGCAGTGTTAGCACGCGCGGGGATTGCAGAAGGAGATCCATCGAATGCGTGATGGAGTAATCGAAGTATCACCGGGTCGGTTTCGCGAGGTGCAAGGCCGTTACTTCGAAGATTTCGAAGAAGGGCACATCTACGAGCATCGCCCCGGTCGAACGATCACTGATGCGGACAATGTCTGGTTCACTCTGCTGACGATGAACACTCACCCCGCACATTTCGACTATGAACTTTCGAAAGACACCGAGTTCGGTAAGCCGCTGGTGGTCAGCCCATTCACCATTGCGCTCATGACGGGGATGAGTGTCTCGGACACCAGCGGCAAGGCGATCGCCAATCTCGGCTGGGACGAAGTGCGTATGACCAAGCCGCTTTTTGTTGGCGACACACTGTATTGTGAGAGCGAGGTGCTGGAGAAACGCGAAAGCAAGAGCCGCCCCGAGCAGGGCATTGTGACTTTCAAGACCATCGCCAAAAATCAGCACGGCGAAATTGTCAGCCACTATAAGCGCACCGTGCTTGTGTGGCGGCGCGGCTTTGGTGGCCTCGACGAATAATTACCCCGTTTAAGGACGAAAACAATGGCAACCGCAGCGAACATCGAAGAGCAAATCCGGACAATCGACCCTGACGAGGAACGCGCGTTTCTCGACGCAATCGATCGCTGGCTTGAGCGCGAAGTCATCCCGGTGATCCAGCATCACGATCACAACGATCTGTGGCCTGAAAAGCTGGTCGATCAGATGGCGGAAATGGGCCTATTTGGGGCAACTATCGGGCAGCAATATGGTGGCCTCGGCTTGCCAGCCACCACCTATGCAAAGATCGTGATGCGCATTTCGAGCTACTGGATGGCGATCACCGGGATCTTCAATTCTCACCTTATTATGGCGGCCGCGGTCGAGCGGTTTGGAACACCAGAGCAGAAACACCGCTGGCTGCCCAAATTTGCAACCGGCGAGATCCGCGGCGGACTGGCGCTGACCGAACCGAATGCTGGCACTGACCTTCAAGCGATCCGTTCGGTCGCCAAGAAGAATGCTGACGGCGACTATGTGATCAATGGAACCAAGACTTGGATTTCCAACGCGCTGAACGGCCAGTGCTTCGCCATGCTTGTGAAGACGGACCCCGACGCGAACCCGCGCTACAAGGGAATGAGCCTGTTCATCGCTGACAAGCGCGACGGTTTGTCGACCGGGAAGAAGTTCGACAAGCTCGGCTACAAGTCGATCGACAGCGCCGAGCTGATTATGGAAGACTACGTCGTGCCTGCAGATCAGCTCATCGGCGGCGTCGAAGGGCAGGGTTTCTTCCAGGCAACCGGAGGCCTAGAGCTGGGACGGATCAACGTTGCTGCACGCGGGGTTGGTCTCGCGGAGGGCAGCTTGCGGCTTGCAACTGATTACGCACAACAGCGCGAGACCATGGGCAAGCCCATTGCGGAGCACCAAGCCATCCAGCTCAAACTTGGCGAAATGGTCACACGTGCGCGCGCTGCGCGACTCCTGACGCTCGACGCGTCCGAAGCCTATGACAAGGGCGAGCGCTGCGACAAAGAGGCGGGAATTGCAAAGTTCTTCGCCTCGGAGGCTGCGGTCGAAAACAGCCAGGAAGCGATGCGGATCTATGGTGGGTATTCATACTCGAAAGAATACGACATCGAACGCTATTATCGCGACAGTATGCTGATGTGTATCGGAGAGGGGACCAATGAGATGCAACGAATGATCATTGCCAAACAGCACCTCAAAGAGAACCAGATTTAAGCCGCTGCCAAGGTGATCAATCTTCCTCTACAAGGCTTTCGAGTCATCAGTGCTGAACAATACGGCGCTGGTCCGTATGGCACGATGTTTTTGGCGCAAATGGGCGCGGAGGTGATCAAGATCGAGCCGCCGGGCAAGCTCGGGCCTGATGGCAAGAGACGCGGAGGTGGCGACACCGCGCGGATGGTTGGGCCGCACTATCTGCGACCGGGCGAAAGCACCTATTTCAACGCATTCAATCTCAACAAACGCTCATTGACGCTCGATCTCAACAGCGACGATGGCCAGGCGATCCTCCATAAGTTGGTCTCAACCTGTGACGTTGTTGCGAACAACATGCGGGGAGATCTTCCGGCGCGATTGGGCCTCGATTACGCCGCGCTCAAGGACACCAATCCAGCAATCGTATGTGCGCATCTATCAGCCTATGGGCGGGACAACGATCGCGCCAAATGGCCAGGTTACGACTATCTCATGCAAGCCGAAGCGGGCTATTGCACAGTCACCGGCGAACCCGGCGGCGATCCGCAGCGCATGGGGCTGTCGATGGTCGATTTTATAACCGGAACCATATTCTGTATCGGCCTGCTTGGTGCGCTGGTTGATGCCCAGCGGAGCGGCAAAGGACGCGATGTTGACACCGATTTGCTCTCCGCCGCGGTCCATCAAACCAGCTACCCGGCGTTGTGGTACATGAACCATGCTGACGAAACCGAGCGCACGCCACGCAGCGCACACCCGACTGCTACGCCCAGCCAGATGTTCAAGGCCAAAGATGGCTGGATGTTTGTCATGTGCCAGCTGCCAAAGTTTTGGGACATCCTGACGACCCGGATGGGGCGGGAGGACCTCAGGAAGGACGCGCGCTTCGCGGACAATGCTGACCGTCTCGCGAACAGAGAGGAATTGACCGCCATCCTCGACGCCGAGTTCCAGCGCGAACCCATGGCGCACTGGCAGGAGCTGCTCGCTGGCTATGTCCCGGTTGCCCCGGTCTACACGCTGAGCGACGCGCTCGACAATCCTTGGCTCGAGACGATCGGAATGCGCGATAGCGTTGAGCATCCCGACAATTCGGAGCTTCAGATTCTGGCGAACCCGCTCAAGTTCGATGGCCAACGTCTCCCCAATCGTGCGGCCCCGCTGCTCGGAGAGGATAACGATGCAATTCTGGCTGACCTTGGCTACGACGAAACTGCGATCGCAGGCCTGCGCAAGTCTGGCGTGATCTGATCGAACCTTTGGAGACTGACTCGCATGGGTAAGTTATCAGGCATCCGCGTCGTCGATCTCTCCCAGTTTCTTCCCGGCCCGATGATGACCGTGATGATGGCCGACCAGGGTGCGGACGTGATAAAGGTAGAACCCGCGCATGGCGATCCCGCGCGTGATCAAGCCCCGTTCGACACCTATGGCGAGACGGAACATTCGGTATGGTTTGCCAATCTCAATCGTGGCAAGCAAAGTGTTGTGCTT
>JGI12316J15310_10002657_pt1 | contig 10302 bp, 9 predicted proteins | sample MarCyaLeptolynsp_FD_15310 | JGI IMG/M metagenome (IMG submission 15310)
CAAGAACCGGTTCTGGGCATGCTGGATCAGCCGTTTTTAAAAGAACGTTATGTCGGCAGTGCAGAAGGATCCTTCCTAAATGGCAATCCTATTCAATGCCGGCCTTGTGAAAATCTGTCAGATGCAGTGATTTCAACCACAGATCCTGTTCAATTTTTTGCCACAGAAGAAGACCGACAAACGTTCGAAAATCTGGCCGAAAAATGTAACCTGATGCGCAATGGTTATGATTGTTATGCGTATGTGATGCTGGCCAGTGGATACATTGATATTGTCATGGAAAGTGGCCTGGAAGCCTATGACATTCAGGCATTGATCCCGATAGTTGAAGGGGCTGGTGGTATTGTCACGGATTGGCAAGGCGGTGCTGCTGATCAGGGGGGACAAGTTCTGGCCTGTGGCGACAAGGCTTTACACAAACAAATCCTTGAACTCATCAATTCTTAGGATTTCATTTCCAGAAAATCTGAGATTTTTGCCCACATCTGATCCCGGTAAATATCCGATTCTCGGTAAATTTCGTGTAATGCGTCAGGAATAACAATACTCTTCACATTCTGCAGGCGATCAATGATCTGTTGTGATTTATCATTATCCACCAGTTTTTCATCCCCCGCACGGATGACCAGACACGGCGTTTCCAGCTGTTCAACATATCCTTCCGCATGAATAATATCGATACTTTCCAATGCAGCATCCAGCCAACCATAGGTGGCGCCCCGCAGATATAAATCAGGATTATTCCTTAAAAACCCGGTTTCTTTGTCATATCGGGCCCGATCATGGGTCAGGATGGTCTGCGAAATCAATTTGCGGGTTTGGCGTGTTAAGCCTGCCTGCCCAGGGGCATAAGCCGTACTGAACCCCATGGACATGGCCATTTTTACCAAAGATCTGGTGAGCATACCATCCATGGTAATGCCCCACATGGGCGACATCAAAATGGCACGGTCAAACATATCCGGATAATCATGCATGAACCGCAAAGAAACATGCCCCCCCATGGAATGGGCCACCAAAACCCGGGGCATATCAGGCCCCTGGTCATAACCGGTTTCTTTCAAAACCGTCGCCAGGTCAGATACCATATCATCAAAACTGCCCACATAGGCCTTTTCTCGATTGTCCGTCATACGGTCAGATAAGCCCTGTCCCCGGTGGTCCAGGGTGGTCACATGATAGCCTTTGTCGAGAAATTCCTGGATCAGTTCATCATATTTTTCAATGAATTCACGGTACCCCTGCACAATCACCACATGCCCCTGCACTTCAGCAGCTGACGTTTGCCAACGGACTGTTCTGATCTTTATGCCATCGGACATTTCCATGAATTTCACATCATGGCCCGCCGGTAAATCGGGATATAAATTCAACATGACCTTTTCTTCATTTATGAAGATATTAAATATAAAAAAAGAGCGATGTCCATGGGATATCGCTCTTTTCCGGTAAAATTATGGCAATTAACGAGACAGCCTCAAATTCGACAGTTCGTTAGCGATCTGCTTAAAGACCAATTGCAGAGACTCTTTATCCGGCGCAAAGAAATAGTGTTTGTTACTGGAAGCTACTTCGGTCAACAAATCACCAAGCGAACCACTGCTTTGAGCAAACTGGATGGTATAAATAATAATATCGTCATCCTTGATGTTTGCCGCAACTTTTTTCAGACGGGAATCACGGTCAGTGATCGCCTTGTTATAGGCATCCGCGCCGCGGCGTGTATTGGCACCATCTGTGAGCAGAATAATTGCACGGGCCTGGGTAAAGTTTGTATTTTCCGGCAATACTGTCGCCTGGTTGAAGGGCTGACCAGGGGAAAGCGTGCGCCAGGCCCAGGCTAGACCAATCGGAATATTGGTATAATATGACCCACCAGATATTTCGATATCTTCAATGGCATCCACAATCACTTTTTTCTGACTTTGCAGGGGTGTAATGCCGTACCTTGGACATGTCGTGCATTTGTAATTACGGTAATAACCGTCATCACGCCAGGACCATTCACCGTTCAAGACGGACATCTCACAACGACTGCCATGGGTTTCATCACCCATTGGATACCAGCCCGGCCAGGAAACACCATTTACGGTAACTGGACCATCATAAATATCTGCGGCATCGGCAATAGCATCCGTATCGTTCCAGGTTTCTTTTTCATCAACATCCCATTCTGTCTGACGTGCATAACGGGCATATACACAGCCGTTCCAATCGTCTTCCGGTTCTGCCAACAACGGCACATCCGGTGCATTATGGGCATAATAAACGTCGTCAATTTTGCTGGAATAATTTTTCAACACAAATGTACTGTTGCTATTGCCTGTAGCGTTCCAGTCACGAAGTTCATACCATTTTTTGGAACTGTTATAGGTCACCGCCCCTGGATCATAACGATAATATTGTACTTCATAAGGGTTATCCGGTGACCCGATTACCGGCGACGTTGTGAATTTCTCATCTTCCGGAATGGCAGCCCAGACATCTGGATCACTGGAAGTTTTCTCAAATCCATAACGTGTGCCGCTCTGGGTAATATTCACAGAACCGGACCAAGGCACCAAACCAATTTTCAGAAGCGAGTTTGTATCATTATCACCAAACAGAATATCCACCAGGTCATCAGCAGCCGTTTTCGCAGCCTCAATCCGGCTACCGCCACCAACATCTTCGGTATTCATGGAACCGGATACATCCAACGCCATCACCACATCCAGCAAGACCGTTTCACGGGTTACTTCGGAACTGACCGGTACGGACATGTCCTTGTTACCAAAAATACGCATAAACAAGGTATCGATGTTCGCCCTTGCGGTCAGGCGCAATACGGTATCGGATGGATCATAGACATGATCAGAAGCCAAACGTTCACCATCGGCGCTCAATTCAAAGGGGCCTTCAACGGTTGCACCCATAAATCCCGTCGGGAAATTGGCTTCAAAATACTTTTGAATTTGTTCTGAACGGTCATCTTCAAAGAAATTTCGCCCGCCAGCCAGCGTCGCCGCATCCAAAGCAGTCCCCAAACGCTGTTTTACGATATAGGCTCGACTCACATCCGTGGCCATGCCAATAATACCAATAATCGGCACAATGGATATGGCAACAAACACGCCTGAGACGCCTTTATTATCCATAATTGCACGCCAGAAAGTCTTTAAAGAACAAGAAATTAGCTCATTCAAACTCATGCGTATTTTCGCGGCCAGCGCGCGCATTACGCTTAATTTTTCAATGCCTTTTTTCATATGTCAGGACCTTGAGTTAATCAAAAATCAACCAACAGTATCGCCGATAGTCGTTAAGAAAAGTTTAGGGAAACAAAGACTTGTAATCGAATTATTATAAAATTCAGGTCTTGTAATTTTTTTGGCACACATCACATGATATGCAAGTCGAACTTTGGGCCTAAGAACATGAGGGTTTTCATCACCTGAATAACTTGCCCAAATAAGGTTTTTAGCTTAATTAATTAGGACATAATAATCACATTTAACGGAGAAGAAGAATGTCACATCTTATCGGCCAACAGGCCCCGGATTTTACAGCACAAACTGTCATGGAAAATGACGAAATCACAGAAGTTACACGTTCAGAATATATGAACGGCAGTTATGGCGTTATCTTCTTCTATCCATTGGATTTCACATTCGTTTGCCCTTCTGAAATCATTGCTTTCAGCAACCGCATGGATAAATTCGAAGAATTGGGTGTGAAAGTTCTGGGTGTGAGTGTTGATTCACAATTCTCTCACTATGCCTGGCGGAATACAGACCCGAACAACGGTGGTCTGGGTCAAATCAAGTTCCCACTGGTTGCCGACATCACAAAACAAATTGCTACAGATTATGGCGTGTTGATTGAAGATGCCGGTGTTGCCCTGCGTGGTACATTCCTGATCGATAAAGAAGGTAACATCCGTCATTATGTGATTAATGACCTGCCACTGGGTCGTAATGTGGATGAAACAATCCGTATGGTTGAAGCCCTGCAGTTCCATGAAGAGCATGGTGAAGTATGCCCTGCTGGCTGGAACAAAGGTGATAAAGGTATGGTGGCTGATGCTGATGGTGTTGCTTCTTACCTTTCCGAGAATGCTGACGACCTTTAATAACCATCTATAAATTATCGTGATAATTAACAGTGACGGAAATCGTTTTCGTCACTGTTTCTTTAACCGTATAGTGCCTCAAATAAAAAAAACATAACATCCCCGGGAGTGTCACATGACAACCGAACATCGTACCAAAGTGCTGATCATTGGATCAGGTCCTGCTGGTTATACGGCCGCTGTATATGCGGCCCGTGCTAATCTGGAACCGATTGTGGTTCAGGGCATGGAACCAGGCGGACAGTTAACCATCACAACTGATGTGGAAAATTACCCAGGTTTTGCTGATCCGATCCAGGGACCCTGGCTGATGGAACAAATGGCGGAACAGGCCAAAAATGTGAATGCAAAACTGATCAGCGACCACATCAATGATGTTGATTTCTCCAAACGTCCTTTTGTCTGTAAAGGCGAAAGCGGCGACACATATATTGGCGATACTGTGATCATCAGCACCGGCGCCCAGGCCAAATGGCTGGGTCTGCCGTCTGAGGAAAAATTCCAGGGCTTTGGCGTATCGGCCTGTGCCACATGTGATGGTTTCTTTTATCGCAACAGAGATGTCGTGGTGGTCGGTGGCGGTAATACCGCTGTGGAAGAAGCCCTGTTTTTGACCAATTTTGCTTCAAAAGTCATTCTGGTACACCGTCGCGATGAACTGCGCTCTGAAAAAATTCTTCAGGACCGATTGTTTGCAAACGAAAAAATCGAATGTGTTTGGGACAGCGAACTGGATGAAATCCTGGGTGATGAAGATCCGCTGGGTGTTACTGGCGTACGTTTGAAAAATGTCAAAACCGGTGAGTTGAGTGAACGTGCCGTACATGGTGTGTTCATCGCCATTGGCCATTCACCATCCACATCCCTGTTCAAAGGCAAACTGGCCATGGATGAACATGGTTATCTGGATAAAGCCCCGGACAGCACCGCCACGGATATCCCCGGTGTTTATGCCGCTGGTGATGTAACCGATAAAGTTTATCGTCAGGCTGTAACAGCGGCCGGTATGGGCTGTATGGCAGCTCTGGAAGCAGAACGTTTTCTGGCTGAAAACGAATAAAGCTTTTGTCTTAAATTACTTATCCATTTACGGATTAAACAGAATATTGTTATAAAGGACGCCACAGCGTCCTTTATTTTTTTGAGCAAAATCACGTTAGGCTGAATGATGGATTGGGATAAATTAAGAATTTTTCATACGGTTGCCATGTCTGGCAGCTTCACCCATGCCGGTGACAAGCTTGGCCTCAGCCAATCCGCTATCAGTCGCCAGATCAGGGGCCTGGAAGAAAGTCTGGATGTTTCCCTGTTTAACCGTCATGCCCGCGGTTTAAGCCTGACAGACGAAGGGGAAACTTTGTTTCGGACCGCTGATGAGGTGGTTTCCAAAATTCAGCAGACCGAACAGTTTCTGATTGATGGCCATGAAATGCCACGGGGTGAACTGAAAATTACCACCACCATGGCTTTTGGTTCCACATGGCTGATGAACCACATTAAACCCTTCATCGAAAAATACCCGGAATTATCCGTACAAATCCTCTTGTCCGATAAAGACCTGGACCTGACAACCCGCGAAGCCGACATTGCCATACGGTTCCACTCATCCAACCAGCTGGATATGATTCAGAAGAAAATTGGTCTGTTTCATCAACATCTTTATGCCTCTCCTGAATATATTTCCCGGATGGGCAAACCTGCTTCACCTGAAGACCTGGACAATCATGATATGATTTCTTTTGGGGACTTCTCCAGCAGCCCCTTCACAAATATCGATTGGCATTTGAAACTGGGCAGTCAATTGCCGCGCAAATCTGTGTTGCGGGTAAATAATGTTCATGCGGTCCTGCAAGCGGTTAAGGCGGGAGTTGGCATTGCAGCCCTGCCCGATTATCTGGTTCAAACATCCATGAATGTGGTGCGGGTTATGGAAGACCATCAAGGTGAGGAATTCCCAGCCTATGCGCAATATACGCCTGAGCAGCGGAATTCCAAGAAAGTCATCGCTTTTCGTGATTTTATTATCGAAAATTTCCGCGGCGAACGCTTTTAAATTTCCCCCAAGTCCTTTATTTCAAACATTTTTCACTAGGTATGCAAAAAATGCATACCTGCAATGTATTTTTTAGTCTTGTTCAAACGGGCGTTCAACCCTATATTTCTAATCAGATGTTGCACTGCAATGTCGCTAGAGTGATCCTCCCAAGTAACTCTAGCCGCTGTATCAAGTTCCTCCCTAACAGGATACAGCAATGTTTCATTGTCTCCCAGACATGAAGCCTCCCTATATTTTGTAACTGGCCGGATTTTTATCCGGCCTTTTTTTTGTTCATATATCCTTTGATGGTTTTTTGCGTCGCACAATAAAAACAAGAAAAATATACGCTAACGCAGCAAGGTTACTTTAAGATATATGGTCCAGAATTTTTGTCATATCATCAATCACCAAGCCCCCCGATTTTTGCAATGCTCGATCTTCGCCGCGTACACTATAAGCCATCACTTCCATACCGGCAGCCACCGCCCCCTTCACACCCGGCACACTATCTTCCACCACCAAACACTTGGCTGGTTCTGCATTCATCTGCTCTGCCGCATATAGATATAAATCTGGATAGGGTTTGCCTCTCTGAACCTGGGTCGCACTAAAAATATGCCCATCAAAATATTTCTTCAGGCCCGTCAACCCCAAGGTCACGTCCATTTTGTCAAAACCACCGCTGGAGGCCACACAGATCGGAATGTCTTTAGATACCAGATGTCGTAATACATCTTCGATACCAGCGACCGCCTGCAGGCTTTGCTCAAACTCCCGGAATGTGTCTGCCTGCATCTGATCAATGAAATCATCAGGCAAAGCCCTACCCAGCAAAGCCTCGGCCTTGGCTGTCACAGATGCCATCGATAATCCAACAAAGGTGGACACTACATCAGTTAGTGACATTTCCAGCCCTTCACGGGCCAGACATTCTTGTAAAATACGATTGGCAACAGGCTCACTGTCCACCAACACCCCATCACAATCAAAAATGATCAGGTCAAATCTGTTCTCTTGAAACATTCTTTTATGGTCTACTTTTACGGGTCACGACAAAGGTGGCGGCGCCAAACATGATGATCAAAGAAGAGATAACCGCAATTTCAGGAATTGTGGAGAAGAAAATCAGATAAAGTGCACTAAGGCTGATCAGGAATACTGCTGTGATCTTTGCTTTGATGGGAATCACCCGGTGTTGCTCCCAATTTTGCAGGGTTTCACCAAAGCGTGGATGGTTATAAAGCCATGTGTGAAGCTTCTCAGATCCCCTGGAAAAACATGCCAGTGCCAACAACATAAAGGGGGTCGTCGGCAGGACCGGCAAAAAAGCACCAACAAAACCCAACGTAAAAAACAGCCACCCCAACGCTAAATAGGTATATTTTTTAGTTTTTTTCACGTTATTTCACAAAGCTTGTCGTTATTTTACGAAGTTTTAAATGTTCCAAGACACTTTAGTGTAATTAAGTTATAACATTGATAAGTAGATATATTCCTAACATATTTGCTAAAAAATACTAAAGGGTTGACGATTAATGTGCGGCATTGCGGGGATCATTTCATTTGACGGTTCTGAACCAAACCGGGAACTGTTAAAAGACATCACAGACAGCATCATTCACCGTGGCCCGGATGAATCAGGCCTGTTTATCTCTGGCCCGGTGGGTCTCGGCCACCGTCGTCTGTCGATTATTGATCTGGCCAGTGGTCAACAACCCATGCACAGCGATGATCAACAAGTGACCATCGCCTATAATGGTGAAATTTATAACTTCCCTCAGATACGTGAAGAGCTGGAAGCCAAGGGTTATAACTTCAATACCCATTGTGATACGGAAGTGATCCTCAAAGCCTATCATGCCTGGGGACCGGAAAGCGTCAAACGCCTGCGCGGTATGTTTGCCTATGCCATTTGGGATAATCGTTCGGGCGAAGTTTTCATTGCCCGTGATCGCTTGGGTATTAAACCGGTATTTTACGGCATGTCCGCCGATAACTCTTTGGTGTTTGGCTCAGAGATCAAAGTCCTGACCGGACATCCGCGCATCAGCCGGAAACTGCGTCAGGAAAGTGTCGAAGAATATTGCACATTGGGATATGTGCCAGAACCCCACACCATTTATCAGGACATTATGCGCCTGGACCCGGGCCATTACATGTTGATTAATGTGAAAACCGGCGCTCAGAAGATCGAACAATATTGGAATATTGCCTTTAACGAATCTTACCAAGGCACTTTCGAAGATGCCAAAGTGGAATTGCAGGAACGTATCAACGAAGCGGTGAAAATCCGCATGGTGGCCGATGTGCCGTTGGGTGCCTTCCTGTCTGGTGGTGTAGACAGCAGTGCCGTGGTGGCCGATATGGCCACCATTGATGATAATCCGGTCAACACCTGTTCCATTGCTTTTTCCGATCCGAAATTTAACGAGATTGATTACGCCAACGAAGTGGCCCAGCAATATAAGACCAATCATTGGACCCGCGAAGTGGATCCCAATGATTATTCATTGGTCGATAAGCTGATGGATATTTATGACGAACCCTATGCCGACAGCTCCGCCCTGCCCACTTACCGGGTATGCGAATTGGCCCGCGAACGGGTTACTGTGGCACTCAGCGGAGATGGTGGTGATGAAAATCTAGCCGGATATCGTCGCTATAAACTGCATATGATGGCTGATAAAACCCGCGATATACTGCCGTATGGCCTGCGCAAGCCCGTATTCGGTTTTTTAGGGAATGTGTATCCAAAAGCCGACTGGGCCCCGCGTATTTTTCGTGCCAAAACCACTTTCCAGGAATTGGCCATGAATTCCGCTGAAGCTTATCTGCGGGGCGTTTCCATTTTCAAACAAGACATTCGCGACAAGCTATACAGCTCTTCTTATAAGACTGATCTTCAGGGATATAACACACAGGAAGTATTTAACCGCCATGCAAACGAAGCAGATGTGCATGATGGATTGTCTTTAATTCAATATCTGGATCTGAAAACATATCTGGTGGGCGATATCCTGACCAAGGTTGACCGGGCATCCATGGCCCACTCTTTGGAAGTACGCGTCCCTTTACTGGATCATCATCTGATCGAATGGATTGCCACGTTGCCGTCTGATTTCAAACTGGCTGGTAGTGAAGGCAAATATATCTTCAAAAAATCACTGGAAGGCCGTCTATCCGATGACATTCTGTATCGCAAAAAGATGGGTTTTGCTGTGCCGTTAAGTGCCTGGTTCCGTAACGAACTGAAAGAGCGCATAAAAACATCTGTTCTCAGCGAACGCATGATGGACAGCGGCTATTTCGATCCGAGCTTCCTGGAGCACTTGGTTACTAATCACCAATCCGGGCGCAGTGAATATAGTGCGCCATTGTGGACATTGATGATGTTCGACCAATTCCTGGCCAGACAATAGGAACTATTAGGAAGGTCATGACAACAAAGGCCATCAATATTCTGGGGATAACGACGCTGTTTCCAAATGACCAGCATCCCCGGCATGGTATCTTTGTTCAGAACCGCTACCTTGCCCTTCAAAAGCGTTCGGATGTGCACATCAATGTGATTGCGCCTGTCGCTAAGGCTCCATTATTAAACCTCATTCCCGGCAGTCGTTTTCAGGCAAATAATAAAGTCCCTGACAAAGCCTGCCTTGAAGGCATTAAGGTCCGTCACCCACGCTATCTGACCATTCCCGGCACCAACCTGATTGATGTTGTTAACAGCATAACCAAAAGTGCCCTCAATTTGGCCCCCGAGCTTTATCCAGATGGCTTTGACCTTGTTGATGGCCAATATCTTTATCCTGATGGCATTGCAGCAGCCCGATTGGCCAAACACTATGATAAGCCGCTGGTGCTGACCGCCAGAGGCAGTGATGTGAATTACTGGCTGGCCGATACATCTAAACAACAAATGATTATTGATAGCCTGCATCAGGCCGCGAAGATCATCTGTATGAGCCAGGCTTTGAAAGATAAAATCATCGCTTATGGGATTTCTGCTGATAAAATTGAAGTGATCATGAACGGTATTAATCATGATACTTTCAACAGTTCTGCTCACGGGCCCAACAATTCAGGTTATCTACTGAGTGTAGGCAACCTGGTTCCTCTAAAAGGCCATGATCTGGTGCTCCGTGCAATGACC